>Ga0208014_1000010_pt1 | contig 161731 bp, 143 predicted proteins | sample 25_taG_FD_184099 | JGI IMG/M metagenome (GOLD analysis project Ga0208014, IMG submission 184099) | Marine viral communities from Cariaco Basin, Caribbean Sea - 25_WHOI_OMZ (SPAdes) (version 2) | ecosystem: Environmental > Aquatic > Marine > Oceanic | place: Caribbean Sea: Cariaco Basin...
CCTTAATCGTATCCCCCATCGGAAAACTGTAGCCAAACTCCACCGACGTCTTGTTATCGTCCGAACGCAGATTGTTCATCAGCCGCAGTGAAAATGTCCGGTCTTCCGTCAGCTTGTAGACCACATGGTAGTTGGCGTGCCCCAGGTACCGTTCAATGTCAGGGTTATCATCATTGCTGTCCTCCGGAATCCGGTACCAGGGCTGAAGCATGAACAGCCAGCGGTCGTAGCTGTAGGCCGCAGTAGCAATGATGCGATTCCAGCTCCGTGACCGTGGCTCGGACTGACCGTTGGACTGGTGGTTGAAGCCCAGAGTTATCGCGTTCAGCGTGCCCGGGCCGATATCCCAGTTACTCTGATAGCGCAGAAAGATCTCCGGCTCGAAATTGGTTTCCCGGAAGGGCGCCGAATCATCCTGATTGTAAACCTGCCAGTAGGACTGCTGAGTGTAGCCGAACCACAGGGTGGTGCGATCATTCAGAATGCCAGTCAGCAAGGGCACCTTGAAACTGATCTGGTATTTGGCTTCTTCCCGCTCAAGCTCGTAATCGTAGTCAATAGTGCCAAGGCGGGGGCTGGAGGGATTCTGGTTCGGATCCTCCACCCAGGTTGCCGGCAGGATATAGGTTGGACGGTACCCGACAAAACTGCCTGAGAACGAAAATACGGCCTTCTCGGCAGCCATATATCGGTCCAGCAGATCCGACATCACACCCGTGTCTGAGTCCTCCTCTGTGGCATTGCCGGCAACATCCGTCGGGGTCGTGCCATCCGGCGCAAGGGCGTCAACCTTGTTCTGAACTTCTTCCTTCCGCGCCTCGGACGCTTCGGCCTGGCGTTCCTGTGGCTGGTACAGGCTGTCATAGCACGCCAGCCTCTGAATGCCATCCTCGATCAACGCGCAGTCCTCGGGCGCATCGATCGGCGTTTGCGAAGCGGGCTGGGCGTGCACGGCGGTGGCCAAGGCACCACACAGAACCAGCAACGGTGAGGCAAGCAGGGTCGGGTAGCGTACGCGGGAGGATGTCATCTGCGGTTGTTCTCCTAGCTGGCGTTCAGGCTGAACCAGGTATTGGCGATGCCATAGATCCATATGCCGATCAGGGTAACCGCCAGGAGCGAGAAAATGACCTTGTGGCGAAAGCGGTTGGCGCTATCGGCGGAGGCCACCCAGCGTAGATACATCAGGCCGATAAAGCTCAGGAAGACGCCCAGGCTTGCCAGGGCGGGAATCAGCAGCCAGGCCGCGCTGATGGTCTGTCCGTCGCCGGTCTGGCTGGAAAACCACCCCATGGAGGCCAGCAAAACCGCCAGTGATGTAAACTCGGCAATCAGCAGCAGCTTGCGCAGCGGGTGTGGTGAAGTTGGTTCCGTATTGCTCATGGGAACGGGTCCTGAATGGTTAAACATCGGCGAACGCCATGGTAACCGGATTGGTCCGGAAACACTCACTCACTTACGAAACCGCAATAAAAATGGTTGAAATCAATTTATGATTTTGCGGTTTGGTTTTTTTGCCAGGTTTCAGTCGCTATAATGCCGTAACCGAATATTATAACGCTCAAATGCGAGGTGCATTGTGAAGATGAAGAGAGTCCTGGTTGCTGTACTGGTCGGTTTCGGCCTGACAGCCGGCGCTGTAATGGCGAGTGTTGAAGATGAAATCCGCGCGCGTATCGAGCCGGTTGGTGAAGTATGCCTGGAAGGTGAAGACTGCGGTGTCGCCGCCGCACCGACCGAGACAGCCAGCTCTGGCCCTCGTTCTGGCAGTGAAGTCTACGATGCCGTGTGCATGGCCTGCCACACCACCGGTGCTGCCGGCGCGCCCAAGATTGGCGACACTGCGGCCTGGGCTCCCCGCATCGACAAGGGCATGGAAACGCTCATCAACCATGCGATCAACGGCTTTAACGCCATGCCCGCCAAGGGTGGCTGCGCCAACTGCCCTGACGAAGAGATTAAGGCGGCGGTCGAGTACATTGTCGAGCAAAGCAAGTAACCGGATACGTCACCTGTTGCCTTGAAAGCCCCCTTGCGGGGCTTTTTGCGTTTTTAGGGGCGATCAGAGCCCCAGATCGCCCAGCAGGGCGCTCAGGGTGGCCTTGCCTTTTTTCTGATTGGCTTCCACATCGAGATCGCCCAGACCCTCCCACTTGAGATCTTCCTCGGGCAGTTCATCAAGAAACCGGCTCGGGATGGTTTCCAGTTTTTCGCCGTACTGTTTACGGGCGGCCGCGTAGGTCAGGGTCAGCGTTTCCCGGGCCCGGGTTATGCCCACATACATCAGCCTCCGTTCTTCTTCAATATTGCCTTCCTCGATGCTGCTGCGATGCGGCAGGATCTCTTCCTCCAGGCCCATGATGAAAACGTGCGGAAATTCCAGGCCCTTGGAGGCGTGAAGTGTCAGCAGCTGAACCTTGTCGCTATCGTCCTCTTCCTCCCGCTGCTCCATCATGTCCCTGAGAATCAGTTTGGTGATGGCATCTTCTATGCCCAGCTCATCCGCTGTGCCCTTGCCGTCATCCAGCATGCGCTGAATCGACTCCACCAGGTACCAGATGTTCTCCATCCGCCGCTCGGCCTGCTTGGGCGTGCCGGAATGCTGGTGCAGCCACTCCTCGTATTCGATGTCGGTGAACAGTTGCTTGATGACCGGGACCGGATTTTCGCTGTGCAGCCGCTCGCAGGTGGCGTCCACCCAATGGGCGAAACGCCGGAGCCGGTCCAGCCCCTTCTCGGTGACGTGAGTTTCCGCCCCCATGTCCCCCAGGGCCCTGAACAGGCTGACATTGCGGGAGCGGGCGTAATGGCTCAGCTGCTCCAGGGTGCGCGGGCCTATTTCCCGGCGGGGCACGTTCACCACCCGCAGGAAGGCCGCGTCATCATCGGGGTTGATCAACAGCCGCAGGTAGGACATGGCGTCCTTGATCTCGTTCTTGGAGAAAAAGGACTGCCCCCCCGAGATCCGATAGGGAATCTGGTAGCCCTGGAGTTTCATCTCCAGCAGGCGGGCCTGGTGGTTGCCCCGGTAAAGCACGGCAAAGTCCCGGAAATCCAGGCCTTTCTTCAGCTTCTGGTCGAGAATCTCGGTGGCCACCCGCTCGGTTTCGGCATCCTCATTGCGGCAACGGACAATCCGGATTTCCTCGCCGACGGTGTGATCGCTCCACAGGGCCTTCTCGAAGACGTGGGGGTTATTGGCGATCACGGTGTTGGCACTGCGCAGGATCCGGACCGTGGAGCGGTAGTTCTGCTCCAGCTTGACGATTTTAAGGCTCGGGAAATCCTCCTTGAGTTGGGCGAGGTTCTCCGGCCTGGCGCCGCGCCAGGCGTAGATGGACTGGTCGTCATCCCCGACCACCGTGAAGGCGGCCCTTTCAGCCACCAGCAGCTTGACCAGTTCGTACTGGCAGATGTTGGTGTCCTGATACTCATCCACCAGCATGTAGCGGATCTTGCGGCGCCATTTCGCGAGCACGTCCGGATGCGAACGTAAAAGCATCACCGGCAGCAGGATCAGGTCATCGAAATCCACTGCGTTGTAGGCTTTGAGGTACTCGTTGTACTTCTTGTAGATGATGGCGATTCGCTGTTCCCGCTCGTCCGCTGCCTTGCTCAGGGCCTCCGCTGGTCCGCGCATGGCGTTCTTCCAGGACGAGATGGTCATCTGGATGTCGTTGAGTTCGTCCCCGGCCTCGGCACTGGCTTCCCGAAGCATCAGATCCTGTAACAGAGCCTTGGCATCTTCGGCGTCGAAAATGGAAAAACCGGGGTGGTAGCCGAGATGGCTCTGTTCTTCCCGGATCATATTGAGGCCAAGGTTATGAAAAGTGGATACAATCAGGCCCCGGGTCAGCTTCCGGTCAACGATTCGGCCAACCCGTTCCTTCATTTCCCGGGCGGCCTTGTTGGTAAAGGTCACCGCGGCGATATGACGCCCCGGGATCCCAAGTTGCTCTATCAGGTAGGCAATCTTGCGGGTGATCACGCTGGTCTTGCCGCTACCGGCGCCAGCCAGGACCAGGAGGGGACCGTCAGCATAGCGGACCGCTTCGCTTTGTCTCGGGTTGAGCTTGTTCACAAATAAGTGGCCAGAATGGAACGAAATGGGGAAAACAGACGTGAGTGTATTCTACACCAGCCGGAGTTTCTGTACCTTGACGATCTATCGACTATGATTGATAGAACGGACTCGGTTGTTCACGCATAAATGGATCCTGCTTGATGACACTGCCACTGGAAACCATGAGGGCCGGCCAGTTGCGCCTGTTGGTTCTGACTCCCGACCACGCCGATTTTCTATGGCTGAATTCCATGCTGGCGGGGGATGTCGAAATCAGCGCGGATGCCACCTGGTGCCCGGACCTTGTGGATTGTGACGATCTTATCCGTAACGCCAGCTTTGATGTCATTATCTGGGATTGCGTTTTCCATGGCGGGTCCGAGGCCTCCTTCCTGCAGTACCTGGCGGTTGCCAGCAATGAAAAGCCGGTTCTTGCCCTCAGCGCCGAGTCGCCGGAGCGCCGGGCTCCGGAATTGCTGGCGTCGGGTGCCGCCGATTATCTCTGCCGTCAGAACCTCGATCACTGGAACTTCCGCCGGGCGGTGAAATGCCTCTGGTACCGGGAGCAGCTGTCCGAATCCGCGCACGGGCAGCTGGGCCGTGAGGTCGCCACCGGCTTTATCAACCGCGACCTGTTTTTTGACCGTCTCCAGCAGGCGCTGCTACGGGCCGAGCGGGCGGGGCAGCGGCTGGCACTTCTGCATCTCAACATCGATGACTTCCGCAGTATCAATGAATCATTCGGCTACCAGAAAAGTGACCAGCTGATGTTGAAGCTGGCGGAGCGGCTGCGACACTCCCTCAGGCGGGTGGACTCACTGATGCGCATTGGTGGTGATGAACTGGCGATCATAGTCGAGAAGGTTGAGGATTCCCTCGACATTACCCAGATCATCCGCAAGGTAGTGAGCGCGCTGGATGATCCGGTCACCATTGATGGTCAGAGTGTCGTGGTCAGTGTCAGCCTGGGCGTGGCAACCTACCCGGAGGCCGGCGACAGCGCCGAAAACCTGTTGCGTCGGGCCAATCGCGCGATGTTTGAGGCCAAGCGGGATCCCGGTACCAGCTATCGGTTTTACGACCGTCAGCTGCACATTTCCGCCGGCTACCAGCTGCGACTTGAGGCCGACCTGCGCAACGCCCTGAGGGGCAAGGAACTGGAACTCTACTATCAGCCGCGGATAGATCTGGCCACCGAAGAGGTCCGGGGTGTCGAGTGCCTGTTACGCTGGAATCATCCGGAGCGGGGGCTGGTTGGGCCGGACGAGTTCATCCCGGTGGCCGAACGCAGCGGGCTGATCGTGCCCATCGGCTATTGGGTCATCGAACAGGCCTGCAAACGCCTGCAGGAGTCCGCCGAACTCGGATTCCCGGGGCTGGTCTTCGCCGTGAACCTTTCGTTCCGCCAGTTCCATGATCGCAAGATGACCGAGACCATTTTCCGCATCATTTTCAACGCCAATGTTGATACCAGCCTGCTGGAGCTGGAGTTGACAGAAAGTGCCATGATGCACGATCCGGAGTACGCCCAGCGTTGTCTGCGGGAGCTGAACCAGCTGGGAATCAGTTTTGCCCTTGATGATTTTGGTACCGGTTTCTCGTCCCTGAGCAATCTGCAACACCTGCCGATCTCGCTGGTTAAAATCGACAAGTCCTTCGTGCAGGAGCTGGGCCATTCTGCGGACGCCGAACATATCATCCGCGCCATTATCAGCCTGGCCCATAGCCTGCAGATCAGCGTCGTCGCCGAGGGTGTCGAAACCGAAGGCCAACTGGAGTTTTTGCGGCAGCAGCATTGCGATGAAATCCAGGGCTATTATTACGCCCGCCCCATGCCCTGGGCCGATCTTGTGCAATTCCTGAACAAGCGGGGCCAGGCCGCTTGCCTGCAGCAGTAAGCCGCTGTACCTTTGCTGGTTTATTGGCAAAGCATCAGACAGAGGTTGCATGAACAGTATCTCCAGGCGTATCGCCGACGAGCTCGGTGTCCGCGAGCAACAGGTTAATGCCACCGTCGCCCTGCTCGACGAGGGCGCGACCGTTCCGTTTATCGCCCGTTACCGGAAAGAGGTCACAGGTTCACTGGACGACAGCCAGCTGAGGAACCTGGAAGAACGTCTGCGCTATTTGCGGGAACTGGAAGACCGTCGCGCCACCATCCTCAAGAGCATTGAAGAGCAGGGCAAGCTGACCGATGAGCTGAAGGCGAGTATTAATGACGCCGATACCAAGAACCGGCTGGAAGATCTTTACCTGCCCTACAAGCCCAAGCGCCGGACCAAGGCCCAGATTGCCCGGGAAGCGGGTCTGGAACCGCTGGCTGACGCCCTCTACGACGATCCGACCCTGGATCCTGAAACCACTGCCCAAGGTTATCTGAACAAAGACGCAGCCGTGGACGATACCAAAGCTGCCCTGGATGGCGCCCGGTACATACTGATGGAGCGCTTTGCTGAGGATGCCGAACTGCTGGGCAGCCTGCGGGACTTCATCTGGCAGGAAGGCCAGCTGAAAGTCACCGTGGTGGAGGGCAAGGAAAACGAAGGCGCCAAGTTCCGGGATTATTTCGACCATGTCGAGCCCCTGAAAAAGGTGCCGTCCCACCGCGCTCTCGCCATTCTGAGGGGCCGGAATGAAGGCATCCTGGCCTACAGTATTGTGGTTGGCGATGCCGAGGCCGATCGCCGCGCGCCTCACCCGGCCGAGCAGCGCATTGCTGCCCGCTGGAAAATCCGGGACAACGGCCGTGCCGCCGACAAGTGGCTGTCGGAGGTGGTGCGCTGGACCTGGCGGGTCAAGCTCTCCACCCAGATCGAAACCGATCTCATGGCCCAGGTCCGCGAGGCAGCCGAAACCGAAGCCATCAACGTCTTTGCCGCCAATCTCAAGGATCTTCTGCTGCTGGCACCGGCAGGTCCGCGCCCGACCCTCGGGCTGGATCCGGGGCTGCGCACCGGTGTGAAGGTCGCTGTTATTGATGGTACCGGCCAGGTGGTTGGGCATGGCGCCATTTATCCCCACGCCCCCAAAAACCAGTGGGACCGATCCATCGAGCAGCTCGCGGCCTGGTGCCGGGAGTATAAAATCGAGCTGGTTGCCATCGGTAACGGTACGGCGTCCCGGGAAACCGAGAAACTGGTGGCGGATCTTTGCAAGCGGTTTCCGGAGCTCAAGCTGGCCCGGATCGTGGTCAGTGAGTCCGGCGCTTCGATTTACTCTGCCTCTGAGTTTGCCTCCAAAGAGCTGCCCGATCTGGATGTCACCATTCGCGGCGCTGTCTCCATTGCCCGCCGCCTCCAGGACCCGCTGGCGGAGCTGGTAAAGATCGAGCCGAAATCCATTGGGGTGGGGCAGTACCAGCACGATGTCTCCCAGGTTCAGCTGTCACGCAGCCTGGACGCGGTGGTGGAAGACTGTGTAAACGGCGTAGGCGTGGATCTGAACACGGCCTCGGCGCCGTTGCTGGCCCGGGTTTCGGGTCTGAACCAGACCATTGCCCAGAACATCATCGAGTTCCGAAACCAGAACGGTATGTTCCGTAACCGGAAGCAGCTGCTCAAGGTAACCCGGCTCGGTGACCGGACCTTCGAGCAGGCGGCGGGCTTTCTGCGTATTGCCGGCGGCGAGAATCCGCTGGACCGCTCTTCCGTTCACCCGGAAGCCTATGGCGTGGTCGAGGCCATCGCCAAACGCAACAACCGCAAGGTCGAGGATATTGTCGGGGATTCTGCCTTTTTACGTGGTCTGAATCCCAAGGATTACGTAACAGAACAGTTCGGTTTGCCGACCATCAAAGACATTATCTCGGAACTGGAGAAGCCGGGCCGGGATCCGCGCCCGGAATTCCGCTTTGCCAGCTTCGAGGAGGGTGTGGAGACACTCAGCGATCTGGAGCCCGGCATGGTTCTGGAAGGTTCGGTCACCAACGTGACCAACTTCGGGGCATTTGTCGACATCGGCGTCCATCAGGATGGTCTGGTGCATATCTCGGCGCTGTCTCATACGTTCGTCAAGGATCCCCGGGAAGTGGTCAAGGCCGGTGATATCGTCAAAGTCAAGGTGCTGGATGTGGACATTCCCCGTAAACGGATTGCCCTCAGCATGCGTATGGACGATCAGCCCGGCGAGAAGAATGATGGCAAGCCGACGGCTGGAAACCGTGCTGGTGCCGGCCAGAAGTCAGGTAACAGAAACAGTCGTAGCTCCGGCTCCGGCGAGAAATCCGGGCAGGGTGCCATGGCCGGCGCTCTGGCACAGGCATTGGCCTCGGCCCGCAAGGACAGCCGCTAACAGGTTTTCAATCTTTTCACCGGTCGGTTGCCCATAAGATGAGGCCGGCCGCAGTAGGAGTCGACCATGGCTGAATCCCGCCATTCCGTATTTCGTCAGTTCGCCGCCAGCGACTGGGATGGTTTTCTCAAGGGGGTGGAGAAGGAAGGGCTGCGGGTGGATCGCAACGGCTTCATCGCCCAGACCCCGCATCCCGAAGCCCTGGGGTCGGCACTGACCCACCCGAGGATCACCACCGACTATTCGGAGGCCTTGCTGGAGCTGATCACGCCGGTGTTCAACAGCACCGGGGGCATGCTGAAATCCCTGCGGGATATTCACACCTACGTGCAGCAGAACCTTGGCGACGAAGTCTTCTGGGCGGCGAGCATGCCCTGTGAGCTGGATGGCGATCCGAGCATCCCCATCGCCGAATACGGCAGTTCTAACATTGGCCAGCTCAAGCACGTTTACCGGCAGGGTCTGGCGGTGCGTTACGGGCGTATGATGCAGAGCATCGCTGGCGCCCACTATAACCTGTCACTACCAGACAGTTTCTGGCAGAAGTGGCAGGAATTGCTCGGCAATGAGCAAAGCCTGAAAGACTTCAAGTCGGACCAGTATTTCTGGCTGATTCGCAACTTCCGTCGCCGTAGCTGGCTGCTGATGTTGCTGTTCGGCGCCTCGCCGGCCCTGGATGCCAGCTTTGTTGCCGGTGTCAGTCATGACCTCAGCCAGTTTGACGAACGCACCTGGTACGGGGAGTACGCCACCTCCCTTCGGATGGGCGATCTGGGTTACCACAACAACGCCCAGGCCTCCCTCAACATCTGTTTCAACGAGCTCAGCACCTACACCCAGACGCTCGACCGGGCTATCCATACCACCTGGCCGGCCTATGAGGAAATCGGCACCCGCCGGGGCGACCAGTTCATCCAGATCAATACCAGCGTCCTGCAGATCGAAAACGAGTATTACAGCGCCGTGCGCCCCAAACGCACCACGCAGCGGGAAGAAAAACCCATCCAGGCGCTCGAGGCCCGGGGTGTCGAATACATCGAGGTACGGTGCCTGGATCTTGATCCCTTCTCACCGGTGGGCGTGAATGAGGCCCAGATCGATTTCCTGGATCTGTTCCTGCTCGACTGCCTGTTGTCGGACTCGCCCCGCATCGGTGATGAAGAATGCGAGCGTCTGGATGACAACTACAAGGATGTGGTGGCCAACGGACGTTACCGTGAATTGAAGCTTTGCCGCGGTGGGGAGCGTACTCCGGTGTCGGAAGCCGCGACCGATATCCTGGCGCAACTGGAACCGCTGGCCGAGTTGCTGGATGGCTGGCGGGGGGATGACACCTACCGTCGCGCTCTGGCTGCCCAGCGTGAAGTGTTGACCGGCGAATGGACGGTGCCCTCCGCCCGGGTTCTGGACGCCATGCGCTCTTCGGGCCTGGGGCATCGGGAATGGGGCATGGAAATCGCGCAGCAGCATCAGCAAAGCCTCAGAAACGAAGGTCTGGATACCAGCGTGCTTCAGGCGTTCGATGCCATGACGGCAGAATCCCTGGCTGAGCAGGCACAGATGGAACGCGCCGATACCCTGCCGTTCAGCGAGTTTCTGGAGCAGTACCTACGCTCCTGAGCCGTGAGTTGGGCCGCCGTCGCAGAAGTCTGCGGACCTGACGCACAGAAACCGAACAAAGATTTGTCTCTCTCCGGTCCGGCTGTTAATTTTTGTAACATCAGGATCGGGAGAGACGGCTATGGCAAGGGATATCAAACTCGGCTGGGATGTGGAAGCGCTCAACAAGGCTTACCGGCAGGGCTATATGGCTGCCACCATGGGTATCGACAAAACCCGCTGTCCCTATCGGGGGGAGGTCGTTATCGCCGCCTGGGAAGCCGGCTGGGATGATGCTGATCAGGCTGCCCGGGAGGATTGTGGCCGGGACGATGACCTGTTTTCGCAGATCGCCTGAGTCCTGCCGGTGATCCGAGCTATTTCTGCACGACGAATTCCGTAAATAGCACTCCGGTGATGCTCTCGCCGGTCTGCTGCTCCTCAAGCACCGCATTTATCCGCTGTTTTGCTTCTTCCCGCAGTGCCTGCTGGCCTTCCATCGAGGTCAGGCGCTCGGTATCTCTCTGCTCACCAAACAGCATGACCAGCTCGTGGCGCAGTCGTGGCATATGGGTTTCCAGTGCCGGCCGGGTGCTAGCGCTTGAAGCCCGGAGAGTGACCGCAGCCTTGAGGTAAGTCGGCTTGTTGTCTGCCGGCCCGACATGGGTGACAAACGCCGGGTCCATACTGATGTAGTCGGTAAAACCACTTTCTTCCTGGGTCACCTCCTCCTCTTCTTCCGGGTTTTCCTCGTCCTGGGAAACCGCCGGCAGGGAGACCAGTGAAAAAAACAGCAGGAAGATCAGTGTCAGAACTGGTTTTGGCTGGTGTGTCATAGGCTTGAAGTTGATCGTGGTTTAGGGTTTAGTGACGAGTCAGAGGCGCTATCGCCGTTAGCACCGAGAATAACAGGCCCGGTGCGAGGTTGCAGTTTCAATTCACAATTCGAGGTGTTCTTTTGACCAGCAGATGGGTTTTCGGGCTGATTTTCCTTGTATGTGCCGCACTTCTGGGCGTGGCGTTTTATATGGAGCATGTGATGGGGCTGGAGCCCTGCCCGTTATGCTGGTTGCAGCGCTTCGGCTTCATGGGCGCCGGCTTGGTGAGTCTGCTGGCCCTGTTGCAGGGGCCCACCGGATTCGGGATCCGTATCTATGGCTTTCTTCTGGTACTGACCGCTGGCGCCGGTCTCGGTGTGGCGGGTCGGCAGTTGTGGCTGCAGAGCCTGCCCGCGGATCAGGTGCCTGCCTGTGGCCCGTCGGTCGATTACATGCTGGAGGTCCTGCCATGGTTCGAGGTGCTGGCCACCGCCCTGAAGGGCACCGGAGACTGTGCCCAAGTGGTATGGCGGTTCCTCGGGCTGAGTATCCCCGGCTGGACCGCCGTATTTTTCTCTCTGCTGGTAATAACCGGCCTGGTTCTGGTGTTTGGCCGGCAGAAATCGCGGGAGTGGATTCGCAGCTGAAACGGTTGCGAGGAACTGCAGCCATGGGGTAAGTTGAGTCAAACCTGAGAAAATCAGAATCGAAACGGAAGCAGCAGATTACCAAGCGGAGAATAGGCGTCATGTTGGAAAATTGCAGAAATGCCAGGGAGCGTTGGGGTGGCGTCAGCGAACTGATTGATCGTTGGCTCAAGGAACGCCAGGAGCTGCTGGTACATTACTGCGACCTGTCCGGGGAGAACGATTTCTCGCAGACAGAAGCGCTGAGAGAAAAATTCGTGCGCCTTTGCGAAGTGCTTGTTGATTACGTCTCGACCGGGCATTTTGAGATCTATGAACAGCTGATGAGCGAGGCCCGAGAATTCGACGATGGGGGGCTGGAGCTGGCGTCGAAGGTTTACCCCCGGATTGAGCAGACCACGGAGGTCGCCCTTAATTTCAATGACCGTCTGGATGGGCGAGAGTTGTCGGAAGCCGATGTGAAAGAGCTGTTTGCTGAACTGTCGAAGCTCGGTGAAACGCTTGAGAGCCGGTTTGAGATGGAGGATTTCCTGATTGAGCACCTGCACAATGCTCACGCCGGCAAAGTAGCCTCAGCCTGATAAGCGCCTGTACACAAAAAAAGCCCCAGCCGGTCTTTGCCGGGTGGGGCTTTTTTGTGGCCGCAGGCTGATGAGCTGCGGCCGGATCGGAGAGCTTATTGTCCGGATTCCGGGTTGACTTCCAGAAGCTCAACATCGAATACCAGAGTCTCGTTCGGACCTATCGCCCGGTTGCCGCCCGGGCCGTAGGCCAGATCTGACGGAATGTAGAGCTTGTAACGGGCACCTTCGCTCATCAGCTGCAGGCCCTCTGTCCAGCCTGGAATGACCTGGTTCAGGTCAAAGGTAACCGGCTCGCCACGCTCACGGGAGCTGTCAAAGACTTCGCCGGAAAGAAGCTCACCGGTATAGTGCACTTTGACGGTATCGGTTTCGGCAGGCTTTTCGCCTTCGCCTTTCTCCAGGACCTCATACTGCAGCCCGGAATCGGTGGTCTTCACCCCTTCCCGCTTGGCGTTCTCCGCCAGGAACTCCTTGCCAGCCTCAAGGTTCTTGTTGGCAAGCTCTTCCGTCTGTTTGCTCTGTTCTTCCTGAAGCTGCTGCTGATAGGCCATCAGGGCCTGCTGGATTTCCTCGCGACTCATGCGTTTGGCTTCTTCATCGCCTGCGTGGCCGTGCTGGATGCCCTGAAGGAACTGGTCCATCTGAAGATTCGGAAGGTCGTTACTCATGCGCTCACCGAGAACCAGGCCCATGCCATAACTGACCTTTTGATCGGTTGTTTCCAGCTTGGGTTGTGGTGTTTCGGGCGGTGTTGAGCAGCCGGCAACGAGACCGGTTACGGCCAGTGCGAGGAGCGTCTTTTTCATTGCTTCATCCTTTAACGTCTGTGCATGGGGCAGCGCCCCGCGTTGTGTTTATCAGAACGGAGAAGGTAACGGGTTACGGCGCCGGATGCCACTGAACATGTGTTAAGAATCCGGACGTGTCAGATCAGCTGCCGTTGTTGCCGGCCGCCGAGGGAGCCAGTGAAAATGGCGCTGCGTAGGGCGACTGCCAGTCGGGTTCCGATTCCGGAGTCCGGTTGAGTGGCGAGGGCTTTTCCTGCCGCTCAATGGCCAGCGTGTACCAGGGACCCTGCTTCGGTGGCTGGTCGGCATAGTGCCAGTTACCATCGGTGTCCTGCCATTTGAAAACGATTTCCGGCCCCTGGGTCGGAACTGGCGAAGGCACCAGGCCTTCAAAAGCCGGGATTTCCGGTTGGTCCTCACTGGCAACCGGCTCGGAAACCTGCTCCGGGTCATTCAGCCCGAAGAAAATCAGCAATAACAGCAGGCCGAGGGCTGGGAACGAGAGCCTTATGAGCCATTTCATCATCATGGCTGGTGGTCTCCCTGGGGGAAGTTGGCCAGAGTTGTGGCCAGTGTATTCAGCAGGGGGCCGGCACTGTCATCGATTCGCGGTGTCGGTGCGGCCTCAGCAAGATTGGTTCTGATCAGCGATTCGCGTCCGTGCATCTGGGCTTGTTCCGGGTTGTTGGTCATTAATGTCCGCCAGGCCAGGGCCAGTTCAATCTGTTCGGCTTCCAGCTCCAGGCCGGCAAGGCCGGTGCGAAGCTGCTGGTATCTGCCGGGTGTGGCCGGCAATGATTTTCTCGCGCCGCGCAGCGCACCGGTTACACGGTCGCGCCACTCTGTTACCGTAGCGTCCTCGACCCCGGTGAAGGCCCTGCCAGACAGTGCAAGCCAGGCCGCGCAGAGAATCCGCGTAACGCTCCAGCCCTGCGTCTGCAGAGCCAGGCAGCTGTTCTGAGCCTCGGGCAGTTTCCAGAACGCCAGAGCAAAACGCCAGAGCGGGCTTTCCGGTTCCAGATCTGCCGGTAAATCCAGCGGCGATGTCGATAAATCCGGGACGGTAGCCGAGCTGACCGACATATGCGCTTTGCCTTCCCTGAACTTTCTACGTTGATAAAATGAAAACATGTTAACGATAACGGATCTCAGTTTACAACGGGGCGGTGTCTGGTTGCTAGAATCCGTCAGCCTGACGGTACAGCCCGGCCAGCGCGTTGCCATTGTTGGTGCCAATGGTGCCGGTAAATCCAGTCTTTTCCAGCTCTTGCTGGGCCAGCTGGCTCCGGAGCAGGGTGCTGTCTCGCTGCCCGGTGGTTGCCGCATTGCCCACATGGCGCAGGAAGTCGAAGCAACCGACCGTAGTGCCCGGGATTTTGTGCTCGATGGCGATCTGGATCTGCGTCGGCTGGAAGCCGAGCTTGCCAGGGCCGAGGCGGCCGGTGATGATCACGCCATTGCTCGCATACACGGTGAGCTCGATGTCCACGAGGCCTGGTCTGCGGCCCGTCGCGCCGAGGCGTTGCTGCGCGGGTTGGGGTTCTCTGACGAAGACGCCGACCGTCCGGTATCGGCGTTTTCCGGTGGCTGGCGGATCAGGCTGAACCTGGCCCAGGCCCTGATGCGGCCTTCCGACCTGCTGCTTCTCGATGAGCCCACCAACCACCTGGATCTGGATGCTTGTCTGTGGCTGGAAAACTGGCTGCGCCGCTACCCGGGCACCCTGCTGTTTATCTCTCACGATCGAGATTTCATGGATCGGGTCGCCACCCATGTAGTGCATTTCGACCGGCGCAAGCTGGAACTCTATACGGGTAATTACTCAGCCTTTGAGGCCCAGCGTAGCGAGCGGCTGGCCCAGCAGCAGGCCGGTTTTGAACGCCAGCAGGTGAGAATTGCTGAAATCCAGCGCTTCATAGACCGTTTCAAGGCCAAGGCCACCAAGGCCCGCCAGGCCCAGAGCCGGGTCAAGGCCCTGGAGCGGATGGAGCGCATTGCCCCGGCCCATATCGATTCGCCCTTCAGTTTTGAATTTCCGGTGGCCGAAAAGGTCTCCAACCCCCTGCTGTCGATCCGCAACGGCAAGGCCGGGCATGGTCATACTCCCATCCTGGACGGCATCAATCTGACTCTGTTGCCCGGCAGCCGGATTGGCCTGCTGGGCCCCAATGGCGCGGGTAAGTCCACCCTGATGGATGCGCTTCGGGGCGAGGCCACATTGTTGTCCGGAGATCGTACCTGTGGCGAGCATCTGGCCATCGGTTCTTTCGCCCAGCACCAGCTGGAATCACTGGATCTGGATGCCAGCCCGTTTCTGCATTTGCAGAGGCTGGCGCCGAAAGCGTCAGAGCAGAGTATCCGGAACTTCCTCGGTGGGTTTGATTTTCACGGCGATGAGGCTTTGAGCGCCGTCCGGTCATTTTCCGGGGGTGAGAAGGCCCGGGTGGCGCTTGCCGTTATTGCCTGGCAGAAACCGAACCTGCTCCTGCTGGACGAGCCCACCAACCACCTGGATCTGGAAATGCGCCAGGCCCTGACCATGGCGCTGCAGAACTTTGAAGGCGCCATTGTAGTGGTCTCCCACGACCGGCACCTGTTGAGAAATACGGTGGACGAGTTCTGGCTGGTCAATGATGGCCGGGTGACGGAATACCAGGGCGATCTGGAGGACTACGAGCGCTGGCTGGCGGACCGCCGGAAAGACGACACGGAAGCACCGAAACGAATGCCAGCCGGGCAGCCCGCCGATGAGACGGCCGAGGCGATGGGTGAGAGTGCCGAAGACCGCAAGGCCCGCAAGCGTGCGGAGGCGGCCCTTCGCCAGAAGCTCAGCCCCTATCGCAAGAAGCAGAGCGCCCTGGAAACGGAAATGGAGAAGCTTCAGCAGAGACTGTTGGCTCTGGAAGAGCAACTGTCCGATCCCGGTCTTTATGACGACAGTGGCAAAGCGCGCCTGAAAGAGCTGCTGGGCGAGCAGGCCACGGCAACCGCCCGCCTGGAAGAGGTCGAAGCGCAGTGGCTTGAAATCAGCGAAGAGGTGGAGTCCCTGGAGGCAGAGCTGGCCGGCTGATTACCATCAGCCGCCGTTCAGCTCCAGAACAAAATCCTGTTTGGCCAGATAGTCCCGCTCGTTCTCCAGGTCGGCCAGGGTCAGTGGCCTGTCATCCAGCCAGCCCGACGGAAACTCCAGCACCAGCTTGTCCTTGTGGGCGGTCAGGGTGAAGGCCGGAGGTGGTTCCATGTTGCGCGGGTGTTGAATCAGAACGGCCAGGCGGACCAGCACACAGAGGTAGCGGAGCCTGGCGATGTCTTCCGGATCCAGGCCCTCGAAAATAGTAGAGGCAAACTTGCGCCGGTGGCCGCGCACCAGAGTGGCAAGGTCCCGCTGGAACTGCTGGGTGAAACCGGGCAGGTCCGAGTAGCGCAACAGGTAGGCGCCGTGTTTGTGATACTGGCTGTGGGAAATGGTCAGGCCGATCTCGTGCAGCCGGCAGGCCCAGCGCAGCACCTCTTCGTCAGTTGCTGTGTTCAGACCCCAGGCATCGGCCACCTGCTGCCAGGCGGCCACGGCAGTTTCCTCTACGGCTGCGCCATGTTCCTGGTCAACGTGGTAGCGCTCCTGCAGGGCGGAAATGGTTCGCTCCCGCACATCCTCGTGCTGGATACGTCCGACAATGTCGTACAGCAAACCTTCCCGCAGTGCGCCGTCGGCAAACGCCATGTCCCGGATGCCGAGGGACTGGAAGGCCCCCATCAAAATGGCAAAGCCGGCGGGAAAAATGCTCTGACGATCCGAGCGCACCCCCAGATCTCCAAGTTTTTCGGTCTTGCCCATATCCACCAGACGCTTGCGCAGTTCCTGCATGGCCGGGAGGGTGATGGTGCCGTCGGTGATTTTAAGGGTCGCCAGTACGCTGGCGATGGCCTTGATCGAGCCGGATGAGCCCACCGCGCTCTGCCAGCCCACCGAGCGATAATGCTGGCGGATATTCAGGAGTTCCTGCTCGGCATGGGTTACCGCCTTGTCCATCTGCCGCCGGGTGATCTTGCCGTCGGGGAAATACCGGTTCCGGAACGACACGCAGCCCATGTGCAAGCTTTCAAGTTCCTGGGGTTCGAACCGCTGGCCGATGACGAACTCGGTGCTGCCACCGCCAATATCAATCACCAGGCGGCGCCCGATGTCGTCGGACAGGGTGTGGGAAACCCCCAGGTAGATCAGACGTGCTTCTTCACGACCGGCAATGATCTCGACAGGGTAGCCCAGAACCTCTTCGGCCCTGGCCATGAACTGGTGGGCATTGCGGGCGACCCGGAGCGCATTGGTGCCGACAATCTGCACCGCTTCCGGTGGCATTCCCTTGAGTCGCTGGGCGAACCGGCCCAGGCAGGCCAGAGCCCGCTCCTGGGCATCTTCGGTAAGTCGGTTGTACTGATCCAGCCCGGCACCGAGCTGTACCTTTTCTCCCATCTTTTCGAGGGTCCGGATTTCCCCATGCACTAGTCGGGCAACCACCATGTGGAAGCTGTTCGAGCCCATGTCGATGGCTGCAAGCATCTCGGGTGAGGAGGCAGCGTTTTCGGCGGTGGATGCGGCCGTCACGTGGTCGGAATCCTTTTGGTATGAACGTGCCGGGTACTATAAGCGAAACCCCTCAGGCCTGTCAGTAACCGGCAGATGCGGGGATTTGACCGGGATCAGGCCCGGATCGATTCACAGAGGTGGATGTACCGCTTCACATCCGAGTGATCAATCGCGTAAAGTATTGCGTATCGCGAATTGGGTGAAGGGTTGCCGTGCAGAGCATGGTAATCTTCAGCGACAGTCAACAGCACCTGTGCCCGGTATCGGAACTCTCGCAGGTCCGGACGCCGGCGTTGCGCAGTCGTGCAAGAATCAGGAAAAAGTAATGAGCGGAAATATCGTAAATGTAACCGACGCTTCTTTTGAACAGGATGTACTGCAGTCCGACGTCCCTGTGCTGGTGGACTACTGGGCCGAGTGGTGCGGTCCGTGCAAGATGATTGCGCCGGTGCTTGAAGAGATTGCCGACGAATACGACGGCAAACTGAAAGTCTGCAAGCTCAACATTGACGAAAACGAGCAGACCCCGCCGAAGTTCAACATCCGTGGTATTCCCACCCTGATGCTGTTCAAGAACGGCAACGTGGACGCCACCAAAGTTGGCGCACTCTCCAAATCCCAGCTGGCAGCGTTCCTGGACAGCAATCTCTGATTGCCGTCCGGCTGCCGGAAACCGCCCCTGAACCTGCGTTCACGGGCGGTTTTTTGTGGCTTGTCATTCCCAGCCGTCAGACCGCTCCCGATCCGAAGCTTTCTGTTCTACCCAATGCTCTCCCTCGCGGTTAATCTCCTTTTTCCAGAACGGCGCCGACGTCTTCAGGGCGTCCATAATGAACTCGCAAGCCGAAAATGCATCGCCCCGATGGGCACTGCATACGCCTACGAACACGATCTGATCCTGCAGCGCCAACCCGCCGACCCGGTGAATGACCCGGGCCTTGCGGACATCCCAGCGCCGAGAGGCCTCATCAATCAACCCTTGAATGACCTGCTCCGTCATCCCGGGATAGTGCTCCAGGTAGAGGCCGGTGACACCTTGGGTATCCCCGCTGTCCCGCACCAGGCCGGTAAAGGTTGCGATAGCCCCCGTGCCAGCGCCACTGTCCCGTAACGCGGCATACTCGGCGGCAGGGTCAAAATCGCTGGTCTGAATGGATATCATCTTAACCTCCGGTCACCGGCGGGAAAAACGCCAGCTCGTCGCCGGCCTGAACGGCAGAACCGGGCTTGGCCATAGCCTGGTTGATGGCAATCATAACCGGCTGCTCACCCTGCAGCTGCTTCCAGGCTCCGCCCCGGCTGGCCAGATCGGCCAGCACATCGCCGGCGGTCAGCCCGGGCTTCGCTTCAACTGTCAGTTCATCAGTCCCCAGTTCCTCCCGAAGACGGGCAAAGAAACGGACTGTGATTGTGTGATCACTCATGCTTAGCTCACCAGTTCCATGTAGGAATAATAGGTTAGCAGGTCACCCGGGCTCACCGTGGTATTTTCCGGCACCACCGCCAGCCCATCGGCCCAGCAGGCAGCGCTCAGAACGCCGGAACTCTGGTTGGGAGAAGCGGCTACCACCATCCCGGAGCCCCGGGGTTCTTTTCTCGCTCTGACAAATTCCCGGCGAACCGAAGCCGAGGTCACGGAAAAATCCGCTGGCACCTGTTCACCCTTCGGGTTGACCTGGTTCCGACCCTGGCGCTTTCGGATGTAGGGCATGCCCACCACCAGAAAAGTGACCAGCACCGACGCCGGGTTGCCAGGCAAGCCGAGAACAGGCGTGCCGCCGATGGTGCCAAAGGCCAGAGGTTTTCCCGGTTTGATCGCCATGCGCCAGAGCGAAAGCTGGCCGGATTCCTCAAGCACGGCCCGCACATGGTCTTCTTCACCTACCGAAACACCGCCGCTGGTAATGATCAGGTCCGACGATTGCGCCGCGCGTAGCAGTGTTTCGCGGGTTGCTTCCCGCTGGTCCCGCAGCGTCTCGCACAGGGCGACTTCGCAGCCCGCCTGGGTAAGCAGGCCAAGCAGGGTGAAGCGATTGCTGTTGTAAATCTGCCCCGGGGCCAGGGGTGTGCCCGGGTCAACCAGCTCGTCGCCGGTTGAGAGAATGGCAACTTTCAGGCGCGCCAGAACGGCAACACGGCCAACCCCCATGGACGCCAGCAGGCCCATCTCCTGCGGGCGTATCTGTGTGCCTTTCGCCAGGGCCAGGTCGCCCCTTGCCAGATCCTGTCCCCGGCGACGGATGTTCTGGCCCTCGGCCACCTCGGCGAGGACAACAATGCCGTCATCCGTGACCTCTACGCGCTCCTGCATCACTACCGAGTCCGCACCCTCGGGAATCTCCGAACCGGTGAAGATGCGGGCGGCGGTGCCGGGAGCCAGAGCTTTGGGCGCCTCACCGGCGGGAATACGGGCAGAGACCGGTACTGGCTGCTCGCCATGGAGATCCTGCTTGCGCAGGGCATACCCGTCGACGGCACTGTTGTCCGCCGGTGGAACGTCGGCCGGGACATAATGGTTCTCGGCAAGGACCCTGCCAAGAGAGTCAGCGAGATTCACCGTTTCGACCCGATTGACTGCGGGAGCTTCTGACAACAGGCGAGACAGGGCGTCTTCCAGCGATGCCAGGTTTGGATTAGCCATCAGTTCTGAACTCCGATCCGGACTGGTGTTCGTCTCAGCGCTTGGCGCGCTGACCAATTACTTCGTTGATTCGCTGCATCGGCTTGTCGGGTTTGCGCAAGACCAACGCCGAGAAGTTGCACGGCCCGTGACGGCTGTCCAGCTGGCTGCTCAGAATGCCGTTCCATCCGGTGCGACAGGCCCCGGTAGAGCCCGGCAGGCAGAAAATCACTGTGTGGTTGGCCATGCCTCCGAACGCGCGTGACTGGACTGTTGAAGAGCCGATTTCTGCGGCGGAAAGGCGCCGGAACTCTTCACCAAACCCCTCGACGGTTTTATCCAGCAGAGGGCCCACTGCTTCAGGCGTGCTGTCCCGCTCCAGAAGACCGGTTCCTCCGGTAATGATCACCACATGCACCTCCGGGTCGGCAATCCAGCCGGACATCAGCGCCCGGACCAGATATACATCATCGGGCAGGATACGACGCGCGACCAGGTGGTGACCGGCTTCAACCACGCTGTCCTCGAGAAACTGGCCGGAGGTGTCCTGATCGGGGCCGCGGCTGTCGGAAACGGTAAGAATAGCGATGTTCAGGGGGGTCAGTTCAGTACTGGGTACACTGCTCATGGACGGGGCTCCGCAAATCGGTGAAAAATGCTTATACGCCAGTATCGCGATCACAGGCCTACAATGGAAGGGAGTAACCCATCAGGGGGAGGCCGAGAGTGGCGCTGTGGGCCGTTTCACCGCGAAATTGCCGTTAATTTGTGCAGTGCACTTGACATTCGCCAGTCAGGTGGTCGATGATCCGTCTTGCCCGGCGAACGATTGTTCCCACTCTCTGGCTCCAGTACTTTAATCCCGGATTTCATCTGCACCGGTTGCTCCATCTGGCCAGCATTCAGTTTCAGCGTTTACTTTATCAACACGTTCAGGGGCGCCCCTGTCATTCCAATATCCGTTTACTTCCATTCCTGAAAATCCAATAAACTATGAATCTTACTGAACTCAAGCAGAATTCCATGCCCGAATTGCTCGAAATTGCGCAAGAGATGGGCCTCGATAACCTGGCTCGTTCGCGCAAACAGGATGTTATCTTCACCATCCTGAAGAAGCATGCGAAGAGCGGCGAAGACATCTACGGCGACGGCGTGCTGGAAATTCTGCAGGACGGTTTCGGTTTCCTCCGTTCTGCCGATGCTTCCTACCTGGCCGGTCCTGACGATATCTACGTGTCCCCCAGCCAGATCCGCCGGTTCAATCTTCGCACTGGCGACACCGTTGCCGGCAAGATCCGCCCACCAAAAGACGGTGAGCGCTATTTCGCCCTGTTGAAAGTCAGCGAGATCAACTTCGACAAGCCGGATAATGCCCGGAACAAGATTCTGTTCGAGAACCTGACACCGTTGTTCCCGGACGAGCGCCTGAAACTGGAAGCCGGTAATGGCAGCACCGAGGATCTCTCCTCCCGTGTGCTGGACCTGGTGGCACCCATTGGTAAAGGCCAGCGTGGTCTGATTGTGTCTCCGCCCAAGGCCGGTAAAACCCTGCTGATGCAGAGCATCGCCCAGTCCATTACCCGTAACAATCCAGAGTGCCATGTCATGGTGCTGCTGATTGACGAGCGGCCCGAGGAAGTGACCGAGATGCAGCGCACCGTGCGCGGCGAAGTCATTGCCTCCACCTTCGACGAGCCGCCGGCCCGTCACGTTCAGGTGGCCGAGATGGTGATCGAAAAGGCCAAGCGCCTGGTCGAGCACAAAAAAGACGTTGTGATCCTGCTGGATTCCATTACCCGTCTGGCTCGCGCCTACAACACGGTGATCCCGTCCTCAGGCAAGGTTCTGACCGGTGGTGTTGATGCCCATGCCCTGGAAAAGCCGAAGCGTTTCTTCGGTGCTGCCCGTAACGTGGAAGAAGGCGGAAGCCTGACCATCCTCGCCACAGCGCTGGTAAACACCGGCTCCAAGATGGACGAGGTGATCTACGAGGAGTTCAAGGGCACCGGCAACATGGAAATCCACCTGGATCGCAAGATTGCCGAGAAGCGGACCTATCCGGCCATCAACATCCGCAGCTCCGGCACGCGTCGTGAAGATCTGCTGATGAGCGAGGCGGATATCCAGCGGGTCTGGATCCTGCGCAAGCTCCTGCACTCCATGGACGACGACACCGCGGCCATCGAGTTCCTGCTGGACAAGCTCAAGGACACCAAGACCAACGACGAGTTCTTCCAGTCGATGAAGCGTCGTTGATAACTTCTTAGGAAGAGCGCCTCCGGTTGTGGGGCAGGCGGAGCCGGGGTGAGCCTCCCCGGACACGCCGTGAACCCATCCCTGGGGGCTCGGCATTGCCATCCCTGGCAATGCACGGTCCGGGGAGGCTCACCCCGGCTCCGCCGTTCAGGCCAAGTGCGCGCACTAGATTGTTTCTGAATGAGTGTTTCATAAAACCACTGCGCTGATTCTTGTGTTTTGGTTAACTGGTGGTCTGAAGAACAAGGTGGGGACCTGCTTTCCCAGACTGTGTCTTGCCATGGATGGCAAGACCAAGCCCCCAGGGATGGGTTCACGGCGTGTCTGGGAAAGCAGGTCCCCACCTTGTTCAGACTCCCAGCAAACAGTCCAGAGACCACCATACTCCGTAGTACTGGCATCCAATGAACGGAGCAACCGATGAAATACAACGACCTGCGTGACTTCATTGACCAGTTGGAGAAGCTGGGCGAGCTGAAACGGATCAGCGTTGAAGTCGATCCCCATCTGGAAATGACCGAAATCTGCGACCGGACTCTGCGGGCAGGTGGTCCGGCGTTGTTGTTTGAAAATCCCAAGGGCTATGACATGCCGGTGCTGGCCAACCTGTTCGGGACACCGAAACGGGTGGCGCTGGGTATGGGGCAGGATAACGTCACGGCGCTTCGGGACATCGGCAAGTTGCTGGCGTTTCTCAAGGAACCGGATCCCCCCAAGGGCTTCCGGGATGCCATTGAAAAGCTGCCGCTGTTCCGGCAGGTGATGCGCATGAGCCCGAAGGTGCTTCGCTCCGCGCCTTGCCAGGACGTGGTGATCGAGAAAGATCAGGTGGATCTGTACCAGATTCCGGTGCAGCACTGCTGGCCAGGCGATGCCGGGCCGCTGGTAACCTGGCCTCTGGTGATTACCCGTGGGCCCCACAAAGAGCGCCAGAACCTGGGGATTTACCGGCAGCAGGTGATTGGCCGTAACCGGCTCATCATGCGCTGGTTGAGCCATCGTGGTGGTGCCCTGGATTTTCAGGAGTTCCAGAAGGCCAATCCCGGTAAGCCATACCCGGTTGCCGTGGCACTTGGCGCTGATCCGGCGACCATTCTCGGGGCGGTAACGCCGGTACCCGATACCCTGTCGGAATACGCCTTTGCCGGACTGCTTCGTGGCAGCCGGACCGAGTTGGTCAAAGCAGGTCTGAGTGACCTGCAGGTGCCGGCCAGCGCCGAGATCGTGCTTGAGGGCTTCATCTATCCGGACGATATGGCCCCGGAAGGGCCATTTGGCGATCACACGGGTTATTACAACGAAGTGGACCAATTTCCGGTGTTCACCGTAGAACGGATCACCCATCGCAGGGATCCGATCTATCACAGCACCTACACCGGTCGTCCGCCCGATGAACCGGCAATTCTCGGGGTGGCTCTGAACGAGGTCTTTATCCCGATTCTGCAAAAGCAGTTTCCGGAGATCGTGGATTTCTACCTGCCGCCGGAGGGCTGTTCCTACCGTCTGGCAGTGGTGACCATGAAGAAACAGTACCCCGGCCATGCCAAACGGGTGATGATGGGGGTATGGTCGTTCCTGCGGCAGTTCATGTACACCAAGTTTGTGATTGTCACGGATGACGATGTGGATGCCAGGAACTGGGAAGACGTGATCTGGGCGATCACGACCCGGATGGATCCGGTGCGGGATACCACTCTGGTGGAAAATACGCCCATCGATTATCTGGATTTTGCCTCCCCGGTCTCCGGCCTGGGTTCCAAGATGGGGATGGATGCCACCAACAAGTGGCCGGGCGAGACCACCCGGGAATGGGGCGAGCCCATCGCCATGACGGACGACGTTAAACAGCGGGTGGATGAGGTGTGGGACTCGCTGGGCATTGAAAGTCCGGCCTCCCGCCCCGACTGATATGGCCAGAGAACATCGGCGTGTCGCACTTTTACCGTCCGGTCTTGTGTTTGGGGTGGCTGCGCAGCGGGATTTACTCAGCGCCGCCGCCAGCGCAGGTATCAACGCCCCTGCGGCCTGTCGAAATGGGGTATGCGAACTCTGTGAGGCCCGGTTGCGGGCCGGCAGAGCGCTTAATACCCGAAACCAACAGACTATTGAGGTCGGTGAGCGGTTGATGATGTGCCGAAGCATCGCGCTCACCGATCTGGAACTGGAGATATCCGCCGTTATGGCAGCTGGAAACAATCAGCCTGGCAAGTTTCAGGCAAAGGTCGTGGAGGTACGTTCCATCAGTCACGATGTGTACCGTGTGGAGTTGCAGCTTCCGCGGCGTCGGGAGCTGTCGTTCCATGCCGGACAGTATCTCTCGGTCAATCTGCCGGACGCCGAGCCCTGCTATTTTTCCATTGCCAGCAGTCCCTCGGCCCAGAACATCGAGTTGCACATCCAGGCAACGCCGGAATGGGTCTCGGCCCAGAAGGTCATTGATGCCCTGACTTCCGGCGGTGAGGTGACCGTCGAGTTGCCCCATGGCAAGGCGTGTCTGGCATCGGCACCGGCAAAGCCCTTGTTGCTGGTGGCCGCGGGCACCGGCTTCGCCCAGATGAAAAGCCTGGTGGATTACCTCCGGGAAACCTCCTATGACCAGCCGGTGAAGCTCTACTGGGGTGTGCGCCGGCATGAGGATATGTACCTGCGGGCCCTGGCCCAGCAGTGGCAAGACGAGTGGCCGCGCTTCACTTTCCTGCCAGTGGTGGGGGATGACGAGGACAATGACTGGGCCGGCCATCACGACCAGCTGGTGCGTGCTGTCCTGGCTTCGGGTATGGACTGGAGCAACGTGGAAGTGCATGCCAGTGGTTCACCCACCATGGTGTATACCCTGATGGATTCACTGGTGGAAGCGGGCTTGCCGGAGAGCGCTTTCTTCTCGGATGTGCTGGAGTATGCACCAAGAACGTGAACACTGAGCTTGAAATCGGGGTCAGATGAAAATTTCATCTGACCCCGTATTCCAGCCCCCGGGTTCAGGCTCTCGGCATTGGTAGATTGGGTAGCGCGTTATCCTTTTCCAGCCCCTGCATCAGCAGTTTGATGCTGGCCTCTTCCTCGCCCATGTGGGCATTCAGCCGGCTCAGTTCTGCCAGAGCCTCCCGGCTGCGCTTCAGCCTCAGGCTGGTTTCGAAGTATTCCCGGGCTTTGCCCCAGAGTTCATTGCGCAGGCTGAGGCGGCCCAGGGCCAGCAGAAGTTCGGCATTGTTTGGCCGGTCTTTCAGCCACTGTTCTGCCAGTAGCAACTGCTCATCGGGTTTCTGGCCCTCCACCCGGCCGTAAAGGTTGATCAGCTCGTCGCTCCAGTGGTTGCGCAGGACCTTGCGCAACAGGGTTTCAGTCTGCACTTCGTCACCAAGGCCGGCCAGCAGTCGGGCATAATCCCGGATGGTGAATTCGTCGCGACGCAGGAAGCCGGGCAGTTCGTCCCAGAGCCGGGTCAGTGGCTCCAGGGAGGCGTCCGGATCCTGTTTTTGCTGGCGCCGGCAGTCCTCCGCGGCGCGCTCCAGCAGGTTGTGCCATACCTGACGTTCAAGGTCGTTCAGTTCCGCTTCCGGCAATACACTGCGCTTGCGCAGCTCCGGCAGCAGCTTTGACAGTTCCCGCCAGTCCTCGAGCCTGAGATAGGTGTTTTTCAGCAATTTCAGCACGAAGGGGTGGTGGGGTGATTGCTTGCGCAGCCGGATCAGGGTGGCGAGGGCCTGTTCAAGCCGGTTGCCTGCCAGCTGCAGCTGGGCCTGGGTGATGCCAACGGCCATGTCGGAACCGGGGGTGCTGTCGAAGGCCTTGCGCAGAAGTTCGTCCACCGCCTCGTGGTCCCCGGACTCGAATGCCGCCTGAGCGGCCGCCAGATAATTGATCAGTGGCGTGTCGGCATGGTTTGCCGAAGCGGTCAGCAGTTTGCGGGCCCGGGGCCAGTTACCCTCGGCCAGTGCCAGCAGCCCCTGGGTGGTCCGGCGACGGGCCCGGCGCTCATTACCGCGTGCGATCCATCCGGCCACCATCCCGGTACTTTTCCCGAGTCTGCGAATCAGATTGATGAGCAAAACCGTCAGTACAACGACAGCGATGAGAAGTCCCAGGCCGACCCAGAAATTGGTTTCAACCAGGTAATGACCCAGGCTGATCCGGATATAGCCCAGGTCATACTGCAACCCGAGCGAGAGTCCGGTGCCGATCAGCAGTGCCAGCAGGATGATCAGTAGCAGGCGAATCATGAATCACCGCCTCCATTGCCCTGGCTGCCATTGGCCTCGCTGCCTTTGTCCCCGGCCTCCGAATCAGTGTTGCCGGCCTCAAGACGGCCCGCCAGCCGATCCTTGAGCAGGTCCAGGGACTGGCTGATATCCGGGAGCTCCGGATCGACATTTTTCTCGGCCAGCTCGGCAAGCGTCTCGGAGAGAGCCTCGACCCGCGGGTTGCTGGCGTCATACCAGTCGTTGATGGTGGTGCGGGCTTTGGTCAGGGCCCGTTCATACAGAGCCTGATTACCCCGGAGCACGGCCATTTCCGCTTCCTCCAGCATCAGCTGTAGATTGAGGCGGGCATAAGCGCTCTGGTCCGGTGAAAGCAGCGGTTTGACCGGTTCGTCCAGCCGTCGAACCACCACTACCTGCATCAGGGTTGATTTCAGCTTGTTCCAGGCTTCTACCAGAGGACCAGGCTCACCGGCCGGCTCACCCCCGGAGGCAGCGTCGGATCCGGCAAGGAAGCCGGGGGCGTTGTCATTGATCAGGGCCTGATCGGTCAGCTGGTGGACGCTGTCGATGGCCGCTTCGAGCTTCAGGTAAAGGCCGGTCCGGTCGACATCTGTCAGGCTCTTGAGTGCCAGGATTTCCCGGGCCAGCTGCTGACGGACCGGGTAGACGCCAATGTCGTCGGATTCGGCCAGCACCTCGTCGGCGGCCTTTAGTGCAGACAGGGCGCCGCGGATGTCTTTTTCAATCATCAGCCGCTGGTTGGCAATGCGCAGCAGATACTCGGCCTCGGCCAGCAGCCAGTCGGTGCGCGTGCGGTTGCCGGCTTCCAGCAGTTCCCGGGCGTTGTGATCGATCTGGCGCTGCTGGGTGGCAATCAGCTCCCGCTGGTTCGCCAGTTTTTCCTCAAGGGTTTGCAGGCGCTGGCTCTGCTGGCTGCCGCGGTCGCCATAGCGATCTTCGAGCTGGGCGGTGTCCTGCTGCAGGCTCTGGAGTTTCTGCATCACGGCCTGATGGTTGTTCCATTGCTGCCAGCTCCACAACGCCAGGGCAATGGTTAGAATCAGGGCAACAATGGCAGTGAGCCAGACCGGCCAGAGTTTCTGGCGGGCTGCTGGGTCCTTCGAAACGGTTGCGGGCAGTTGATTCGTAGTGTCTGTCACGGGCGTCCTTACTTGGCTTTTCCGGAGCCACCGTCCCGGCCGGCAAGTTGCGCTGCAACGGCCGCCACGATGTCGTTATCGGCAAGGCTTCCTGGTATACACGGATTTCGGAATCCCGCTGCCCGGGCCTGTTCGGCAACCCGATCTGCGGGAACAATCAATAACCTATCGTATAGATTATGGCCGCTATTCGCACATAGTGCGATGAGATTGTTCAAGGTTTCGCCGGACAGGGCAACGATGGCTTCCGGAGCGAAGGTGTCGAGGGTTGCCCGGATAAGCTCCGGGGGGTAGTCGGGGCGGAAGCGTCGATACAGTGGCAGGACGGTAACCCGGGCGCCGCGCGCTTCCAGGGTCTCCCGGATCAGCTCGCGGCCGTTTTCCCCGCGGGCGAGCAGAACCCGTTCGCCCTGAAGCTTCTGCAGTGACGGCAGCGCCAGGAGCGCTTCGCTGGTCCAGCCCTCGGGTGGTCGGCGCGGGCTAAGGCCGTGTTCGGCAAGCACCGCCGAAGTGCCGGCGCCAACGCCATACCAGCGGATACCCATGGGTATCTGGGGCCACCAGGTGTCCACCTCTTCCAGCAGCAGCCTGGCGGCAAACGGACTGACAGCAATCACGTGGGAAAACTCATCCAGACTCAGGATGAGTGTGCGGCGCTCGGGCGTTTCCGGCAGAGGTTCCCGGTCAATCAGTGGCAGGATGTGGACATCGGCACCGGCTGAACGGAACCGGCTGGCCAACCGGGAGGCCTCGGGTTCGGGCCGGCAGATCAGGATCCGCCGGCCGCTCAGGTCAGGCTCAGGTTGGTGTATGGCCATAGATTTCAGCCAGCACCTTGTCAGCACCCAGGGCCAGCAGATCCTCGGCCAGTTCCCGGCCCAGGCGTTCGCCTTCGGCCCTTGGCGCACGGCCTTCGACCCGGAAAATCTGGGTGCCGTCAACGGCGCCCACCAGGCCTCTCAGCCAGAGCGTGTCCTCATCCTCAAGCAGGGCATAGGCGGCGATCGGTACCTGGCAGCCGCCCTCAAGACGCCGGTTCAGGGCTCGTTCCGCCTTGACGCGATCCGAACTGTCCTTGTGATCCAGCGGGTCCAGCATGGCCAGGAGGTCGTGGTCATCCACCCGACATTCAATGCCCAGGGCGCCCTGGCCGACCGCCGGCAGCGAAATTGTGTCCGGCAGGCAGTAGCGGATACGGTCATGGAACCCCAGACGCTTCAGGCCGGAGCTGGCCAGTACAATGGCTTCGTATTCGCCGGCATCGAGCTTGGCCAGCCGGGTGTTGACGTTGCCGCGCAGCACGCGAATTTCGAGGTCCGGGCGATAGGCTCGCAGCTGGGCCTCCCGGCGCAGGCTCGCAGTGCCGACCACGGCACCGTGGGGCAGGGCGTCAACGTTATCGTAGTGGTTGCTGACAAAGGCATCGGTGGGATCTTCCCGCTCGCAGATAGCCACCAGGCCCAGTCCTTCCGGGAATTCCATGGGCACGTCTTTCATGGAGTGCACGGCCAGATCGGCCCGGCCATCGAGCATGGCTTCTTCCAGCTCTTTGACGAACAGGCCCTTGCCGCCGATTTTGGCCAGCGGCACGTCCAGAATCTTGTCACCCTGGGTCTTGATCTTGACCAGTTCCACGGTGATGTTGTCGTGCAGCCTTTCCAGTTCGGCCTTGATGAATTCCGCCTGCCACAGCGCCAGTGCGCTGCTGCGGGTTGCAATGCGAAGGGTACGTTTGGACATGATACTCACTGTCGGTTCGGAAAATGTCCGCCAAGGTTACCCTGTGACGGCAGAAAAGTCCCGCGGCTACCACTTCAGAGGAGGTAGGCGCTGGTCACGGTTCAGCCCGGCTGGTGCTCCTGGAGCCATTGGCGCACGTTACCGGCATGGCGGCGGCTGACCGAGAGCTCGCCCTGGCCATCCCGGAGCAATACCAGATTGTGACCATCGGGTGTCCGTTTCAGCCCCTGGATAAAGCTCACGCCCACCAGGGTGTTTCGGTGGATCCTGAGCAAGATGCCCGGGTAAGCGTTTTCCAGCTCCTTCAGGGTATAGTCGCACACCGTTTCACCCCGGCTATGGTGAAGAGTGACGTATTTCTGGTCCGCCTCGCAGTAGAGGATTTCCGACAGATCGATCAGCTCGGTGCCGCGGTGGGTGCGCACGGCCAGCTGTTCCTGGCTCTGGCGGGCCTGTCCGTTCAGAGCCAGCAGCTGCACCCGGTTGACCCTGCCGGCCCGGGCCAGGGCATCCGCCAATGCCTCCTTACGAACCGGTTTGAGCAGGTAAGCGATGGCCTGAACGTCGAACGCCTGGATGGCGTAATGGTCGTAGGCGGTGCAGAAAATCAGGGCGGGCGGATTCGCCAGCTGGCTCAGGCGGCTGGCAGCCTCCATGCCGTCCATGCCCGGCATGCGGATGTCCAGCAGCAGAATGTCCGGCTCAAGTTCCGCAACCTGCTTCAAAGAGCTGTCGCCGTCTGCAGCCTCGCCACAGACCCGATACCCCGGGAGCGCCTCCACCAACCGGCGGATGCGTTCCCGGGCCAGGGGTTCGTCATCGGCAATCAGGACACTGCGGGTATCAGTCATGACTGGCCTCAATTCCCTTGTTCATGGATTCATTGCTTGCGGGTTTTTTGTTCGCCGGCTTTTTGCCGGGGCAACCTCAGGGTAACGGTATACACATCATTTTGATGGCTGTGCTTCAACACCGCTGGCTCGCCGAACAGGGCCCGGAGCCGGGACTGGATGTTGGCCAGCGCCATGCGATTGCCGTTGTGTTGCTGGTTATTCTGGTCCGGCTTCGGGTTCTGTACCAGCAGGTAGACAAAGGCGCCTCTGGCCTGGGCCTCAATCCGGACCGTGCCACCGTCCGGGCGGGGCTGAATGCCGTGGTAGATGGCGTTTTCCACCAGTGGCTGCAGCGTGAGCGGGGGAATTGCCTGTTGCTCAAGGCCCTCTTCAATCTGCCATTCCAGCTTCAGGCGGTCGCCCAGACGCAACGCTTCGATGGCCAGATAGCGCTGGCATAGTTCCAGCTCCCGGGACAGCGGGATCAGCTGGTCGCCGGTGCGCAGGCTGGCGCGAAACAGCTCCGACAGGTCCAGCACCGCCTCTTCCGCCCGTTCCGGGTTGATGGCGATCAGGCTGGCAATGGTGTTCATGCTGTTGAACAGGAAGTGGGGCTGTATCCGGGCCTGAAGCGATGCCAGATGCGCCTGCATTTCCGCTTCCCGTTGCTGTTGCCACTGGTGCTGCAGGTAGAAATAGCGCAGCACCATGAGCACGATCAGCAGGGCCAACAACATTTTCTTGGCCACGCCCTGCCAGACCGCCACGCCGGCCTGGGGATGCAGTACGCTGTCGGCAAACAGGCTGAAGGCCAGCACATCCAGCAGCACAATGGCGACAATGGTGGCCGTCGCACCGGAGACCGACATTCGCGCAAGCCTGGCGCGCAGGAGACAGATCAGGGCGGCACTGGTGAGTGTTGTCCACTGCACGAACAGTGACAGCAACCCGAAGTAATTCCAGTCGATCCAGCCCCGATCGGCTTGCACGATGGCCAGCACCAGAACCAGCAGTTCACTGGTGACCAGCAACAGGAACACGGCCCTTACCCGGCACAGGTCCGGAACGAAGAACTCGCTCGTTGTCACACCTTTGTCCCCGTTACGGGGTGTCTCCTTTACCGGGGTCAGAATGGTATACTCCCGCCACGTTCAATGTACTCAGTTCCCGCCAGATGATGCCGGGCTGTCAGCAGGAAAGATAGACCATGACGGATCAGAAAAAGTCTGACCAGACCACAAGCTCTGAAAAACCCTGGGGCGGACGCTTCAGTGAACCCACCGACGCCTTTGTTGAGAAATTTACCGCCTCGGTGGGATTTGACCAGCGCCTGTACCACCACGACATCACCGGTTCCATCGCCCATGCCACCATGCTGGCCGAGGTTGGCGTGCTCACCAACGAGGAGCGGGACCAGATCATTGAAGGCCTGAAAGGCGTCAAGGCGGACATCGAGGCCGGCCATTTCCAGTGGTCAGTCAGCCTTGAAGACGTGCACATGAATATTGAAGCGCGTCTGACCGACCGAATCGGTATCACCGGCAAGAAACTGCACACCGGCCGCAGCCGCAACGATCAGGTGGCCACCGATATCCGTCTGTACCTGCGGGATGAAATCGATGTCATTGCCGAGGAACTGAAACGCCTGCAAGTTGGTCTGCTGGACCTGGCCGAGCGCGAGGCGGAGACCATCATGCCCGGCTTCACCCATCTTCAGACCGCCCAGCCGGTCACCTTCGGCCACCATTTGCTGGCCTGGTACGAAATGCTGGTGCGGGATGCCGAGCGTCTTCAGGATTGCCGTAAACGGGTTAACGTGATGCCCCTGGGCGCCGCGGCCCTGGCCGGCACCACCTACCCCATCGATCGGGCGATGACCGCCCGCCTGCTGGGCTTTGACCGGGCCAGCGAGAACAGCCTGGACTCCGTCAGCGACCGGGACTTCGCCATTGAGTTCTGCAGCTTCGGGGCGCTGCTGATGACGCATCTGTCACGGTTCAGCGAGGAGCTGGTGCTCTGGACCTCGGCCCAGTTCGATTTCATTGATCTGCCGGACCGCTTCTGCACCGGGTCCTCCATCATGCCCCAGAAGAAGAACCCGGATGTGCCCGAGCTGGTGCGGGGCAAGACCGGTCGCGTTAACGGCCACCTGATCAGCCTGCTCACCCTGATGAAGAGCCAGCCACTGGCCTACAACAAGGACAACCAGGAAGACAAGGAGCCACTGTTCGATACCGTGGATACCCTCAAGGGCTGCCTGAAGGCCTATGCCGACATGATTCCGGCCATTCGCGCCAAGGCCGATAACATGCGGGTGGCGGCCAAGCGCGGTTTCTCCACCGCCACTGATCTGGCTGATTACCTGGTGAAGAAAGGGGTGCCCTTCCGGGATGCCCACGAAATCGTTGGCAAGTCCGTGGCTTTCGGTGTGGCTGAAGGGCGTGACCTGTCCGACATGACCCTGGAAGAGTTGCAGCAGTTCTCCGACCACATCGGGCCCGACGTCTTTGATGTGCTGACCCTGGAAGGCTCGGTTCAGGCCCGCGACCACCTGGGTGGCACCGCGCCGGACCAGGTGCGCGCGGCGGTCGGCCGGGCCCGTAGCCAACTGGGCTGAACCGCCACTTGCCGCGGGGCGGACCGGCTAGCCGCCGATCCGCCCCGTGGTCAGGTCAACGGCCGCCGGTGTCAGCTGTTCCAGAGGTTGTGGGCGGGACAGCCGGTAACCCTGGCCGTAATGGATGCCAAGTGTCCGGACCTTGCGCAGGGCATTATCGCTCTCGATAAACGTGGCCACGGTGACCTTGCCGGCGGCTTCGGCAATCCGGTGCAGGGCTTCGAGCATCACCTGCTGCACCGGGTCCTCTTCCAGACGCTGCATCAGCCGTCGATCCAGTTTGATGATGTCGACTGGCAGTTTCGCCGCCAGGCTGTAACTTTCCACCGAGGCTCCGGCACCGTCGAGGGCGACCCGGCAGCCGACCCGGTGCAGGGCGTCACAGAGCACCGTAACATCATCAGGGTACTGGGTGGCATGGCACTCCCGGATTTCCAGGCAGAAGCAGCCGGGGTCAAACGGCGATTGGCTCAGGGCCTGCGCCATGAAGTCCGGGAAGGTGTCATCCAGCACGCTCGCCAGGGACAGGTTAAAGCCGCAGTACTTGAGGCGGGGTTCCAGCAAAGGCTGACTGCCCAGCCAGACCAGGGTCTGCAGGATCACCTGGCGGTCCAGACGTTTGGCCAGATCGAAGCGTTCGGCGACAGGCAGGAAGTCACCGGGTTGCAGTACAGTCTCGCCATCCGGTGTTGCCGGAATCCGGCACAGGATCTCGATATGATCGCCCCAGGTCGGGCTGGCAACCGGTCGCATGACCTGGTACTCGAGAATCAGCTGCTGACCGTCCAGTGCCTTGCGGATCTGTTCCAGCCGTACACTGGCGGTCGACTCGTCGGTCTGATGGGCGATCGCTCTGGCGGTATGGATACGGTTGCGGCCGGAGGTCTTGGCGGTGTGGCAAAGATCCGCAGCCTGGCTGAGCAATTGTTCCGGATCGCCGGGCAGGTCACTGTCCATCACCAGCAGGCCGCCGGAGGCCGTGGTTTGCAGTCTGTGGCCCTGCCATTCGAAGACAAACTCTCCGATCAGGTCCAGGATTTCCTGGGCAATTTTCCTGGCCCGGGCTTCCGGGCAATTCTCGATCAGCAGGGCAAAGGTGTCTCCGGCCAGGCGGGCAAGTGCGTCCCGCTGACGGATTCGAACCCCGAGGTTGCCGGCCAGTTCCCGCAGGTATCGATCACCGGTACCGCTGCCCGCCAGATTGTTGAACGCCTCGAAGTCATCCAGATCGAGATAGAGCAGGCTGTCACAGGACTCCCGTCGGGTTTTCTGGTCCAGGATCCGGAGCAGTCGGGCAATAAATTCCCGACGGTTCATCAGCCCGGTGACCGGATCGTGTCGGATGCGGTAGTCGCCGCTTGAGGCATGGTTGATCCGGGGCTCGATGCGCCGGGCCACATGGACCGCCCCGGTCACCTCGCCCTGCCTGTTGGTCAGGCGCTGGTAGTGGAACTCGTGTACGGGCAGCTCCCGGGATTGCTGGGCCATGGCCATTTCGACAACGAAGCTTTCCCGCTCAAAGGCCCGGTGCCAGAGGCGCTCCATCAGCCGGCGCTCATTCGGAAAGGCCTGCAGCAGTTCGCTCAGGTTGTCACCTTGCCTCGGTGCCACACCGAAGGTGTCGGCAAACTGGCTGGCCCAGGCGTCATTGAAATGAAGCAGATTGAATGAAGAGTCAACCGCAACGACCAGATCCGGAGTGGCCCGGGTGGTTGCCGCCAGCATTTGTTCGGCGCTCTGACGGGCGCGGTCGAGCTGCATTTCACCGGTCCGGTCGACGAGAGTGCCGCCGAGTCGCTGGGTTCGCCCGCCTTGCTTCAGGACACGACAATTAAGCGTGACCCGGCGCAGATTCTGCCTCGAGGTGAGAATGTTCAGGTCAAGGGCAAAGCTTGCACCTGTCCGCATACAGCGCCGGAACATGGCCCGGACCCTGGCCTGGCCGGTCTGGCAGTAGAACAGAGCCTGCTCCGGTGTGATTTCGCTACCGGGTTTCAGCTCAAGAAGCTGAAACATGCCCTCGGTCCAGGACATTTCGTTGGTTCGGGTGTCCAGTTCCCAGATCCCGAAACCGGCGTTGGTTTCGGCCGAGCGCAGCAGCCGTGAATCCCTGTTAGCGTTGTCGCAAAGCGTTATGCTGGCGCTGGCGGCCTTGTCGGAATCCCGCATGTCCAGGCGCAGACTCAGGCAGGCGGTGTAGAAGAAGCCCTCCCTGTGGCGGAAGGTCACCAGAACGTTTTGGCCCCGCTCAATCCGGTGGCGGTTTGCCGGGGCGAACGGGTCATCCTCCCGGGATGCCAGCACCCGCTGAACCGGCTGGCCTTCCAGTTCGCTGCTCTCGTACCCTAGGACCCCCTCGGCGTGATGATCAGCAAACAGGACCTTGCCTTCATCGTCGATGCGCAGGATTGTCTGGCGCCCGGGCGCTGTGGACTGGTCCGGGCGGTAGCGGCGGATGATGAACTCTTTCACGACGGGGGAGCCTCGCGTGTTCTACAGCTTTTATTTTTTTAAAGGTTTTGCCACGATGCGACCATCATACTCATACTGACAGTGAAAAGAACCTCTCGCCGGAGCCGCCTTGAGCACTCACGCTGCCCCCATTGCCCTGGATTTTGACGAGGGTATAGATCGTAAGACCCTGCGACGTCTGAGGGACCGGTTTCTCGTGGTCAACCAGCAGCGCTGGGATCGCGCCCATTCGGCTTTGTCGTACCGCCAGCAGATGGTGCTTGAGGTGCTGCCTCTGGCCTTTCATCTCAATCACCCGGCCCTGCCGGGCTATCTGGACGGCGACTGCCCTTACGGCCTGCGCCATTACAAACCGTCAGACGCGACGATCCACGCGGCAAGGCGGCTGGCGCGAACCTTTTTCCTGAAGGATGAAGGCAAGCGCAAGCCGGATCTTGATGCCATGTTTCTGATGGGTAGCCCGGGCACGCTGGGACATTCCGTCGCCAGTGATCTGGATGTCTGGCTTTGCCACCGTAACGACCTGCCGGAACGGGGGATTCTCTGCCTTGAGCGCAAGGCGGAGAAGCTGGCCCGTTGGGCCGAATCCTTCGGCGTGGAGCTGCACGTATTCGTGTTCTGCGCTGAAGACTGGCGGGCCGGCCGTCAGCGGGCCGAGGTGACGGGTGAGAACTGCGGCAGCGCCCAGCACTTCCTGTTGCTGGACGAGTTCTACCGCACCGGCATTCACCTTGGCGGCGCCTGGCCCATGTGGTGGCTGGTCCCGGCCGAGCAGGAAGCCAGCTACGATGAGTGCATGCGGCGGCTGGTGGACTGTCGGTTTGTCCGGGCTGATGAGTATATTGATTTCGGCCCCGTGCCTGCGATTCCGGAGGAAGAGTTCCTGGGCGCCGGAGTCTGGCAGTTATACAAGGGTATCGATGCCCCCTGGAAGTCCATCCTGAAACTGTTGCTGATTGAGTGTTATGCCCGGACCGCCGGGCAGGATCTGCTGTCCAGTGAATTCAAACAGGCCGTTTTCCGCGGCGAGACCGACGCCGACAGCCTGGACCCCTATGTCATGCTGTATGACCGCCTGGAGGCCTGGCTTGCCGGGCCCGAGGCCGCGTCCCGGCTGGATCTGGTTCGCCGAAGCCTGTACCTGAAAGCCGGGCTTCCGCTGACCCGGACGGAAGAGGCCGCGGAGCAGTGGCGGGGCCGGCTGTTGAAACAGTTGGTGGCGCGCTGGGGTTGGCCAGACAGCACGCTGGCAGAGCTGGATGACCGCCAGCGCTGGCGGGCCGAGGATGTCATTACCCTGCGCCGGACCATCGTTAACGAGCTGACTCACAGCTACCGGCTGCTGTCGAAAATGGCCCGCACGCACGGTCGTCAGGCAGCCATCAGTGACAGCGATATCAACCTGCTTGGCCGCAAGCTGTACGCGGCGTTTCAGCGCAAGGCGGGCAAGATTGAGCAGATCAATCCGGGCCTGGCGCCGTCGCTGGCGGAAGAGAATCTTGCCTTTCATCACCAGTCAGAGCAGGGCGGTGATGGCGAGGGTTGGCTGCTGTACCGGGATCTCGAGGATCCCGCCGATGCTTTCTGGCAGCCGGTTATCCGCCGCTCCGGCAATCTCGCCGAGTTGATGGTCTGGTGTTACTGCAACGGCCTGCTGACCCGCTCGACCCGACTGAATGTCCGGGCCGGGACCAGCGTTGCCTCGGTGAGCGAGCTGCGCGAAATGCTCGATGCCCTGGCCGGTTTTCTGCCGTTCCCGGTTGCGCCCGCGTCGAGGCAGAGCCTGTCCCGGGGTGTCCGGCCCCTGCGAAATCTGTTGCTGGTCAATGTGGGCCTGGATCCCCAGGCCCACCTGACTGAAAAAGGCCTTCACAAACTCAGCGCCCGTCATGATTCCCTCGGTTTCAGTGGCGGCCGCGAAAACCTGGTGCTCAGTATTGACCAGATTACCTTCAACAGCTGGCACGAGGTCAGCCTGCAGCACTACGCGGCCGGTGACACGCTCATCCAGTGCCTGAAAAACGTTCTGGCGTCGGTGGCAGCCAATCCATCGGAACTGCCTGCCATCCAGGTGCACTGCCACAACCGCGGGCACGGCTCCGCCATTGCCCGTCGGGTCCAGGAGCTGTTTGCCGATGTCCTGAGGCCCTTTTTTGCCGGCGGCGTCGGGCCCCACCCGCTGCGTTACGTCATCGAGATGGACCGCCGCTATTTTCTGCTGCAGTTCAATGGCCTGGAGCCGGGCTTCGTGGCGCTGGAGAGCTTCAGTGCCCTGATGGCGCAGCTCGCGCTGCCCCAGGAACATTATCTGCCGGTGGTGTTCGATCGCCATGCGGTCCAGGACGAGCCAGCCCTCAGGGCGGTCTGCCAGGCCAGTGAACCAGACAATATCCAGGTGTTTTACCGTATTGTCGGCGAACGGGCACGGCTCTGGGTGGTTGATGAGCTGGGCTCGGTCTTCAGCTGGGAACAGCCGGTGAGCAGCCGTCGGCATCTGCTGGTGCCGGTTTTGCGGTTTCTGGACAATCTCATTGAGCGGCGCCTGCTCCGCCATACCGAGGCGCCCGGTGTTGTGGCCGGAGTCCAATGCTATGAAGTTGTCCGGCGGGACGGCGCCTGGCGCGCGGAATATCGGCCAGAATCGGATTCGGGTGCCCCGTTGCCCGGGCTTGAGGTGCAGGCTGTCGGCATTCACGAAGGCGACAGCCGGCTGCGCTTTGATATCTTCTGCGGCGATCAGGAATTCACTGTGCAGGAATACGGTGACCAGCTGATCCCTGCAGTGGCCCATTACATTCGTTCCCTGCGCCGGAGTGGTGAGGTTTATCCGGTGTATCTGACCGATGTTCATCTGCCCCACGACATTGATCCGCGGATCTATCAACAGGATATCCAGACCAGCCAGTATCTGTATTACCGTTCGGTGCTGGAGGAATCCCTGAATCGGCAACTCGCCAGCGGGCGCTGACCTCGCCGCGCGGGGCGGGTCTCAGGTATACTGCGGGCATAGTGAACTCAGGGGTAGCAGGTATGCGAGCATGGACTCTGCCGATCATGATGCTGGCGCTGGCTTTGACGGTCAGCGCGTGCGGCCAGAAGGGGCCGTTGTACCGCGACAGCCAGGGCATTTCTGTCCCGGCCGCAGCCGAGGCATCGGATGACGAAAAGCGCGAGTAACACGCCGGCCCTCCCGCTCCGTTAAACGAATCAGGAAACTCATGGATCATTTCAATTATCGCGACGGCGAGCTCTACGCCGAGGATGTGCCTGTCTCTGCCATTGCCGAGCGGTTTGGTACGCCAGCGTATGTCTATTCCCGTGCCACGCTTGAACGCCACTACCGGGCCTACGACGAGGCGCTCAAGGGCCATCCCCACCTGGTCTGTTACGCGGTGAAAGCCAACAGCAATCTGGCCGTGCTGAATGTGCTGGCGCGGCTCGGGGCCGGTTTTGACATCGTTTCGGCGGGCGAGCTGGAGCGGGTGCTACAGGCCGGTGGCGACCCAGCACGGGTGGTGTTTTCCGGCGTAGGCAAGCAGGAATGGGAAATGAAGCGGGCGCTGGAGGTGGGCGTGCGCTGTTTCAATGTCGAGTCCGATACCGAACTGGATCGTCTGAACGCCGTTGCCGGCGGGCTCGGGGTCAAGGCTCCTATTTCGCTGAGGGTGAATCCCGATGTGGATGCCGGCACCCATCCCTACATCTCCACGGGGCTGAAAGAGAACAAGTTCGGCATCGACATTGCTGAAGCGCCTGAGGTCTACTCCCGCGCCGCGAGTCTGCCGAACCTGGAGATCAGGGGTGTCGACTGTCACATTGGCTCCCAGCTCACCACGGTTTCTCCGTTCCTGGATGCCCTGGATCGCGTGTTGGCCCTGATCGACACGTTGGCCGACCGCGGCATTGCTATCCACCACCTGGATATGGGAGGCGGACTCGGCGTTACCTACGATCAGGAGCAGCCACCTCAGCCATCGGATTATGTCCGGGCGCTGGCCGAGCGCCTCGGTGACCGGGAGCTGGAGCTGATCCTGGAGCCCGGTCGCTCCATTGCTGCCAATGCCGGCATTCTGGTGACCCGGGTGGAGTTCCTGAAATGCACCGAGCACCGGAACTTTGCCATCATCGACGCCGCCATGAATGATCTTATCCGCCCGGCGCTTTACAGTGCATGGCAGGCCATTATCCCGGTCACGCCGCATCAGCAGGGCGAGGAAAAATCCTGGGATCTGGTGGGTCCGGTCTGCGAAACCGGGGATTTCCTGGGCAAGGACCGTCTGCTTCGGCTTCAGGCCGGGGATTTGCTGGCGGTTCGTTCTGCCGGCGCCTACGGTTTTGTCATGAGCTCCAACTACAACACCCGCAATCGCCCTCCCGAATTGATGGTCGATGGTGATCAGGTGCATGTGGTGCGTCGCCGCGAAACTCTTGAAGACCAGCTCGCACCCGAGAGCTGCCTTCCGGCATGAGCAGGGTCGAGGAGATGAGCCAGCAGCGCCGTAGCCAGGGCCCCGTGCTTCGATTTACCAAGATGCACGGGCTTGGGAACGATTTCATGGTGGTGGACGCCATCAGCCAGCCGTTCCGCCTGCGTCCGGAGATGATCCGGGAGCTGGCCAACCGGAATTTTGGCATCGGCTTTGACCAGCTTCTGGTGGTGGAACCACCCGGCCTGCCCGACGTGGATTTCCGCTACCGTATCTTCAACGCGGACGGTTCCGAGGTGGAGCAGTGTGGTAATGGCGCCCGCTGTTTCGCCCGGTTTGTGCGGGATCAGCGATTGACCAATAAAAAGGTGATCCGGGTCCAGACCGCCAAGGGCGTGATCGAACTGCGGGTAGGCCGGGACGGCATGGTGATGGTCAATATGGGTGTGCCCGAACTGAATCCGCCCGCCATTCCCTTTGCCGCCGACCGCCGCAAGGATGTCTACACTGTGGATGTGGACGGTCAGACTGTGGAACTCACGGCGGTTTCCATGGGCAATCCCCATGGTGTTCTGATTGTCGATGATGTCGACACGGCTCCAGTGGAAACCCTGGGGCCGAGGCTGGAGCGGCATCCCCGTTTCCCGGCCCGGGCCAATATCGGCTTTTTGCAGGTGCTGGACCGCAGCCACGGCCGCCTTCGGGTCTTCGAACGCGGCTCCGGCGAAACCCTGGCCTGCGGCAGTGGCGCCTGTGCCGCCGTTGTTGCGGGCTGCTTGCGTGGCCTGTTCGATAATCGCGTGGAACTGGAGCTGCGCGGGGGCAAACTGGTCATTGAATGGCAGGGTGAAGGGACCCCTGTTATGATGGAGGGCCCTGCAACCAGCGTATTTGAAGGGCAGTTGAGGCTGCCGGGTGATGTCGGTGGCCGCCGCCGAAAGGGCAGTGGTCGCCCCCACAAACAACGATCCTGACAGCCAGGAGTAGACGATGACAGAGCAAACGGCCCGCCAGAAGGCCGGTGACCTTTCCCGGGAAGAGGTGGCGGAGTATTTGCGAGCGAATCCGGATTTTTTCATCGATCAGGACGAATTGCTGCGCAGCCTGACCCTGCCACACGACAGCGGTCGCGCCATTTCCCTGGTGGAGCGCCAGGTGCACCTGTTCCGTGAGCAGCGGGATACTCTGCGCCGGGAACTGGTTGAGCTGGTATCGATAGCACGTCACAACGACCGCCTGTTCGAAAAAAGCAAGCGACTGCTGATGCAGGTCATTGAAGCCCGAACGCTCAATGATATGGCGGCGGCCATTGATGACAGCATCCGCGGCGATTTCGGTCTGGATGCTGCCTCGGTATTACTGTTCACGGATGCGGAACTGCCAGAGGCCTCCCAGGGGGCGCTTCATGTGGTCAGTCCTGCGGTCGCCCGGGAGCGGTTGGGGAGTCTGCTTGAGGGCGAGCGGGCCGTGTGCGGCCAGTTTGGTGAAACTGAGCGGGAATTCCTGTTCCCGGACCGGGAAGAGCCGATCGCCTCGGTCGCGCTGGTTCCCTTGCGCCATGATGATCTGGTGGGCGTGTTTGCCGTTGGCAGCTGTCAGCCAGGTTATTTTGACCAGAGCATGGGGTCGCTGTTTCTCAGTTATATCAGTGACACCTTGAGCCGGTTGCTGCCGCCCATGGTTCAGCGCCACACTGGTGCTGCGCCGGTTGCCGAGATAGCGACGGAGTCCCGCTGACATGTCGGCGGTTCCGGAGACTCCGGGTGTGCCCGATGAACTTTCCGGGCCGTTAACGGATTTCATTCGGCACCTGGCTTCCGAGAAGCGCCATTCCCCCAGAACCTGCGACAGCTACCAGCGTGATCTGTTTCGTCTGGCCGGCTGGCTGGCCGGTAATGGGTTTACGGCCTGGCATCGGGTCACCAACCATGATCTCCGTCGCTACGTCGCAACCCTCAGCCGGGAAGGCCTCTCGGGCCGCAGTATCGCCCGGCACCTCTCGGCAACCCGTCGTTTTTACCAGTTCCTGCTTCGGGAGAAGCAGGCATCCGACAACCCGGCCCTGGATATCCGCGCACCCAGAAGCGGCCGTCGACTTCCCCGGGTGGCGGATGTTGATCAGCTAAGCCACCTGCTGGACAGTCCGCCGGAGGATCCGCTTGAGTTCCGTGACCTGTGCATGTTTGAACTCATGTATTCCTCCGGACTGCGGCTGGCGGAACTGGCCAGTCTGGACCTGGATACCGTGGATCTGCGCAGTGGCGAGGTCCGGGTGATGGGCAAGGGCGGCAAGGAGCGATTGTTGCCGGTAGGTGGAAAGGCGGTGACCGCGATCCGGGCCTGGCTGCCCCAGCGGGGAGGGCTGGCGAATGACGGTGAACGGGCCCTGTTTGTCAGCCAGCGTGGAGATCGGCTCAGTCATCGAAGCATCCAGGCCCGCCTGAGTCGCTGGGGAATCACCCGGGGAGCTGACCAGAAATTGCACCCGCATCTTTTGCGCCACTCCTTCGCCAGCCATATGCTCGAATCCAGCGGTGACCTTCGTGCAGTACAGGAGTTGCTCGGCCACGCCGATATCGCAACGACCCAGGTCTATACCCATCTTGATTTTCAACATTTGTCCCGGGTTTATGACCAGAGTCACCCCAGAGCACGCAGGGGCAGGTATCATGGCAAGATCAGTGACGAAAACGCCTGAGGCCCTTGACTGGCGCGCGGGTTGTTTGCATTCAGAAACCGGACAGCAAGGGTAGACGGGAGCGCTCCATGGCATCGGATCAGTCCTGGAAGGATAAATACCTTCAGGAACTCGACTCTGCGGATAATCGGGAAAAGCAGTGGAAGGCGGAACGGAATACCCTTGAGCGTATGCTGGTGCGAACCAGCCTGGCATCCGAAGGCCAGACCCCCGAGCTGGACCGGCTGCTGGCCCGGGTTCGCAAGGATTTGCGAAAAAAGCGGGTGGATGTCGAGGCCTGGAAAGAGCTGCAGGACCAGATCGACCGGCAGGTGGCCTTGCTGGATGAACGCCAGTCAGCCGGTGCCAAAAAGCGTTCCTTCTTTTCCCGCAAAGAGCCGGAGCCTGCATCACCGATGCCACCAGAGTCTGAAACGGCGAGCTCGACCGGGTACTCCGCAAGCAATGGTCAGGATATTGAAGACAACGCACAGCGATTGCGCATCGCCCGTCGCGTTGGTCAGTTGCTGGGTCAAATGCTCACCCAGGTTTCCCTTGAACCGGCTGCCGAGGCACGGGCCAGGGCGCTTCAGCAATCCCTGCTGGCCAGTAACGACTGGAATGAGTTGCGGGAAGGACTGAATCATGTGGCGGAACTGGTCATTGCCGCTGTCACCCGCAGCAAGCGGGAATTCGAAGCCTTTCTCAAACGCCTGGATGAGCGGCTCGAGCTGCTTCGAGAGCATTTCTCGGTGCAGTCTTCGGCCCAGTCCGGCCGCCTGGATGCTTCAGAGAATCTGGACCGGGAGATTCGCGAGGAAATCGAGCGTGTCGGGCTGCAACTACAGGCCAGCGATGATCTGGAGGACCTGAAGCAGTCCGTCAGCCAGCATCTGGCGTCCATCGGCCAGGCGGTTGGGCGGTTCCGGACGCAGGAATCGGAGCGTGAGCAGGTGCTTTCCGAGCAGCTTGCCGCAATGCAGGAAAAGGTGGCTGCCATGGAGGCGCATTCCGAGCAAATGCAGGAACAGGTGCGTCAGGAGCGTTTGCGAGCCATGACCGATCTGCTGACCGAACTGCCAAACCGGGAAGCCTGGCAGGAGAGGCTGTCTTTCGAATATAACCGTTGGCAGCGTTACAGCCACCCGCTGACCGTCGGCGTTCTCGATATCGATCTGTTCAAACGGGTCAACGACTCCTACGGCCACAAGGCTGGCGATCGGGTGTTACAGCTGGTGGCCCGGGAATTCAGGGAGCGGTTGCGCACCACCGATTTCGTTGCCCGCTTCGGGGGCGAGGAATTTGTGGTGCTGTTTCCGGAAACCGAGCCAGTGGATGCCCGCGCCGTTGTCGACAAATTGCGCGAGCATGTTGGCAAGCTGCCGTTCCACTTTCGAGGCCAGCCGGTCACTGTCACTTTCTCCGCCGGACTGGCAGGCTTTGTTCCTGGGGACACGGAAGATGCGGTGTTCGACCGGGCAGACCGCGCCCTGTATCAGGCCAAGAGCGCGGGCCGTGATCGGGTAATCATCAGTGCGGAAGAACTTGTCTAGTGACGCATCTGCGCGTCCAGCTCATCAATGATCTCCGCCCAGTCACTGTCGTCCTCCAGACCTTCCTCCAGGAAATGGGACTGGCTCTCTGACCAGAACGGCGCATCCTGGATGGCAACCTCACGGGGTAGTGGTGAGTATCTGGCTACGAAGTCTTCAATGCTCTTGGCGTCGGAAGCCAGACCAAGTTGCTCGAACAACGTGCTGAGGTTGTGTTTGCTGGTGTCCATGAACGTTCATCTCCTGTTGACCGTTCGCCTGAATGAAATTGCAGGCATTTGCAGGTATTGTTCCCTGAAATGTAGCGGAACCCTTGAGGATATCCAGTGAAGGTTACCCTTCCCCTTCTTCTATGCTGTCTCCTGGCGCTGTTTCAATCCCCTGCCCGGGCAGAACCACCGCAAGTGTCGCCGGCGCCGGTGCTTGGCCAGCAGGAATTGGCCTGGCTTGCCGACCAGGAGCGTTTCCGGATCGGTCTTCGCAGTCAGCAGGTGCCGCTGGTTTTCGATACCGGTGAGGGCGTGTTGGCGGGTATCTACATAGACTATCTGGCCCGGCTTTCAGAGAAGCTGAATGTCGTTATCGAACCGGTGATACTGCCATCGGCTAAAGATGATGGTCCTGTTCTGGAGGAGCCCGCCACCGACGCCATTCTGACGACTCGGATGGCGGGCATGCCAGTGGTGCCCGGCAAGCGGTTTACCGATCCGCTGATGTCGCTGACCTACGGTCTGTTTGTCGGCGCTGGTGATGCCGCCATCCGGACCTTGTCGGATCTGGAGGGCAGCCGGATTGCCATCATCGCCGGTGATCCGAACCAATACCCCCTGCTGGATCCGGTGGAGAAGTTCACCCCGGTTCCGGCAGCCAGTGTCAGCGAAGCGGTGGCGCAGGTGCTTTCGGGCAAGGCCGATGCCTTTCTGGCGCCAGTGCCTGTGGTCTCGGACTACCTGCAGTCGGCGATGGTGAACGGTATCGGGTTATCGGATTTGCTGGACGATAACCCGGTGGATGTGGTGTTTCGGGTCGATACCGGGCGGGAGCGTCTTTTTCAGGTGCTGAACAAGGCCGTGGAGGCCATCTCTCACAGCGAGCACCGGGTGATTCGCCAGTCCTGGCTGCAGTCCGCCCAGCCCCAGCTTGAGCGGAACGGGCTCGAGATGTCTGCGTCTGACCTTGACTGGCTCAAGCGCCATCCCGACCTGACAGTGGCTTTCCGGTCGGACTGGCCGCCGTTTGAATACGCTCAGGACGGCCGGCCAACCGGACTGGTTCCGGACCTGGTAAGCCGACTGGAGGAACAGCTGAATACCCGGTTTAACCGTACCATTGTCGAAAGCCGGATGGACGCCGTAGAACAGCTCCGCTCTGGCGAGGTCGACATCCTTCCCGGCCTATCCCGGACGCCGCGAAGCCAGGACGCCTTTCTGTTTACCCGGCCCTATCTGACAGTACCTATCGCTCTGGCTATCCGGGACGACGGTCGTTTCATCGGTGATCTCAGGGAGCTTCGCCAGGAACGGGTTGGGGTGGTGAACCGACACGCAGCGCACGATTACCTGCTGATCAATCACCCGAACCTTGACCTGTATCCCATGGACACCGTGGAACAGGGCCTTCTGGCGCTCTCCAACGGAGACCTGGATGTGATGGTGACCCATATTCCCGCCGTCAGTTACACCGTGGCCCGGCTGGGCCTGTCGAACCTGAGGATCACCAGTATCACTCCCTATCAGTACGATCTCAGGTTGGCGGTTCGCAAGGACAATCCGGAGTTGCTGCGGGTACTGAACAAGGCGCTGGGAAGTCTTGAGGCCAGTGAGACCGAGTCTATCTACAACCGTTGGATTCACCTCGATATTGAACAGGAAACTGATTACACCGTGGTACGCCGGGTGGTCCTGATCGCCATACTGGTGGTGTTGATATTTCTCTATTGGAACCGGAAGCTGTCCCGGGAGGTGGATGAACGTATCCGCTCGGAGAATGCCCTGCGCCGCAGCGAGGATGAGCTGCGGGCTGCCAAGCTGGAGGCGGAACGGCTTGCCCGGGAAGCCGAGACTGCCAGCCTGGCCAAGAGTGAGTTTCTGGCCAACATGTCCCATGAGATCCGGACACCGATGAACGCTGTCATCGGCTACAGCGACCTGCTCAGCAACAGCGTCACCGATCCCCAGCAACGCAACTACCTGGATGCGATCCGGGCCGGCAGCCGCAGCCTGCTGATGCTGATCAACGACATACTCGATCTGTCCCGCATCGAGGCCGGCAAAATGCGTCTGGATTATTCACCGGTGTCGGTCCGGCGTCTGCTGGACGATGTCCGTCACATTTTTGACCTGCGGGCCCGGGAGCAGGGCATCACCCTGGAAGTGAGCGTGGATTCCAGGATGCCCGGCGCCATGATGCTGGACGAAACCCGGCTGCGACAGGTCCTGTTCAACCTGGTCGGCAATGCGATCAAGTTTACCCACGACGGTGGAGTGACGGTGCGGGCAGTGGCCAGGCCCCTGAAAGCCAAAGGTACGCAGGATAACCCCGGTACCGAGGCGCCGGAACGCCAGTACTACAAACTGGTGGTGACGGTGAAGGATACCGGTATCGGTATTGCTTCAGACCAGCTTGACCGGATCTTTGATGCCTTCGAGCAACAGGAAGGGCAGAACACCCGGCGATACGGCGGTACCGGGCTGGGTCTGGCCATCAGCCGGAAGCTGGCCCGGATGATGGGCGGGGAGCTGGAGGTGGAAAGTGAATCCGGCGCCGGTTCTGTGTTCACCGTGACCCTGCCACGGGTGGAAGCGACGGTGGAGGCTGCCGAAGAGGAGGGTGCGCCAAAAGAGTCGGACCGGCTGCTGGCCCAGACCCTCAGTCTGCAGGAGCGTGGCTGGTTGCGGGAACAGCTTGCGGCGGATTTTGGCAACGAGTGGGAATCGGTGAGGGAGAGTGGCGACCCCGAGCAAATGAAGGACTTTGCCCGCCGGGTGCTGGCCTGGGGCCAGCGATTCCGGTCCCGTTCTGTTACCCGCTATGGCGAAAAGCTGCTCGCCGATGTGGAAGCGTTCAACCTGGATGCCGTCAACAGCACCCTTGAAGCGTTTCCGAAGTTACTTGGTCGGGAGGACTGACCCCGGCAGTGTTACAGGCAATCGAACTGGGACCGACGGTCGAAGGCAACCGAGACCATGTCGTAGCCGGAATCCGATAGATGACTGATCAGCTCGCGATCTTTCAACAGGGTCATGCAGACCTTATGGACACTGGCCTGAAGCTGCTCGGATGCCAGCTGGTTGGAGGCCAGGCGGAAGTCCACAATCAGGTATTTCCGGTCGACGGTGGTGCTGGCGGGGATGTCCTGGCGCTCGACGCTCTCGTAACCGATGTAGGTAGCCTGGGCTTCCGGGAAGACCTGGCTCATCAGCACATCAATGTTTTCCCCATGGGCGAAGGGTGCCGAGAGCATAAGCGTTGCGGCAGCGAGACGAAGTCCGTGTTGTTTGATCATGGAGGCCACTCCCTGGTGACAGCCCGGTTAATCTGTAACCAATTGTAAGTTTTGGTTACGGATGATTATCGCAGAGTCTGTCGCATTTTACGTTATATGCAATGTTAATTTTTCAATGTTTTGCAGTCTGAACAAGGTCAGGCGGAAAGGTACGGGCTCCCGGTACCGGACGCAATCAACTATGATGTGGGAATGATGGACGTTAAGAGGAAAGCGCATGTTTCAGCTTGTCTTTAAAGGGGAATGCGTTCCCGGAACGGATCTGCAGACGGCGCGCAATAACGCCCGTACCCTGTTCAAGGCCTCGCTTGAACAGGTCGACCGCATGTTCAGCGGTCAGGCTGTCGTTATTCGCAACAAGCTGGAAGAAAGTCAGGCCGAGAAGTACCGTGCAGTGCTGAAAAAGCATGGCATGGTCGCCTATGTCCAGCCAATGGCCGAGTCCCGGCCCGCCACTGCCCCGGCACCCCAGCCGAAGCCGGAGCCACCGGCAGGACAATCCGCCCCCCAGCCTGATGCCACAGGCCCTGCCGAACAGGAACCCGCAGGGCAGAAAAAAGCCGGCGGTCCCCAAACCGAGCCCGGCGACCGATTGCCGGTGGCCGGTGCAAAGGTGGATGACATCCTTTCCGGCTCGGCATTGAGCCTTGACCCGGTCGGGGTAAGGCTGGCTGAGCAGGCCGAAGTCGAACCGCCGATGTTTCAGCATCTCGACGAGTGGAGTCTGGCTCCAGCCGGCAGTGATCTGGGGGTTGAGCGGGATCTGCCGCCGCCGGTAGTGCCGGATGTCTCCCATCTGTCCCTGGCCGACGACGATTCCCCGGACAGGAAATAATCCGGTCGTGAGCCCGGGGTGTCACGGAGCGCGGCAGTCCTCGTGGCTGGTCATCGTCACCCTGCTTTGCCTCAGTCCTCTTGCCATGGCCAAACAGGAAGTGGGGGCTGAGCGGCAGGCATCGGTGGAAGAGCGCCCCCGTATAGGCCTGGTACTCAGTGGTGGTGGCGCCAAGGGGATGGCCCACGTCGGGGTTCTGCGGGTGCTCGAAGAAATGCGGATTCCGGTGGATCTGATCGTGGGCACCAGCGCGGGTTCTGCGGTGGGTGCGTTATACGCCAGCGGCATGTCCGTTGCCGAGATCGAGCGCCGTTTTCTGCGCCTGGACTGGCTGGCCAGCTTCCGCGACGATCCGGGGCGCTCCTACAAGCCAGTGCGCCGCAAGCGGGATGACTGGCGCTTTCCTGTGGTGCCGGGCATTGGTGTTCGAGCCGATGGTCTGCACGTTGGTGGCGGGCTTATTGCCGGCCAGAATCTCGGTTTTATTCTCAACGAGCTGACCCGTAATGCCGCGCTGGTCGAAGACTTCGATCGCCTGCCGATTCCCTTCCGGGCGGTCGCCACCGACCTTGAGACCGGCGACCCGGTGGTTATTGACGAAGGCAATCTTGCGGAAGCCATACGGGCGAGTATGAGCATTCCCGGTGTCTATGCGCCGGTCCGATGGCAGGGCCGTCTGCTGGTCGATGGCGGCGTGGCCAACAATTTGCCGGTCAGTGTGGCCCGGGACATGGGGGCCGACATCGTTATTGCGGTGGATATCACCGACAGCCTGATGCAAACCGACGAACTGCTGGAAGCCTTCTCGGTGGTTGGTCAGCTCACCACCATCATGACCCGGCGAAACACCGATCAGCAGCTGGAACTGCTGACCGATCAGGATGTGCTGATCCGCCCCGATCTACAAGGTTACAGCTCCGCTGATTTCTACGATGCGCCGATCCTGTTTGAACTGGGCGCCACTGCTACCCGGGAGCATGGCGTGGAGCTGCGTCCGCTGGCGGTGCCGCAGGGCGAATGGTTGCGCTGGCAGGCCCGCCATGCTGCGCCGGAGGCGGGGGCAGAGCCGGTCGCCCGGATCGAAATCGAGAACAGCCGCAGGCTGGCCAGCGATTTTCTCAAGGAACGGATCCGGCAGCAGCCCGGCAAGCCGCTGGACATTGAACAACTGGAAGCGGATCTGAAACGCATCTATGGGCTTGGCTATTACGAGATTGTGTCTTATTCCACCTCGTCTTCTCCGGAAGGTACGATCCTGACGGTGCGGGTCCAGGAAAAGAGCTGGGGGCCGAACTACCTGGCATTTGGTCTCAGCTACGAGGACAATTTCGACGGTGAGACCCGTTTCAATATTGCCTCTTCGCTGCGCATGACCGAGTTGAACGCCCTGGGGGGCGAGTGGCAGACCGGTGTCCAGCTGGGTACCGAACCCTGGGTCCGCAGCCAGTGGTATCAGCCTCTGGATTATGGCTATGAGCGGTTCCTGGTGCTGGGTGGTGAGTATTCCCGGGATACTTTCAGCCTGTTCGACAACGCGGGCACGCGGATTGCCGAAGTGGATGTGACTTCCCGCAAGGCAGATCTGGCGCTGGGGATGGAGATCGGTGGCAACGCCGAAATCCGGCTGATCTATGCCCGGGGCTATGCCACGGTGGACGAGCAGATTGGTCAGCCGGTGGCACCGGAAGGGGCTGTCCATCAGGGTGGTATTGCCTTGCAGCTGGTGCACGATTCACTGGATGATACGTTTTTCCCCCGTTCGGGCGGGTTCGCCGGGCTCCGGGGCCGTTTCGAGCGGGACGGACTGGGCTCCGACCGGAACTTTGATGCGGTAACAGGGCTGGCCCTGGGTACAGAGACCTGGCAGGGCCTGACTCTGACCGGGCTGCTTTATGCCCATGCGGTCACGCGGGGCACGCCAGGCATTGAAAACGCGGCCCGGCTGGGAGGCTTCCGGCGCTTGTCGGCCTATGCGCCCGGCGAGATTGCCGGCGACAACGCGCTGATGGCCTCGGCTTATGCCAGTCAGACCTTTGGCGGACCATTTGTGCCCTGGTTTGTCGGTGTCGGTTTTGAGGCGGGGAATGCCTGGCCCTCACTGGGTTCGGCGAGCTGGGACAGCGCAGTGAAGTCGTCAAGTGTGTTTGCCGGCGTGGATACCTTCCTTGGCCCGGTCCAGCTTGCAGCCGCCTACAACAATGAAGATAACTGGACCGCCTATCTGAATATCGGCTTCTCGTTCACTCAGCTTTTCTACTGACAGCTGTCAGGCAGTTCTGTTGCCGGTTTTTTCTATGGCGGCAACAACTTGCTGGCATTGTTGCAGGGCATAACGGTGCAGGATCTCCGTGAGGCGGTGCTCGTCCCGGGCCTTGATCGCGCTGATCGATTCCTGCATATGGGCCAGGTTGTCTTCCAGTACCTGATTCCCGCCCTGCTGGAAGGCGACAAAGGCGCAGCGCTTCGCAGAAGGCCAGAGGTCATCAATGGCAGAGACAATGAAATAGTTGTCAGCGTAGGCCAGCGACGCCTTGGTGTATTCGATGCCCAGCTCCAGAAAGGCAAGCAGGTCCTTTTTCTCGAAGCAGGCATTCATCTGGTCATACAGGGATTCCAGCCGGGCCATGTCCTCGGGTTGCCAGTGGCGCACCAGTTTACGCCCGGTATGGGTGAGGTAAAGCTCCAGGGTCTCATATAGGCTGCGGACAAAAAACTCATCCAGCGGGGTTACGAACGCCCCTTTGCGGGGGACGTTGCGAACCAGGTGACGCTTCTCCAGCAGTAATAGCCCTTCCCGGATCGAGCCATGGCTAACGTCCATCTGCTTGGCCATGGCGCCCTCGTAGATCCGCTCACCGGACCGGAGCTGTCCGAAAGCAATGAGATTCTCGATGTGGCGGGCGACCTGCTCGGTCAGTGTTTCTCTGGGTTTGAAGGCATTCATGGTGATCTGTCGCTACTGCATACCGGCGGATTCGTGTTGGCATAGTCGCACATCGGCTATTCCGGAGCCAGTGGCAGAACAGCCCTGAACCCGACAGGCTGCTAGAGCAAAGGTGCCAGCAGCCGGACGGCACGGCAGCCGAGCCGGAACAGAATGGATCGGTCCCGGTAATCGCTTTCGGTCATCAGGCGCGAGCTGTCCAGATCTTCCTCAAGCATGGATTCGACGCTGCGGACAAAATGCGACGCTGTGGTAATGGCGGTAATCTCGAAATTGAGCCGCATGGAGCGGTTGTCCAGGTTGGCCGTTCCGAGCGCCGCGTAGCGGTCATCCACCAGTATCACCTTCTGATGCATAAAACCCGGTTGGTAGCGATAGATGCCAATGCCGGTCTTGCAGGCCTGAACCAGATAGGAATAAGCGGCCAGGCTGATCAGGCGGCTGTCTGATTTTTCCGGAATCAGGATCCGGACATCGACACCCCGCAGCGCCGCCAGTTGCAGCGCATTCATGATCTGGAAATCCGGCACGAAATAGGGCGAGGCGATCCACAACCGGGTACGGGCATTGTTGATGCAGTTGAGAAAGAACAGGGTGCAGGTTTCCCAGGTGTCGGCCGGGCCCGTGGGCAGTATCAGCACTTCGTCATTGCCGGGCTGGTGGTCTGGCGGCATCCAGTCCAGCTTCGGGAATTGATTGCTGGCCCAGTTCCAGTCTTCCAGCCAGGCAAGCTGCAGGCCTGTTACTGCGGGGCCTTCAACGCGACAGTGGGTGTCACGCCAGGGCTCCTGGTCCATGGCGGTGCCCAGATATTCATCGCCAAGGTTGATGCCGCCGACGAAGCCGACCTTACCGTCACAGACCAGCAGTTTCCGGTGATTCCGGAAATTGATCTGGAGTCGTCGCCGGCGAATGTTGCCATCCCCGAACGACGCCACCCGGGCGCCGGCCGCGGCAAGCTGCTTGAGGTACTTGCGTGGCAACAAGACACTGCCGATATCGTCGTACAGGAACCAGACCTCCACCCCCTGGGCGAGCTTGCGCTCGAGGATCGATTTGATCTGGCGGCCGATCCGGTCTGAGCGGACGATGTAAAACTCCAGAAGGATGTAGCGAGTGGCGTCTTCCATGGCCTCGAACAGCGCTTCAAAGGTCGCCTCTCCGTCCCGCAGCAGATTGCATTGGTTGCCAGCGGTAAAAGGCTGGCGGCCCAGCTTGCACAACACCTGAAGCTCGTCGGTGAATCGGCTGCTGTCGGGCGTCGAAATGGATGTAGTCTGCTGTTCAAAGCGGTTGAGCAGGTTGGTGAGAGATTCGTCGCCAAGCCGTCGCGCCTTGACGTAGCCGCCGAACTTGTAGCGCCCGAAAAGCAAAAACATGGGCACGGCAACGTAGGGCAGACCGAGCAGACCAATGATCCAGGCAATGGCGCCCTGAGTGGTGCGATAGGTCAACAGAATCCGGTAGATGCAGGCCAGCGCACCCAGATAGATAATGGCGAGGGCAATGGCAACCAGGGGTAGCTCGGCCATCATCGGCTCCCATTGTCGGCAACCGGTGTATTGCCGCCGTCTTCGATGCGGGCCAGATGCCTCGCCCGATACTCGGCCGGGGAGGTCCCGGTCCAGCGTTTGAACGCCCGGCTGAACGCGCTCAGCTCGGAGAATCCCAGCAAAAAGGCAATTTCACCGAGAGCGTAATGATCGTCAGCGACATAGCGAAGGGCTTTGTCCTGGCGAACCTGCTCGACCAGACCGTGGAAGCTGAGCCCTTCCTTTTTGAGTTTGCGGTACAGGGTCTGGCGACTCATATGGCATTGCCGGGCCAGGGAATCGGCGTCGATCTTCTCGGTCGCCATCTGTTTGGAGATCAGTCGGCGAATCTTGCGGCCGAAGGAGCGTCGGGTCTGGAGCCTGGCCAGCAGAGAATTGACCTGCTTCAGCACCGCCGAGTAGACGTAAGGATTGCGACGTGGAATCGGATGTCCCAGGTGCCGGCTGTTGAATGCCAGCCGGGTGATGCCGCAGTCAAACCGGACAGGCCCGCCCAGGAGTTTCTCATACTCATCCGCATAACTCGGCGCCGGGTGGGCAATCTCCGCCCAGTCGGCCCGGATGCCGGGATGGATGAAATGTCGGGTCCGGGTGATCGCGGCCGCCAGGGTTCTGTCCATGTCCTGCCGGCAATAGTGTTCGGCCATGTCCGGTTGCCAGCTCAGGATGGCCTGGTCCGGGGTCTGCTCAAAACTCAGGAACACCGATTCATTGATCAGCCGGTGTAGCCGAACGTACTGGGTTACGGCTTCCCCCAGGGTGTCGCAGTTGAAAAATACATGGCCAACCAGTCCCATCCGCTCCGGATCCACCACCTGGCCGGCATGAAGTCCCACTCCGGGGTCCCCCGTTACCTGCTCGGCATGGTCCCAGAGCCGGTAGTGGGCATCGGCCGGTACTCGCCGGTCGGGATCTGTGAGTTCCGGCATCGTCAGGCCGGTGAGTTGCTCGACACGGGATGGGTTCAGCACGCCCCGGCGCTCCAGATAGTGCACCAGAGCGAGGGTGCTGGACGCCGCGACCAGGGGCGCGCCGAGGGTGTCTGGCTGAGCGGAAATCACATTATCCGGCCTGATAGTTAACGACCTGTCATGGTTGCTGATACAAAATGTCAAACGACTGCAACCGCCTGTCAACGGATGCGCCTGTGCTTAACGATAGCATTAAGGTAACAGGTTGAAGTAATGGAAAGGCAATCAGGAGGTATTTATGGAACATGAGATTTTCGTACCCCATACCGAGCTTGAGCGCAGGAATGTGATTGAGCTTGCCGAATACCTGAGCAGCATCTTCTATTGCTGATGTTTCAGGCGTAATGTCTATGACCTTGATGCCGGGCTCTGGCCCGGCTTTTTTTCGTGGTCAGAAAATGACAGTTCCTACCGGCGCTTGCTCGCGAGACTGGCAGTGGTAATGTATCCGGTTTGAGAACGCAGACCAATCCGGAGACTGACTGCCCATGACCGTTACGCTGAATCACCGCATTACCGGCGAAGGCCCGCCCCTGATACTGCTCCACGGTCTGTTCGGATCCCTGGACAATCTTGGCGGGATTGCCCGGCGCCTTGAGGATCAGTGGCAGATCCATGCCCTGGACGAGCGCAATCATGGCAGCTCGCCCCACACCGATGCCATGGATTATCCGTCGATGGCTGACGATGTGATCGCCTATATGGACGCACAGGGAATCGACAAGGCCAGTCTGCTGGGCCATTCCATGGGTGGCAAGGTGGCAATGCAGGTCGCCCTGCGGGCGCCGGAGCGGGTGCAAAAGCTGATTGTGGCCGATATTGCCCCGGTAACCTACAAACCCCGGCATGATGCCATTCTCGAGGGCTTGACCGGCATCGACCTGGCCGGGGTCCGATCCCGCCAGGATGCTGACAGGTTGATGGCCGGGTTTGTTGATGAGCCGGGTGTTCGGCAGTTCCTGCTGAAGAACCTTGAGCGGATTCCCAGGGAGCAACAGGAAGAGGGTGGCCCCGTGTTTCGCTGGCGCCTCAACCTCCCGGTCATAGACGCGTGCTATGAAAACCTCGCCCGGGCACCGGAAGGCAACAAACCCTTCACGGGGCCGGTATTGTTCCTCAAAGGTGCTGAGTCGGCCTATATCCAGGAAAAACACCGGGATGAGATCGAGCGACTGTTTCCCCACGCCCAGCTGCGGATCATCCAGGGCACGGGCCACTGGCTGCATGCCGAAAAGGCGGATTCCTTTGCCGCCCTGTGTCGCCGATTCCTCAGTGCGGATCAGTGACAGCCCTCGGGGTGCCGGCCATTTTCCTGCTCACCGGCCAGTCTGCTAAGGTTAGGCAATCGCTGACACACGGAACGGATATAACAACAGGCGGGCAGAGTGTATGAAATGGCTGATGGTGGGTTTGCTGGTTGTTTTCCTGCTGCTTGGCAGTTTCCTGCTGACTCCCTCACCCATCGACAGCAAGGCCTGGAACCCGCCCGCCCCGCCGCCACTGACGGGACTGCTGGCACCGAACGAACGCCTGCGGCTTGCCGACCTGCTGGCCCGGGGCCAAGTCTACGGCCCCGAAGACACCACCATAGGCCCGAACGGTGTGCTGTACACCGGCACCCAGGATGGTTATATCGTGCGGGTGTTTCCCGATGATGGGCGGGTAGAGAACTGGGTGTCGACCGGTGGCCGGCCTCTGGGCATGGTGTTTGACCATCAGGGTAACCTGATTGTGGCGGATGCCTGGAAGGGGCTGCTATCGATCAGCCCCGACGGTGAGATCACCGTGCTGGCCCGGGAAGCGGGAGGCACTCCCTTCCGGTTCACGGATGATGTGGATATTGCCGACGATGGTCGCATCTACTTCACCGATGCCAGCTCCCGGTTCAATCAGCCGGACTATTTGCTGGATCTGCTCGAAATGCGGCCCCACGGACGTCTGTTACGCTATTCCCGGAAAACGGGCAAGGTCGAGGTGCTGCTGGGCAACCTGTATTTCGCCAACGGTGTGGCGGTATCTCCGGATGGCGATTCGGTGCTGGTCAATGAAACCTGGAAGTACCGTATCCTGCGTTACTGGATCCGTGGTCCCCAGGCCGGACAGGCGGAAGTGTTTGCCGACAATCTGCCTGGCTTCCCGGACAACCTGGCCGTGGATGATCAGGGCCGCTACTGGGTGGCCTTTCCCACCCTGCGCAATCCAAAGGTGGATGCCATGCACCGCAATCCCTGGCTTAAGGATCTGGTGGCCAAGCTGCCGGACAGTCTGAAGCCGGCGCCCCAGGAATACGGTCTGGGCATCGCGTTTGACCGAAACGGCGAGGTCATTGCCAGCCTTCACGACACCCGGGGCACGCATCTGCAGGAGATCACTTCGGTGAATCCCCATGGTGATTATCTGTACTTTGGTTCACTTCACAATGATCGTATTGGCCGGTTACCGTTCAAGGCCATTCCCGGCCTCGGAGACAACCAGTAATGCCACACGATGACATCGCCTGGGATCTGCCCGATCCCTTCGTTCTGGATATTTCTGTGCGCGAGGAGGACACCGACCGCCTGGGCCACGCCAATAACGTGGTGTATGTGCGCTGGCTGGAAGATGTCAGCTGGGCGCATATCGAGAGTCTGGGCATGACCTGGGCACTGCATGAGAAGACCGGCAAGGCCATGGCCATTACCCGCACGGAGATCGATTACCTTGCCTCGGCCAATGCCGGTGATCAGCTGCTCCTGGGCACATGGCTGACCGGATATGACGGCCGGTTCCGCTCGTCCCGGCAGTTTCAGCTGGTGAGGCCTTCCGACGGCAAAACCCTGGTCAGAGCCGTCTCCACCCACGCCTGTGTTGATCTGAACAGCCAGCGGCCGTCCCGCGCGCCAAAAGAGTTTGCCGAGATTCTCGGGGCCGCCGTTGTTGCCGGCGGCAAGGGGCTGTAGGTGTCCTGAGTCTTTTTGTGCTTAACTTCTGCTAGTCTGAACCAGAGCTAACCCCTTTTAACCCCGTTTAACCTGTTGTCCGGAGATTCCCATGGAAATGAACGCCGATCAGAATGCCGAATCCAGGATGCGCCATGTGGTCTACGATCGCTTTGGTGAGCACGATGTCCTGCAGGTGGTTCAATCCGATGTGCCCGAAACCGGCGCGGGGCAGGTGCTGGTCAGAGTGCATGGCGCAGGGCTAAATCCGATTGACTGGAAAACCCGGAAGGGCCTGGGCTTTGCCGCCCGGCAGATCGAAAATTCGTTGCCCTGGACTCCGGGGTACGATGTTGCCGGCGAGGTCGTGGCTGTTGGCGATGATGTCACCACACTGGCTCCTGGCGACCGGGTTATGGGCATGGTTGGCTTTCCCGCCGGAGGTGGGGGGTATGCCCAGTATGCGCTGGCCGAGGCAGACGAGCTTGCTATCGTGCCGGAAGAGCTTGATCTGGTTACGGCGGGTGCTTTGCCGCTGGCTGCGCTGACAGCCTGGCAGGCCCTGTTTGAAGTGGCCAAGCTGGAATCCGGCCAGAAGATCCTGATCCACGCCGGCGCCGGAGGCGTGGGGCATTTTGCCGTGCAGTTCGCGCTGGAACGCGGCGCCCACGTGATTGCCACGGCGTCGGCCGGCAATCGCGACTTCCTGGCAGAACTGGGGGTTCACGAGGTCATCGATTACCGCACCACCGATATCGGTGAGGAATGCTATGGGTTAGACGTGGTGCTGGATCTGGTCGGTGGCGACACCGGCAAGCGTTCTTTGCACACCCTTGGCGAGCAGGGCGTGCTGGTCACCATACCCACGGTCACGGCGGATGAGATCATCAGCGCAGCCGAGGAGCTGGGGCTACGTGCCCATGGCATGACCGTGCGTCCGGACGTCTTTCACCTGGACGAGATCGCCGAGTTGATCGAAGACGGCGATGTGAAGGTCCATATTGAAAAAGCCTTTCCGCTGGAAGATGTTGCGCAGGCCCACCAACTTCTCGAGGGTGGGCACGTACGCGGCAAGCTGGTTCTGGATTGTCGCTGAACCACGGGCGCCCTCAGGAGTCTGCTGACGGCTCTTTATCTGCTGAGGGCTCTTTGTCCGCTGACGGCTTTTTCTCAGCTGAGGGCTCTTTACCAGCTGAGGGCTCTTTCTCAGCTGAGGGCTCTGTGCCGCCTTCTTCCCCGTTGTCCTTTTCCTTGCGCTCTTTTGGCGCCTGGGGCGGCACCAGGCTGATCAGCACCCAGTCGTCTTCCGGTTTCAGATCGTCCATGTCGAGAACCGGGGCGACGTGATTCTTGCTGTCGAAGGTGAACAGCACCAGGGCCTGGTTGTTGTATTTGTTCAGAAAATCCTCGTAGCTGAATGATTCGCTCAGCTGTGTCGTCTTGATGCTATAGCCCTGGCTCACCAGGCTGGCCAGCTTGGCGTAGCTGACACCATCAAAGAGGCCTCGGGTCATCTGGATTTTTTCGGCGGTCTGGTGCCGGGCTTTCTGATCCTGGTCGCCCTCGGCCAGGCTGAAAACGCACTTGGTTCCGAACCAGTCCAGGAAGTGGTAGGTCGCCAGGGAATTCATGTGCTTGTACGGGGAGATAACCAGCAGCTTACCGATGCCCGTCAGGTCCAGATGGGTGGAGGCATGCTCGGAAACCGGGTTCCCGAAGTAAACCTGTAGATTCTCCATCCGTGCTTGTCGCACGTTCTCCCAGTTGGTGTCGGCCAGGGTCACAGGCACTTCGTACTTTTTCAGTGCCTTGCCGATCATCCGGGCGACCGGATTGGCACCGAGGATAAGGAACCCGAATTCCGCGGGCTCGGCCACTTTCAGCAATTGCGCCACGGGTCGCGCTGTAAGGCTCTGCAAGGTGACGGTGGCAATAATCAGCATGAACACCAGCGGCACGAGGGCGCCGGCGCTTTCGTAGCCAAGCTTCTGGAGCTGGAAGGCAAACAGTGCTGACACCGCTGCGGCCACAATGCCGCGAGGGGCGATCCAGCTCAGGAAGAGCTTCTCCCGCCAGTTCAGACTGGTGCCAATGGCCGACAGGAAAATGCTGAGCGGGCGGGCTATCAGCATCAGAAGCGCCAGTACCAGCACCAGGCCCCAGCCCAACTCGGCGATGGCGGAGAACTCCACCCGGGCCGCCAGAATGATGAAAAGGGCGGAGATCAGAAGAACACTCAGGGATTCCTTGAATTCCAGGATGTTGTCGATCGGTACCTGCTTCATATTGGCCATCCAGATACCCATGATGGTCACGGTCAGCAGGCCGGACTCGTGGGCCAGTTCATTGGAAATGGCGTACACGCCGAGCATGAAAGTCAGGGTGCCGGCGTTGTGCAGGTACTGGGGAATCCAGTGTTTGCGAAGGACAATGCCATTGAGGTATCCGGCCAACGCACCAATCAGGATGCCCACCGCCAGGGTCTTGCCGAAAATATAGAGGGAGTGTCCGAATACATTACCCTGACCCCAGGACACAATGCCCTCGAACACCAGAACCGCCAGCAGAGCGCCCACAGGATCGATGATGATGCCCTCCCAGCGCAGGATATTGGCAAGCTTGGAGTCCGGCCTTACCGACCGGAGCAGTGGCGCGATCACCGTGGGGCCGGTGACAATGGATATGGCACCGAACAGCAGCGCTACTGCCCAGGACACCTCCAGTATCCAGCGGGCCGCCAGTGTGCCGATGATGCAGGTGACAAAAGAGCCCACCGGAATCAGGTTGCGTACCATCTTGCCGTGGCCGCGTATTTCCGCAAAGCGCAGGGTCAGGCTGCCTTCAAAAAGAATAATGGCAACCGCCAGGGAAATAACCGGAAACAGCAGATCGCCAAAAACGGCCTCGGGTGCCAGGAACCCCAGTACCGGCCCCGCAGCGATACCGCCCGCCAGAAGAAAAAGGATTGCCGGCATACGGACACGCCAGGCAAGCCATTGGCAGAACAATGAGAGAACACCAATGCTGGCAAGAAGCAGAACAGTGCTGACAGGCATAAAAGTTTCAGGTCCGTTGAGTTATTGGTTGGCGCGTCGTGCGATCCGGTTCAACAGCCGGGAGGCGGCAAAGAATCCGAAGCTGGCAGTCACCGGGCTGGTAGCACCAAAACCGGAGGCGCAGTCGAGCCTGACCGGGCCGTCTGTCGCCGGTTTCTGCAGGCACACTTCCCCGTCTCCGGCAGGATACGTCAGCTGCTCCAGGGAGTATACGGCCTCTATCCCGAAGCGCCGTTTAGGATTGCGGGAGAATCCGTACTCCCGGCGCAACAGGTTGCGTACCTTGGCCAGCAGTGGGTCCTGAGTGGTTTTGCTGAGATCGGCCACCTGAATCTGGGTAGGATCAATCTGTCCGCCGGCGCCGCCGGCACAGACCAGCGGAATTTTCCGGCGCTGACAGTGGGCAATCAGGGCGGCCTTGGCCTTGACGCTGTCGATGGCGTCAATCACCCCGGTCATCTCCTCGGTAATCAGCTCGCTGACATTCTTGGTTGTCAGGAAGCCGAAATGCACCCGAATGTCTGCTTCCGGGTTAATCGCCCGCAACCGGTCTGCCATGGCATCGGTTTTGGTACGCCCATACTGGCCTTCCAGGGCGTGGAGCTGGCGGTTGGTGTTGGACACACAGACATCGTCCATGTCGATGAGGGTAATGATGCCAATGCCACTGCGGGCCAGGGCTTCGGCTGCCCAGGAGCCGACACCACCCAGTCCCACTACGGCGATATGGGACTGGCGAAAGGCTTCGAGGCCCCGGCGACCATAGAGTCGTTCGATGCCGCCGAAGCGGAAGTGGTAGTCGTCGGCGTGTGCAGGGTCTAATGCCATGGAGGCTTCCCGATAGGCAAAAAGTTCAGCATGGATTCGGCGAAGATTGTACCGCAGCCTGCCTCCTGGCGGCCATGTGGAGCTAAAAACAAAAAGGCGGGCTCGGTTGAGCCCACCTGGAATCGTGTTTTAAATCTCCGAGAGAGTTTTACTTGGTCGCGGTCAGAACCACGAGCCCCAGTTCATCCGGATCGCCATCGGTTGGTTCCCAGCGCAGCGCAAACAAGCCAAGTGAGGCGTCGGCGTTAAAGAAGCCATCCAGCGTTGTTGAACCATCAGAGCTTCCGATTGTGATTGTCGTTGCACCATTGGTGTTTATGCTGACAGCAGCCTTTGCATTTTCAACGACATCTGTCGTCACCGATACCTCGCCTCCCAAGCTGGACTTTGCAACTTCGAGGAAACTGCCATTGATGGTTCCTTCGGTTTCACTGGCCATGCTCAGGAAGGTGTTGAATTTGCTGCTGGAAAGCAGGAAGCGTTCCTGAGAGTCGAGTTTCATGGAAATGAGCTGCAACCGATACTGCTTGCCTTCGACGGTGGGGGCAGTGCCTGCAGCCAGCTTCGTCATCAGCGTCATATCGAGCTCCGAGTAACTGCCAAGCGCACCGTCGCCGCCCGACATGGCGATAAAGTCGCCGGCGTCGTTAATAAAACCGTCCGCAGGCTCTCCACCGGCCTCTGTGATATCACCGGAACTGTCGATCAGAAAGGTACCTGAGTCGGCAGGGTCCGTAAGCGACGCATAACCGGGGCCACTCGCTGAAAGGCTGATCTGATGACCATGCCCTTCCATGACGGCTGCGTAGTTGAAGTTGCCACTGCCATCGAAGGTCATGGTGTTGACTTCTGTTTTCAGTATCAGCTCACCGGTTGTGATTTCGGAAGCGATATAAACCCGGCCGAACTGGCCTGACAGATCGCTATTCTGGAAGTTCGCTGGTTGTCGTGCAAAGACTTCAAACGACCGGGAGATCTCATCACCCAGTTTTTGGGTAGGATCAAGTGCATCGGGGGTGCCGTCGTCGTTGGTGTCAATTACAGCGTAGCGAACACTGGCTTCATTGGGTTGAACGAAAAACAGGCCTTGCTCACCTACCTGAACAAGGTTGTAAGTCACTGCCGGCCAGCGCCAGCCTTCCTCCTCTTCTATTTCCTCCTCGAACTCACCCTGGATGGCAAGGATGCCGGACTGAGTCAGAATGCCGTTGAAGGTCTCATTAACCTCTTCGAATTCGGACTCATGGTTTAGCCATTGAGCACTGGATAGGGATGGGCCTCCCCGACTTCCATAAAGATCATCTTCATCAATAAGCGTGACATTCACGACGTTTTCGCCACCGTCTGCAAACTCGAATGTTGACGCCCACAAGCTATGGGAATAGGTGCCCCAACCGTTGTTCTCAGAGTCATGCAGTTCCATTGCGAAGGCGGCACTGCGATAATTGCCTGCGACAGTGCCGGCATTACCTTTTCCACCAGCCGCCACGGCAGCCTCGCTTTCCACGAAATCACCGACTTCGCTTTCCAGTGTTTGAAACATAGCGTCAAGATCGGCTCCTGCAGCCAGATTGAACTCTTCGACCTTACCGCTGAGCTTGACCACATCCGTGACTACCAACTGGTCCAGATCGGCACCAGTTTCGATGAATTTGCGTAATACGAATTCTGAGACAGGGCTGATGTCGACTTCTTTTTCTACAACTTGCGCTCGGAGTTCTTTGTTGGGGCCCTGAATTCGAACAATAAGATTTCCGGCGAGGTTTACGCCCTGCGGAAGGGTCAGTTTATAGTCGCCAGTGATGGATGTGACAGTTTCAGCAAGCACATCTCCCACCTGACTGCCGTCATCATCCACCCGAATCAGCTGTACCGTGGCGCCTTCAATGGGTTCCAGCCCTGTAATGGCGGCGGCCACGGGGGCTACAATGAAGTTAAGCGCAAATTCGAAGATACTTGGCTGTTCAAAGCTGGCAACCGCGCCTGCAGGGGCGGTCGCGGTTCCTGAAATGGATTCACCGGATGCTGTATCGCCATTACTGCTACTGCCGCTACTGCTGCCCCCGCACCCGGCAATACCAATGACGGAAGAGATGGCGGCTACCAGTGCCAGTTTCTTAAAACAATTCATAATAACTCCTTGATCCAATGAAGTGACCTGGTTCTCTGCATGAACCAGGCTCCGCCCGAAGGCTCCCTGAGGAAGGGTCATTGAGGTATAGCAAGACGCGTTGGCCGGCGCCCCACCCGTTTGGGGAGTGGCTGACTGTGTTTTGTAGGCAATGTGTAACGGTATGCGGGTGGAATATTTCGGCAACCTACACTAACTTACGTAGTAAATAACGATATAAGAGCAGCCTGCAGTGTACTCCCCTGACCGTGAAGGTTTTTTTCGCCACGATTACCATGAACTGGTTGGTCTTATCTATGATGCGGTAACCTCGGAGCAAGGGTTCTTCCCGTTTCTGAAACGGTTTATACAGGTCTTTCAGGGCCACAGCGCCTCGTTTGCGATCTACAACACGGCGGAAAACTCTCTGGTGGGCGCCTGGACCGTGAATATTCCCGAAGAGGCTCTGCGGTTTTACTCCGAGCATGTCTCCCACCGGGATGTCCTGGTGGAGCGTGCCATGTCGGTTTATCACCAGGGGGAATGCCGGTTTGTCGCCAGTAACCTCGACCTTGGCCCCGATGTTAAACGCCTGCGCCAGGATACAAGGGCGGAAGAATGGCTGGAGAGCTATGGAGCCAGTGAAGCCGCGGGGGCGGTTGCCTATATGGAGCGGCACTACCTCAACTTTTTCGGAATACAGCGCTCACCGGAACAACCTGCGTTCAGCTATGAAGAGCTAAGAGTATTTGATGGATTTCTTCCCCACCTCCATCGCGCTGTCGGCCTGTACACCCGATTAATGCAGAAGCGATGCGATTCGACGGTTGAGTGCCTTGTGCTGGAGCGGTTTAATCGAGGCATCATCATTTGCGACGCTTCCTTTCGAGTGGTGTTTCGGAATGCCAAAGCGGATGAAATTCTGACCAGTAACGTCGGTTTGCGAGTCAATGATGGGGGTATGCTGGCGGCATACGGGAATGAGAGTGCGCGCCAGTTTGCAATCCTGCTGTCTTCGGCGGTTGAAGCCTCAATTACAAAGACGGACCTCGAGGATCAGGTTTTCAGCCTGGAGCAGGGGCAACAGCGCATCACGCTAGTGGTCACTCCACTGCTTGGGTCAACTGGCGCGGAAAGTACCGCTCAGGGAGCGCTGGTCACAATGCACGATTGGAGTTGGAGCCCAAACGTTAATGACGATCTGTTGCAGAGCTTGTTCGGCCTGACCGATGCGGAGGCAGCGGTTGCTGTCGAGCTCCTAGATGGCCAGAGTTTGTCGGATATTGCTGCAACCTCCGGGCGGTCGCGGGAAACGATCAAATATCATCTCAACAGCATATTCCGAAAAACCCGAACTCGTCGCCAGGGTGAGCTGGTGTCTTTGTTGTCCCGGGCCTGCGTATCGGTTTGACCTCCAGTTGCCATAAAAAAAGCCACGCAGGGCGTGGCTTTCAAAGTGCCCAGTCCGACGGGGCGCTGGGCGGGACTAGTTCAGAGACACTAATCAACGTGACTATTATCAATTTCCAGGCAGTTTCGCTGAAGGTCACAACCTGTCATTGATCGGTCATTTCCGGCCAGAGCCGCCGGGCTCTGACCGTAGTCCGGATCACGCGGCCCAGTGGTCGTCTGAAAACGCCATCAGGCTGTCCTTGCCGCTCTGAATGTCGCTCAGCAGCCAGTCAACTTCCGGCAGCAGTTTCTCAAAGTAGAAGCGGGCAGACACCACCTTGCTTTCCAGAAGCGGCTTGTTGCCCTCGCCGGCGGCAAGCTGCTCATTGGCAACATTGGCCATCCGGGACCAGAGGTAGCCAATGACGGTCAACGCCACCAGGCGCAGGTACGGAGTTGCGGCGGCGCCGGCCTGCTCCGGGTCCTCAGGCGCGTTGGTTGCCAGCCAAAGGGTGGCGGTTTCCAGCGCCTTCATGGCATTCTTCAGTGCTTCCCGGTGCGGCGCCTCCGGATTGTCATTGAGGTATCCGCTCAGGGTTCCGAACAGGGTGCGCACCAGCTGACCGCCTTTCAGGCTCAGCTTGCGGCCCACAAGGTCCATGGCCTGAATGCCGTTGGTGCCCTCGTAGATTCGGGCAATCCGGCCGTCCCGTACCAGTTGCTCCAGCGGCCAGTCGGTGGTGAAACCGGAGCCACCCAGTACCTGCAGGCCGGTATTGGCATTGTTGAAACCTTCGTCCGTCAGGAAGGCCTTCACGACCGGCGTCAGCAGTTGAACCAGATCGTCGGCGGATTCGCGCACGGTTTCATCCGGGTGGGCAACCGACAGATCCAGTTGGTGGCCGGCAAACAGGGCCAGAGCCCGCATGCCTTCGTTAAGGACTTTCTGGCGCATCAGCATGCGCCGTACATCGGGATGCACGATGATCGGATCAGCCGGACCGTCCGGATTCTTCGGGCCGCTCAGGGACCGGCTTTGCAACCGCTCGCGGGCGAAGCCAAGGCTTTCCTGATAAGCCATTTCCGCCAGACCAAGACCCTGCATCCCCACCATCAGACGGGCCTCGTTCATCATGGTGAACATCGCCCGCATGCCGTCGTTTGGCTCGCCGACAAGCCAGCCTTTGGCACCCTCGAAGTTCATCACGCAGGTGGCGGAGCCCTTGATGCCCATCTTGTGCTCCAGTCCACCGCAGAAGGCCGGGTTGCGCTCGCCGGACTCCGGCAGGAATTTGGGTACCGCGAACAGGGAAATGCCCTTGGTGGTATCCGGCGCACCAGGCAGTTTGGCCAGTACCAGGTGCACGATGTTGTCCACCAGGTCGTGCTCTCCGCCGGTTATCCAGATTTTGGTGCCTTCAAGGGCAAAGCTGCCATCGTCATTCGGAGTGGCACGGGTGCGAATCAGCCCCAGGTCGGTGCCGCACTGGGGTTCAGTCAGGCACATGGTGCCGGTCCACTCACCGGAAATCAGTTTCTCCAGGTAGACCTTTTTCAGTTCGTCGGATCCGTGGGCATAGAGGGCGCTGATGGCGCCGTGAGTGAGGCCGGGGTACATGCCCAGTGACAGGTTGGTGGAGCACACCATCTCGTCGACCACGAACTTCAGGGTATGGGGCAGGCCCTGACCGCCGAACTCCAGGGGCGCGTCCAGTGCGGTCCAGCCGCCTTCAACAAAGGCTTTATAGGCAGCCTTGAAACACTCCGGTGTTGTTACTGAACGAGTTTCGGGGTTGTAGGTGCAGCCTTCCCGGTCGCCAGCCTGGTTGGTGGGCTGAATGACTTCCGCAGCCACCCTGCCAGCTTCGTCGATAACGGCGGAAATCAGATCCGGGGTCGCGTCGGCGTATTTTTCCAGTTCGTGGAGCCGGTCTACGCCCAGTACATCAAACAACAGAAAGCGAAGGTCATTCGCCGGAGCCTGGTATTGCATGGATACTCTCCTTGATGCGCTTATGCCTGAATAAACGGTCCGGAGGACGGTCTTCAGAGGGGGGACGGAACAAGAAATTCATACGACCGTTTAAATGCGCTGGTTCATCGGTGCAAGCGGTCCGGACGATAAAATTTTCGTATCTCTCCGGTAGTCAGGGAGGTATGCGATGAAGCGAATAGTGATAGCCGGTGTGTCCGGGGCCATTGGCGGCGCCCTTGCCAGCGCAATGCTGGAACGGGATCCGGACGCAACCGTGATCGGTCTGTGCCGGAAGCCGGAGCAGGCACCGGAGGCACTGCGTGGCCATGAACGGGGCGGCGTGCTTGCATGGGATGCAGGGGACGCCGGCTCGCCGGCCAGTGTGGCGGAGGCTCTGGAGCCCATGCTGGGGAGAAAAGAGGGCATCGACACCTTTATTTATGCCGCCGGCCTGCTTCACGGCCCGGGACTGTTTCCCGAAAAGCGCCTTGAAGACCTGGATGCTGACAGTATGGCCCGGGCCTTTGCCGTTAACTCAACCGGCTTCGCATTACTGGTGCAGGCCCTCTTGCCGTGGTTTCGTCACCGGGATTTCAAGCGGATTGCTGCCATTTCAGCGAAGGTGGGCTCAATTGGTGATAACGGGTTTGGCGGCTGGTATGCGTATCGGAGCTCCAAGGCGGCACTGAACATGCTGGTTCGCAACCTGTCGATCGAGTTGCCTCGCCGTTGCAAGCCTGCTATCTGTGTGGCGCTGCATCCCGGCACCACCGAGTCTGCACTGAGCGAACCTTTCAGCCAGTCACTGGCGAAACTGACGGTGCACACACCGGCGGAGACCGCCGCCAATCTGATCCGTGTTCTGGAAACACTGGATGAACAGGACAATGGGCGATTTCTGAGCTGGGATGGCTCCGAGCTGCCCTGGTAGGGCAAGCTTTATAATCGCAGCTGGAAAAGCTGCAGACGTAAAACGCAAAAAAGGGGCGACACAGTATCGCCCCTTTTCAGGTTACCCGCTTGTTTCAAAGCCGGGTTCAGCGGATAAACGGGTTCAACATTCTGGTGAAGGTGCCCGTCAGTTTGACCGGGGCACTCAGCACCGACAGCGTAATACAGTCTTCACAACCGACCGCCACCGGCTTGTGTTCGTCCTGGTCAGTCAGAACAACAAAGTCCCACTGATTGAACACCCCCTTCTGGTCGGCAAAGGCGCCCTGCAAAACGATGGTGGTCTCTTCGCCACGGTGAGTATGAGCCGGAGCCTTGCCACCGGCGGCCAGTTTCTGGAGAACAACCTGCTCTTTCTGACCGGGGAACCGGTCGGTAATATCCAGCACGCTCACATCGCCCAGCTGCCGTTTCCAGGGCAAGCTGTTGAGATCCTCTCCCAACAGCTTTTGCAGTACGCTGATTCGGGGAGCCGGTGGCATAGCCGGCTCATCAACCGGAGTGCTGTCGATTTGCGCAAGGATGCTGTCGAACATGCTCTCTGAAACCGTGACTTTCGGTTGCTGCTCCATCATTACAGCGCCCAGACTGTCCAGAGTGTCCACGCGACTGCGGCAGTGGGAACACTTGTCCAGATGCAGCCGGATGCACAGAGCATGAGGCTCGCTCAGATTACCTGCGCTGTATTCCATCAGGCTCAGGCTGTCGGGATGGTGCCGTGTCATACGTTCTGGTCCTGCAAAATCACTTTCAGTTTGTTCAGCGCCAGGCGTACCCGGCTCTTCACGGTGCCAAGCGGGATGTTCAACTCGTCAGCCACCATCTGGTGAGACTTGTTTTCCATATAGACCTTGGCGATGACGGTTGTCTGTTCTTCCGGAAGATGACTCAGGGACTCCCGAATCCGCCGTTCCGACATCAATCGGTGCAGAGACGTGACCGGCTCGTTCTCGTTCTCACCCGGAATCTGCCAGAGATCTTCAGTTTCCACCGGCATTTCGGCACTGGTACGCTGCATTTTTCTCAGCATATCAATGCGCTGGTTCCGGGCAATGGTGAAGATCCACGTAGAAGCAGCCGCCTTGCGCCAGTCGTAAAGACAGGATCTCCGCCAGATCGATACAAAAACCTCCTGGACCAGCTCTTCGGCATGACTCGCCAGGCCATTGGCCATGGCGTAGTACTTGATCTGTGGGCCAAAGTGTTCGAACAGCGCATGGTACGCCTCACGATCCTGGCTCTTGCCCACTTTCTGCAGCATCTGGCTCCAGGGGTCCTTTCGGCCCTCGGAACTGGCTGGCTTCTGATCCAGTGTGGTCACCGGACGCTCCTTGACAGTCGCATGATTTGAGCTTGTTCTGGTCATCATTCTATGCACTCGCCCCGGTTTTGTCAGTCTCATTGTTTACGGCCCGGTCTGCGCCGTGGATCTGCTGGCCGGAAAAATTTTCGGGGGCTGGCAGCAGCGCCGGTGATCGCCCGTCTCGCAGGTAATTGCCGGAACCTGCACAGCGGTCTAGTCTGAGCCATAAATGTGCACAAAAAGACAGGCCCAATGAATGCACCGGGTATTTCCGGAAACCTGCCCCTTATCCGGGCGCACTATGCGGACATTCTCTGCCAGCTGGCGCAGGACCGTGGTTTGCCGAGGGCCCGGTTGCTGTCGGCCGCCGGTGTCCGTCCTTCCATGCTCGGTCATCCCGACAATTTCATTACCGTTGACCAGTTCAGTGCTCTTTGCCGTGCCGCCCTTGCTCAAAGCGGAGATGAGGCCCTGGGGCTGGAGTACGGCAAACGTCTGAAATTCACCACCCATGGTTCCCTGGCGCAGGCAGCCATCAGCTGTGACACCCTGGAACAGGCTCTGCTGGTATTGATCAAGTATTTCCGGACCCGGTTTGTCTACATGACGCTTTCATTTTTTGTGGAGGAGCATGAGGCGGTGATCCAGCTGAATCTTTCCCATGATGTAGAGGAGCTGTACCGGTTTAACGTTGATGTCGTCATGGCCTCACTGATGGATGTGAACCTGCTGCTGTTCGGAAGCCGGCTTCTGGACGGCGGCCGCTGCCTTCTGGACTTTCCGGAGCCCGAAGATCCATCGGTTTACCGGCAGCTCTTCGGCAATCGCATCAGCTTTGGTGCCGGCTTCAATCAGTTGCGATTCAAACGGGCCTTTCTGGGTTCGTCCATGTCCCTGTCGAATCCGGTAACCCGCCGGATTGCCGAGGCCCAGTGTGAAGAGGAAATGCGTTTTATAGAGGGGGTCAGTTCGGTTGCCGAGCGGGTGGCCCGATTGCTTGAGACGATGGCCAGCGGTCGGTTAGCCGCCCTTGAAGAAGTGGCGCATCAGCTCCGGGTGTCGCCCAGAACACTTCGGCGCCAGCTGGCGGCTGAAGGTGTCCGGTTCCAGGAACTGCAGGATTCGTTGCGCCACCGCCGGGCGCTGGAACTGCTTCGTCGCAATGAGCTTACCGTTGACGAGATTGCCTGCGCCCTCGGTTACAGTGACCCGTCCAATTTCGGGCGGGCGTTCCGCAAGTGGCAGGGGCTCGCTCCGAGCGCCTGGCGCCGCGAGTATCGCAAGCGTGGTGCCTGATCACTCTTCCCCTGATCACTCTTCCCCTGATCACTCTTCCAGATAGGTGTAGCCGTCCAGTCCGGCGGACAGCTCGGCCAACCGTGTGGCCTGGGTTTCCGGGGCCAGGCCGGATGCCGAGAACTTTTTCCGGTAGGCGGCCAGCAGGGCGTCCGGCTCGAAGTTCACGTAGCGAAGGACTTTGGCAACGGTGTCGCCGGTGATCGGCTCGCCGATTTCGAATCCGCCCTCTGTGGAGAGACGAACGTCCACTGAATGGGTGTCGCCGAACAGATTGTGCATATCGCCAAGGATTTCCTGATAGGCGCCGGTCATGAAAAAGCCCATCAGCAAGGGCTCGCCAGGATTGTCTTCCGGCAGAGGCAGGGTGGTCTCGGTGCCCTGGCCGTCCACGTAGCGGTCGATGCGACCGTCGGAATCACAGGTAATGTCCTGGATCACGGCGCGCCGGTTCAGGGGGCGGTTCAGTCCGTTCACCGGCATCACCGGGAAAATCTGGTCAATCCCCCAGACATCGGGCAGTGACTGGAACAGGGAAAAGTTCACAAACAGCTTTTCGGCCAGCTTTTCGTTGAGTTCATCAATGATTTCCCGGTGGGCCCGGTTGCTACTGTCCAGCTGGTTTCGCAGCAACCGGCAGCAGCGGGTATACAGGGTTTCGGCGTCTGCCCGTTCCTGAAGAGACAACAGGCCGTGGGCAAACTGGGCATGAACGTCGGCCATTGCATGCAGCACATCATGGTAGATCTCGGCCAGTGAGCGAGGCGTTGCGGCATCCTGAAGGCTGTCGAGATCGCGCCAGAGATCGTGCAGGGGCGCCGGTGCATCGTTGCCCGGCTGCTCGGGTGTCCGGTTCTCCGGTACTTCGCGATCAATCACATTGGTTACCAGCACCGAGTGATGGGCGGTCAGGGCGCGCCCGGATTCGCTGATCAGGTCCGGATGCGGGATGCCGTGACGGTCACACTCCGCCTGGAGCACGTGGACGACGTTGTAAGCGTATTCATAGACGCTGTAATTCATGGAGCAGCTGCTACGGGAACGGGTGCCTTCATAATCGACGCCCAGACCACCGCCAATATCGACGGTGCCGACCGGCGCTCCCATCTGGCGCAGTTCACTGTAAAACCGTGCGCATTCCCTGAGGCCGGTCTGGATGTCCCGGATATTGGCGATCTGGGAACCCAGGTGGAAGTGCAGCAATTGCAGGGTGTCCAGGGCATCCGCCTCGCGCAGGGTGTTGACTACATCCAGTACCTGGCTGGCGGAAAGGCCAAATTTGGACTTTTCGCCCCCGGTGTTCTGCCAGTTGCCCTTGCCAATAGTGGCCAGGCGGGCCCGCACGCCAATCAGCGGCGATACCCCCAGATCCCGGGCTTCCTCAAGAATCAGCGGCAGCTCCGACTTTTTCTCGACCACAATGAATACCCGGTGGCCAAGGGTCTGGCCAATCAGCGCCAGACGAATGTACTCCCGATCCTTGTAACCGTTGCAGACAATGACCGAGCCCGGCTGTTGCGACATCGCCAATACCGCCATCAGTTCGGGCTTGCTGCCGGCCTCGAGGCCGATCTGCCCCCTGGAGGCCGCTGGTTCGGCGGCCAGCAGCTCTTCCACCACCCGGCGCTGCTGGTTGACCTTGATGGGGTAAACCGCTGTGTAGCGGCCCCGGTAGGCCTGTTCGTCCGCCACCTTGTTGAACGCATTGCACAGCTTGTTGACCCGGTCGTGCAGGATATCGACAAAGCGGATCAGGACCGGCAGCTGAACCCCGGATTCGGTCAGTGTGCGGGTCAACTCCGGCAGGTTGATCTGTGACGGCGTGTGGCCGCGATCCGGCCGGATCATCACCTGGCCCTCGGCGTTGACACCAATATAGCCATCGCTCCAGTGGGCAATGTTGTAAACCTTGTGGGCCGGGGTGGCGCTGGCTTCGCTCATGCTTGCTATCCTGTCAGGAAACACTGGCCGGTGGGGGTGTTTCAGCAGCCGGCCTCTGGCCGTCATTGTATGGATTCCCAACCTCGGCTAAAAGAACCGGACACGGAAAATATCTGCCCGGTTGCCGCGATTAGTGCTTTAGCTCACGGTGGGGCGCCCCTACAATACGCCCTTTTAACACAGCCCACGGCCCACAGCGGGAGGCAAGACATGACAGCACTCAATGATGGCTGGTTTACCGAGGTATTCCAGGACCAGGGAACAGCGTTTTCCCTGCAGGTGAAAAAGAAGCTCCACGAGGAGCAGACACCGTTCCAGAAACTGGAAATCTTCGAGACCGAGACCTTCGGCAACCTGATGGTGTTGGATGGCTGTGTGATGCTGACCACCCGGGACAACTTCCTGTACCACGAGATGATGACCCATCCGGCGCTGTTCACCCACCGGGATCCGAAAAAGGTGGTGATTGTCGGTGGCGGCGATTGCGGCACCCTGAAAGAAGTGCTCAAACACCCGGGGGTGGAAGAGGCCTGGCAGGTGGAAATCGACGAGCGGGTCACTCGCATGTCGGAGAAGTATTTCCCGGAGCTGTGTGAGGCCAATAATGACCCGCGCGCCAATTTCTTCTTCGGGGACGGTATCCGCTGGATGCGGGACATCGAGCCGAACAGTGTCGATCTCATCATTATCGACAGCACCGATCCGGTCGGTCCGGCAGAAGGCCTGTTCGCCCTGGATTTCTACCGGGATGCCATGCTGGCCCTCCGGGAGGGCGGCATTATCGTCCAGCAGAGCGAGTCACCGCTGCTGCACACGGATACCATCATCAAGGGTATTCACAATGACATGCGAAAGGCGGGGTTTGAGCATGTCCAGACTCTGCCGTTTCCGCAGCCGGTTTACCCCACGGGGTGGTGGAGCTGCACCATGGCCAGCAAGGAGAATCCGGTAAAATACTTCCGCGAGGAGGATGCCAATAACCGGCCCTTTGTGACCCGCTACTACAACTCAGGGGTTCACCACGGTGCGCTGGCAATGCCACAGTTTATGGTGGATGCGCTGGAGGACGAGGTCCGGCCGGAGGAAGGATGAACGGATAAAAAAAGGGGCGCCGGTTGGCGCCCCTTCTGGTTTTGCACTGTCAGCGTTTACTGCTTGCCGCTGACAAACTCCGGGTAGGCTTCCATACCACACTCGGACAGATCCACACCTTCGTACTCGTCTTCTTCGCTCACTCTCAGGCCCATAACTGCCTTCAGAATGCCCCAGACGATCAGACTGGCAACGAATACCCAGACGAAGATGGTGATGGCCCCGATGATCTGGCCAGTGAAGCTGACACCGCTGTTGGTGATCGGCACCAGCAGCAGGCCCAGCAGACCACAGACCCCGTGAACCGAGATAGCGCCGACCGGATCGTCGATGCGTAGCTTGTCCATGGTCACAATACTCAGGACCACAAGAACACCACCGAACGCGCCGAACAGGGTCGCAGTCAGGGCGCTCGGAGTGGACGGCTCAGCGGTGATAACCACCAGGCCAGCCAGTGCACCGTTGAGCAGCATGGTCAGATCAGCCTTGCCGAACATCAGGCGGGCGGTGATCAGGGCGGCAACAGCGCCACCGGCTGCTGCGGTATTGGTGTTCAGGAACACCATGGCCACGGAGTTGGCGCTGGCAATGTCGCCCAGCTTCAGAACCGAACCACCGTTAAAACCGAACCAGCCCATCCACAGGATAAAGGTACCGAGCGTGGCCAGCGGCAGGTTGGCACCCGGGAAGGCGCGAATTTCGCCATTCGGGCCGTATTTGCCTTTTCGGGCGCCGAGCAGGATTACGCCAGCCAGCGCAGCTGCTGCACCAGCCATGTGAACGATACCGGAGCCGGCAAAGTCACTGAAGCCGAGGTCACCCAGGGTGTACATGCCGAATACCGACGCACCGCCCCAGGTCCAGGCACCTTCCATCGGATAGATGAAGCCGGTCATGAACACCGCGAATACCAGAAAGGCCCAGAGCTTCATACGCTCGGCCACAGCACCGGAAACGATGGACATGGCGGTGGCCACGAAGACAACCTGGAAGAAGAAGTCAGAAGCGCCGGAGTAGATGGAGCCACCCTCGAAGCCACCTTCACGGCCAGCGAAATCGCCCAGAACGGCGGCGGTATCGACGTCAGCAATTCCGGAGAGGAAAATGTTGCCGCCGTACATGATGGCGTAACCGCACACCAGGTACATGATGCAGGAAATGGCAAACAGGGCCACGTTTTTGGTCAGGATTTCCGTGGTGTTCTTGGCGCGCACCAGACCGGATTCCAGCATGGCAAAGCCTGCCGCCATCCACATCACTAATGCACCGCACACCAGAAAATAAAAGGTGTCTATAGCATACTGCAGGTGAAAAAGATTGCTTTCCATTTGAAGCCCTCCGCACGAGGCTTTTCAGGTTATAAATTTTTTTGCGTTGGCTGATCGAAAAATCAGAGCTGGATCAGACCGCTTCTTCGCCGGTCTCGCCCGTCCGGATCCGGATGGCCTGTTCCAGTTCAGTCACGAAGATCTTGCCGTCACCGATCTTGCCGGTATTGGCTGCCTTGGTGATGGACTCGATGACCTGGTCCAGCAGGTTGTCGCCAATGGCAACTTCCACTTTCACCTTGGGCAGGAAATCCACCACGTATTCCGCGCCACGATAAAGTTCTGTGTGGCCTTTTTGCCGACCGAAGCCTTTGACTTCAGTGACGGTTACGCCTTGTACGCCAATCTCGGATAGTGCCTCACGGACATCATCCAATTTGAAAGGCTTGATGATCGCTGTCACAAGTTTCATTGCTTTCTCCTTGGTAAAGCCGTCCCAACAGTGAGGGCCCGTCGGCCAATTGTTGAGTTCGGGATGCTGCCACCTCGCACACCAATTGTGCGGATTGCGTACGAGAGCTTTAGCATCGGGTATGCCAACGCAAAAAAATACTTTTAAAACAGTGTTCTACGGTATTCGCGTACCAGAATGGCGCAGAGATGTGCACCAAAATGGCGCGGTTAGCCTGGCGGTGAGCCAAATTGGAGCGGGCTCACCGCCTGCTCGCCTTCCATTATAAGGCGGACCGGGTACAGTATGGCAGGGGCTGCGGTGTGATACACTCCTGCAAACCGGTTAGAGGCCCTTGTGTTAGAGGCGGAGCCGGATATTTCTGGAATCAATGAGGTGATGCGTGAAAGGTCCACAGGATATTTTCGCCCAGCTACAGGGTCAGTTTGGTCAGTTCGTTCCCGATATGGCGCGCGCTGCCCGTGAAGATTTCGAAACCCAGGCCCGGGCGACGGTAATGGCGGTTCTTTCCCGCCTGGAGCTGGTAACCCGTGAGGAATTCGATGCCCAGCAGGCAGTGCTGCTGAAAACCCGCGAAAAAGTGGATGCCCTTGAGAAGCGGGTTGCCGAACTGGAAAAATCCCTGCAGGAATAATAAATCCCGGAATGGCCTGGCAGGAAGCCGGGCACAGCAATCCGGTTGCCATGGAAGGTTGTTATGCTCGCTATTGTTCATTCCCGCGCCTTGATTGGCGTATCTGCCCCGGCTGTCACGGTTGAAGTTCACCTCTCCGGGGGGCTTCCCGCACTCTCCATTGTTGGTCTGCCTGAAACCGGTGTTCGCGAGAGCAAAGAGCGGGTTCGCAGCGCGCTGCTGAACGCCGGCTTCGAGTTTCCCGCCCGCCGCATCACGATTAATCTCGCGCCCGCTGATCTTCCGAAGGAGGGTGGCCGGTTTGACCTTCCGATTGCCCTGGGGATTCTGGCGGCATCGGGTCAGATTCCTGCGGAGAGTCTCGCCGGATGTGAATTCCTCGGCGAACTGTCCCTCGATGGTGCACTGAGACCGCTCAAAGGGGTTCTCCCGGCGGTACTTGCTGCCCGGCGTGACAAACGAGCCTTGCTGGTTCCACATGGAAATGCCGACGAAGCCGCTTTGGCCAGCCAGGGTGACGTGCTGGCCGCCGGCCACCTCCTGACGGTGTGCGAGCACCTCAGCGGCCGGGCCAGACTGGTGCCGGTGCCGAGGCTGCCATTGGAGCGAGCGCCCGGCAGTCACAGCGACATACCGGACCTGTCCGATGTCCGGGGCCAGCGGGTCCCCCGCAGGGCACTGGAAGTCGCTGCAGCCGGCGGCCATAACCTGCTGTTCTTCGGGCCGCCTGGTACCGGCAAGAGTATGCTGGCCAGCCGTTTACCCGGTATTCTTCCGGGGCTGGCTGATGACGCCGCCATGGAAGTGGCCAGCGTACATTCCGTGGCCGGGCTTGCGGTCCGGGACGGCGGTTGGCGTCAGCCACCTTTCCGGGCCCCTCATCACACCGCATCCGCGGTCGCCCTGGTTGGTGGTGGCAGCAGTCCGCGACCGGGAGAAATCTCCCTGGCCCATCGGGGCGTACTTTTTCTCGATGAGTTGCCCGAATTTGAGCGTCGGGTTCTGGAAGTGTTGCGGGAGCCGATGGAAACCGGCGAAATCTCGATCAGCCGGGCGGCACGTCAGGTCCAGTTTCCGGCCCGATTCCAGGTTGTCGGAGCGATGAATCCCTGCCCCTGTGGCTACAGTGGTCACCCGACCATTGAATGCCAGTGCACACCGCAACAGGTCATGCGTTACCGATCGAAGATTTCCGGCCCCCTGCTGGACAGGTTCGATCTGCATGTGGAGGTGCCCGTGCAGGGCGGTGACGTACTGATGCAGCAGGGCGGCGACGGCGAGACCAGCGCTGTGGTGCGTGAACGGGTGATAACGGCCCGGCAGGCGCAGGCTGAGCGAGGTTGCGTGAACGCCGGTTTGGCAGGTCGCGATCTGCATGCCGCTTGCCGTCTGGACCGGCAGGGCGAACAGCTGCTCTCCGGGGCCATGGAAAAGCTGGGCCTTTCAGCCCGGGCCCTGCACCGGATACTGCGGGTTGCCCGGACCCTGGCGGACCTCGAGGGCTGCGGCGAACTCCGCCATGGTCATCTGGTTGAGGCGCTTGGCTACCGTCAGCTGGACCGTCAGCAGGGGCGCAACTCGGCGGTGTCCGCCTGAGCTCCGACACTCTGGTAAACTGTACCCAACGTCCGTTAAACAGAAGCCGCTGCCTGCGGTTAAGGATTGCAGATGACTGACCAGAAAGAGCCGCAAGATCCCAAAGACACTGGCGCGGAATCGCCGGTAACCACCCGTCGCGGCGTGCGAAGCTTTGTGCTGCGCCAAGGGCGTATGACCGAAGGCCAGAAAAAGGCATTCGAGCGGAGCTGGCCCAAGTATGGCCTGACCCGAGAGGACGGTATGATTGATCCGCGCCAGGTGTTTGGCCGGGATAACATGCTTAACCTGGAAATCGGTTTTGGTATGGGCCGGTCCCTGGCCGAGATGGCCGAAGCAGCTCCTGAACAGGACTTTATTGGCGTGGAAGTGCACCAACCCGGCGTTGGCGCGTTGCTCAAGGAGATTGAAGATCGCGGTCTGGAAAACGTCCGGATTTACAGCATCGATGCCAACGATGTGATTGATCTCTGCCTGCCGGACGCGTGCCTGGACCGGGTGATGGTGTTTTTCCCGGACCCCTGGCACAAGAAAAAACACCATAAACGCCGGCTGATCCAGCATGAGTTTGTCCAGCGGGTTCGCCACAAGCTGAGGGTAGGGGGCATCCTGCACCTGGCCACCGACTGGGAGAATTACGCCGAGCACATGCTCGAGGTAATGAACGAGTCCGAAGGCTTTGCCAACACCCAGGAGTCCGGAGGCTATTCACCTCGCCCGGAAGACCGGCCCATTACCAAGTTTGAGAAGCGGGGCGAAACTCTCGGTCACGGTGTCTGGGATCTGTTGTTTTACCGGACCAACTGATGTCCGGCAAAAGGGGCGTCAGTGATGGGCCAGAGGATGGCGCCGCGACGCCCGGATAATCACCAGTCCGGCAATCCCCAGGGTGAGCGCCGTAAACTTGACCAGCGCGCACAGGGTTGCGGACAGGCTCACCTCATCGGTGGGCGGATTGAAATTATTCAGCAGCAGAATATTCTCCGCGCCATCACTGAGGCCGGCGGTTGCAAACAGGGCCCGCACCCAGCGAGCCCCCACACGCTCGCGAATGCCGGGGCGATCGCGGGTGAAGTGCCGGGTAAGGTGCATCAGAGCAAGCACATAGGCGGGGATGAACAGAAAATCCAGCCATAGTGAAACCTTGGCCCAGGCGATTCCTTCACTTCGCCAGCTGCGGAGAATGGCGTGGGCCTGGTCTGCGGTGCCGGCCAGCTGATAACTGACGATGCCCTGGGGCGCGGAGGCAGTTTGCAGCGGCTGGTTAACCATAAGCAGGATGAATAGCAGCAAAGCCGTCACCACCAGGCTGGCTTTCAGGCTTTTTGGGAAGGCTGCCACTCCGTGTGCAGGGTCCATTACAGAAAACGCTCCAACAGGCTGTTCAGGTATCTCTGGCCCAGGTCAGTGGCCTGGAGCCGGTCTTCAACCAGCAGCTTTTCATTTCGCAGTGTTTCAAGTTTTACCCCAACTGCACGCAGGGGTAAACCCGTTCGCTCAGAAAAAAGGCTTTCATCCACTCCTTCCTTCAGTCTCAGAGCGTTCATCAGAAATTCCAGAGGCAGATCTTCCGGGGCTATGGCCTCACTGCCGGCGGTGCGGCTGCCGATCCGGTTCAGGTAGGCTTCCGGCTGGCGGGTTTTCCAGTATCGCCGGATGCTGCCGTCGGCCAGGCTGATCTTGCCGTGGGCGCCGGCTCCCAGCGCCAGGTAGTCCCCGAAGGTCCAGTAGTTCAGGTTATGGCGAGAGGCCATCCCTTCACGGCTCCAGGCGGAGACCTCGTAGTCCTGGTAGCCCTGCTGATGCAGTAAGTCGCAGCCCCGACGATAGATGTCCCAGAGATGATCGTCGTCCGGCAGGTCTGGAGGCCGGCTGTAAAACTCGGTATTGGGCTCAAGGGTCAGCTGATACCAGGATAGGTGGGGCGGTTCGTAGTCCAGGGCCGCCCGGATGTCTTCGAGGGCCTGCTCCGGCGTCTGGCCCGGCAGGCCGTGCATCAGGTCAATGTTGAAGTTGTCGAAGCCGGCCTGGCGGGCTGAGCGGATGGCCCGATGGGCGGCATCAGAATCATGAATCCGACCCAGGGCTTTGAGGTGTTCGGGACTGAAGCTCTGAACCCCGATGGACAGCCGGTTGATGCCCGCATTCCGGAAGGCTTCGAAGCGGCCGGCTTCAAGCGTTCCCGGGTTGGCTTCGAGGGTGATCTCGGCATCCACCGCAAAGGTGAGTCTTGCCCGCAATTCCCGGAACAGGCGATCGTAGAATTCACCACTCATCAGGGACGGGGTGCCGCCTCCGATGAACACGGTTTCGATAGGTCGGTCGGCGGCAAAGGCCAGGTCCTGGTCGAGATCTTCGAGGAGCGCCTTCAGATAGGCGGACTCGGGGATAGAGCCGGTAAAAGCGTGGGAGTTGAAGTCACAGTAGGGGCACTTGCGCACGCACCAGGGTACATGGATATACAGGCTCAGAGGCGGGCGCACCGCCTCTGGCTTAAGGGTTGTCAAGGGCTCAGAGTCGTTCAACGGGCTCAGACCCCGGCCTTCAGCTGTTCCATCAGGATTTCCAGGGCGCGGCCGCGGTGGCTGATGCAGCTTTTTTCGGAGCGGGACAGTTCAGCGGCGCTGCAGCCATGCTCGGGCGCCAGAAATACCGGATCGTAACCAAACCCGCCATCGCCCTGGGGCGATCTCAGGATCGAGCCCGACCAGCGGCCATGGCAAATAATGGGGGTCGGGTCATCGGCGTGACGCAGGTATACCAGCACACAGTGGAACTGAGCTCCCCGTTGCCCGTCCGGGATGTCGGTCATGGCCTCTAGCAGGGCGTTGATATTGTCCTGGTCGGTCGCATGCTCGCCGGCAAAGCGGGCTGAGCGAACCCCCGGTCGGCCGTCGAGGGCGTCCACCGCCAGGCCGCTGTCGTCTGCCAGGGCCGGAAGCCCGGTTTCCCGCGCGGCGTGGCGGGCCTTGAGAATTGCGTTCTCGACAAACGTGATCGCCGGCTCCTCGGCTTCACCGACGCCCAGTTGCCCCTGGGCAACCGGAGTCATGCCCAACGGCGCCAGCAGCTCGGCCAGTTCGGCTATTTTGCCTTTGTTGTTGCTGGCGATCACAAGCTTTTCGGTCATAACAGACTCAATCACTGAACAAAGTGTGGGCAAACCGTACGTTCAGATCCTGTGAAGAGCCGGTGGGCCGCGCGGTTATATTGAAGGTCATCAGCTGACCGGAGGAGTACTGATATTCGGCAATGAAATAGACCGCATCGCCTTCCTTGACCCTGCGAAAGGCCAGCATCCGGACCTGCTGGATATCATTGGACACCCTGCCCTCGACCTGTCCGGTGATCGGCGTCATGGCGCCGTCTTCGTTTTCCTCCATGATGGTGATATTGACGATCCCGATGCCAGCGCTGCGTTGGAGGTTGTTGGCTTTGGCAACCTCCGGAGCCAGAAAGGTGCTGGGCAGGACGCTCCAGAGCACGGTGTAATCACCGAAATCCTGCGACCCCGCCTGGGCCTGGAGGCTGAACAGACCTGCAAGGGCGATCATCAGCAGGCTGCGAAAGGCGTAAATGGCTTTTGTAATCATTGCGCGGTCTCCCGTGTAATCCGGTAAATGGCAATTTCCCCCAACAGGTTGGGCCACAGGCGAGCGGTCCAGCTGTTCTGGTGCTGGCCGTCCACGACCCGCCGACTTTTGATTCTGATACCTTTCTGTCGGCACAGAGCCTCAAAATCCTTGAAGGTGCAGAGCCGTATATTGGGTGTGTTATACCACTTATACGGTAGCGCCTCGGATTCGGGCATGCGTCCGCTGAGGGTCAGTCCCCAGCGCAGGCGCCAGTGGGCAAAGTTCGGGAAGGTGACGATGCCTTCACTGCCGACCCTCAGCATTTCATCCAGAACCTTGTCTGGCCGCCGCACAGCCTGCAGCGCCTGGGTCATCAGAACAATATCGAAACTACCATCATCAAAGTTGCCCAGCCCCTGAGTGTCAAGGTTCTGTTCGATGACCGCCACGCCGCGGCCCATACAGGCGGTGATGTGGTCAGGATTGATCTCCAGGCCAAAGCCGCTGGCACCGCGCTCCCTCTGAAGGAAGTCGAGCAGGGTGCCGTCACCACAACCCAGATCAAGCACGTGATGGCCGGGTTGAACCCACTGCTGGATAATTTCGAGATCCGGTCTCATGCGCCGACCTCCCTTGCCACGCGGTCCATATAGGCCGTAAAAATATCAGTGTACCTGGGAGTGGGAATAAGGAAGGCGTCGTGCCCCCAGGGCGCATCCACCTCGGCATAGCTGACTTTTCGCCGGGCGGCAATCATGGCGTTGACTATCTCCTCCGATCGGGCCGGGGTGAAGCGCCAGTCGGTACTGAAGGAAAGGACCAGATATTCGCAGCTGGCGGCGGCAAGGGCCCGGGACAGATCACCACCGAACTCATAAGCCGGATCGAAGTAATCCAGTGCGCGGGTCATCAGCAGGTAGGTGTTGGCGTCGAAGGATTCGGAAAACCGCTCACCCTGGTAACGCAGGTAGCTTTCCACCTGGAATTCGGCGTCATAGCCGAACTTGTAGGCTTGGTCCCGTAGCTCACGGCCAAATTTCTCGCCCATGGAGGCATCAGACAGATAGGTAATGTGCCCGACCATCCGCGCCAGCATGAGACCGCGGCGGGGTACGGTGTCAAAGTCGTAATAGCGGCCACCGTGAAATTCCCGGTCTGAGGTGATGGCCTGGCGCGCGACCTCATTGAAGGCGATGTTCTGGGCTGTCAGCCGGGGTGTGGAGGCAATAACCGCTGCATGCTTAAGCCGATTCGGGTAGTCCAGGCTCCACTGCAGTGCCTGCATGCCGCCGAGGGAGCCTCCGACAACCGCTGCCCAGCAATCAATGCCGAGTCGGTCTGCCAGCAGGGCCTGGCTCTTTACCCAATCGCCGACCGTTATGACCGGAAATTCCGGGCCGTAGGGCTTGCCGGTTGCGGGGTTGTTGCTGCTGGGTCCGGTACTGCCGTGGCAGCCCCCCAGGTTGTTCAGGCTGACAACAAAAAAACGGTTGGTATCGATGGGTTTGCCCGGCCCGATACAGCTGTCCCACCAGCCCGGCTTACGATCCTCGGCAGAATGAAAGCCTGCGGCGTGGTGATGGCCGCTCAGTGCGTGGCAGATCAGCACGGCGTTGCTCGCATCCGCATTCAGCTTGCCGTAGGTCTCAACCACAAGATCATAGTCTTCCAGGGTCTGGCCGCAGGCCAGCTCGATGGGAGCGTCGAAATGATAGGTCTGTGGGGTGACTATCCCAACAGAATCCGCAGGCAGGGAATCGGGCATCGGCGCGAGAGGTTCCTGGTTCGATCCGTAAGTGTCTGGAATGACAATGACAGAGCCATCGCCAGCCCAGCAGTTTAAAGCCGGGGCGTGATGGCTGCAACCGCCTGCATGGTCGCTGTCGCGGGGCTCATATGGCTCCGGAGATATTCACTACTTTTTGCTGGATCAGGGTAGGGGCTGGCTTGCGGATCTGACGCTGCATGGCATCGGCCAGTTCCAGCTGCCGGCGAAGGTCGGCGATGGTGTGGTTCAGGCGCTGGCGCTCGGCCCTGCTGTCCCTGTCGTTGCGCACCATGTCACGAAGACGGCGGATCTGGTGCTCCAGCAGCTGCTTCTGCTCCATCGAGAACTGCATGATGGGCAGCAGCGCCTCCGAGGGCCAGCGCTCAACATCATGGCGCACCCGGGCATGCAGGGTGCGGGCTTCGCCAACCATTACATTGAAAAAGCGGCGCACCAGAACGGACTGTTCGGTCAACAGATTCTTCGGGCTGATGCGGAACCGGCGGGCTTTCTTGCGCAGCTCCCGGATGGCAATGACGTGACGGCCGGCCCGGAGCGGGATGGGTTCCAGATGGCGCGCCCGATTGTCCTCGTTGTAACGCCGGTAAATCGCACCCACCATTTTCTCGGCCAGATGACCTTCACTGAGCAGGTTGGTCAGGTCGCTTTCGAGCAGTTCAAAGAACTGATCCATGGCGCGGTTCATGCCGGCGGTGGTCCAGCTTTTCGACATGCTGGCCCGGATACGTTCAGCGTGGGCTTCGAAGCGCTCCTCGCTAACCAGCTTTTTCAGCAGGTTACCCTGGGAGTCCATCAGGCGCCGGCTCGAACGCAGGGTGATCAGCTTCTTGTAGTAATAGTCATAGTCTTTCTGGGCGCGCTCGGCCAGTCGGCTCAATGCGGCCTTGTCCATGGTGACGCCCGCGCAGGCCTGGAGTTCTTCTTCCAGGGATTCCAGCCGATATTGCATGGCCGCCTGACTGTTCTGGAGCATACCAAGAAGGTCATTGATCAGACTCTGGGTGATCAGCTGCTCCTTGTGCATCAGGATGCGCTGAATGATCAACTGCTCAAGCTGGCCAACGTTGGATCGGTTGAACAGATCGCTGTCTTTCCGGACTCTTGCGACCAGACCCTGTTTGGCCGAGACGGGGATGACGTCGTGCTGGCGCATACCCAGATGATCTGCGGTGTAGCTTCGGACCCGCTCGATGGCTTCCTGGGTGTGGCGCTCGCCCTGAAGGTCGTCCCAGAGCACATCAATCTTGTTCAGAACGGCAAAACGCCCGGCGCGATGGTCGGCATGCTGGGTATCGATGTGCTCTTTCCAGATCGTCATATCACTGGCAGTGACGCCGGTATCGGCGCTGAGCACAAAGATAATGGCATGGGCCCGCGGCAGCATGCTGATGGTCAGTTCCGGCTCAGAACCCAGGGCGTTCAGCCCCGGGGTGTCGAGTATGCGGAGCCCGCGCTCGAACAGCGGGTGTCGGATGCTGATCTGGGCGTTACGCCAGGCTGGCACCAGCACATTGCCGGGATTATTACGGTCATGCTCAAGCATGTCTTCGTCGAATCCGAGGCTTCGCGCCTCTTCCGGGGGCACGCTCTTGACCCTTGCCACCTCAGCCAGCACTTCGCGCATGATCTCGGGGTCGCGTTCGTCCAGTTCATGCTTGACCCAGCGCTCGGGCTGCTTGCGCAGCTGCTGCAGTGAGAGTTCGCCGTTCCGGGTTTCTATCGGCAGAAGCAGCAGGTAATTCTCGTTGGCAGTGCGATCGAAGAACAGCTCGGTGGGGCACATGGTGGTGCGACCGGCCTGGGACGGCAGCATGCGCTGGCCATATTCGGAGAAGAACAGGGCATTGATGAGCTCGGTCTTGCCGCGTGAGTATTCGCCCACGAACGCAATGGTGAGCTCATCCTCAATCAGCAGCTCCAGGCCGTGGCGGATGCGGGTGCTGATGTCATCGGAAAACAGATTGTTATCCTGCAGCCATAGCCGGTAGCGCCCGATCTGGCGGATCAGCTCTTTCTTCCAGTTGTGGTAAGCCTCTACCTGCTGCGACAGAGTTCCCTGTTGATTCATCGGATTTTCCTTCTGCGCGACTTCCGGGTATCCCGGGCAAACCTGGGTGCTCACGGGTGACGGATTAATTACCGGTAATACTATCCTGTTCTATCTGTCTTTGCGGCGACACGGCCCGGGTCTGGTGGGCGGGATAAATGCAGCGTGGCATAAAAAAGGCCGCAAAAACAGTAACCTGAATCTGCGGCCTGGCAAAATTGGTTTTCGTGGTTAAGTGTTACAGAGTGTATATTTGAGACGGGGTTTACATACCAAGCCCGATGGAGCCGAGTCCGGCCGCCACTTTCATGTGTTCAATGACCACCGAAATAACGTTCAGGATCAGGAACACAATGATGGGTGACAGGTCCAGGCCGCCCATTGAGGGCATGATGTTGCGCACCGGGCGCATGACCGGTTCGGTGATCTGGGCCACCAGCTGAATGGCCGGATGGCCGCTGCCCGGAGCTATCCAGCTGACCACCACAACGGCAATGACCGACCAGAAGTAGATCTTCACGATCAGATCCAGCACATTCAGTACCGCCCAGACCAGCAGGGTGAGCGGGTTCATGGCGGGAATGCCGCCATTCAGGGCAATCAGAATCAGGAGGAAGGTGATGGCCTGGATGATCACCGCCAGGACAAGGGCTGCGCCATCAATGCCGCCCCAGCCGGGGATAACCCGACGGAGTGGCCGTAACAGAGGGTTAGTGGCCTTGACCACGAACTGGGAGATCGGGTTGTAGAAATCCGCCCGGGCCAGCTGAAGCAGGAACCGCAACAGGACAATGGTCATGTAGAAGGTGGATGCGATCAGCAGGATGGTAATCAGAATGTCTGCCAGCATGAAGCCGTGTCTCCGTTATCGGTTACTGTTTGCCAGCCAGTTCTTTGGCCATTTCTTCCGAGCGTTTGAAGGCCGCGTTGTAGGCCTTGCGGACCAGGTCCCGCATGCCCCCGTCTTCAAACGTATTGATGGCCTGCTCTGTGGTGCCGCCGGGTGACATCACGTTGCGCTTGAGCTGGCCGGGATCGTGTTCACTGCGGGCGGCCATTTCGGCGGCGCCCGCCATGGTCTGGATGGCCAGCTCGCGCGCAGTGCCCGCAGCGATGCCTGCTTCGGTTGCGGCTTCCTCAAGGGCCTCCAGCATCAGGAAGAAGTAGGCGGGGCCGCTACCGGAAAGGGCAGTAACGCCATGGAGCAGGTTCTCGTCGTCGACCCAGAGTGCCGATCCGATGCTCTCGAACACCGATTCCACCATCTTCTTCTGAGCGTCTTTCACCGCGTCATTGGCAAAGAGACCGGCGGCCCCCTTGCCGACCAGAGACGGTGTGTTGGGCATTACCCGGACCATCGGCAATCCACCGCCGAGCCAGACGTCCAGAGTGTCGACGGTGAGGCCTGCGGCAATGGAAACCATCAGGGGCCGGGTGTTCTGTACCACAGGCGCAATGTCGCGACAGACGTCGGCCATTACCTGCGGTTTGACAGCAAGAACCACCATGTCAGCCTGCTGGGCGCAGTAGCGATTGTCGGTGGTGACACTGACGCCGAAACGTTTGCGGATGGTTTGCAGGTGGGCATCATCCGGTGCGCTGACCCAGATGTCGCCGGCCTTGTAGCCGTTGTCCAGCATACCGCCAATGATGGCGCTGGCCATATTGCCTGCGCCAATAAAAGAAATGGTTGGTGATGTGCTCAAGGTTCACTCCCCGGTTGATCGGTTAAACGTCCGGCCCTGATGATAGCAGGAACCGGCCGGTTCAGCTCTTCGCTGGCCGTTTGCCAAACAATGCAGTGCCAACGCGGACCCAGGTGGCACCTTCGGCTATGGCCATTTCCAGATCACCGGACATGCCCATGGACAACGTATCCAGAGGGCCGGCATCCGGGTGGTCTGTTCTCAGCTGTTTCAGGGCGTTGGCCAGTTTCCGGAAGCTGGCTCTCAGCTCCGCCTCGGGCTGGTCCGGGTCCGGAATGGCCATCAGCCCCCTCAGTCTCAGGTTTGGCAACTCGCTAATGGCCGCCACAAGCTCCGGAAGCTCCGCAATCGTGCTGCCCGATTTGCTGTCTTCTTCATTGATATTGACCTGGAGGCAGATATTCAATGGTGGCAGATCCGGATCTCGTTGCTCACTGAGCCGGCGCGCAATCTTGAGGCGGTCGACGCTGTGAACCCAGGCGAAGGCCGAGGCGATTTGTCGCGTCTTGTTGGATTGTATCGGGCCGATGAAGTGCCATTCGATCCCCGGGAGATCGGCCAGCGCCTCAATCTTTTCAAGGGCTTCCTGCACGTAGTTTTCGCCGAACGCCCGTTGGCCTGCGCTGAATGCCTCCCGCAGATCGGCAGGGGGCCGCGTCTTGCTCACGGCGAGCAGATGCACAGAGCCGGGCTCCCGGCCTGCCTGCAATGTTGCTTTTTGTATGCGCCGGGTTACGCTCCCGATGTTGTCTGCTATGCTGCTCATAGTGTGAAATTGCCACGTTCGGTCTGTCGCTTGATACGGTGACACGTTACCCGCAGGTCACTGAAATGCCAAGTGAACCGCGCCGGGGCCCCGCCGGGCGGAAGCGATCAGGATAAAAGAAAAAGCCTTCCGAGGATATCCTATGGATATTACTGAACTGCTTGCCTTTTCGGCGAAACAGGGTGCGTCTGACTTGCACCTTTCTGCCGGTCTGCCCCCGATGATTCGTGTTGATGGTGATGTACGCCGCATCAACCTGCCGCCCATGGAACATAAAGAAGTCCACGGGCTGATCTACGACATCATGAACGACAAGCAGCGCAAGGACTACGAGGAATTCCTGGAAACAGACTTTTCCTTCGAGGTACCAGGTGTCGCCCGTTTCCGTGTTAACGCCTTTAACCAGAACCGGGGCGCCGGCGCGGTGTTCCGTACCATCCCGTCCAAGGTACTGACCATGGAAGACCTGGGCATGGGCCAGGTGTTCAAGGATGTGTCGTCGGTACCCCGCGGCCTGGTGCTGGTGACCGGTCCGACCGGTTCCGGTAAGTCCACCACTCTGGCGGCGATGATCGACTACATTAACGACACCCGTTACGAACACGTTCTTACCATCGAAGACCCCATCGAATTCGTACACGATTCCAAGAAATGTCTGGTAAACCAGCGGGAAGTCCACCGCGATACCCTGGGCTTCAACGAAGCGCTGCGTTCAGCCCTGCGGGAAGATCCCGACATTATCCTGGTGGGCGAGCTCCGGGACCTGGAAACCATCCGGCTGGCCCTGACGGCTGCCGAGACCGGCCACCTGGTCTTCGGCACCCTGCACACCACCTCTGCCGCCAAGACCATTGACCGTGTGGTTGACGTGTTCCCGGCGGAAGAAAAGTCCATGGTGCGGTCGATGCTGTCCGAATCCCTGCAGGCGGTTATTTCCCAGACCCTGATGAAGAAAATGGGCGGTGGCCGGATCGCGGCACACGAAATCATGATCGGTACCTCGGCCATCCGGAACCTGATCCGGGAAGACAAGATCGCCCAGATGTACTCATCGATCCAGACCGGTGGTTCTCTGGGCATGCAGACTCTGGATCAGTGCCTGGAAAAGTTGCTGCAGAAAGGGCTGATCTCCCGTGAAGCAGCGCGGGCCAAGGCGAAGATGCCGGATAACTTCTAACTCTCTTGCTCTCTGACCGCAGTTTGGGTGCAGGGAGCAGAGGGAGAATCCATCCGACTCCCCGAATAAAGTTTGAAGGGTGGGGCGGGTGCAGGTTCCCGGGACTGTCTGCAGCATGGATGCTGCAGTCAAGCGTACATGGATGTATTCACAGCGTGTCCCGGGAACCTGCACCCGCCCCACCCAGGCACCAAACACTGAAGACTGGGTAAAAAAATGGAATTCGAAAAACTGTTGCGGCTGATGGTTGAAAAGGGCGGTTCCGACCTGTTTATTACCGCGGGTGTGCCACCGAGCATGAAGGTGAACGGGAAAGTGCTGCCGGTCACCAAGAACGCGCTGACGCCGGAGCAGACCAGGGAGTTCGTATACGGCTCAATGAACGACAAACAGCGCGCCGAGTTCGAGGAAACCCACGAGTGTAACTTCGCGATCAGCGCCCGGGGCATCGGCCGCTTCCGGGTCAGTGCGTTCTTCCAGCGTAACCTGTGTGGCATGGTGCTGCGCCGGATCGAGGTGAAGATTCCCCAGATTGACGACCTGGCCCTGCCCGGAGTCATCAAGGATCTTGCCATGACCAAGCGGGGCCTGATCATGTTTGTGGGCGCCACCGGTACCGGTAAGTCAACCTCGCTGGCGGCGATGCTGGGGCACCGTAACCGCAACAGCCGTGGCCACATTATCTCCATCGAGGATCCGATCGAATTCGTGCATCAGCACCAGGGCTGCATCGTGACCCAGCGGGAAGTGGGCATTGACACCGAGAGCTTTGAAGTGGCCCTGAAAAACACCCTGCGTCAGGCGCCGGACGTGATCCTGATTGGTGAGGTGCGAACGCGCCAGACCATGGAGTACTCGGTGCAGTTCGCTGAAACCGGCCACCTGTGCCTGGCAACCCTGCACGCCAACAACGCCAACCAGGCACTGGACCGGATTATCCAGTTTTTCCCGCCGGAGCAGCATAACCAGATCTGGATGGACCTTTCCCTGAACCTTCGGGCCATCGTGGCCCAGCAGCTGGTTCCCACGCCTGATGGCAAGGGACGCAAAGCGGTCATCGAGGTGCTCATCAACACCCCGTTGGTGGCGGACCTGATCCGTAAGGGCGAGGTTCATCGTCTCAAGGAGCTGATGGCCAAGTCCAACGAATCCGGCATGCAAACCTTTGACCAGGCGCTGTACCAGCTCTACGCTGAAGGTTCGATCACCTATGAAGATGCGTTGGCCCACGCGGATTCCGCCAACGACCTGCGCCTGATGATCAAGCTGGGTACTGATGCACAGGGGGCCGACAAGTTGTCGTCGTCGGTGGACAAACTCTCGATTCAGGACGATTAACGGTTCGGGAGTTGAGTTCGACTTTAGTTGTAGATGGTTCGCCCCCTGAACCATTAGGGATGGCATTTGAGGCCAGGGCTTGGTGCTGCGTATACTCCGCGCGAGTCAATAAGGAGATACCATGCACAAGAAATGTTCAATCCTTGCACACGCTGTACGACTGACCTCTCTCGCGGCACTGGCCGTGCCCGCCGGCGCCCTGGCTGGCGGTTTCGCGCTCAATGAACAGAGTGCAAACGCCATGGGTGTTGCCAATGCCGGTGCGGCGGCCAACCCTGAAAATGCCACCACGGTTCTTTATAACCCAGCGGGTATGAGTCAGTTGTCCGGGACTAATATTTCCTTTGGTGCGGCAGTTCTTGGTCTCAGTGCCGAAGCCAAAAGCGCCGAGGCCCGTCGGAATCTGCCGGGGCCGGTCCCGCTGATGGCGGAGGGTTCATTAGGCGGTGATATCGCTGATCCTGCCATTTTGCCCAACTTTTTCCTAACCCATGAAGTGAATGACTCGATCGATGTCGGCTTCGGCATTCATGCACCCTACGGTCTGGCTGCGGACTATGATAATGATTTTGTCGGGCGTTTTTTTGCTGACGAAACCGAGCTGACCGCCATTGCCTTCACGCCGTCCGTGTCTGTCAGCAATGGGCAGGGCCTGTCCATGGGTGCAGGTATCAACCTGATATATGCCGAGGGTACTCTGACCCGATATCAGGATCTCTCCGCCCGTATCTATCCCTCCGCTTTCGCTGCTGCCAGGCAAGGGGGGGCAAGTGAGCCCCAGGCAGACCAGATTGCCCGGCAAGCAGTGAGAAACTCACCGGAGCCATATGCCGACATCGAAGGCGACGATATCGCCGCCACCTTCCGGGTTGGCTTCCTGTATGAGTTCTCCCCCATGACCCAGGTCGGCCTGAGCGCCCAGACCGGAACCGAACTGGATCTGAAAGGTGATGCCACCATTTCCAATTTCCCGGTTCCCAGTATGCCGGGACAAACCACGACATTGACAGAGAGAGTCCGGGTGCCGCTGGCGATTCCCGAGAGCGCGACCCTGGGTTTACGTCACCGGTTCAATGACGACTTTACTCTGCTTGCCGGAGCAACCTACGCCAAGTGGAGCCGATTTGAGGAGTTGGACATCTTCAGCCGTGAGGGGCAGAGCGGAGAGATTTCCCGGGCCACCCAACGGCAGCCCGGTCAGCCGATCACTCACATTACCGAAAAATGGAAGAATACCTGGGAATTCAACCTGGGTGGAATCTGGCAGGCTACCCCGGAATGGGCACTCAAAGCCGGTTATGCCTGGCAGGAATCGCCCGTTGGGGACTTCGTGACGGCCCGGATTCCCTCCAGCGATCGCCACTGGCTGTCATTGGGCGCCCAGTGGAAAGATGCCCGGAGCGGATGGACCGTTGATGCTGCGGTAGGCACCTTGCTGTTTACCGATGATCCGTCCTTCACCGAGCGTAACTACCAGCATGACAACCCCACCCAGGTTGCGAACCTTGCACCGGGAGGGCCCGAGGATCCCAGCTATTTCAAGGGTGAATACGAGCTTGACGCCTGGAACGCCTCCGTGCAGATCAGCAGGGCGTTTTAAACCTATCCTCGGACAAGGCTGATAGGCTTCTCGCCGATCAGCCAACAACCTGCCCACGGTAGATCACTTTTTTCTTCCGTGGCAGGTGGGTATCTCCTTCCTCGTGATCATTGGCCGAAGCCGGCGGTGCATCGGCAACTACCTGCCCACGGTAGGTACGCTTCAGGCCATCATCCTCGTCTGCCGGATCCACGTTCAGTTGCGGAACCTGTTCTTTCAGGGCTTCCCAGGTTTTGACCAAGTGGTTTGAGCGGGTTTTTCGGGCGTAATCAGCCAGTTGCTGGTCCAGGTGCTGTTCCGTGAGATGCAGTTTGACGCCGAATTCCGAGTGAATCAGGCGGCGGCACTGATGAACCAGTTTCAGCACGCTGGGGTCCAGCAGCCAGCTACGTTCAGATGCCAGAGAAGTCATGGTGTGAGCCTCGGAAAATGTGTCACGACATGGCGTTGCCACCGGAGTTTCCGGTAGGGGCAGGGCGCCGACACTGCTTCTGAAGCGAATATCGTGCCGTCACGGGCAAATGCCCGGCAGGGTGGGTGCGCCATGGCTGGGATTGGAGCCGGGCCTTTGTCTGCAGAGTCAATTCCCTGGCTGCTGCCGCATATCAGTGCAATCCGGGGCTTCCGTGCCCCGTTTTGGGCTGGCTCAGTGCGCTTCGTCCCAGTTGTTGCCGGCACCGGCTTCCACCAGCAGGGGAACGTCCAGTTCGGCTGCTGCAGACATCCGTTTCTCCAGTCCTGCCCGAATCTTGTCGAGAGCCGATTCCTTTACTTCCAGGATCAGTTCATCGTGAACCTGCATGGTCATTCGGGCTTCGTCGGCGTGTTCCCTGAGCAGCCAGTTCTCAACATCCACCATGGCCCGCTTGATGATGTCTGCGGCCGTGCCCTGCATGGGGGCGTTGATGGCGGTGCGCTCGGCGGCCTGCTGCAGCTGTTTGTTGCGGGCGTTGATTTCCGGCAGATACAGGCGACGGCCGAACAGGGTTTCGACAAAACCATCGTCGTGGGCCTGCTTGCGGATGTTGTCCATGTATTTCAGAACGCCGGGGTAACGTTCGAAATAACGGTCGATGTACTGCTGGGCCAGCTTGCGCTCAACGTCCAGTTGCCGGGCCAGACCAAAGGCGGACATGCCGTAGATCAGGCCGAAGTTAATGGCTTTCGCGCTGCGGCGCTGGTCTGAGGAGACCTCCTCCAGGCTCACGCCGAATACTTCCGATGCCGTGGCCTTGTGGATATCTTCGCCATGCTCGAACGCTTTTAGCAGCCCCTTGTCGCCCGACAGGTGGGCCATGATCCTGAGCTCGATCTGCGAGTAGTCGGCCGCCACCAGCTTGTAACCCTCGGGCGCGATAAAGGCCTGGCGGATTCGTCTGCCCTGCTCACTGCGGATGGGTATGTTCTGCAGGTTGGGTTCGGATGACGACAGCCGGCCCGTGGCCGTAACCGCCTGATGGTAGGACGTGTGCACGCGCCCGGTCCGGTGATGAATCAGCTCGGGCAGAGTATCGGTGTAGGTGGACTTGAGCTTGCTCAGGCTGCGGTGCTCCAGGATCAGGCGCGGGAGTTCATAGTCGTGCGCGAGTTCCTGCAACACCGGCTCAGCGGTTGAAGGTGCGCCCTTGGGGGTTTTCTTGACCACTGGCAGGCCCATTTTCTCGTAGAAAATCGCCTGCAGCTGCTTGGTGGAACCCAGGTTAAAGGTTTCGCCGGCGACTGAGTGGGCTTCCTTTTCCAGCTCTGCCAGGCGTTCTGCCAGCTCCTGGCTGTGCTGGCGCAGAGTGCTTGCGCTGATCAGGGTGCCGCGTTGCTCCATTCGAGAGAGCACCGGTACCAGCGGCAAATCAATGTCCTCATAGACGGACGCCAGTTTCCCGGTCGCTTTCAGCTTTGGTCTGAGGGTCTCGTGCAGGCGCAGGGTGATGTCCGCATCCTCGGCGGCATAAGGTGCGGCTTTCTCCAGCTCGATCTGGTTGAAGGTGAGCTGTTTCGCGCCTTTGCCGGCGATGGATTCGAAGCTGATGGTCTTCTCGCCCAGGTAGTACATGGCCAGGCTGTCCATATCGTGCCGGGTCGCAACCGAGTTCAGAACGTAGGACTCCAGCATGGTGTCCTCAGCGATCCCCTCCAGGGTGATGCCGTGATTGGCCAGCACGTTCTTGTCGTACTTCAGGTTCTGTCCGACCTTGGCGAGATCAGGGTTCTCCAGCAGCGGTTTGAGCTGATCCAGCACCGTGTCACGGTCCAGCTGGTCTGGAGCGCCCATGTAGTCATGGCCCAGGGGAACATAGGCGGCTTCGCCCGGCTTGATGGCAAAGGAGACCCCCACAATTTCGGCATCTATGTACCGGAGACTGGTGGTTTCGGTATCAAAGGCAAACAGGTCGGCCGATTTCAGGCGTCCCAGCCATTGATCCAGGTCTTTCTGATCGGTGATGACGCTGTAGTCTTTATTGCCGGTTTCCGGGTTGGGTTTTTCATCGCTGGATTGAGCGTTACCGGCGGATGAGGTCTCACCCTCTTCCAGTTCGGCTATCCAGCTGCGGAGCTCGTACTCCTTGAACAGTTCAAGGAGTTGCTGGTCATCCTGCTCCCGGAGCTTAAGGTCTTCCAGGCCAAAATCCAGTTCCACGTCGGTGCGGATGGTGGCCAGTTCGCGACTCAGGGGCAGGGTTTCGGTGGCCTCGCGCAGGTATTCACCGATCTTGCCCTTGATTTCATCGGCGTGTTCGATGACGCCGTCCAGGGTTTCGTAGCTCTGCAGCCACTTTACCGCGGTTTTCGGGCCGCACTTGTTCACGCCGGGGATGTTGTCGACCTTGTCGCCCACCAGGGCCAGATAATCCACGATCTGCTCCGGGGTAACGCCGAATTTTTCCACCACACCGTCCCGATCCATCCGGGTCTCGGTCATGGTGTTGATCAGGGTGACGTGATCGCTGACCAGCTGCGCCATGTCCTTGTCCCCGGTGGAAACCACCACATCGATGCCCTTGCTGGTCGCCTCGTTGGCGAGGGTGCCGATCACATCGTCAGCCTCCACGCCCGTGACCGTCAGCAGCGGCAGGCCCATGGCCTTGACGATCTCATGGATGGGCTCAATCTGGCAGGCCAGATCCTCCGGCATCGGTGGCCGGTTGGCCTTGTACTCTTCGTAAAGCTCATGCCGGAAGGTTTTGCCCTTGGCATCAAAAACCACCACCATTTTCGAGCCGGGGAAATCCTGCTCAAGGCGCCGGATCATGCTGATCACACCCTTGATGGCGCCGGTAGGGTGATTCTTGCTGGTTGTCAGTGGTGGAAGTGCATGATAAGCACGGAAAAGATAGGACGATCCGTCCACAAGAACCACGGGTGGCGTGTTTTTGCTGGTCATGTCAAAACAGGTCCGGAATCTGATTGAAGCGTGGGTTGGCTTATGCAACTCTGTAGTGAAATCGATCGACGAAAGGGTATCACGAAAATGAAACGAATCGCCTGCCCGGTATTGCTGCTTGCCTGCATGCCCCTGGCCGCTCTGGCCCAGGAAGAGGGAGAGCTGGACAAGACGGCGGTGGAGACGCCGGAAGAGCCCGTGGTGGTGTCCGATTACCAGCCTGCCGGCGAGGGACCGCAAATCGTTATCCGCCCCGGGGAAAATGAAGTCTTTTATGAGTACCGGGTAAACGGCCAGCTCATGGAAATCAAGGTGGTTCCGGAAGTCGGTTCGGAGTACTACCTGGTGCCCGCGGATGGCGGTGGCTGGATCCGCGAAACCGAGTCCGACATGCTCGTGCCCAGTTGGGTGATCTTTCGCTGGTAACCACTGGGATCCGACTGATTTCGCCATAGCCCGCTTTTAGTATGAACATTCTAATTTTTGGGCGTAACTTGAATCCTGAGATCAAAGCAAGGCCTGCTCGCAAGCGGTTTCAGCAGGGCCTTGGAACTTTCGGGAATCAAGGAGATTCATCATGGGTAAACTTAAAACCTATCAGCAGCAGCTTCAGGGAATTGTCGACAAGGGCATTAATGCAGCTGAAGAGCAGCAGAAGAAACTTTCGGCCAAGCCGTTTAACTTTGCCGAGAAGCTCGAAGACGATTTAAGGGCATACAGTGTCAAGACTTTGCGCCAGCGCTATTATGGCTACAGCGACGAGCTTTTCGATCAGCTCCGTAGCCTGAACAGTCGCTTCAGCAATTTTGCCGGCGACCTGGTTGCCAAGATTGAAAGGGAAGCGGCAGAAAGCGCAGATGCGATTTCAGAAGCAGCGGAAGACGCGGCATCTGAGGTATCTGAAACAGCGGAAGATGTAGCGTCCGAGGTTTCTGGCGCAGCGAAAGACGCAAAGAAGTCTGTAGAGCCGAATAAACCGGCTGCACGCAAGACGACTGCGCGCAAGACCACTTCTGCTGCCAAGAAGAGCACCGCTTCCGCCTGAAACGCGGACAGCGTCTCACTGAAAGGTGAGTGAAACGAAGAAGGCCGCCTGGTAAAACCAGCGGCCTTTTTTTTCGGTAGTGAGGCTCCAGCGAAGATCAGTTTTCGGTTTCGGTACTATCAAGCGGTAAGCTCCGCTCCTCACCGGTTACCTCTTCAAGCCGTTCAATGTCGGCTTCGAAGGCTTTTCGAAGTTCCTGGATTTCTCGGCTTTGGGCGGCAATTTCCTGCTCAAGATCGCGGATCTGGGCCCCAAGCCGCCGAATTTTTTCAAGGGTGGCTTCCGGAATTTCCCGCCCGGCCCTTTCCATGTCGGCAGCCCGGCTCTGCTCATTATCCAGCTGGCTTGAGATAACTGAAATATTACCCCGTTTAAGCTGAATCAGGCCTTCCAGCTCCTGGATCTTCCGATGCATGGCTTTTACGGCCTGATCCGGGTGACTGAAGCGCTTCAGCAGTTCACGGTCTTTTTCCCGCTGCTCGGCAAGTTCTTTTTGGCGTTGCTCTTCTGCCTCCCGGGCAGCGATTTCTTCTTCGGTGGGTGCCGGAGGAATGGTTTCGATCACGCGGCCATTGTTGCTCAGGATGTCGTAGCCCCGTTTGGTGGCTTCCTGGGGAATGGTGCTGCTGATCACGATCTGGCCGTTTTCATCCGTGAAACGGTACATGTTGGCCATTGCCTGGGCGGATAAGCCCAGAGCCAGCGCCAATGCCGTCGCTTTGACAGAATATGCGGTCAGACGATTGGTCATCAATCAGACTCCGTAACGATCCCGATAACTGGCAACCTTCTCGGCATGTCCGGCAAATTCCGGGTTGGCCTTGAGGTAGTCCAGAACCTGTTCCAGGCGAATAATGCTTACCACCGGGATGCCAAATTCCTGTTCCACTTCCTGGATGGCGGACAGTTCGCCGTTACCTTTTTCCTGACGGTCCAGCGCAATAAGCACGCCGGCGGCTTCAGCCCCGGCGGCCCGGATGATATCGATGGATTCCCGGATCGCGGTACCGGCGGTGATCACATCATCCACAATCAGTACCTTGCCCTGCAACGGTGCGCCAACAATGTTGCCGCCCTCGCCATGATCTTTCTTTTCCTTGCGGTTAAACGCAAAGGGTTTGCTGTTACCGTCTGTAGCCAGTGCCATGGCTGTGACAGTGGCCAAGGGAATGCCCTTATAGGCAGGGCCGAAAATAATGTCATAATCCAGCCCGCTGCGTGCGATCGCGGCGGCATAGGCCTTGCTTAACTGAAGCAGGTCGTCTCCGGTGTTGAACAACCCTGCGTTGAAAAAGTATGGGCTGGTGCGGCCCGACTTGAGCGTGAACTCACCAAAGCGCAATACGTTCCGGCGGATGGCAAATTCGATAAATTTTTGCTGATAGTCGTGCATGACAAGGCTTCTGGCGGGTGTTGATCTTTAATTAACGCGTAAAAACGGTATCATACACACAAACCGAATCAGGGAACACGTATGCGGGTAGTATCCATCAGCGTCAATGGCCTCGCCCAGGCTGTTGAAAAGGGCTTTTTCGACTGGCTGGCGCAGCAGGACGCTGACGTAGTCTGCGTTCAGGATCATCGGATGCGGGCCTACGAGATCGAGGACTACAACCTGATTCCGGAAGGCTATGAGGCCTACTTCATTGATGGCGAGAAAAACGAGGATGGTGGCGTTGGTATCTACACCCGCCATTTCCCCAAAGCCATCATGTACGGGTTTGCCAACGAGCAGGCGGACCGCGAAGGCCGGTTTATCCAGGCCGATTTTGACAAGGTTTCCGTCGCTTGCGTGCTGGCCCCCAGCGCCTTAGGGCGAGAAGAAGAGCTGATCGGCGACGACGACCTGACAGTGCTGGACCACAAGGACGAATTCATGGAGTCCTTCGGCCTGCACATGCAAAAGACCCTGCGCAAGCGTCGTCAGTTCATCTTTTGCGCCAACCTCCAGACCGCCCATCACGTAACCGACGCCAGCCCTCTGTACCACAAACTGGACTTCTCCGGTTTCCTGCCCCACGAGCGCGCCTGGCTTGATCGTTTGTTTGATGAAATGGGCTGTATCGACGGTTTCCGCGAAGTGAACAAGCAGAGCAACCAGTTCACCTGGTGGCCTGAACAGGCGGAAGGCTCCCGCAAGAATGCCGGTATCCGTGTGGATTATCAGCTGCTGACACCGGGAATCCGCAAGACCATCGAGGATGGCTGGATCGACGCCTCAACCCGCTTCTCCGATCACGCCCCGGTGATCATGGATTACGATATCGAAATCGGCTTCTGAAGTCGGATATTTTCTGAATAGTAGCGGGTTCGGAGGGGGAGACCTTTCCGGGACCGTCTCCGGCCAGGGAAGGCCGGAGCCGAGCGCACATGGATGTGCTTGTAGCGTGTCCCGGAAAGGTCTCCCCCTCCGGACACGCGGGCGCCAGACTAAATTTCAGCCTGCCAGCGCCGCCTTCTGAATCTCAAACAACTGCTCAATACCCTGCTTTGCCAGAGTCAGCATGCTGTCCAGTTCTCCCTGAACAAAAGGCGCACCTTCCGCAGTTCCCTGAATCTCAATAAAACCACCCTGGTCAGTCATGATCACATTCATGTCGGTTTCGGCTTCGGAATCTTCCGGATAGTCCAGGTCCACCACCGGTGTGCCTTTATAAACGCCAACGGACAGCGCAGCGACCATCTGCTTGAGGGGGGATTTCTTCAGGCGCTTCTCGGCGACCAGATGATTCAGCGCATCGACCAATGCCACGCAGCCGCCGGTAATGGCAGCAGTGCGGGTGCCGCCATCGGCCTGGATGACGTCGCAGTCGATGGTAATGGAGTGTTCGCCAAGGGCGGTCAGATCGACAGCAGCGCGCAGGGAGCGGCCGATCAGGCGCTGGATTTCGACGGTACGGCCGCCCTGTTTTCCGCGGGCGGCTTCCCGGCCCATACGGCTGCCGGTGGAGCGGGGCAACATGCCGTATTCGGCGGTGATCCAGCCTTTACCCTCGCCCCTCAGAAACGGGGGGACCTTGTTTTCGACGGAGGCGGTGCAGATGACTTTGGTGTCCCCGAACTCCACCAGCACGGAGCCTTCGGCATGGCGGGTATAGTGACGGGTGATTCGAACATCTCTGGGTTGTTCGGGCGTTCTACCGCTTGGACGCATAGTATTTCCTGAAGTCAGTATTGAATGTCCGGGCGCGAGTCCCGGTCGAACGTTTGTCGAAAAGACCGATGAGTATAACACGTCGGTGCAGGCCTTTTGTCCGGTTCGCCGCGGGCGTTAAGAGCCTGTTAAACTCGGATTCTGATCATCAACCACAAGCGGAGCTGACATGATCCGAAGTATGACCGCATTTGCCCGCAAGGACGTCCAGGGAGACTGGGGTACGCTGACCTGCGAGATCCGGGCAGTGAATCACCGCTATCTGGAACCATCGTTCCGCCTGCCGGAGGCGTTTCGGGAGCTGGAGAACCGGTTTCGTGAGGAGCTGCGAAAACAGTTGAAGCGGGGCAAGGTGGACGTGTCCATGCGGCTTCAGTCCGCTGAAAATGTGACCCAGAGCTTTGAAGTCAGTGAAGATATGGCTCAGGCGGTCAATGAAGCCGCCAATCACATTAACCGGATGCTGGACAATCCGGCCCACATCAATGCGCTGGATATTCTCCGCTGGCCCGGCGTCCTGTCGGTGCCGGAACAGGATTATGGGCCCGCGAAAGACGCAGCCACCGGCCTGTTTGAACAGACGGTCGCCGAGCTGGCTTCGGTCCGGGAGCGCGAGGGTGAACGCTTGCGGCCGCTGTTCGAAGATCGCCTGAAAACCATGAACGATCTCGTTGCCGACGTAAGAAAACGTATGCCGGAATTGCTTGAGGCCCAGGAGAAGACACTTCGGGAACGGTTTGAGAAAGCAAAGGTGGATCTGGATCCGGACCGGGTGGCCCAGGAAATGGTGATGCTGGCCCAGAAAAGCGATGTGGCTGAGGAACTGGATCGGCTGGACGCCCATATCGGTGAGGTGGCCGATACCCTGAAAAGCGAGGATGCCATTGGCCGGCGACTGGACTTCCTGATGCAGGAGCTGAACCGGGAGGCCAATACCCTGAGCAGCAAGAGCATTGATGCCGGTGTTACCCGCATTGCAGTGGATCTGAAGGTGCTGATCGAGCAGATGCGGGAGCAGGTCCAGAACCTGGAATAAGTCGGGCCCCCGCCCTGGTGCTCAGTTCCGTTTCAGGCTGCCCAGTTCCGGAGGTAGTTCGAACACGACCTTGCGCTTGCTCAGAGGGCAATCGAATTCAAGGTGAAAGGCCAGAAGCTGCAAGGGTACCCCGGCGGCACGACCATACAGGCGATCTCCAATAATCGGATGCCCCAGGCCGGCGAGGTGTCGGCGGATCTGGTGTTTCCGGCCGGTTTCGATGCTGACCTGAACCAGGGAGGTTTGTTCGGCTTCGTTTTTTTCCAGGGTCGAGGCATAGCTGACGGCCGGCTTGTCCTCTACCGGCGCATCAATGAGTTGGTCCTGCGCATCCATTAAACCGCTCACTCGAGCCTTGTAGCGTTTGGTCATGGTTCGGCCCGAGAAGCACTGGGAAAGGGCGCCGGCCGCTTTCGGGTCGTGGGCAATCAGCATCAGCCCGGCGGCATCGGCGTCGAGCCGATGGATCAGATGGCACGGCCGCCCGAGCCGGACTTCTGCGAGCCGGAGCAGGCTGCAATGGTCGCCCCACTGTGAGCCTTGGGCAAGCAGACCATGAGGCTTGAACCAGACCGTGTAGCGGTCAAGATCCTCCAGCAGAATCGGGTCCTCCGGTTTTTTCGCCAACACCTTCTCATCGTAGTAAAGCTGCAGCCGGATACCCGGCTTGAGTTCCTTCGTGGCACGGCGCAGTCGGAGGCGCTTGCCGTTGTGAGTCCACCAACAGGCACCCTTCGCCATGGCGTCCTTGATTTTCTGGCGGGAGAGCCCGGGTGACGCCTCGCTCAGCGCGTCAATGGCTTTTCGGGGTTGCTTCAGGGTGATATCGATGGTGGTTCGCATGAAATGTTGACGTCACTGGGAAGATGGATTAGGCAAATGGTATCAGGTGGCGCCCGCCCGGGGTGCGGTGTTTTGCCAAAGTCCGTATAATTCCGGGTTTTACCGGCCGAAGCATGCGGCCGCCGCGTCCAGGTTTGGAGTTCTCGGGTTATGAGTCAGGCAGTTGAGCAGGGTACCCTGTACGTTATTTCAGCGCCATCCGGTGCCGGCAAGACCAGCCTTGTGGCGGAAATGCTCCGCAATGACAGGAACCTGGGTGTTTCCGTGTCCCATACCACCCGTGCCCGCCGTGAGGGTGAGCTGGACGCCGTCAACTATCACTTTGTCAGCCGGGATGAGTTCGAGGCCATGATCGCCCGGGGCGATTTTCTGGAACATGCGGATGTCTTTGGCAACTACTACGGCACGTCTCAGGTGTGGGTGCGGGAAACCCTGGCCATCGGCCAGGATGTCATCCTGGAGATCGACTGGCAGGGGGCTGCTCAGGTTCGAAGGCTGATTCCCGAGTGCGTCAGTATTTTTATTGTGCCGCCGTCGCCGGAAGTTCTGCGTGAACGCCTGGTTGGACGTGGTACCGATTCGCCTGAAGTGGTGGAGCGCCGATTGGCAGAAGCAGAGGAAGAGTGCCGGCACGCCGCTGAATTCGACTTCCTGGTGGTCAATGACGATTTTGATGCTGCGCTGGCGGATCTGCTGGCCATCGTCCGGGCCCAGCGCCTGCGCATGGTGCAGCAGCAGTCGCGGCACCAGAAACTGTTGGCCGGGCTGTCCGGCCCGGTGTGATACGGGGTTTTCCTGTATACAAATTGAACCGACCGCAGTAAACTACTCGGTCTGCTGAATCAGTCATTTTATTTGTCGGGGAAGTTATGGCACGAGTTACCGTTGAAGATTGTCTGGAAAACGTTGATAACCGCTTCCAGCTGGTAATGCTGGCTACCAAGCGTGCCCGTCAGCTCGCTACCAAGGGTGCCGAGCCGATGGTGGCTGAAGAGAATGATAAGCCGACGGTGATTGCCCTGCGCGAAATCGCCGAAGGCAAGATTACTCGTGATTTGCTCAAGGAAGAAGACGACGAGTAAGCCATCTGCGGATGCCGGGTATATAAGTACCTGTCCGCAAGTGAGAAGCATTGAAATCTGTCCCCGCGGTTTTATAGTGTAGCTATAGAGCGTTGCTGGAAGGACTAAGGAAGGACCCGGATGCGTGCATTCGGGTTTTTTTGTCCCTGAAATTCATGAAATTGTGGAGGCGCGGTGTCGGCAGAGGCGACGGTTGAAGGGCTGGCGAAAGAGCTCAGCTCCTATCTGGATACCAATCGCATCAATCAGGTGCGACGGGCCTACTATTATGCCGAGCAGGCCCATGAGGGCCAGATGCGCAAGAGCGGCGACCGCTACATCACCCATCCCCTGGCCGTCGCCCATATTCTCGCTGATCTCAGGCTGGATCATCAGAGCCTGATGGCAGCCATGCTACATGATGTTATTGAAGATACCGGTATCCCCAAAGACGCCCTGTCTGAGCAGTTCGGCGAAGACGTGGCGGAACTGGTGGACGGTGTCAGCAAGCTGACCCAGATCGAATTCCGTTCACGGGCGGAAGCCCAGGCCGAGAACTTCCAGAAAATGACTCTGGCCATGGCGCGGGACATTCGCGTGATTCTGGTAAAGCTGGCAGACCGCCTGCACAACATGCGCACCCTCGGCCCCATGCCCTATGAAAAGCGCCAGCGCATCGCCACAGAAACCCTGGATATCTACGCTCCGATCGCCAACAGGCTGGGGATGCATTCCATTTGCACGGAACTGGAAGATCTCGGGTTCAGTTCCCTTTACCCCATGCGCTCGAGGTACATTTCCAAGGCGGTGGACAAGCTCCGGGGCAGCCACCGGGAAATCATTGAGGATATCCGCGGCAAGCTTCAGGAGAAGCTGGAAGAGCGCGGTCTGCCGGGACGGATCCTGGGTCGGGAAAAACACCTGAACAGCATCTACAACAAGATGAAGTTCAAGCAGAAATCCTTCCATGAAATCATGGATGTCTATGCCTTCCGGATCATTACCGACACCGAGGACGACTGTTACCGTATTCTGGGTGCCGTGCACAGCCTGTACAAACCTCTGCCCGGCCGGTTCAAGGACTACATTGCCATGCCCAAGGCCAATGGCTACCAGTCCATCCACACCACGCTGTTTGGCATGCAGGTGAACATTGAAATCCAGATCCGGACCGAGGAAATGGAGCACATCGCCAATAACGGCATCGCGGCGCACTGGATGTACAAAAACGAGCCGAGTAGCGTAACCAGCGTGAATCAGGCGCGAGTGGACCGATGGGTGAAGGGCCTGATGGAAATGCGGGAACGGGCCGATGACTCAATGGAGTTCATCGAGCATGTGAAAGTGGATTTGTTCCCGGATGAGATCTATGTATTCACGCCCAAGGGCCGCATCATGGAGCTGCCCAGCGGGGCAACGCCGGTGGATTTCGCCTATGCGATTCATACCGATATCGGTAATGCAACCGTGGCCTGTCGGATCAACCGGAATCTGGGCTCTCTGAGCCAGCCACTGCAAAGCGGCCAGACGGTTGAGATCATTACTGCACCGGGTGCCCGGCCCAATCCCGCCTGGCTCAGCTTTGTGGTCACCGGCAAGGCGCGAAGCAGCATCCGGCACGTGCTGAAAAGCCAGAAACGGGCGGAGTCGCTTGACTTGGGCCGTACTCTGCTCAAGAAATCACTCAAAGGCTTTGACGCCAGGTTGTCGGACATCAGCGAGGCCCAGAAACAGGCGGTAGTGAATCACAATCAGGTGAACAGTTTTGATGACCTGATCAGCGACATCGGGCTGGGCAACCGGATGGCCTATCTGGTTGCCAGGCAACTCGTAAGCGGGGCCGAAGAGGCCGGCGCCAGTGAGACCGCTCGTGATATTGAAGGTGGTAATCACAGCCCGGTGACCATTCGCGGTACAGAGGGCCTGCTTGTCCGCTTTGCCAGTTGCTGCAAACCAATTCCCGGTGATCCGGTGGTGGGGGTCATGGATTCCGGAAACGGCATGGTGATTCATTCGGACACCTGCTCCCGGTTGCCGGAAGACGACGAAGGCCGGGCCCGGTTGACCCATCTGAAGTGGGCCAAGGACATCACCGATGAATTTTCGGTTGAGTTGCGGGTGGAGCTTGAGCGCCAGCGCGGTGTGATTGCCGAAGTGGCTAACGCAGTGGCAATGGCCGACGGCAACATTGAACGGATCAATGTCGAGGAGCAGAACGCCCGATTTGGTGTCGTCAGCCTGGTGGTGCACGTGCATGGCCGCCGGCATCTGGCACGGGTCATGCGCCGGATACGCAACATCCGGGCGATTACCCATATCAGTCGGGTGCGGCACTGAACCAGACCAAAGCCCGGTTGACAGTTGTGTCACAGAGGGGCGACGATTGCCGTTTTGAAAGAGAGGAAAATAAGGGTCATGACCAACAAATCTGTAATTCAGACCGAAAATGCTCCCCAGGCAATTGGTACGTATTCCCAGGCGGTCAAGGCCGGAGACACTGTCTATCTGTCTGGCCAGATTCCGCTGGTGCCGGAAACCATGGAAGTGGTGGCGGGGGATTTTGCTGCCAAGACCCGTCAGGTATTTGATAATCTCAGGGCCGTATGTGAGGCCGCCGGTGGCGAGCTCAAGGACATCGTGAAGCTCAATATCTACATGACCGATCTGGCGAACTTCGCGACGGTGAACGAGATTATGGCAACCTATTTCCAGGAGCCCTATCCCGCCCGCGCGGCGGTTGGTGTTGCCGCGCTTCCCAAGGGGGTTCCCATCGAAATGGAAGCGGTGATGGTGTTGAGCTAAACGCCAGGGCCGGACCGGACATCTGACAAAAAGGCGGCCATGGCCGCCTTTTTTGGTGGAAGCAACTCAGTTCTTTTCGATCATGGCACGGTAGCCTGCCCGGAAGTCCGGGTATCGGAACCGGAAACCGGTTTCCCTCAGCTTTGTGTTATCGCAGCGCTTGCTTCCGGCCCGGCCGCCTTTCCGGGCGTCGGGCACGGGCTCGGCGCACGGCGTTTGCTGCCGCACCCAGGCCACCACCTCGTCGAGCCGTACCGGCTCGCAGTCGCTGGCAATGTAGCTGGGTGCCAGGGGCGTCCCGCGCAGGGCAAGCCGGGTCAGGTGCGCTGCCGCTTCCGCGGCATCTTCTTCGTGGATCCGGTTGCTGAAGGGCGCCGGTGACTGAGGGTTCATGCGACCTTCCTGAACCTCCTCAAGGAAACGTCGCCTTGAGGGGCCATAAATCCCGCTGAATCGCAGAATGGTGGCCGGGTGGCCGCTATCCAGAGCGGTCTGCTCACCCGCCAGGATATGTTCACCGCTGAACCGGGCCGGATTGGCGGGACTGGATTCGTCAACCCAGCTGTCGTCGTCCTGAGCATACACACTGGTGCTGCTGACAAAGAAGAGGTGTTTCAGCGGCTTTTCGCCCAGTTCACGCAGCAGGTTTTCGAGGCCGGTAACATAGGCATCCCGGTAGCCCTGCTGGTCGTAACTGGAGGGCGTCAGACAATAAATGATGACGTCCAGGTTGTCGGGCAGTTTGCCGCTGAGGGTCTCGGGCCGGGTCAGGTCGGCGCCGATGCCGTGAACGCCTTCCGGTACCAGGTTCGGGTTCCGTCTAAGCCCGAAAACCCTTGCCGAGTCTTTCAGGCGGCTGGCGATGGTGCCACCGAGCTTGCCGCAGCCGGCAATCAGAATTCCGGGCAGGTTATTGGTTTCAGTGATTGCCATAGACAATTTCAATCCTTATGCTCTACCTCATAAATAAGTGAAACTTCGACCCGTACCTATTTGACCGGAGCTCACCATGACTCTCACCGAGTTACGATACGTCGTTACGCTGGCCCGTGAAAGGCATTTTGGCCGGGCTGCGGAGCGTTGCCATGTCAGTCAGCCGACTCTCAGTGTCGCCGTCAAAAAGCTGGAAGACGAACTGGGTATCCCATTGTTCGAACGCAGCAAAAGCAGCATCCGTGTGACTGAAACCGGCCAGCGAATCATCGAGCAGGCCCAGCGGGTGCTGGACCAGGTGGGTGTGATCAAGGACATGGCCCAGGATGGCAAGAATCAGCTCAATTCGCCCCTGAAGGTCGGGGCCATCTACACCATTGGCCCTTATCTGTTTCCGCATTTGCTGCCGGAACTGCGCCGCGCTGCACCCGAGATGCCGCTGTACATCGAAGAGAATTACACCGCCAGCCTGCGCCAGAAACTCCGGCATTCTGAGCTGGATGCGATCATTATTGCGCTGCCGTTCGAGGAGCCGGAAGTCGTAACCCTGCCGCTCTACGACGAGCCTTTTGTGGTGTTGCTGCCCGCCGGTCATCCGCTGGCGAAAAAGGAACAGCTGACCGCCGACGAGCTTGCCCGGGAGCAGCTGCTGCTGCTCGGTCCCGGCCACTGCTTCCGTGATCAGGTGCTCGAATCCTGCCCGCCATTGGTGGATGCGGTAACCCGTCGGGCAGATGCCGTCTCGCCTTCGCTGGTTACCGAGGGCAGTTCCCTGGAAACCATTCGCCACATGGTTGCGTCCGGACTGGGGATCACGGTGCTGCCTCTCTCTGCGGCAACGGCCATGCAGTACCATGAGGACATTCTGGCCGTACGCCCGTTTGCTCCGCCGGTACCCTTCCGGACGGTGGCTCTGGCCTGGCGTGTGACCTTCCCCCGACCCAAGGCGATCGATGTGCTGTCACTGGCGGCGAGCCAGTGCCGGGTTATCGAGAAGGCGAAAACGGAGACACCGGCCGTGGCCGAAAGCGCCTGAGGTTCCTGTGACGTCACTGGATGACATTCCGGTTACCCAGCTAAAGGGCGTAGGAAGCGCCCTGGCAGAGAAGCTCGCCAGGCTGGGCATCATCTCCCTGCAGGACCTGTTGTTTCACCTGCCGCACCGCTATGAGGACAGAACCCGGGTGGTGCCCATGGGCAGCCTTCGTATTGGCGATGTGGCGGTGGTGGAAGGCGAGGTGATGAAAGCCGACCTGGTGATGGGCCGCAGGCGCAGCCTGCAGGTGACTCTCCGGGATAACAGCGGCTTTCTGGTGATGCGTTTTTTCCACTTCAATGCCGCCCAGAAAAATCAGTTGAGTGAAGGGGCGCGGGTTCGCTGTTTCGGCGAGGTCCGCCCCGGGCGTGCCGGCTATGAGTTCTATCACCCCGAGTACCAGGTCAACCCACCGCCCATGCCGGCGGAAGGTGAGGCCACCCTGACGCCGGTTTACCCCTTGACCGAGGGCATTCAGCAGCCGCGGGTACGCTCCCTCTGCCAGCAGGCCCTTAGCTTTCTCCAGCGATTCCCCATCCGTGACTGGCTGCCCCAGGAGCTGCTGGCGCAGTATCAGCTGCCGGCTATTACCGAGGCTGTCCAGCTGGTGCACTCACCCCCTGCCAGCGCGCCGGTGCATCTGCTAATGGAAGGCCGCCATCCGGCGCAACAGCGGTTGGTGATGGAAGAGCTTCTGGCACACCAGCTGAGCCTGCTTCAGGTGCGTGAGCAAATCCAGGCCCGGGAGGCTCTGGCGCTCCTTCCCACTGGCGATTTGCCCGAGCGCTTCCTCGAGTCCCTGCCATTCTCCCTCACCGGCGCCCAGCGCCATGTCCTTGCGGACATACGCCAGGATCTGAGCCAGCCGCTACCAATGCTCCGGCTTGTCCAGGGTGATGTCGGCTCCGGTAAGACCGTGGTGGCTGCGCTGGCGGCTTTGCAAGCCATTGGTGCCGGTGCTCAGGTGGCCCTGATGGCGCCCACGGAAATCCTTGCCGAACAGCATTTTCAAAACTTTCGGGCGTGGCTGGAGCCGCTTGGTATTCGCCTTGCCTGGCTGTCCGGGAAAGTGAAAGGAAAAGCCCGAGCGGAAGCACTGGCAGCGGTCGGTTCGGGTGCCGCGGAAGTGGTGATTGGCACCCACGCGCTGTTTCAGGAAGATGTCGAGTTTCATCGCCTCGCCCTGGTGATCGTAGACGAGCAACACCGGTTTGGTGTCCACCAGCGGCTCGCCCTGCGGGAAAAAGGCGTGGGTGGTTCCCTCGCGCCGCATCAGCTGATCATGACGGCAACGCCGATTCCGCGTACGCTGGCCATGAGTGCCTATGCCGATCTGGACACCTCGGTTATTGACGAACTTCCGCCGGGACGGAAACCGATCGAAACCATTGTGATTCCCGACAGCCGAAGGGAGGACGTCATTGAGCGCGTTCGCAGCGCCTGCCGGGAGGGCCGTCAGGCCTACTGGGTCTGCACTCTGATCGAAGAGTCGGAAGCCTTGCAGTGTCAGGCGGCAGAGGTTACCGCCCAGGAATTGGCCGAGCGATTACCGGATCTGAACGTGGGTCTGGTGCACGGCCGGTTGAAGGCCCAGGAAAAAGCGGCGGTGATGGACCAGTTCAAAATCGGCGAGCTGGATCTGTTGGTGGCTACTACAGTGATCGAAGTCGGGGTGGATGTGCCCAACGCGTCACTGATCATTATCGAAAACCCGGAACGCCTGGGGCTGGCCCAGTTGCATCAGCTTCGTGGTCGTGTTGGCCGGGGCGAGCAGGCCAGTTTCTGCGTGTTGATGTATCACCCGCCGCTGTCTGCCAATGGCAAGGCCCGGCTGCAGGCGCTCCGGGACAGCCAGGATGGCTTCTTTATCGCCGAGAAAGATCTGGAGATAAGGGGGCCGGGCGAGGTATTGGGTACCCGCCAAACCGGCATGATGCAGTTCCGCCTGGCGGACTTTGAGCGGGACAAGGGCTGGATTGAACCCGTTCGTAAAATGGCGCCGGGCCTGATGAGCCGTCCGGAAATTGTCCGGGCGCTGGTTCGCCGCTGGCTTGGTGACAGGACGCGCTATGGCGACGTGTGAAGACGTCCGTTCTGCCCTGACAAGCGTATGGAAGCGGACTGGAAATAGAGTTTGGTCAATCGCAGGGTCACTTGTTTGCCCTATACTGAACTCAATGTGATTTTCGGGCTCGGATTATCCGACGGAAAACAGTAACTTTCGGGAGAAAATTATGGAATTACCTGTCGCAGTTCAGCAGGCTTTGGGCGATTCCGCAGCCGGCGTATCCCTCCGGGATGCCAGCCAGGCGAGCCAGAAGGAACTGCTGCGAATGGTTTTGCTCAGCGATGGGCAGGGAAACCTCCAGGTAATCTGCCGCCGGGACGATCTTATTGATCTGGAGCAGCTCAATAAGCAGCTTGGTCGTGATCTGCGCCTGATGAAACGTCGTGAACAGGTACGGGTGCGCGAAAGAGCCGGGCTCAAGGCGCTTCCGGCATTGCCATCACTGACCGGTTGGCCGACCGTGGTCGATGAGCGGGTAGATGATCTGTCCGCGGTTGCGCTGGAGTTGGGCGAACAGAACCTGGCGATGGTCATGCCTGCCGAGGATTTCCGGACCCTGACCGGCAAAGCGGAGCGGCGTTCCTTTGCCGTCGCCCCGGAATCCATTGCGGTCAACCTTGATGATCACGGCAGGGACCGGGATCAGTTTCACTCCGCCATTAAAAAGTTTACCGGCCTCAGGATACAGCAACGTCTGGAAGATACCCTTGAGTTGCCGCCACTGCCGGAAACTGCCCAGAGAATTATTCATCTGCGGGTCAATCCCAATGCCGTAATGGGTGATCTGGTGGATATTGTCGAGAGCGACCCGAGCCTCGCCGCGCAGGTGGTGAGCTGGGCGTCGTCCTCATTTTATGCTGCTGCCGGCCAGGTGAAGTCGGTGCATGACGCGGTGTCCCGGGTGCTCGGGTTTGATCTGGTCATGAACCTGGCCATGGGGCTTTCCCTGGGGCGGGCGCTGAAGCAGCCCCAGGATCATCCGGACGGCTATGTGGATTACTGGCAACAGGCAATCTGGCAGGCCCAGTCAGCTGGCATTCTGGCCAGCATGATGCCCCGGGGCGAGCGGCCGGTGTTTGGTCTTGCCTACCTTGGCGGCCTGCTCCACAACTTCGGCCACCTGGTTCTGGCGCAGGTGTTTCCGCCGCATTTCAAACTGGTTTGCCGGTCGCTGGAAGTGAACCCGGATATCGACTCTTCGGTCATCGAGCACTATCTGCTGGGCATTACCCGGGAACAGATTGCTGCCCAGTTGATGGAGAACTGGGGCATGCCGGATGAGGTTACCCTGGCAATCCGTTATCAGAAGAATCCCCACTACGATGGCGCCCACAGTGTCTACGCTCGTTTGCTTTGGCTGGGGCGTCAGCTGTTAACGGCCAGAGGCGTGGCTCTGGGAGCCGGGGAGGAGGTCAGCCATTCGTTCTACGACGAGCTGGGGCTCAATCGGGAACAGGTTGAGGAGCAGTTTGACGAGTTGGTGGAAAGCAAGGACAGCATCATGGCCATGGCTGGCATGATGAGCCAGTAGCCGCGCCGTTACCGGACGGGACACCGCCACAAAAAAAGCCGGCCCCGAGGCCGGCAAGCTCACCCGCTTTATTGCAGAGTCGTCCAAACTTATCAGGAGAAAACAACGTAAGGTGGCACCGTCCGCAGATGATGGGTGCCTCCCTGTTTCTAATTTAGACCCTGATAGGGAAAAGAAAAGTCAAGAGTTGTCCTCGGGAAGGAATGAGCGCCCTGTCAGTTTTTTGATCTGCCAGAACCTGTTGAATTTTCAATATATATGCGGATTGTTTCGGTCGCCATGGTTACAAACAGTTACAAAAATGAGGTCTGACCAGTTCGTGGCTATCCTGGCTCAGTGGGTACCGTCAGGAAAGGCGTGATGCCGGATCGCGGTTGCCGCACGGCGAATCGCATCGGCGTGCTTCTGCTCAACCTCAAACCGTTCTTTGTCCATTTTTTCCACGAATTTTGTCTCGGTTGCCTGCCGGGCTCGGTGGGTGGGCATGTGCTGCAACTGATCATGAACTTCCTGGAATACCCTGAAAGGCGACTGCTCCAGTAACTCCGGAGCGAGGTGGTCCAGCAGGCCCTTGAGCCGGAGGCAAGCTTCCGAGTATTCGATCTGGTCCTCTTCAACCGCCATCGCGATGACATGCACGCTGCGGATCATGTCCTTTCTGCGATTGGCCTGGAACTCCTCGGCTTTGGCCTGGCGCTTGCGGTTCTCAGAGAGCAGCCCCACCTGGCGACGAATGAACACCACCAACAGGATGATGGCCGCCAAGCCGGCGATAATCAGACTCCACTGCAGCCACTGGGGCATTATCGACTCCTTTTCCGAATCAGGCCCGTTTGCGTTGACGCTCCGGGCGCCAGACTTTGACAGTAACGGACTGTCCATTCAATACGGAAGTGCCGGAGAGCGGATCAATGTCACCATCACTGAGCACATCGTTGATGCTCGCTCCGGCATGGGCCGCCGCGACTGTCTGGCCGGTGCCGTCCCGGTCGTGGCCCCAGCCATGGGGAATCGACACCACGCCCGGCATGATGTTCTCGGTAATCTCCACCGGCAGAACGATCTGTCTGGAGTCCGATGTTATTTCTGCCGAGTCCGCGGCCTGCAAACCCAGGCGACTGGCATCTCTGGGGTGAATCATCAGGGTGCAACGGTCCTTGCCCTTAACCAGCCGCTGACTGTTGTGCATCCAGGAATTGTTGCTGCGGACATGGCGCCGGCCAATCAGTTGTAGGGAGTCGCCGGCAGGCGCCGCGAGTGACTCATGCAGCCTTCCGAGATCGTCCAGGTAGCGCCTGGGTGCGAGGTTGATCTTGCCGTCACGGGTAAACAGCCGCTCCGGCAGAGAGGGCTGAAGTGGCCCCAGATCGACTCCGCTGGGATATTCCTTCAGGGCATTGAGGGAAAGCCCTTTCGGCAGTTCCTGCCAGCGGCGGTTCAGGGGGCTGAGTTTGGTCAGTCCGCGAAGCGGGTGCCGTTTTGGCAGAGCGTCCATCATCAGATCAACCGCCGGTTGCAGCAATCCGCGTGCGCGCCCTGCGTCAGCGCCATAGGGACCGGAGCGCAACAGTAGATCGAGAATTGGATCCGGGCCAATCTGCTTGAACGCGCGCCAGCCCAGCTCCGTGCGCAGCGGCAGTCGCCCGCCTTGCCGACATTTCTCCAGACGGTGGGCCAGCTCCAGCAGGATCTGCCAGTCGTGGCGGGTATCCGGGCCGGCCTCGAACAGCGCTTCGCTGTATTTGGCGACATTGCGCACGGCAAACATGCTGAAAATCAGGTCGTAATGGCTGCGTTCCAGAGCGGCCGTCGGCGGCAGAATGATATCGGCATGACGGGTGGTTTCATTCAGGTAATAGTCCACTGAGACCATGAAATCGAGCCCGCCCAGCGCGTCTTCGAGACGCCGCCCGTTGGGGCTGGAGAGCACCGGATTGCCGGCAACGGTGACAAAGGCCCGGATCTGTCCGTCGCCCGGTGTCAGCATCTCATCGGCCATGGTGCTGGACGGGTACTCTCCGGCAAATTCCGGCAGTCCCTTCACACGGCTGTGGCGCTTGCCGAAGTGCCCTTTCTGGCCGGACATGGCGCCCAGCTCCACCAGATCAATGGCCGGTTGGGTAAACAGCATGCCACCGGGCAGGTCCAGCTTGCCGGTCAGGATGTTGAGACAGTAGGCCAGCCAGGTGGCAACGCCACCAAAGGTCTGGGTGCTGGTGCCCATGCGGGTATACAGCGCCGCCTTCGGCGTGGTGGCGAGCTGCCGGGCCAATGTCCGGATATCGTCCGCCGCGATCCCGGTGTGTGCGCTGACGGCCTCGGGGGTGAAGGCGAGGGCGGCCAAGCGAAGCAGGTCTACGTCTTTTACCAGTCTTTCGGCCGGGCCGGGATCTACCAGGCCTTCCTCAAACAACGTATGCACCATGGCCATCAGCAGCAGGGCATCGCTGCCGGGCCGGATAAAGTGGAACTCGTCGGCCAGTTTGGCGGTTTCAGTCCGGCGCGGGTCAACCACAATCATCTTGCCGCCCCGCTGTTTCAGGGCTTTAAGCCGTCCGCGAAAGTCCGGAACGGTCATCAGGCTGCCATTGGAGGCCATGGGATTGGCGCCAATGCAGATAAACAGATCCGTGTGATCGATATCCGGAATCGGAAACAGAACCTGGTGCCCGAACATCTCGAGACTGGCGAGCATGTGAGGCAACTGATCGTTCGACGTTGCGGAAAACCGGTTCTGGGTTCCGATTGCCCTCAGCAGCGGCATGGTGGCAACCAGAGAGCCATGGTTGTGGACGTTCGGATTGCCCAGGTAAACGCCGATACTGTTTCGGCCATGGTCCTGGCGGGTCTGGTGGAGCTTTTCCGCGACCAGGTCAAAGGCCTGGTCCCACTCCATTTCCTGCCAGCCGGTTTCGGTTTTGCGGACAGGTTTTTTCAAACGGTCCGGATCCTCGTGCAGATCCTGCAGCGCAACCGCCTTCGGGCAGATATGGCCCCGGCTCAGCGGATCATTTTCATCACCCTTGATGGAGGCGATCCGACCGTCCTTCATTTCGATCGCGACACCGCACATGGCCTCGCAAAGGTGACAGGTACGAAAGTGGGTGCCGTTTTCCATGAAAGGGCTCTCCTGACGGATTGTTGTTTTGCTATTGAGGTTTCATTGCGCAACCAGATTAGCAGCTACTGAATGAGGAAGGCCAGCCTCAAGGACTGGCCTTCAAAAATAACTCAATGCCTACTGTTTTGCAGGGAGCTCCTTTATCGGATTGGAAATAAAGTTGAGGTAAATGCCTTGGTGGGGAATTTCCAGCGGAATTTTCACTGCACCGTTGCTGGAAGTTGATCCTTCGAGCAGGCCGCTGCAGTTCGAAAACAGGCTGAATATGCATGTCGCAAGATCAACACCTGCTTCTATCAGAGCGTTGTCTGACGTCACAAGAACATCCAGATTTGGCACGTTGGTGTTGCGCTGCTCAATTTGCATGCGACCATCATCAAAGAACGTGATCAGACCGTTGAGCTGAAGTGTGAAGGGATAACTGTAAAGGTTGTGGCGCAGGGCTCCTTCCAGGGGAACTGAAAGGTCCGGGGCGTCCAAGGTCAGGTTGGCCGTCGTGCTGAAAATTGGTCGACCATCAGCGCCTTCCGTAATGATACCTTCAACCAGCCCCATCGGGTTATCGGGCGTCGGGTTGCCGTAGGTCATGCGAAGGATCTGCGGGCCCGTTCGCTGCTCGCCAAGTCCCTCGAGAAACACACTGGCGTTCGTTGTCATCAGCAACGTGGGATAGAGAAGAACTCTCACCCCAATAACATCTCCCGAGCCGTTCTTCGCAGGTCCGAGGACCTCGGTGTTCAGGGCGTAAGTCTGGTAAATGAACTTGTTTTCAGGGCAGGGACTCGACGCTTGATCGCAACCGACTCTGGCGTCCGCACCCTCGACACCCAGAACCGTGGCTGAATTTCCGGTGACCAGCAACTTGGCAGCATTGGCTGATGGCTTGAAGCCATCGGAACCATCAGGTTGATGATCGAAGGGCTCAATACAGGGCGTGCCGCAGTCCACCTCATAATTGGCATTGGTATCCCGAACCGGCAAGTTACGAAGCGGGGTAAAGACACTTTCAACCGAGCTGGTTCCTGTAAAGTAAATGCTCAGATCCGGGCCGCCGTATTCTATGGCACCGTTATTATCTGCGTCCTGACCCAGCAACAGGTCCGTGTCGATCGGATAGCCGGCGCTGGAACACACGTAGTTCCCAGTGCTGCAATCGCCGTTGGTGGCCGAGCGCAGGGTGTATCGGTACAGTTGGCCAGTTTGCCAGGGTTCATTCGGATAGAAACGAACTTGCTGCTGATTGAGTTCCAGACGACCGGAGACCTTTGTCGCTGATCCGACGGCCGCCGGATTGGATGGACCGTCAACCTCTTCAACGACAAAGGTTCGCGGATTAATACTCGTCAGATCCATGGATTGGGAGAACTTGACGACTATTGGGCGGTCCTTTGGCAGGCTGGTTACTGGGAGCTGATCCCTGGTGAATTCACTGGAGCTTGCCAGCTCAGCTGGTGTCGCATCCACGCAGGTGCCGTGACTGCTGTTGACCAGATCAAGACCTTCGGTCACACAAGGGAAACCGGGGTAGGTGGTCAGAGCAAACGGTGACCGAATAGTCTCTGACGGGGTCTGCGACTCTGTTATCGGCGGCAGAGCAAATGCCAGGGACTGGGTGGCAGCCGCATTGCCTGCAATATCGGTCAGTTGCCCGCTCACATTGAGCGTGTAGTCGATACCATGTTTGAGCCCACCGACGGGATTGATCACTACCGCCGTGCCGTCGACGTACGCCTCCAATGTGCCGTCCGTCAGCGTCAGAGGAGTGCCGCCCTGATCCAGAACGAGGCCCGCGGCCAGGGAATTGGTATCTATTGGCTCATCGAAGTTCAGGATGATCGGGTCGCCAGGGCGCTGCATCTGGTCGCGATCACCGGGAATGGCGGAATCCGGCCCGGGCATCCAGCTTACCAGAGCCGGCCCAGTGGTATCCGGAGTCCACAGGCCCTCGGCATCGAGCGCCGAGTCAGTATCGGTAGCCGCCTGGATGTGGAAAGCGATGGTGGAATCGGTGTATTCCTGGCCCAGAAGGTTGGGTTCCACCACGCCGATGGCGTCGATCGTGAGCACGCCGTTTTCCACGAGAGCTATGCCGCTAAGTTCCACACCCAGGAGGTTCTGGGTCAGGGAAGCGTTGGGTTGGGCTTCGCCGGTATTCATTGCCACGTCCATGAACAGCTTGACGTGCCGTGGAGCGTTGATGTCATCGGTGTAGGGATTGGGCAGCAGGTAGCCGCTGGCGTCCGAGATCATGGTGACCTTGATGTTGCCGGTTTTCTGGATCTGGCCACTGGCCGGGTTGATCACCGGTACCTGACCGTTGACCTTCACCTCAAGGCTGCTGCTGTTCAAAACGCTGCTGCGAGGAATTCGCAGTGGTAGTGGCTCGTCTGCCTCGAAAGCTGGCGCATAGGCCAGTTCTGCAAACAGGCCTCCGGTCTGTTGTGACGGGCCGGCGTTGCCCTGCAGCACTGAGTTCAGGGTGACGCCGTTGATAATCTCACCATTGAGTCTGGATGTGTGGGCTTCCTGGCCCGAAAGCAGGCCGGAGTCGATAACTTCCTGAAACAGCACCACCGTGGGGCCTGTTTCGCGAGCGGTGAAACTCTTCTCGAAATCCAGGGTCGTGCCCGGACTCGTGAGGCTGGGTAGCCCGCTGACCCTGAGGGTATAACTGGCTCCGGAAGGCAACTCATCCGCCTTGGTGCCACACTGGGACGGGTCCTCAGTGAGGCAGGGATCCACGGTGATCCGACGCTGGTCGACGATCACCCTGGCTGGCACCAGGCTCCCGCTGCTGTCTTCCAGTCGGATACTGCCGCCCATTGCTTGCCACTGTGGGTGAACTGGCTGGGTAAGCAGCAGCCGGAAGCTGGAAAAGTCCATGGGCTGAAATTCACCCTCGGGCGAGGGGACCATACGTGCCACGGTGAATTCGGGCGCCAGATTATCCAGCCCGGCAATGCCGCTGAAACCGCCCCGGGTTCTGAACTGGATGCCGTCCGGGCCTTTCCCGTTGGGAGTCTGAATCGGGCTGGAACCCTCTGTAACAAGGGGTTCGGCGAAAGTGACTGAATAATCAGTGCCAACGCTCAGATCGGTGTCCGGTTCCAGCTTCAGGCTGCGCCCGCCATCCACCTTGGTTGCGGTGTAGCCGACGTTGCCGCTGTCACCGGAGACCAGGATCTTGCCAGCGATGGCCGCTTCGTCTTCGGTGATCGCATGGGAGAACCGGAGGACTATGTCCGAGGTCGGGCTGATGCCCGCCTGACCATCGGCCGGGTAGGAATAAACGACCGAACCGGAGGGCAGTTCCGGTTTCATGGTCTGCTCCTCACCGCCGCAGGCAGCAAGCAGAATGGCGGGGATGAGTGCCAGGGTCTTGTTGTATTTCATGGCTGAACCTCTCCTCAGAACTTCAGGGTAATGGAGCCGCTAACCACGTGGACATCGCCATCGGCGGTCACGTCGGTCTCGTTGCCGTCATAGTCCACAAGGGTGAAATCGCGCTCCTGCAGCTGTTGGTACTGATAGCCGATATCCAGACGGACCGGGTAGGCCAGAAGACGAGTGCGGTTGTAGGTGGCGCTGATGCCCAGGCCGACCACGAGCTTGTCGGTATCCAGGTAGTTGATTTCCGGGTTGCGGGTGGATTTGAGTGGTGACTCCTCATAGGCGATGCCTGTGCGCAGGGCAAAATGTTCGCTGAGGGTGTATTCCGCGCCGAGACGGGGAATCAGGATGTCGTCGAACTCGATGCGGTTGCCGGCCGGAACAGAGCCCTGGTCCTTGATCGTGTCGTCAGCGAATTCCTTTTTCAGCTCGGACCAGTTCTGCTGCTCCACGCTGCCGCCGATGCGCCAGCTGTCGGCCTGATACTGAATGCCTACGCCGAAGGTTTCCGGCTGAAAGGAATCAATGGTGGACACGGCAAGACTCAGCCCCGGGTCCGGAATGGTCTGGGTGACTATGATGTTCGAATCAACAGTCGTTGAAGCCGAGGATTTGGTTCTGTAGGTGAGGGCAGTCTCCCATCCCTCAAGAAAACACCCGCTGTCGGGACAGAAAGTACTGCCAAGATCAATGCTGGTGCCAAGAATGGTTTTCAGGGAAGGCTCGGCGTTGACTGAAAGCCGCTCGCGACTGGTTTCGCCGCCAAGGGTAGAGACCGCATCCAGGTTCGCGGTGGCATCAAGGGTTACCCGAACCGAGGCGCCGGCAGAAATGCCCCGCCAGATCGGCGTTGCGCCACCGATGTTAAGGAACAGGGGCTCCTTTCCGTATTGCAGGAACTGGCCGCTCTCTGTGGTCTGCGAGTCGAACGCCAGCATTTCCTTACCGTACTTTTCGACGCCGGCGATAAAGCCCAGATAGATCGGATGCTTGAAGCGGGTCAGCGATCCAAGGTTGGTCTTCATGCCAATCAGCACATGCTGGCTCGGCGAATTGGCCAGGACGTCGCCATTAGCATTCGGATTGGCTGAACGCAGCTCCTGCTCCGCGTGAAGTATGCCTGCCGTCAGCTCCCCACGCTCATCTTTGGTGAGGTAAGCAGGGTTGTAATAGGTGGCGGATACCTGGTCATTGAACATGGACAGGGACTGGGCTGTCGCAACGTCCACTGGCATAACGCCATAGGTGGTGCCGATGTTGCCCATACTGGCGTTAACCGAAACAGAGAAACCGACAGAGGTGGTGACGATCGCAAGAGACAGTGCCCTTGAACGGGAACGGGAGGAAAAAGCCATTGATACACTCCATTACTTCGTTGTTTTTATACTCGGGCCGTGAAGTCGAACTTGCACGGCTGGTATTGTTGTTCGGAGGTAGTGTATGCGGCTTGTCTTTTTAGGACGTTGGCTTTTTTGACAGAAATCAATGTCGGTAGAACCACACTAAGCGCAGTTACAGTAAAAGTAATTGAAATCCATGGATATAAAAAATCACTGCAAGATTTTGTAGTAAACAGGGCAATTGTCTTTAAGGAGAAATTGGCAAACAAAAAGCAGGGGTGTCAGGAGTAATAACAAGAATGGCCCCTTGCGGGGCCATTTGAGATGATAGTGGGTTGGCGTGTAAAGCTTTCTGACATCATGCACGGCGGAATCGGCGACGGACAGCGACCAGACTCATCAGGCCGATGCCGAATAGCGCCAGAGTTGACGGCTCTGAGACTTCAACCGGATCGCAGTTCAGACCAATGCAGTAGGCGGCATCGTGAGAGAAAGGTGCAAATTCGGTAATTGCTGTCCTGTTGCCATTGGTTTCACCGTAGGTGTACAGGTCGAAATGAAGGCCGTAACCGCTTGCGAGGGTGGAGGCATCGATCTGAAACACATGCTTGAACAGCTCATCTCCGAGCGGCCCCGCGGATCCGTCCTGAGTATTGTATGAAGCAATAGTCGGGTCGCCTGCAAAACTGAACATCAACTCGTAGTAATAGGTGTCGAAAACACCGTGTGGCCCCAGCTCTCCACCGCTGGAAACAGATTCGATGGGTGGCGTGCCGTACTCGGCGCTGCCAGAAAGCGTCGAAAGGGCTACGCCATTAACGGCCACGCCGCCAAGGTTCGCAACATCCCCGATATTCTGGGTCTGGGGCAGTAGCGCGATCGACAGGTAATAATCAAATGTGGTGTCGACACTGGAAGTGTCCCCTAGTGCCCAGAGATCAAAGGTTGGGTCGTTTGTGACTGTACTTTCCTCTGATCCGCCTACATAGGTTCCGCCATCAATATCAAGCTGCAGCGCAGGTACCGCCAGCGCAGTATTGGCGCCCAGTATCCCTATAGTCAAAGCTGCCAACGTTTTAAGGTTCATAGCAACAATCCTCTTCTCAATCTTCCTTGGGTAAAACCCGCGCCGACACTCCCGGACACTCAGTTCAAATTAAAAGCAAAACGCTTGCCAGAGCTTGGGAAGGCGTGAAGTTCAAAGGGTTGAGTGGCAGCCATTCGCGAAAAAACAGAGCGCCTGTAAAAGATATCGACAGAAGTCCCTGGCGGGAGTGATCGACTGGTGGAAAAGGTAAGTGGTGGGCCCAGCAGGACTCGAACCTGCGACCAAGGGATTATGAGTCCCCTGCTCTAACCAACTGAGCTATAGGCCCGTTCAGCGAACGCTGTTTTGAGAGGTGTTTCCGGAGGGGGAAACAAAGCGGGCGCCATTATACCGGTGAGGTGTGGCGCCCGCTACTGTTTGGGAAATTATCCCTGATTGCCCTGGTCGTCGATAAAGCCGCGCAGGTGATCGGAGCGTGAAGGGTGACGCAGTTTGCGCAGGGCCTTGGCTTCGATCTGACGGATCCGCTCCCGGGTGACGTCGAACTGCTTGCCGACTTCTTCCAGGGTGTGGTCGGTGTTCATCTCGATACCGAAGCGCATCCGCAGAACCTTGGACTCGCGGGCGGTGAGGCCGGCCAGTACCGAGCGGGTGGCTTCACGCAGGCCTTCCGCGGTAGCAGAATCTACCGGGGAGAGGGCCTGGATATCTTCGATGAAGTCGCCCAGATGGCTGTCTTCGTCGTCGCCGATCGGGGTTTCCATGGAGATCGGCTCTTTGGCGATCTTCAGTACCTTGCGGATCTTGTCCTCGGGCATTTCCATGCGCTCGCCCAGTTCTTCCGGCGTCGGTTCGCGGCCCATCTCCTGCAGCATCTGGCGGGAGATCCGGTTGAGCTTGTTGATAGTCTCGATCATGTGCACCGGAATACGGATGGTGCGGGCCTGGTCCGCGATAGAGCGGGTGATGGCCTGACGAATCCACCAGGTGGCGTATGTGGAGAACTTGTAGCCCCGACGATACTCGAACTTGTCCACGGCCTTCATCAGGCCGATGTTGCCCTCCTGAATCAGATCCAGGAACTGCAGGCCGCGGTTGGTGTACTTCTTGGCGATGGAAATAACCAGACGCAGGTTGGCCTCGACCATCTCTTTCTTGGCCCGGCGGGCCTTGGCTTCACCGATGGAGACGCGACGGTTGATTTCCTTGATGTCAGCCACGTCCAGGTCCACTTCGGTCTGCACGTTCTGGATCCGCTTCTGCAAGCGGACAATTTCGTCAATACGCTCGGCCATCGGCGCCGCGTAAGGCTTCTTGCTCTTGGCGATTTTCTCCGCCCAGTCCAGGTTGGTCTCGTTGCCCGGGAATGACTTGATGAAGTCCTTGCGGGGCATTTTGCACTCGCGAACACAGATCTGCATGATCGCGCGCTCGTTCTCCCGCACCAGGTCATTGGTGGAGCGAACCACGTTGACCAGCTCGTCAAACGCCTTGTTGGCGAGCTTGAACGGGGCGAACACCTGGCCCAGCTCGTTCAGGGCTTCCTGGGTTTTCTTGTCGGAACGGCCGTGCTTGGCCAGTGCCTTGTTGGCGGCTTCCAGCTTTTCGTTGAGCAGCTCGAAGCGCAGACGGGTTTCTTCCGGATCTGGACCATTATCGGTTTCTTCTTCCGAGGAGTCGTCGTCATCGTCGGAAGAGGAATCGGAATCGTCCGAGCTCTCGGAGGTGGTTTCCTCACCCATGAACGGCTCGGCGTCGTCCGGATCAAGGAAGCCCGTTACGATGTCGCTGATGCGACCTTCGTTTTCGAGAATGCGGTCGTAGGCCTGGATCACAGTACCGGCAGTGCCCGGGAAGTGGGCCACGGCGGCCATCACATCGCGGATACCTTCCTCGATGCGCTTGGCAATAACGATTTCGCCTTCGCGGGTCAGCAGCTCCACGGTGCCCATTTCACGCATGTACATGCGGACCGGATCTGTGGTGCGGCCGGCATCGGTTTCAACGGCGGCCAGTGCGGCGGCGGCTTCAGCGGCGGCAGCTTCGTCCGCCGTGGAATCGCCCTCGGTCATCAGCAGGGTATCGGCGTCCGGTGTTTCTTCGCACACCTGGATGCCCATGTCGTTGATCATCCGGATGATGTCTTCAACCTGATCCGGGTCAGCAATGTCTTCCGGGAGGTGGTCGTTTACCTCGGCGTAAGTCAGGTAACCTTGTTCCTTGCCTCGTGCAATGAGGTCTTTCAAACGTGATTTTTGCGAATTGCCTGACATAGACACCCTGTGAACTCGCTTTTAGTAAGGAAAAAAGTTAAACAGCCATTATAGCTGTCGCTCGGTTGCTCTGCCACCGAATGGTTAGATGGTGATCAGTGCGTCAAGTTTCAAGTGCTGCTAGTCCCGGGTGCCACCACTCAGGGCTCTCAGCTCCTGCCGTTCCTCGGTTGTGAGGTTGGACAGGTTTCGTAACAGTGCTGCCAGCCGCTGCTGCCGGGAGGCCTCTTCGTTCGGGCTCAGAAGCTCTCTTGCCGCGGCCAGCGTGCTTTCCCGTGCCGGGATGTGCTCGATACCGTCAAACAGGTGGTAAAACCGATCACGAGCGGCTGTATCCAGTGCCAACGTGCGCACCAGGGCTTTCCGGTCCCGGATGTCGTTTGCCAGAATCCACTCGGCAAAATTCCGGGCCTGGTTGAACTGCCTGGAGCTGCTGGCCAGTTCGGTCACCTCGGTGGCCAGGTCCGGTGCTTCCAGCAGAGCAAGACACAGAATGCTGTCCTTGCTGAGCTTCACATCAATGCGATCTTCGGAAACCCGGTCCCGCCGTTCGCCGTTCCAGCGACCTTTCTGCCCCTGCTGGCGGTTCTGCCACTGGTTCCGGCCACCGCAAAGGCGAAGCATTTCGTGCCACATGGCATCCCGCAGGGTGCTTCTGGGCATTTTGTTGAGCATCGGCTCAACCCTGGCTCTCAGCTCTCCCCGGTGTTCCGGCAGCTGAAGGTCCAACCCCTCACTCTGCCGGTCAAACAGATACCGGGACAGGGGCGTTGCCCCTTCAATGCGCTTCTGGAAGGCCTCGGGGCCCTCCTTGCGTACAAGCGTGTCCGGATCCTCGCCCTGGGGCAGCATCAGAAACTGAAGGTGCAGGCCGTCGGCCATCAGTTCCAGCGCGTTTTCCATGGCCCGGTCGGCGGCCCGGAAGCCGGCCTGGTCGCCGTCAAAGCAGAACACAATGTGCCGTACCTGCTTCAGCAAGGCTGTCAGGCTGTCCTGGTTCGTCGCCGTGCCCAGTGTCGCAACGGCATAGTGAATGCCGTGCTGGGCGAGGGCGATCACATCCATGTAGCCCTCGACCACCAGCAGCTTGTCCAGCTGCCGGATGGCCTGCTTGGCTTCGAACAGCCCGTAGATTTCGCGGCTCTTGTGAAATACATCCGACTCCGGAGAGTTGATGTATTTCGCCTTGTCGTCCCCCAGGGTGCGGCCACCGAATGCGACGGTTCGGCCCCGGCTGTTCCGAATCGGGAACATCACCCGGTTCCGGAACAGGTCTCTGGGTCTGCCGTATTTGTCGGACACCGTGCCGGTTTCGATCAGCCGGCCCTGCAGATCCTTGCTGGCGGCATCAAACAGCGCGGTACCGGTTGAGGGGGCATAGCCTACCTGGTACAGCTCGATGACGCTGCTATCCAGCCCGCGCTGTTTCAGGTAGTCCCGGGCGTAAGTGCCTTGCTGGCCCGCCAGTGCCGAATGATAGAAACGGCTGGCAAAGTCCAGGGCGTCGGTTAATGTTCGCGCCTGCTGGATTTCCTGCTTTGCCGCCCGGTCGTAGGGCACTTCCAATCCCACCCGTTTGGCCAGTTCCTCGACCGCCTCGGTAAAGCCCAGCCCTTCAAACTCTCTGACAAAGCTGATGGCATCGCCATGGGCGCCGCAGCCGAAACAGTGATAGAAGCCCTTGTCCGGCCGGACATTGAACGAGGGTGTTTTCTCGTCGTGGAACGGGCAGCAGGCCTTGTAGTTGGCCCCGGCTTTCTTGAGCGTGATGCGCGAACCGATCAGTTCCGCCAGGTCGATACGATCCAGCAGGTTTTCAACAAACTGTTGAGGGATCAGTCCGCTCATGGGGGCTCCACATCAGGCCGTCATCGGAGTTGGCCAATAGCCAAAAATGCCGCCGAAGCCAGGCCTCGGCGGCATTTTTGAGTCGCTCTGTGCAGCCTGCGGCTGTACAGGCAATCAGTGCTTTGCAGTCAAGCGGCGTCAGGTAAACCTCAGTACAGACGCTCGAACTTGCGCTGTTCCCGCTGAAGCTTCTTGAGATGACGCTTAACGGCAGCGGCTGCTTTGCGCTTACGAACAGCGGTCGGCTTCTCGTAGTGCTCACGACGACGTACTTCAGAAAGTACGCCCGCTTTTTCGCAGGAACGCTTGAAGCGACGCAGTGCTACGTCAAACGGTTCATTCTCTTTCACTTTAACAGCTGGCATTCGAAAATCACCTACCTGATAGATTCGGTTTCAATTTTGTCCGTCTGGCTGGGCCAGACCGGTTCTCGATCCCTGGTCAGATTGGCTAAAACTCGACCAGTGCATATTTTAGGGCGGCAATGATAGCGCTTGCCTTATGGCGAGGTCAATGTTTGTTCGATGAATCTGCCAGTGGGTTTCGGGTTTCTGCTAAAATGCGCGTCGTTTTCATTTCTGCCAACCAATGTGGCCCGACATTATGCTGATTCTAGGTATTGAAACCTCCTGCGATGAAACCGGCGTAGCGCTGTATGACACCGAAGCAGGGCTGCTGGGGCACGCCCTGTTCAGTCAGATCGACATGCACGCCGATTACGGCGGTGTCGTGCCTGAGCTGGCGTCCCGGGATCACGTCCGCAAGCTTCTGCCCCTGTGCGATCAGGTACTGTCAGATGCGGGCAAACGTCGGGCCGATATAGACGGCATTGCCTACACCGCCGGGCCGGGCCTGGTGGGCGCCCTGATGGTCGGTGGCTCGGTGGCCCATGCGCTGGGTTTTGCTCTGGGTGTTCCTGTGCTGGGCGTGCACCACATGGAGGGGCATTTGCTGGCGCCCATGCTGGAGGACAATCCGCCTGCCTTTCCGTTTGTGGCGCTGCTTGTTTCCGGCGGCCATACCCAGCTGGTAAGGGTAGATGCTATTGGCGAGTACGAGATGCTCGGCGAGTCGGTGGACGACGCCGCTGGTGAAGCCTTTGACAAGACCGCCAAAATGCTCGGTCTGGACTATCCGGGCGGCCCCCGGGTGGCGGCACTTGCGGAAAAAGGCTCGGAAGGCCGCTACCGGTTTCCGAGGCCAATGACCGACCGGCCCGGGCTGGATTTCAGTTTCAGCGGCCTGAAAACCTTTACCCTCAATACCGTGAATGCAGCCCGGGACGCCGGTGGCCTGGATGATCAGACCCGGGCGGATATCGCCCTGGCGTTCGAAGCCGCCGTGGTGGATACACTCACCATCAAGTGCCGCCGAGCCCTGGAGCAGACAGGCTGCAGGCGTCTGGTGATCGCCGGGGGCGTCAGTGCCAATAAGCGGCTGCGGGCGGGCCTTGAGAAAATGACCGGCAAACTCAAAGCCAAGGTGTTTTACGCCCGCCCTGAATTCTGTACGGATAACGGTGCGATGATTGCCTACGCCGGTGCCCAGCGGATGAAGGCGGGCCAGCAGGACGGAGAGCGGATTGTGGCGGTGCCGCGATGGCCGATGAACACGCTGCCACCGATCAATGAACCTCGATCCACCGGGTTGGTGGACTGATCATCAAAGCCCCGCTTCGCGGCCCTGGGCGAGCCGGATCAGGTTGTTACGGTGGCGAACGACAATCAAGAGCGCCAGCAGGCCGAACAGGGGCAAGGTCTCCGGTTCAAGAAAGGCACTGATCAGTGGCCCGCTGATAATGGCCACCAGAGAGGCGAGGGCGGAAATGCGCCAGCGCCAGATCACCAGCATCCAGATCGCCGCCATCATTAACGTTGTGACCGGTGCCAGGGCAAGGCCGGCGCCCAGTGCGGTTGCTACGCCTTTGCCACCCTTGAACCGGTAGAACACCGGAATCATATGCCCGGTGACGGCGCACAGGCCAACGACCGCCTGAACCATCACGGAAAGCCCCGCCGCGTGGGCCAGCCAGACCGGCAGCCAGCCTTTGGCGGCATCCAGTGCGAGAGTCATCAGGGCCGGCGGCCAGCCGCCGGTGCGGTAGACGTTGGTGGCGCCCGGGTTGCCGGAACCCTGGGCTCTCGGGTCCGGCAGTTTCCACAGGCGGCACACTGGCAATGCGAACAGCACCGAGCCTGCCACATAAGCGGCGAAGCAGAGCAAAACCGTTAACACCGGGTCACTGGGAAACATGTCGTGGGCTCGGAAGCAAAGACGTATCTGGTGAATGTGTGCGAAAATGCCCGCCCTGAAAGCGCGGGCCAGCCTGTTCACAGTATCCCCTGGTTGTGCGTTATTCAATCACCAAAGAGTGGAAGAATCCGGGAGTACCCTTGGCAGACACCGTATTGATCGAAGGCCTGGTTGTGGAAACCGTGGTTGGCGTTTACGACTGGGAGCGGGACGTCACCCAAAACCTGGTGATTGATCTGGAAATGGCCTGGGATAACAGCGTGCCGGGCCAGACAGACGATGTCGCCGACGCCCTGGATTATGCCGCCGTCAGTGCCCGGGTAGAGAGTTGCCTGCAGGCGCTCAGGCCAAAGCTGCTTGAATACGGGGCGGAGGTTCTCGCAAGAGCGCTGCAGGATGAATTTGGCATAGAGTGGTTGCGACTGGCGATACGCAAGCCGGGCGCAGTAGCCTCGGCCCAGGCGGTGGGCGTGCGGATAGAGCGGGGCGAGAAAATTGAGAGGAAAATCGAGAGAGGGGATCGGTAATGGCCAGGGCTGTCCGGGTTTACATCAGCATTGGCAGCAATGTGAACAGGGAGCATTACGTCACGGCCGCGCTCGATGCCCTGTCTGCGTGGTTTGGCGAACTAACCATCTCCCCGGTCTATGACAGCGAGGCGGTCGGCTTTGACGGCTCTCCCTTTCTGAACCTGGTGGTGGGTGTGGATACGTGCTTGCCCGTTGCCGAGCTGTCACGGCGTTTCAAGCAGCTGGAGGCCGAGAACGGCCGGCGCCGGGATGTGCCGAAATTCAGCGCACGAACCCTGGACCTGGATATTCTCACCTATGGTGATGCGGTCGGTCGGGTCGACGGTGTCGAACTGCCCAGAGGGGAAATCCTGAAGAACGCCTTCGTGCTGAGGCCACTGGCGGATATCGCGCCTGAGGACGTGCACCCGGTGTGCGGAAAATCCTACGGCCAGTTATGGCGGGAATACAGTACCGGCCAGAAGCTCTGGCCGGTGAATTTCAGCTGGCAGGGCCGGCAGATATCAAACGCTGCCGGCTGATCGGAACCGTTCAATGAGGTGATCGGTCGAGCTGTCGCTAGCCTGATTGCCGTCTTCCTCGCCAAGCAGGCGCGGAAGAATGCCCTTACCCAATTGCTTTCCGAGCTCCACGCCCCACTGGTCAAAAGAATCCACATCCCAGATCACGCCCTGTACAAAGGTGCGGTGCTCGTAAAGGGCAATGAGGGCACCTACGGTTTCCGGGGTAACCTTGTCCATGGTCAGGGTATTGCTCGGTTTGTTGCCCGGGATCACCTTGTGGGGGGCAAGCTGTTCTACCTCTGTGTCGGCAAGCCCTTCCGCTTTCAGTTCCGCCCGGGCTTCTTCCAGTGACTTCCCGGCCATCATCGCCCGGGACTGACTCAGGCAATTGGCGAACAGATCTGCGTGATGGGTTGCCACCGGGTTGTGGGTTTTCAGGGGGATGATGAAATCTGCCGGAATCAGCCGGGTGCCCTGGTGGATCAGCTGGTGGTAGGCGTGCTGGCCATTGGCGCCAACGCCGCCCCAGATTACCGGGCCGGATTGCCAGGTCAGGGCGTCGCCACCCTGGCTCACGCTCTTGCCATTGCTTTCCATGTCCAGCTGCTGAAGGTGGTCCGGCAGGCTGCGCAGGTAGTGATCATAGGGCAGGATAGCGTGGGTCTCGGCGCCCCAGAAATTGTTGTACCAGATGCCCAGCATGGCCATGACTACCGGTAGGTTCTCCGCCAGCGGCGTTTCCCGGAAGTGCTGGTCCATGGCATGGGCGCCGGCCAGCAGTGCCCGGAAGTTGGCCATGCCAACGCTGAAGGCAATGGGCAAGCCGATGGCTGACCAGAGCGAGTAGCGGCCGCCCACCCAATCCCACATCGGGAAGACATTGTCCGGATCGATGCCGAAGTCCTGTGCCGCCGGAACATTCGCGGTTACTGCCATGAAATGCTGCGAGACTGCCTGCTCATCACCGGAGCGATCGAGAAACCACTGCCGCGCGACTTTGCTGTTTTCCAGGGTTTCCTGGGTCCGGAACGATTTGGACTGGATCAGGAAAAGGGTAGTTTCCGGGTTTACCTGCCGAAGTGTTTCGCAGATTTCGGTGCCGTCGATGTTGGCGACGTAATGGCACCGTATACCGGCTTGCGCATACGGCTGAAGGGCTTCGCTCACCAGTTTGGGCCCAAGGTAGGAGCCGCCGATACCAACGCTCACCACATCGGTGAAGGGCTTGCCGGTGTATCCGGTGCGGCGGCCAGCGAGGACCTCGTCTACCAGAGTTTCCATGCGTGCCAGGGTACGCTGGACTTCGGCAACGACATTCTGTCCGTCTACCAGAATGGTCTCCGTACCCGGGTTACGAAGCGCCGTGTGCAGGGCAGGGCGTTTCTCAGTGACATTTACCCGCTTTCCCTGGAGCAGGGCGTCCCGCCTGGCTTCCAGGTTGCAGCTGCGGGCCAGCGCCAGCAGTGCGTCCAGAACGTCATCGGTGATCCGGTTCTTGGAGAAATCCAGTGACAGCCCGGCTCCCTCGATAAAATAGCGCCTGGCCCGCCCGGGATCCTGGTTGAAGAGGTCCTTCATGGGAATGCCCTCGAGGCGCTCCCGATGTTCCTTCAGTGTCTGCCATTCGGGTTTCGAGGTCAGTACTGCAGGATGTGCGGGCATTAGAATATCCTTTTCTCTCGTGTTACCGGGCTACGGTCAGGTTATCAATCAAACGGGTTGTGCCGAGGAAGGCGGCGACCAGAATCGTAATCTCCTGATCCTCAGGAGCGGCAGGCTTGAGCGTCAGGCTGTTCACGATGTTGAAGTAATCCGGGCGCAGTCCCGCCTCGACCAGGCTCTGTTCAGCTTCGCCTTCCAGGGCCTGGAAGTCTGTACGACCATCGGCGATTTTCTCCGCCGCAGCTTGCAGGCTCTGGTAGACAGCCGGAGCGATCTGCCGTTGCTCCGCAGTCAGGTAGCCGTTGCGTGAGCTTTTTGCCAGGCCGTCCTCTTCCCGCACGGTGGGTGCGCCCACAACGTCCACAGGAATCATCAGGTCCCGGACCAATTTCCGGATCACCGCGAGTTGCTGGAAATCCTTCTCACCGAACACCGCAAAATCCGGCTGCACCATGTTAAACAGCATGGTAACGACCGTGGCAACGCCTTCAAAGTGGCCGGGCCGGCTGGCACCGCAGTGGCCATCGCTGACGTCCGGCACAACGACCTGGGTCTGGCTGGCCAGCCCTTCGGGGTAGATCTCTTCTGCGGCAGGGGCGAAAACCAGGGTGTTTCCTGCTGAGGCGAGCTTGTCCTGGTCTTCGGCCAGGGTTCTGGGATAAGTATCGAGGTCTTCACCGGCGCCGAACTGCATCGGATTCACGAAGATGCTGGTGACCACGACATCTGCCATCTCCGCGGCCTTTCGGACCAGAGAAATATGGCCTTCATGGAGGTTGCCCATGGTCGGCACCAGACCAATGGTTTTGCCCTGCCTGCGATAGCCGCGGAGGATGGTTCTGAGTTCTTTCAGGGAATGTACGGTTCTCATGCCTTGAACGTATGCTCCTCTGCGGGAAATGTGCGCTCGCCCACGGCCTTCACATAGGCTTCGATCGCTTCCTGCACTGAGTTTGTCTCAGCGAGGAAATCTTTCACGAAGCGGGGCTTTCGGCCAGTTGTGATGCCGAGCATGTCATGTAATACAAGGATCTGTCCGTCAGTATCAGGGCCCGCGCCAATGCCAATAACAGGGGCTTTGACGGCCTGGGCGATGCGGGCAGCCAGAGGCGCGGGGACACATTCCAGCAGGATGGCATCGGCGCCAGCCGCTTCCAGTTCGCAGGCATGCTCGATCATCATTTCGGCCGCTTTTTCATCACGGCCCTGGACCTTGTAGCCGCCAAACTTATTGACGAACTGTGGGGTCAGGCCCAGATGCGCGCACACGGGCACGGCGCGCTCGGTCAGCGCGGTAATGGTCTCTTTCATCCAGTCGGTGCCCTCAAGCTTCACCATGTGGGCGCCCGCTCGCATCAGTTCGGCCGCGTTTTCCAGGGCAGACTCAACCGTGCCGTAACTCATAAAGGGCATGTCGGCCATGATCAGGGATCCGTGGTTCCCTTTGGCGACACAGCTGACGTGATACACCATCTGATCCATGGTCACCGGCAGGGTGCTGTCGTGCCCCTGAAGCACCATGCCGAGGGAATCGCCGATAAGGATCACGTGAACGCCCGCTTCACTGACCACCTGGGAAAAGGTGGCGTCATAGGAGGTAAGGGCAGCGAAGGCTTCGCCCTTCTGCTTGAACTCACGCAGGGTATTGATGGTAACAGCCATAGAATCCTTGCCTTTTGGGTGGATGGGCCTGGGCGTGCCGGGGTGCCGGCTTTGAAGTGTTAAGGGTAATCCGCCGGTGGAAGCTTGCGCAAGCGGTTGTCCGGGCATTGCTGGCGCAGTGCGGACAACGGTGTTCCGTCCGGCAGTGCCAGATCCGGCTTCAGATCCAGCAGTGGCTGGAGCACAAAATCGCGGTTTGGCAATTCTTTGTGCGGTACCGTCAGGCGCTCGTCACAGAGTTGCTGATCGCCGAACAGCAGCAGGTCGAGGTCGAGGGTTCGGGGGCCCCAGTGACGGAGCCGTTCCCGGCCGTGGGCCTGCTCGATGGCCTGCAGCTGATCCAGCAATTGGTGGGGCGCCAGCGAGGTTCTCAGCCACACCGCTCCGTTGATGAAATCAGGCTGGTCCTGTGGTCCCACTGGTTGGCTGGCATAAAAGGCGGATTGCGCCACCAGGCTGGTGCCCGGCAGAGCGGCCAGCTCGGAAATGGCGCGGGCGAGCTGTGCCGCTGGTTCCTTGAGATTGCTGCCCAGCCCGATGAAGGCATCGCTGATCATTGCTGTGCGGGTTTCTGGACCGGTTTGCGGCGGCGCTTGCGCTTTTTGGGCGCATCGCTGGTCAGCTGGGACAGCATCCGTTCCTGGCCGCGCTCATCCGCTTGTTGGAACTCGGTCCACCACTGACCCAGGCCCGGTTCAATCTCGCCGGAGGCTTCCCGCACCAGCAGAAAATCATAGGCTGCCCGGAACCGCGGGTGGCTCATGGTGGCAAAGGCTCGCTTGCCCTGACGGCGAGGCAGGCGCATCTGCAGTTCCCAGATTTCCTTCATCGGCCCCGAGAAGCGCTTGGGAATCGAGGTGGCCTGCACCTGGCGGCCAATCACCTTGCCGATGGCGCCATGCAGTGCCGGCTGGACCGGATCACCATTGTCCTGTCTGCGATGCCATTCTGCCTGGAGCGCCGGCCAGAGCATGGCGGCAAACAGGAAGTAAGGCGTAACCGACTTGCCCTGGGCAATGCGGGCATCCGTGTTTTTCAGGGACTGGCGGATGAGCTCGTCCGGCTCGCCGGCTTCGATGGCCCTGACGGTTTCCGGACACAGGGGGCCCAGCAGGTTATACCGGGTCAGCAGGTCGTAAGTGGCTTCGCCATGGCCCGCGGAAAACAGCTTGAGCACTTCGTCAAACAGTCGGGCCGGTGGAATATGGGTCAACAATGGTGCCAGTTCCCGGATGGGGGCTTCGGTTTCCTGCTCAATATCAAAGCCCAGCTTGGCGGCAAACCGGATGGCCCTGAGCATGCGAACGGGATCTTCCCGGTAGCGGGTCTCGGGGTCGCCGATCAGGCGCAGTTGTCGGTTGCGCAGGTCCTCGATGCCATTGGCAAAATCGATGATGGTGAAGTCGCGGATGCAGTAGTAAAGGGCATTGACCGTGAAATCCCGGCGCAGGGCATCTTCTTCCTGATTGCCGTAAACATTGTCACGCAGCAGCAGGCCGTGCTCGCTGGTTCTGCGGTCGTCATCGTCGGTGTCGGTATCCGCTTCGGTGGCGTTGCCCCGGAAAGTGGTTACCTCGATGACTTCACGGCCAAACACCACATGGACAATCCGGAAGCGCCGTCCGATCAGTCGGGAGTTGCGGAACAGGTCGTGGACTTCTTCCGGTGTTGCATTGGTCGCAATATCAAAATCCTTGGGCTGTCCGCCCAGCAGGATATCTCTGACGCCGCCCCCTACCAGGTAGGCCTCATAGCCTGACTTGTTCAGACGATGCAGAACTTTTTTGGCAGGCTCACTGATGGACGAGCGGGAGACGTTGTGCTGGTCCCGGGGGATTTCCCGTCGCTGGTAGGTGCGGGCTTTCTTTTTTCCGTTGCTGGACATGAATGAACGGAGTTTATCGACGAGTCGTTTTGGCATTGAAATCCGTGGTCGCGATGAGCAAAAACCGAGAGTTTAACGGTTTGAGCAGGATTTGCACACGTTTGCCGTGGATAACATTTCCTGTGCCCAGAAAATCAAAAGGCGGATCCGTTTACACGAACCCGCCCTGAAAGCGTTGACGATCTGCATTGTTTTTGTTTTTACCGGGATTTTTCTTGGTTTTTGTACCCCACTGTGTACCCCCATAATTGGGGCGTCTCAGCAGTGCAAACGGAAAGCTTTGAATACACAGAGCGGTCAGAGACATTGGGTGGGCCTGGAGTAGCTGCAGCGTTACCTGAAAGGCAATTCTTCTCTACATCTACGACTCACACATGCCGGGGGACCACTAAAAAGCAAAGTACCCAAAACACTCAGTTCGCTCACGTTCTGTTGTTGTTTTTGTTACCGAACGTTTTCCCGCAGCTTTTTATTTTTGTTGTGACGCTGCTTTGTCACTCTTGTTCTTGTTGTTGTGCGCTTAATAGGTTGCAGTCCGTGTGCCAGGTTTTGAAATTCTTTTATTAACAGTATCTTAAGATTTTGTAGGTCATAAGTGTTACCCCGTATTCAGCCCAAGTGTTACTGAGGTCGCGTTACTTCGGAGGTGAGTGTTACCCACAGGAACACGAGGTAACAAGTGAGCCGGGGTTCACACTATGGCAGGTTCAGTTGCCTGAGGATTTTTTACGGGGAATCCCGAGACGCTGACGACGTTCCCAAAGCGATTTCCGGCTGATGCCCAGTTTCTGGGCCAGCTCTGTCTCACTCATCCGATCCTGGTTCTCGAGCACGAAGTGCTGGAAGTAGTCTTCCAGGGACAGGTCGTTGGCGGAGTCTGCATCCCGGGTGCGATTCTGCTCATTGTTCCCTTCCACCAGGGTTTCCGGGATGTACTCGTCGCCGGCTTCGCTGTCCAGATCGAGCAATGCCGGGCTGATGACGTCGCCGTCACAGAGTATGGTCGCCCGTTCAATGGCGTTCTCCAGTTCCCGCACGTTGCCGGGCCAGCGATGGCGTTCGAGGGCCCGCATCGCTTCCGGGCTGAGGTTGAGATTGGGTTTGCCCATTTTCTCACCCTGGCGTTTGAGAAAGCGGCGGGCGAGGCCGAGGATGTCACTGCGCCGCTCCCTCAGCGGGGGGATCCGGATCTGCATGACGTTCAGCCGGTAGTACAGATCCTCCCGAAACTCGCCTGTCCGTGTCATGGCTTTCAGGTTGCGGTGGGTTGCGGCGATCATCCGAACGTTGACGGTGCGGCTCTGGGTTGAGCCCACCTTGCGGATTTCGCTCTCCTGAAGTACCCGCAGCAGGCGGGCCTGGGCTTCGGCCGGCAATTCCCCGATTTCGTCAAGGAACAGGCTCCCACCATCGGCGGCTTCGATAAGCCCCGTTCTCGCTGAGACGGCGCCGGTAAAGGCGCCTTTTTCATGACCGAACAATTCCGATTCGATCAGGCTTTCGGGAATCGCCGCGCAATTCACGGAAATCAGCGGCTTGGCTGCTCGGGGGCTCAACAGGTGCAGGGCACGGGCGGCCAGTTCCTTGCCGGTCCCGGATTCACCCTGAATCAGGACGGTGGTTTCTGTCGGGGCAACTTTGCGGATCAGGGTGAACACACGCTCCATGGGTTCGCACTGGCCGAACATGATGTTGGCCGGGTCGCTGCTTTCCGGTGTTTCTGTGCCAGCAGCGGGTGCCTCTCCGGGGGGCTGGCCGGAGGGCTTTCGGGCCAGGATATTTTCCACGGCTACAAGCATTTCATCATGATCGAATGGCTTGGCGATGTACTCGACGGCCCCCATTTTCATGGAATCCACAGCGGAGCGAAGGCTGGCATAGCTGGTCATGATCAGCACCGGCGTGTTGGGTGCCCGGTTGATCAGCTCGGTGCCGGCAGCGCCGGGCAGGCGCAGATCGGATATGATCAGGTCGAACTGATCCGGTTCGTGGTTCTGCTCGGCTTCTTCCACGGACGAGGCATCGGCGACTTCATAGCCGGCGTGCTGCAGCAGTTTGCGCACCGCTGAGCGAATAATATCTTCATCTTCCACGATCAGAATGCGAGGCATAACAGTCTCAAGATCCTTGGTTCTGGCTGATGGCGGCATTGCCGGTTTCGGATTCATAGGCTGGCAATCTCAGCCGTACACAGGTGCCCCTGCCGGTGGCATCATTGGCAGGGCTCTCCACCTGGATATTGCCATAGTGCTCTTCGATAATGCTGTACACCAGTGACAAGCCGAGGCCGGTGCCCTTGTTGGGAGCCTTGGTGGTGAAAAATGGCTCGAAGATATGATCAACTTGATCCCCGGGAATACCGGAGCCCTCATCGGTGACTTCGATAATAGCGGAGTAGCCGTCACCCTTGCCACTGACCCTGATGGTGCCACCTTCAGGGGAGGCATCCCGCGCATTGGCCAGCAGGTTGACGAAGACCTGAACCAGGCGTTGCTCATCGCCGAGGATCTGCAGGCCCGGTGGACAGTCATTGATGTAGTGGATGCCAAGGCCCTTGTCACTGAGAGACAGAAGGTTGATGGATTCCACAACGCACCGGTGAATGCTGACCGGCTCGTACCGGTTCGCCTGGGCATGATTACCGGTCCTGGCAAAGTTCATCAGGGACTGCAGGATAGTCGAGATGCGTCGGGTCTGCTGCTGAATCTGGTCCGCCGTGTCGAGTATGTCGGGATTGTCGGTTTCCAGCTTCAGATTCTGGGCCAGCGATGAGATGCCGGTGACCGGGTTGCCGATTTCATGGGCGACCCCCGCTGCCAGTCGGCCCACCGAAGCCAGCCGTTCACTGTGCATGAGTTCGTCTTCAAGCAGCCGGGTTTCTGTCTGGTCTTCCACCAGGATAATGCTGCCACCTTCGGTGTGATCCGGTCCACTCAGGGCGGCTTTGTGCAGGTTCAGCCAGTGCGGCTTGCCGCGGAGGTCAAGGCGATGCTTGTACCGGTGCAGGTCCTCACCGGCGTTGAAATCCTCCAGCAGAAGGTGCCAGTGCTCCGGCAATGCCATCAGCCGGGCCCCGACGACATCGTCTGCGGTAATGCCGGTGAGCTCCTCCATGGCATGATTCCACATCAGGATTTCGCCGTCCTCGCCAACAGAGCAGGCAGGAATAGGCAGGTTCTGAAGGGTCTGCCGGTAATGCCGGCGCAGGTTGTCGAGCTCGCCAGCCAGTCCCGTCAACCGGTTCTGATAGTCGCCAAGGGCCCGTTCGACATAACGGATGTCCTGGGCCGTTCCCCCCTGGGCCATGGGCTTGAAGCCCAGATGGCGTTTGACCATGTCCCGGGCGACGGCCGGCCCCAGCAGCCCGGAAAGGTTGATTTCAACCTGGTCCCTAAGGCGCCTGAGCTGGTACGGGCGGTACTCCATATTTGGCAGTTTCAGCTGGGCCAGTGCCCGTTCCACTTCCCGCCGGGCGACTCCGTAACCGAGGGGTTCGGCCAGCTGCCGGACAAAATCAGTGGAAGAGGTGGCCAGCAGTTCGCGGCGCTGGGGGCGGGAGAGCGCGCCCAGCGAACAGGCCTGGGCTGCACTGTTCTCCTCGCTTGTGCTGGTGCTGAGGATCGAAATCAGGGCAAAAACGGTAAGATTCGCGGTCAGGCTTACGAACGTAAAAATATACCAGTTGCTGTAATCCGGTATCAGTGGCGCATCAAGCCAGGCCAGCAGGTTGGCAGTATGGGAGAACGGCAGTACCAGAGTAACCACCCAGATGGTCAGCCCGACAATCAAGCCGGCAATCAGGCCGCGGCGGTTGCCCTCCGGCCAGTAAATGACACCGAGGGCGCCGGGCAACAGCTGCAGGGTGCCCGAGAGTGAAATGGCGCCGAGAATGGACAGATCAAGATTCTTGCCGATGGTCTCGTGGAACAGCAACGCCAGGAAAATGATGACCGCGATCAGCAGCCGCTTGATCCATTGCAGCCAGCGATAGATGTCGCCCTGGTCTTTCGGTGTTTTCAGGGGCAGCACGACGTGGTTCAGGGCCATGCCTGCCAGGGCCAGGGTGCTGACAATCATCAGGCCACTGGCCGCTGACAGGCCGGCGATGTACATGAGCAGGGTGAGTGCCGGGCTGTTCAGCGCCTGGGCCGCGCCGATGGCGAAGAAACCGGGGCCAGTGGTCACCGCCAGCTCCTGCCCGCCCCAGAGTATCAGGGGCACCGGCAGGCCCAGGAGCAGCAGATAGAGTGGCAAGCCCCAGCTGGCTTTTGCCAGAGCCTTGGGTGAGGGGTTCTCGCTGAAGGTCATGTGGTACATGTGCGGCAGTACCAGCGCTCCGGCAAAGGACATCAGCATCAGTGCCCGCCAGCTACCATCGTTGATGCTGAGGGTCATGGTGGTGGCGACCGAGGTCCTGTTGTTCAGCCACTGTTCCAGGCCACCCATGCCGCCGAACACCCCGAACAGGATCACTCCCCCCAGCACCAGCAGTGCGACCAGCTTGACCAGCGAATCGAAAGCGATGGCCAGAACCAGGCCCTGATGGTTCTCGGAGTTCTGATCACGGCGGGCGCCGAACAGCATCGCGAACAGCACCACGATGAGGCTGAACATGATGCCGATCAGTGTGGGGGAGGTGTCCGGGGCCAGGATGCTGGCAGAGGTGGCTACGGCCTGGATCTGCATGCTCAGCAGGGCAAGGATGGCGCCCCCGGAACACAGGGTGACCAGGGTGCCTGCCCACTGGCTCCGGTAGCGGTAGGCAAACAGGTCCGCCAGAGACGTAAGCTGGTAGGCGCGTCCGATCCGCATCACCGGGTTCAGGAGCACGGGCGCCAGGAGGAAAGCCCCGCTCAGCCCCAGATAGTAGGCCAGAAACCCGTACCCGGATTCGGCAGCCATGCCAACGGCACCGTAAACCGCCCAGATGCCAGCGTAAACACCCAGGCTGAGGGTATATACCAGAGGGTGGCGAACCCATTGGCGCGGTAACATGCCGCGTTCGGTTACCCAGGCAATACCGAACAGCAGAATCAGGTAGAGCAGGCTGGCAAGCAGCAGCCCTGATGCACTAAAACTCATTGGGATCCCGCCGCCATTCCAACCAGAAGCCGATGGCAATCAGTGCCGCCCAGATTATATAGGGGCTGTACCAGGCGTTTCCCGGCGAGGTCCACCAGTCCAGGATGTTGGGCGAAAAAATATAGATGGCCAGTACCAACAGGAAGACCAGACGGTAGATATACATCAGGCATGCTATCCGCGCTGAGGTGTGAGAAGGGCTTTATACCATGTCCCTCACCGGGATGTCAGGGGGATGGCGCTTCGCCGCCAGTGGGCCCGGCCCCAGTCCAGCAGGGAACCCACCGAGGCTTCCGCCAGCGTATCGGGTGGGTTCTGGCCAAGGGCCTGCAGGGCTCTGAACAGGTTTCCAGTCGGCACTGAGTCATCCAGGGCTGGCGCGTGGGTCTGCTTGCTGAGCTTCTGGCCCTGTTCGTTGAGAATCACCGGAATATGAAGCCAGCGCGGCGGTGTCGCGCCAAGAGCCCGGTAGATCTGCTGTTGCTGGGCGGTCATGTCCAGCAGATCCGACCCGCGCACCACATCGGTAATGCCCTGGTCGATGTCGTCGACAACCACGGCGAGCTGGTAGGCGTAAAACCCTTCCTTGCGGAGGATCACCGGATCATCAAGCTCTGCCTTCACGGTTTGGTGTTGTGGTCCCAGCAGCAGATCCTGCCAGTGACAATCCTCGTCTTTCAGGGCGAAGCGGATGGCGTACGGACGGTCACCGTCTATTGCTTTTCGGTTGCGGCAATGGTTGGGGTGACGCCCCTCGTTGGCCTGCAACTCCTTGCGTGAGCATTGGCAACGATAGGCATTCCCGCTGTTGAGCAACCGGTCGATAGCATCCTGATAGGCGTCGTGACGTCTGGATTGGAATCGTACCGGCTCGTCGGGAAACAGGCCGTGGGCGTCCAGGCTGGCGAGAATCTGACCGGTGGCTTCCGGCGGCTCTCTCAGAGGATCCAGGTCTTCCAGGCGGATAAACCACTGGCCGCCCTGACTATGGGCTTCCAGGAAGCTGGCAAGTGCGGTAACCAGTGAGCCGAAATGCAGCGGGCCGGTCGGGGAGGGCGCAAAGCGGCCCCGATACGAAGGGTTGTTCATGGCGGTCAGTCAGCCGGCGGGGCGGGAATTGCCCTCGGCCGGCAGCTGTTGAGTGGTTGGCTCAGATGCCGGTCTGGCGTTCGCGAATCTCGGCCAGAGTCTTGCAATCGATGCACAGGGTTGCAGTCGGGCGCGCTTCCAGACGGCGGATACCGATTTCCACACCACACTGGTCGCAGAAACCGTAGTCGTCCTTGTCGATGCGGTCGATGGTCTGGTCAATTTTCTTGATCAGTTTCCGCTCCCGGTCGCGAGTACGCAGTTCCAGGCTGAATTCCTCTTCCTGGGTTGCGCGGTCGCTGGGATCCGCGTAATTTGCGGCGTCTTCCTGCATGTGGTGCATGGTGCGGTCGACTTCTTCCATCAGCTCCTGCTTCCACTGCAGCAGCAGATCTTTGAAGTGCTGGAGCATTTCCGCACTCATGTATTCTTCACCCTTCTTCATTTCATAGGGGGTGAAGTTGGTAAAACGTTCGCGTGGTTGTTCTGCAGTATTTGCCATTGAACCCGGCCTCTTGTTTGTACTTCACAAGAACGCTTTGCTTCCCTCCGCGTGAGCCCCCGTGGCTGCGCGGTTATACCCTGGATGAAGCATTCGTCCTGAAACGGGAATTTGCGGAAAATAGCAGATTAGTCACGGGGGTGCCAGCCTTGTGACATCGACTTTTGTACGGAGGTCACATGAAGTTTCCAGAACCGATGGTTGAAGGCCGGCTTATCCGCCGCTATAAGCGCTTTCTGGCGGATGTCCGGCTCGCCGATGGCAGTGAGGTCACTGCTCATTGCCCGAACACCGGCTCCATGCTGGGATGCCAGCCTGATGGTGCCCGGGTGTGGCTGAGCCACAGTGACAATCCCAAGCGCAAGCTCCCGTATACCTGGGAGCTGGTGGAAACATCGCCGGGGCAGCTGGCCTGTGTCAACACCGCCAGGCCAAACAGTCAGGCCCGGGCAGCCGTGCAGGCCGGCACCGTGGTGGAGTTGACCGGTTATCCGGACTGTCGCGCCGAGGTGAAATATGGCGCGGAAAAAAGCCGGATTGACCTGCTGCTTTCCGGTCACGGATCCGCGGCGGACGCCTGGGTTGAGGTCAAGAACGTCACCCTGGCCGAAGACGGGCAGGGCTTTTTCCCGGACGCGGTGACCGAGCGGGGACAGAAACACCTTCGCGAGTTGATGGCCCAGGTCCAGCAGGATGATCGGGCGGTGTTGTTTTTCGTGGTTAACCATACCGGCATCCAAACCGTTCGTCCGGCCGACCATATCGATCGCAGATACGGTGAGCTGTTGCGAGAGGCCTGTGATGCGGGCGTGGAGGTGATCGCCTATCGTGCCGACCTGAGTGAGAGTGATGGCACGCCAACGGGGGTGCTGACGCTTACCGAATCGGTGCCGGTTATTCTGGAAGTCTGATCTCGAGCTGGCCTTCCCGCTCCCGCAGGTCCAGCTGGGTGAGCGCATCGCCCTGGCAGGGGCCGGCGATGCATTCGCCATCACCGGGTTTGAACAGGGCGCCGTGGGTGGCGCACTGGATGAACAGGTTGTCGGAATCCATGAATCGGCCCGGCATCCAGTTCAGCTCAACGCCCAGGTGCGGGCAGACATTCAGATAGGCACGGGGCGTAGCGCCATCCAGGAACAGGAACCCGGTAAGCGGCATGCCTTCCGGCTGCCGGGCTTTTTCCCGCAGCCGGAATTCGACGAATTGGCCCGGTGTCAGCTCGGATGCCGGGCAGACAGGCTGCCAGGCGTGCGCGCCGCTGCTCATTTCGGCAGTATGGCGTAGCGCATGCGAGTGCCGTGATTCAGGGACATCACGATCTCATCAGCTTCCAGCCGGTGGGGGAAGTAACAGCCGGAAATTTTGGCGCTGGCAATGCTTGCCCCTTCCATTCTGGATTTCGAGAAATCCACACCCCGCAAGTCTGCGCCGCGAAAGTAGGCATGGCGCAAATCCAGCCCCTTGGCGTCCATACCCCGCAGGTCCAGACCCCGGAAATCGCCATGGGCGAAGCTGGGCAGTTCGGTGAGCTTGGCCTTTTCGGCATTAAACGCCTGCATGTCTTCACTTCGAAGCAATGCATACAGCGGGTGGCTGATCGGCTGTACTTCGTGTTCGCGGTTATCGTCCATCTCGCGCCTCGTGCTGGCTGTGGAAACCTGTTTTTATTTGTCGGCTTTTCCGACGGGAATGCCCAGATGTTGCCTGATCCGGTCTGCTACTGCCTCCGCTACGTGTTCCTGATCCGTGTGCAAGTGGACAGTGTGGCTTTTCTCTACAGCGGTCAGTGGCTCAAACCAGGCCTGCTGCGCGTCCAGCAGTTCTTCCGTCGCCTCCGAGGCGTCACCCTTGCGGTTGCGGATCCACTCCCTGCGCAGATCTTCCGGTGCCTCGCAATGTATCAGGGTAAAAGGCACGCCCTGGGCTTCTGCCACCGAGGTCAGTAAAGACCGTTCTTTTTCTTTCAGACTGGCGGCGTCCACGATTACTGGCAAACCAGCTGCCAGAACCTGCTCGGCAAGCCCGGCCAGCCGCTGGTAGGTCTTTGCCGTTGCCTCTTCGGTGTAGAGGTTGCCGCCGGTGGGTGAGCGCGAACTCTCCAGTGGCGAGAGCCCGTGCAGGCGCTTACGCTCAACATCCGAGCGCAGGCGTATCAGGCCCAGTTCACCTGCCATGGCGGCGCTGACGCAGGTTTTGCCGCTGGCGGACAAACCGGTGGTTGCCAGCAGGTAGTGGTTGGGGATGGTGCTGTAGTCCTCTGCCAGTTGGGCATAGTCGCGATAGCGCTGCATCAGCCCCGATTTTTCTGGCTCGGTGAGTGAGGGGTTGGCCATGGTGAACAGGGCGATCTTGGCCCGCACCATGGCTCGGTATGCTTTGTAAAGTGGCAGCAGAGGCAGGGCCTGGAAATCGTCCCGGTACTCGAGGTAGGTGTTGAGCACCAGATTCGCCAACGCGCTCTCGCGGCGGGATTCCAGGTCCATCAGCAGGAAGGCCAGATCGTTGATCACATCGATCCAGCGGAAGGGCTCGCTGAACTCGATGCAATCAAAAACAGTAACTTCACCCTCAAAGCGGGTGATGTTGGCCAGGTGCAGGTCGCCATGACACTCACGGACCAGGCCGTTGGCCCGACGGCTGTCGATCAGGTCGCGATGGCGTTCGAACGTGGATTCAGTCCAGGCCTGGAGATTGTCCAGCTGCATGAGCAGATCGGTATCGTCAATCAGGGGCCGGATCTGGTCGAAGTTCTCCTGCATCGCCGCAAACACGGCCTCGGGAGTTCCGAGTGGCTTCTGATCAGGCACCGGAGGCAAACGGTCGTGGAAACTGGCGACCTGCTGTGCCAGTTCGGTCAGCAGTTCCGGGGCCAGTTGGCCCTGCTCCTGAAGCCGGTCAAACAGCTGGTCCTGGTTGAACTGGCGCATTTTGATGGCGTATTCAAAGGCCTCGCCGTCGCCGCCAAGAACCGGCTGCTCCGGTGTGCCGGTAATGGGCAGTACCTCCAGGTACAGCTTTTCCGCCAGTCTCCGGTTGAGCCGAAGCTCTTCCTCGCAGAAATGTTTCCGGCGCTCCAGGGTAGAGAAGTCCAGAAAGCCGAAATCCATCGGCTTTTTGATCTTGTAGGCATAGTCGCCAGTCAGGATAACCTGGGAGATGTGAGTCTCGATGACCTGAAAATCTCTGACCGGGTGGTCGTAAAGCTCTGGATTCTGCAATGCCAGAATCAGATTGCCTGGGGCTGTCTCACTCACCGTACTCTCCTCGCGTTCCCTGAAGCCATTGATTTTTATTGCTCTATCATAACGGGCAGATTACAGAAATAACACACACTTGGCCTGCCTTCCCGGCCACTCCGTTCGTTATAATCCCGCCATGAAAAAATCGAGTTCGTCCTCCAGCCCAAAACGGAAGCCCTCCGCAAAGTCCTCCAGAAACGTTCGCCGGCCCTGGTTCTGGCGTTTCATGTTCCGGCTTTTTGCCATTGGCCTGGTGCTGCTCGCCGGCTGGACGGTTTACCTTGATGCGGTGGTGACTGACCGGTTTGAAGGCCGCCGGTTCGAAGTGCCGTCGCGGGTATATGCTCGCCCACTGGAACTGTTTGAAGGCGCCAGTATTACCGCCGGAGCCCTTGAACGGGAGCTTCAGCTTTCCGGTTTTCACAAGGGCGCGGGGGAAAAGCCGGGCAGTTACCAGCGAAACGGCGGTCGGTTCCTGATCAGCACCCGGGGCTTTTCGTTCCCGGATGGTGATGAGCCTGCGCGCAAAGTGTCATTGGCGATTGCCGGAGACCGGGTCCGGGAGTTCTCGGTGGTCAAGGGAAAGGCGGCGCCCATCATTCGCCTTGAACCGGCCCGGATTGGCGGAATCTACCCGGCCCATAAGGAAGACCGGGTGCTGGTCGAACTTGGCCAGGTCCCGGCGTTGTTGCCGGCAACGCTGATGGCGGTGGAGGACCGTAATTTCTATGACCACTTCGGGATTGCGCCGTTGTCTATTGGCCGGGCCATGCTGGCAAATATTCGGGCCGGGCGTATTGTCCAGGGTGGCAGCACCCTGACCCAGCAATTGGTGAAAAACCTGTTCCTGACCCGGGACCAGACGCTGCTGCGCAAGGCTAACGAGGCCCTGATGTCGGTCTTGCTGGAGCTTCACTACGAAAAAGACGATATTCTCGAGACCTACCTGAACGAGGTCTACCTTGGGCAGGCCGGCACCCGCAGTATTCATGGCTTTGGTCTGGCCAGCCAGTTCTACTTTGGCCAGTCCCTCCAGGATCTGGACGTTCACCAGATTGCCTTGCTGGTTGGCATGGTTAAGGGAGCGAGCTATTACAACCCCCGGCGAAACCCGGAGCGCGCCACCGAGCGCCGGAATCTGGTGATTTCCGAGATGGAGCAGGCTGGTCTGATCGAGCCTGGCCGGGCCGCAAGAGCCAGAGGGCTACCCCTGGGGATCTCTGAACGTCCGTCCTATTCCGAGAACTGCTACCCGGCTTACATTGATCTTGTCCGGCGGCACCTGGCCCGGGACTACCGGGAAGAAGACCTTCGCAGTGAAGGGCTTAGAATTTTTACCACCCTGGATCCGGCCATCCAGTACGCTGCGGAGTTTGCGGTAACGGATACCGTTCCCAGGCTCGGCGGTTCCGAATCTCTGCAGGCGACCCTGGTGGTTACCTCCAAGGATTCCGGGGAAGTCCTTGCACTGGTGGGCGGGAAGGATCCCCGGTTTTCGGGATTCAATCGGGCACTGGACGCCAATCGTCAGATTGGTTCCCTGATCAAGCCATTCATTTACCTTTCGGCGTTGCAGCGGCCGGAGCGTTACACCTTGATGACACCGGTGCTCGATAAATCCTTCACCCTGGAGTTCGATGATGGCCGACGCTGGCAGCCGAAAAACTACGACGGTGAAGAGCGGGGAGAGGTGCCCCTGCACAAGGCACTCTCGCATTCCTATAACCTGCCCGCGGTTCGGGTTGGGCTGGACATTGGCGTTGATGTAGTCGCGGAAACCCTGATGGCGTTCGGTGTCGATACACCGATTTCCCGCTACCCGTCGATGCTGCTGGGATCGGTCTCCATGAGCCCGATCACGGTTGCCCAGATGTACCAGGGCCTGGCGACGTCCGGTTTCAATACGCCCTTAAGGACGATTCGGGAGGTCACCGATGCCAGCGGTAAGGCGCTGTCCCGATATAGCCTGGAAGTGGAACAGGTGGCCGAGCCGACAGCGGTGCACCTGGTGCAGTATGCGATGCAGGAAACCATGCAGGAAGGAACCGGGCGCTCCGCCTACAACACCGTTTCGCGGCAATTGACCCTGGCTGGTAAGACCGGAACCACGGATGATGGCCGGGACTCCTGGTTTGCCGGATTCAGCGGCGATCTGCTTGCAGTCGCCTGGGTTGGTCGCGATGATAACGGAGCAACGTCGCTGACCGGAGCCAGTGGGGCGTTACCGGTCTGGTCCCGCTTCATGGCACAGGTCCCGCAGCATGGCTTTTCGCCGGTGGTGCCGGATGGAGTCAATTACCACTGGGTGAATACCCAGCGCCAGGCGCTGACTGACGAGTACTGCGACAACGCCCGGCTGCTACCGTTCATTGCTGGTAGCGAACCAACACAGACAGTTTCTTGCTCCGGAACCCTTGAACGGCGTATCCGGGGCTGGTTTGAAGGATTGTTCCAATGAAGATCAAAACGACATTCAGGGCAGGGGCCATGATTACACTGCTCGCGCTGGCGGGCTGCGCCTCCGGGCCAGGCGGTGGAATTTATGTGCCAGTGGGTGCCGAGCCGGCCAAGGCGCCAGAGCCGCCACGAACCAGTGGCGAAGAGGAAGAAGCGCCGGTCTGGCGTAAAAGCGAGCAGCCCGACGTGGAACCAGCGGAGCAGGAACCACCCCGCACCAGCTCACCAAGCTACAGTGAAGCAGGGGACGGCCTGTCACCGGCTGCGCTCAGTCTGGTGCGTGAAGTTGATGGTTTGCTGAGGCAGGGGGACATTTCCGGCGCGATTGCCCGGTTAGAGCGGGCCCAACGAATTGCTCCGCGCTCGGCAGAAGTCTACTTCAAGCTTTCGGAAGCCTACGTTGCCAGTGACCAGTTGGGTTCTGCTGAGCAGTTCACCCTGAAGGGATTGTCGCTGGCAGGAAATAACGCCCGGCTGCAGCGGGCGGGGTGGTTGCTGCTGGCGGATATCCGTCGGGCAAGAGGTAATGTGGCAGGTGCCAATCAGGCAGAGGCAAGGGCTGCGGCGTTGTAAATGAGGCCCCTGCACAGGCAGGGGCTCAGATAGGCAGCGCGATTTGGCTTACTGGGGCAGCGGAATCGGGTCGGCCTGAACTTCTGAATCGGCAATGACAGTGACGTTCTGCATGCCCTGGAATTCCAGATCGTCGTCGGCTTGGTTGTCATCCAGCTGACAGCTGTAGGCGATTGTGTAATCCCCGGCCGGAAGGAAGGCTGCGGTGTATGTATACATACCGTCGTTATCATCGTCGGTAACAGGGACGGCCATAACCGGCTGCACTTCCTCACTGTTCACGTTTAAATCGAACGGGGTAACGTTCTCCCCCTGATAAACGTAAACCGACCCCTTATAGCCCCCGGAACAATCAGCAAGCTGATCGTCCGCCAGCCGCGTTGAATTGATAGTTGTGTAGTCGACTTCTCCGCTAATCGAGCCCACTTCCAGATTATTGACCAGGCGGAGGGACGGCTTGAGCAGGTAATCTGCCAGGGATTGGCCCTGAGGGTTTACGATGGACTTTTTGACATCAAAATCGATGGTGAAATCTGTTTCGGTATTGGCAGCAACTACAAAATCACCGTTCAGTTTCAGGCCACTCTGCTCTCCAGAAGGAACTGCGAGGGATTTCTCGATATCGGGCTGATCTTTGAGTGTGACAAAGGAACCGTCGGTATCGATCAGCAAGCGAAGTTGTGTGTAGTCGCCTGCAGGGACCTCTTCATCGGTAATCAGCGGTTCGCTCAGGCCACTCTGGAGCTCAAGCAGGTTCCAGGTTTTCGGCTGGTCAAAGTTGAATTCGACCCACTCACCATCTGCGGGCTTCAGGAAAATACCAGTGAATGCGATGGTAACATTAGAGAATTCCATCGCTGGGGCGTCTGTGACATTAAACGAAACCGTGCCGGTGGACCCGGCGCTGGTTCCGTCACTACTGCCACCACAAGCCGCAATGCCCGCAGCCAATGCTGAAATCGTGAACAGCTGGATCGAACGTTTCATATAAACCTCCATGGCTTATTTTTCGGGAATCGTAGCGAAACAGCGTCGCTACCTGACCCGGGTAAAACGATCGCCATGGCAGCAGGGTTCCGGAATTTTTGTTAACGTTTCCTAATGCTCAGACGAGACACTAACCAGTGATCGCTTTGAGAACAGGGCGAATGCACCGCCAGGGCAGTCTGTTATAGACTGCGCCGCTGGAATGAACCCACGCAGGTAAACATCGGCTTTGGCAATTTTTCCTTTTAAACCCCCTAAGGCCCGGCGGTTCGAAGTGCTGGTGCAGCCCCATCTGGACGCCATGTACCGGTTTGCGTTTCGTTTGGCAGGCCAGCAGCAGGACGCGGAAGATCTGGTCCAGGATGTGGTGATCAAGCTCTATCCGCGGCTGGATGAGCTTGAGTCGGTCCAGCAGTTGCGCCCCTGGCTTAACCGCGTGCTCTACCGGCAGTTTATTGACCAGGTCCGCCGGAAGGGACGCCAGGGCGATCGGCCGTTGACAGAGCTCGTCAGCGGCGAGGGCCAGGCCGACTGGCTGGACAGCCTGGAATCGGACAGCACGGGGCCGGATCTGCATCTGGAGCAGGGCCGGCTTCGACCCGTTCTTGATCGGGTACTGGCGACTCTGACGCCCGATCAGCGAACCCTGTTGCTACTTCATGATGTGGATGGCTGGCGCCAGGACGATATTGCCGAAGTGCTGGATATCCCGGTCGGAACCGTTAAGTCCAGGTTGCACCGCTGCCGGGCCGCCTTGCGTAGAAAATTACAGCAGGAGCTGGAACCAAATGCTCCAGCAGATCGTGTGGGGGAATGAGGTGATGACCATGTCCTGTAAAGAAACCCGGTTGGCCCTGCCCGACTACATCCAAAACGACCTTTCCCCTGCTGAACATGATCGGGTTGCGCAGCATCTGGCCGGCTGTGAGGCCTGCAATCAGGTTCTCGAGTCAGAGCGTGCCCTGAGTCATGCTCTGGAGGACCGCTCTGCCATTCCGGCACCGTCCTCGGGGTTTGAAGCGCGTGTATTGGGTGCTGCACGGGAAGTCGATAACACCGGATGGAGCCACTCGGTTCTGGGTGGCGCCATTGCGGCGGCCCTCGCTCTGGGTGTTGGTCTTGGTGTTCTGTTGCAGCCGGGCGTATCCACGGAAGACGGAGGTTCCGGGATCGTCTCTGTGGAGCCGGTGGCTGAAGAGTCGGAGCAGTCTGTGGCGGTGCCAGTTGATAAAACAGTCCGGCTGGCGTTCCGCTCCGGTGAGGCATTGGATAATGTCACGCTGACGCTGGAGCTGCCGCCGCATGTTGAACTTGCATCATGGCCGGGGCGCCGGGAACTCAGCTGGCAGGTAAGCCTGGACGCGGGTGAAAATGTCCTGTCGCTGCCTTTGAAGTTGCTGTTCCCGGGAGCGGGCGAGCTGGTGGCACGATTGGACACCGGTGACCGCCAGAAAACTTTCCGGGCACCGATCCCGGACTATCCGGCACAGGGGACTGAGGGCCCAGAATCATGAAATGTAACAGCCTCTTTCAGGGTTTGCAGTGGACGGTATTGGCCGTTTTTCTGTTAGTGGCGCCGATGACAACAGTGGCGAACGATGACCTGGATGTTACCATGCGCATGGTGACTGACGATGTTGAGCTGACCGACTCAGTGGTGCGGGAAATTGAGCTGCCCAGAGCGGTTCAAAGACCTGAGCGTCCCGGCGAACCAGGTTCTCGGGGCCGCGATGTGGTAGATGATGTGGTCGATAAAGCCCGGGAGAATGGGCGTGAGTTCGGCGAATCAATGTCTGAAAGGGCCCGGGAATCCCGGGAAGTGCCCGGGGGGCGGCCTGAACGACCCCAGATGCCTGAAAGACCGGAACGCCCCGAACTGCCGGACGCAGCGGGGAAAGAACGCTGAAATCGAGTTATTGAGCCAGCCGGTCTGTCCTGAAATGAATGATGTGGAGAGACCTGTTTGCTGGTGTACTGGCTTGCCCTTTCTTTATTCCTTTTTCTGGTTGCCCCCTCTGGTCTTGCGGCGGATGAAACCGATGCCGGAATGGAGCAGTTCCGGGCCGGCATTCAATCATTTGAAAATGGAAACCTGAACACCGCCCGGGCGCAATTTGAAAGCGCTGTTGCCGCTGGTCTGACATCCTCATCCCTTTTTTATAACCTCGGCGTTACCTGTTACCAGCTCGGCGATTACCCGGCCGCTGAAGCGGCATTCCGTAGATTACTCGACGGCCAGAACAGTTACCTGGCCGGCTACAATCTTGGGCTGGTAGCGCTTGAGAGAGGCGATACCAGCGCCGCCAAAGGCTGGTTTGAGCAGTCGGCCGCTCCCGGCGCTCCGGAGAAAATCAGGGCTTTGTCCCTTGCCCAGCTGGACAAGCTTGGCGAGGGCGAGGATGTGGCGCGCCCGCGCAAACTCGGTACCCGTCAGGCCTATCTGGCTGTGTCCGGGGGTTATGACTCCAATATTGCCGGGTTGCCCGAGGACACCGCTTCCAGTGAAGGTGGAGTCTTCCTGGAAGCTCTGGCGGCCGGAACTCAGGAGATTCCGGCCAACGGAAGTTCCCGGCTTGCTGCGGAAGTGGCCGCGTATGTCCGGGAGTACCCCTCGGAAGAAAGTTACAACACCCGCGTTTTACAGGGCCAGGGAGGCTGGTCAGACGACTTTGACGGTGGCCAGCGGGGGGCGGCAGTGACGGTGGCTCAGTCCTGGTTCGACACCCAGGCTCTGGAACGGCGATACGGTGTTGAAGGCTATTACCGCTGGCGCGATTGTGCCCTGGTGGGCCGCCCGGACCGATGTGGCATTACCGTGGCGGCCGCTACCGTTGATGGTGGATCCGGTTTCGAGGCTTACGACGGGCAGTGGTACCGGGCGCGGGCCCGGGCCCTGAAATACTACGGGCGCTGGCGACTCGATAGCCAATACACACTGGAAATCAATGATCGCCGGGATCTGCGCACGACAAACGAATTCATCAGTGTCTCACCCACTCATCACACCTTCGAAGTGAAAGCCCGTTACCGCTGGCAACCGGAGCTTGTGATTGGCGCCGCCGGCTCGATCCGCCACAGCCGATATCAGGATGCCCACGTGGTAGTCGCTTCGGCCGGAGAAAGCGGGCACAGAGAGGATAATCGCCTTGAGGTCGGGATGTTGGCCGAACGGGCGCTGGACGCCCACTGGCTGGTCCGCGGGGAGTGGTTGGTGCGCGACAATAGCAGCAGTCTGGACCAGTACAGTTATGAGCGTCAGACCATCCTGTTTACGTTGGAGGGTGCCTTCTAGCCCTGCTGCTGCAGGGCCGGAAGGCTGGGTATGTCTAGAGGCCTGCGTTCCTGAGTCGGTTGGCGTGCTGCTTGTAGACGGCTTTCGGGTCGGTCTCGAACAGGCTGTGCAGCCCAAGCGCCTGATTCACTTCATCAAGATGGTTCATGAAGTAATTGTCGCGGATAACCTTGCCGAAGCGGTTGCTGCAGCGTCCGACCAGGCCATCGTTCTGGCTGAAGCCGAACGCCAGGCTGGTGGTGCCGAGCAGGGCGTCGGACGGATCCAGCACGTTGGTCAGAACACCGGTGCCGCCCCAGGAGTAGAAGCGAACACCGTTTGCCGAGTAAGCGCCTTCTCCGCACGCCGTTGCCGGTACACCGGCCGGCGCGAAGCTATTGAATTCGGCGCTTCCCTGTGTGGTCAGGGAGTACAGGCTGGAGCGCAGGTCCTGGTTGTAACCGCCACCTGAGAGCAGATCGATCAGGCCCCCAAGCGCATCGCCCAGGCTTGCGGCGAGGCTCTCGGCGGGCGAGCCGTAGATCAAATCAGCCACCGGGGAGCCCTTGTGGGGCGAACCCACAGAAGTTACCGAGGCAACCAGATCCGGCCGGACCCTGGCAATGTAACGGGCCGTGGGACCACCATGGCTGTGGCCAATCAGATTGACCTTGCCGTGCACCGCGGCGATGGCCTGTACCTGCGGCAAAAGGGCCTCACCGCGAGCGATGGTGCTGTCCAGGGCCGGCACCTGGGTAGTGTAGACATCGGCGCCGTATTTGCGGAGATCCTCCGCGACGCCGTACCAGTAATCTACGCCGGCAATGGAGTCAAAGCCGAACATGCCGTGTACCAGCACAACCGGGTAACGGGTATCCGTGTAGTTGGAAGGGGTAGAGTCCCACCACCAGGCGGCAGAGGGGGCGGACCAGGCCACAGTGAGGGCCAGGGCCAGTGCTTGGATCCAGAGTTTCATTGTCATTCCTACAGTTTGATGTTGTGTTTGTTATTCAAACTGCGGCTCAACCTAACGGGTTGCTCCAGAGACTTTCTTCTCGTACTGCATCTGCAACGTGGCAGATCGAGTGCTTCCGTGCGCTGACTTGATTGTTGTCTTTGTTAGATTGGTGCCGTCAGAGCATCTCGGTAGAGATTAGATCAACATTTGATCAGTCGGAGTGGTAAGTCAACGGCGAAAGAGGTCAGCTAGGTGTGTTCGTCTTGGAAGTGTGACGCTCGTCACTGAGGTGGCCCCGCAGGACATGATGTGACCTGCGGGGTCGTCGATGGGTAAGGGTCGAAAGGTCAGAGCGTGGCCATGACCTTTTTCGCCGCCGCTATGGTATCGGCAATATCCTGGTCTGACAGCGCAGCCGTGGTGAAGCCGGCCTCAAACGCCGAAGGTGCCAGATAGATGCCTTCCTTCAGCATGCCCTGGAAGAACTTCTTGAAGCGCTCGACATCACAGGCCATCACCTGGTCAAAGCGGGTGACAGACCTTTCCTCGGTGAAGAAGAACCCGAACATGGCGCCGGCACTCTGCACCGTCAACGGGATGCCGGTGGCGTCAGCGGCTTCTTTCAGGCCATCGCGAACGGCATTGGTTTTCTCGGTCAGCCGGTCGTGGAAGCCGGGTTCGGAGATCGCATTCAGCGTAGTCAGGCCGGCACACATGGCCAGGGGGTTGCCGCTCAGGGTACCTGCCTGATAGACCGGGCCGAGTGGCGAAATGTGCTCCATGATTTCCCGTTTGCCGCCAAAGGCGCCGACCGGGAGGCCGCCACCGATCACCTTGCCCAGGGCCGTGAGATCCGGGGTAACACCGTAGAGCCCCTGCGCACCGCCGAGTGACACCCGGAACCCGGTCATCACCTCGTCGAAGATCAATACGGTGCCGTGCTCGTCGCACACTTCCCTCAGTCCTTCCAGGAAGCCCGGAACCGGCGGGATGCAGTTCATGTTACCGGCCACGGGTTCAACGATAATGGCAGCGATCTGGTCGCCCATTTCCCGGAAGCATTCCCGAACGCTGTCCATGTCGTTGTAGGTCAGCGTGATGGTGTGCTCGGCCAGGCTGGCGGGGATGCCCGGGGAGTTCGGTACACCGAGGGTGAGAGCACCGGAGCCGGCCTTAACCAGCAGTGAATCCACGTGACCGTGGTAACAGCCTTCAAATTTCACGATCTTGTCGCGACCTGTGTAGCCCCGGGCCAGGCGAATGGTGCTCATGGTGGCCTCGGTGCCGGAGTTCACCATGCGTACCAGTTCGATGGAGGGCACCAGTTCGCACACCTTCTTGGCCATTTCGGTTTCGAGGGCCGTGGGTGCCCCGTAGCCAACGCCCAAATCGACCTGCGCGTGCAGGGCGTCCTTGATGCGCTGGTCTCCGTGGCCAAGAATCATCGGGCCCCAGGAGCCGATGTAATCGATGTAGCGCTGGTCGTCTTCGTCATACAGGTAGGCGCCCTGGGCGTGTTTGAAGAAAATGGGCGTACCGCCGACGCCGCGAAACGCCCGAACCGGAGAATTCACGCCACCGGGAATGTATTTCTGGGCCTGCTCGAACAGGGTTTCGGAGTGCGTCATGGATCTGGGCTCCTGTTATTCGGAAAGTGAAAAAAGTGGGTGATGGCTTGCGAATAAGCGTTCAAAAGCTTTGGCTCGCAGCTCAATGTCATCAGTGGTGCCGCCAAACAGGCCGCCAACCACGGCAAGCATGTCGGCCCCGGCGCGAATCAGGGGTTCGGCGTTTTCCACAGTCACACCGCCAATGGCGGTCAGCGGGCGTCCGAAATTCTTTGCTTCAGTCAGCACCCCGGGGGAGGCTGCCGGTGCTCCGGGTTTGGTCGACGACGTATAGAAGCGCCCAAACGCCAAGTAGTCGGCACCTGCCTCCAGTCCGGCCCGTGCCAATGCCAGGTCGGCGTGGCAGGTGATACCAATAATGGCCTGGTCACCGAGCAGCTGGCGGGCGGCGGTCAGCGAGCCGTCCGTCTGCCCCATATGGACTCCGGCTGCGCCGATACGTTTTGCCAGGTCCGGGTCGTCGTTGATCAGCAGCGGGACACCAGCATTCTGGCAAACAGCCTGCAGGTTCTTGGCCTGGGTAAGCCTCTCGGCCATCGGCGCATGTTTCTCGCGGTATTGTACCATGACTGCGCCCCCCCTAAGTGCGGCCTCAACTGACTCGATCAGTGTTTCAGCGGGGGTGAGCACGCTGTCGGTGATGGCGTAGAGGCCCGGGCGAAGCCCTTTGCTCATCGTTCCCACAGAATGCCTCGGTCCGGTACCGGTTGGCCTTTGCCCACTTCCAAAGCGTGCAGGATGGCGCGCTGGACGTAGTTCTGGGCCTGGGAAATGGCGGCACGTTGAGACAGGCCGGAGGCCCTGCCGGCAGCAATCGCCGCGGCCAGCGTACAGCCGGTACCGTGATACTCGCCGCCGATACGTTCAACCTCCCAGCGCATGGGTTCTGGCGCGTGGTTATAGAGCGTGTTGATAATGTGAACGCCGGTGCCATGCCCGCCGGTGGCCAATACCGATTCGCACCCGCCGGCCAACAGATTGGCGGCGGCCTGGTCCGGGTCATCACTGCCGCCGAGCATCGCCAGCTCGATCCCGTTTGGCGTAATCATCTCGGCCAGGGGAAAGAGCTTTTCCTTCATGGCGGTAACAAGCTCGTCGTCGGCCAGATCACCACCCCCTGCGGCCTTGATCACCGGGTCGGTGATCACTGGTAAGTTCGGGTGTTCACGGACGAAATCCACCAGCACATCCACAACGGCTGCATTGCCCAGGGCGCCGGTTTTGATGGCGTGAATGGGAGTGTCCTCAGCAAGGCACTGGAGTTGCTGGCGAATCAGATCAGCCGATACCGCTTCGGCGCCATACACGTTGCGGGTATCCTGAACGGTGAGGCAGGAGAGAACCGGCAAGGGGTGGCAGCCCAGCGAGGTGACTGCCTGAATGTCGGCCTGAATGCCGGCGCCACCAGAGGGGTCGAGGCCGGAAAGAATAAGAACCTGGGGTCGGGTATAACGTTTAATGACTCAGCTCCTCAAAACGGTTTGACAACAGCCAGGATAACAACGGCCAGCAGGATCAGGACCGGCAGTTCATTGAACCACCGGTAAAATACGTGACTTCTGGTGTTCTGGTCGTCCCGGAAGACCTTTACAAGGTGTCCGCAGTAAAAATGGTAAACAATCAGTATTGCCACGAGTAACAGCTTGGCATGCATCCAGCCCTGGCTGAAATAGCCGGACACATTGTAACTGATCAGCCACACACCGAAGACAATCGTGGCAATCATTGAGGGCGTGGTGATGCCCCGATAGAGCTTGCGCTCCATGATCTTGAATCGTTCGCGCCCCGGTTCATCCTCGCAGGCGGCGTGGTAGACGAACAGCCTGGGCAGATAGAAGATGCCGGCAAACCAGCACACCAGTGAAATAATATGGAAGGCTTTGACCCACAGCATTCGTCAGCTCCGTCGGTATTGGTAATAACTTTCGATATCGGATTTGAGCACCACACCGTAAACCCGCTGGATCATGGGCGCTACGTGACGTTGTACGTACAGGGCCTCGGCGTTGGTTGACTCGAATTCGTCCAGGGCCTCCTCAAGGGTGGCCTGGTATTGTACCGGAGCGACATCACGACGATTGGCGGGAATATCCATCAGATCGATGGACTCCGGGGGCTCGATTTCTTCTTCGGAAACCAGCTTTTCGGTGTCTTCGATATAGCGGGCGAGGTCGACCGCTGGCAGCAGGGCGGTCGGCCCGTTACTGCCCTCAACAACCAGCCACTTGGGTTCGGATTTCAGGACCTTCCGGGCGTCCCCGACAGTAAGGTGTCGCTCTGTGCGCAGAATGCTGCGGTCCATAATGGCTCCTACCGATACCCGGCGCAGGGCCTGGATAACCGGAGAATTCTGGTAGCTCAGGCCCTGATTCTTGAGGATGGTAAGGAACAGTGATTTCTTGCCGAACGCTTCACTGGTCACCAGGCTTGAGGTGGTAATGATGAGCATGCCCGGAAGGATGATGTTGGCGTTATGGGTCAGTTCCATCAGGGCCATCAGGGCAGCCAGCGGCGCCTGAAGCACTGCCCCCATCATGGCTCCCATGCCCAGTATGGCGTAGACCCCTACGGAGGAAGCGTGCTCCGGCATGATCTGGGCCCCGATCAGCCCCATTGCTCCCCCCAGTGTTGCACCCATAAACAGAGTCGGGCCGATGACGCCACTTGGCATGCCCAGCCCGATGGACAACGATGTAATGATCAGTTTGGCAACGCCTGCGCCCAATAGCAGCCAGAATCCCAGCTGACCATTAATGGTTTCGTTAACAGTGTCGTACCCGATACCCATGGTTTCCGGAACCAGAATGGCGAAAGGCACCATCAGCAAACCTGCGGTGACAATCCGCAACAGGACTGGCCGGTGGTGATGTTTGCCCATGGTGTCCACTAACTGAATAAACAACGCAGCGGCAATGCCGATAATGACGGCAATAGCGAGAATCCAGGGAATCTCAAGCAGGGAATTCATCGTCAGGGCAGGCACGTTGAAGGCTGGCTCTGAGCCATACACCGCCTGGGTGACAACGGCGGCACTGACCGCTGCCAGGATGATAGGGGTGAAGCCGGCAATGGTGTATTCCATCATCACGACTTCCATGGCGAAAATGACACCGGATATCGGCGTATTGAACGAGGCTGAAATCGCCGCTGCGCAGCCGCAGGCAACCAGGGTCCGGATGCTGTTGTTCGGCAACCGCATCCACTGCCCCATCAGGCTGGAGAACGCGGCCCCCAGATGCACCGCCGGTCCCTCCCGGCCTGCGGACTGGCCACTGACAACCGTGGCGACGCCCGAGATGAATTGCACGATGGCGCTGCGGATGGATATGTAGCCCTGGTGGTAATTCAGGCGCTCCATGACATGGACAACCCCCACCTTGCGGTCATGGGTGGCCAGCCGGTGGAACAGCAAACCGAGGCTGAGAGCCCCTGCAAGAGGAAGCAGGCCGCGGGTCAGCAGGTCGAGGTTCTCAAACGACTCAGAGCCCTCTCCCGGAAGAAAGCGCTCCAGGGGCCATTCGATGGCCAGGCGGAAAATCAGGATGACACCGCCAGTGATAAGCCCCGATAACAGGCCAAGAACGGCCAGTTGCGGCAGCGCGTCGACACCGGAAAGCCTGCGCCGGAAAACAGGGATCAGGTGCTCGGTAATCTGGTACCAGATTTTCTGCATGAGGCCGGAGTTCCGGTGAATTTAGGCGGACTGCCAGAAGGTTTCTGGCAACGTTTCTGACAACATTGTAACGGTCGCCCTGAGGGCTGCAATAAGTCATTGGTTTATCATGGTAGACTACGCCGTCAAACCTCAAAATCCTGATACGACGTCGCTGGAGAGAAAGGTGATTAAAGTAGGCATCGTTGGTGGCACCGGGTATACCGGTGTGGAGCTGCTGAGAATCCTCGCGGTTCACCCTGAAGTTTCGGTCAGTTGCATTACATCCCGCTCGGAATCCGGCATGCCAGTGGCGGACATGTATCCGAATTTGCGCGGGCATTATGACCTGGCGTTTTCCGAACCGGATCCGTCCGTGCTGGCAGCCTGCGATCTGGTTTTCTTTGCCACACCCCACGGTGTTGCCATGCGAATGGTGCCGGAACTGATGGCTGCCGGCGTACGTGTGGTAGATCTATCCGCCGACTTTCGATTGAAGGATCTGGATGTCTGGGCCAACTGGTACGGCATGGCCCACGAGAGCCCGGAGTGGGCGGAGAAAGCAGTGTACGGGCTGCCGGAAGTGGTTCGCGATGAAATCCGCAACGCACAACTGGTCGCCAATCCGGGCTGTTACCCGACAGCTGTTCAGCTGGGCTTCCTGCCGTTGCTGGAACAAGGCCTGGTCGATCCTGCCCGTTTGATTGCCGACGCCAAATCCGGCGCCAGCGGTGCGGGTCGTCAGGGCAAGATTGGCATGCTCCATGGGGAGGTCGGTGAAAGCTTCAAGGCATACGGTGCATCCGGCCATCGACATCTGCCGGAGATCCGCCAGGGCCTTTCCGGCGCGGCTGGCGGTGATGTGGACGTGACGTTTGTGCCACATCTGATCCCCATGATCCGGGGCATTGAAGCCACGCTTTATGCCGAACTGAAAGATCCGGCAGATTTTGGTCGGCTTCAGGGGCTGTTTGAGCAACGCTTTGAAGACGAGCCCTTTGTTGATGTGATGCCATTTGGCAGCCACCCGGAAACCCGCAGTGTGCGCGGAGCGAACCAGTGTCGCATGGCGCTGCACAGGCAGGAGCAAAGCAACATTGTTATCGTGTCATCGGTCATTGATAACCTGGTGAAGGGTGCCGCCGGGCAGGCCGTTCAGAATATGAACATCATGTTCGGTCTGGCAGAAACCACGGGGCTTGAAGCTCCGGCGCTCCTGCCGTAACCGCAAAGGGAAAACTGTGAGCGAGCAGAGAAGGCCGGCTGAAGAGTATGTGGTCATCCGGCATCGTCCCGGTTATCGGTTACGCAGGACAGCCATCCTGCTGGTATTCACCATTGTTGCGGCCATTGCCGGTTACGCAGCCGGCCTGGCACAGGGCGGTTTCCGCTTTTCCAGTGCGGAAGAATCGAACCATGTGCTGGAGAATGAGGTCGAGGAGCTTCGAGAGAACTTCCGCGAGGCCCGGCAGCAGCTGATCAACCTTGAGCGCGGGCGGGTCATTGATGAACAGGCGCTGAACCAGGCCCGGAAAACCATCGTTGATCTGGAAACCCGGATTGGGTCACTGCAATCCGACCTTACTTTCTATAAAAACATCATGGCTCCCTCGGAAACCAGCAAAGGGCTTCAGGTTGACAGTTTCACGCTGGCGCGCAACCGAAGTCCGGATAGCCATGATTTCAAGTTGGTGCTGACCCAGGTTGGCAACAACAAAAGTTACATTTCGGGCGTGGTGGCAGTGAATGTCATTGGTCTGCGCAATGAAGAGAAAGAGGTGATCGCCCTGCGCGATCTCTCTGAGGACATAGAGGATCTCGGCGTCAAGTTCCGTTTCCGGTATTTCCAGGATGTTGAAGGTACCCTGGATTTGCCGGAGGACTTTGAGCCGATCGAGATTCAGGTGGTAGCCCAGGCGGAGGGGCGGAAATCCTCGCAGGCGGAGCGCACCTTTAACTGGGATGATTTGACGGAGAACTGAGATGCTTGGCAAGAAAAAGCAGAAACCGCGCCGGCCCACCGGCCATTTTGATACCCTGATTTCGTCCCGCACAAGTATTGAGGGCGATGTTCACTTCTCCGGAGGGTTGCACGTAGACGGCCGAATCCGCGGCAAGGTGGTCGCCGACGATGGGGCAGATGCTGTGCTTCGGGTTTCGGAAGTCGGAGAGGTTACCGGTGATATCAACGCCCCTCATGTGATCATCAATGGCACTGTGAATGGCGATGTCTATGCCTCCGCGCATCTTGAACTGGCCGAAAAGGCCGCCATTAATGGCAGCGTATACTACAACCTGATCGAGATGGCGATGGGTGCCTCGGTGAACGGTAACCTGGTCCACCAGCGGGAGCCGGTAGGGCTGCTTGCACAGGATGGCTCCGGTGCGAAGCAGCGCCAGGATCAGCCGGATGGTGACGATAACGTGTCGGACTCTGAATCGACTGATAATGGTGGAAAGTCCGAATAGTTGATTGTTTTAGTCAGGAATACCATAATCGCCTGAGTCAGAATTGATAATCCGGAGGCGAACTTGAGTGCAGTCCAGCAACAAATGGCCACACCGCTGTTTTTCAGTGACAGTGCGGTTGCCAAGGTGCGTGAGTTGATCGAGGAAGAGGGTAACTCCGAACTCAAGCTCCGTGTCTTTGTGACGGGCGGCGGCTGTTCCGGGTTTCAATACGGGTTCTCGTTCGATGAGACTCAGGACGACGAAGATACCGTTATTGAGCGTGATGGTGTCTACCTGTTGGTGGATCCCATGAGCTACCAGTATCTGGTCGGGGCTACCATCGACTACCAGGAAGGGCTTCAAGGCTCCCAGTTCGTTGTCCAGAACCCGAACGCCAGCTCAACTTGCGGCTGCGGAAGCTCCTTCTCTATTTAAATCAGGAATGATCTCAGGCCGGATAGATGGCGCCAAGAATCCGCGGGCCGGAGGCGCCGGTTACTTCCGGCAAATTGCCGGGCATGCCCTCAATGGCCTGTTTTGCCAGCCACGCGAACGCCACCGGTTCCACCATTTGCGGATCGAGCCCGAGATCTGAAGTAAGCAGTAAGCGGGCCTGAGGCAAGGCTTTTTCAAGCTCGCCCATTAGCAGCGGATTACGCGCTCCGCCGCCACAGACATAAATCGTGAGGTTTTCGGCATCGGGTAGCTGTTTGACCACGCTGTCGACCGTCAACTGTAGCAGTGTTCTTTGAATATCTTCCGCAGGAATCTCCAGGTGTCGATTCACCTGCGTCTTGATCCACTCCAGATTAAACCTCTCCTTACCGGTACTTTTCGGTGGCTTACGAGAAAAATAGGCGTCCGAGAGCATATCGTTGAGCAGTTCCTCATTCACCTTGCCTTCACTGGCCCAATGGCCCGCGCTATCGAAAGGAAGGCCGGTCTGGTCCAGGCACCAGGCATCCATCAGCGAATTGGCTGGTCCGGTGTCGAACCCGGTGGTTGGGCCGCTTCCGTTGGCTGGAATCCAGGTGATGTTTGCGATTCCTCCGAGGTTGAGGATGCAGCGATCTTCCGTCTCTGAGCTGAAAAAGGCTTTGTGAAACGCGGGAACCAGTGGCGCTCCCTGTCCGCCGGCAGCCATGTCCCGTCGCCGGAAGTCGGCAACAGTGGCAATGCCAGAGGTTTCGGAGATGATGGATGGATTGCCAATCTGCATGGTAAATGGCGACGCGCCGGAAGGTTGGTGACGAAGTGTCTGACCATGGCTGCCAATGGCCCGAATTGTCGACGGAGCGAGGCCTGACTGTCTGATCACTTCGGCAGCTGCCTGGGCGAACAGCGTGCCGACCAGAGTGTCCAGTTCACCGATTTCATCGGGTGCTGCCTGATTCTGGCATGCTGCGAGAAGCCGGTGGCGGATCTGATCGGGGTAGGGGACGGTGTGGGATGCGTGTATTCGTGTGGACTGCCCCTGGAAAGACACCAGCACGGCATCAATGCCATCCATGCTGGTGCCGGACATTAACCCGAGCCAGGCGTCCACGGCGCTTAGTCGTCTGACGCGAGTGCGAGCTGCTGGTAGCTCTCGCGGAATACATCGAATTGCGCGATTCGCTGTTCGGTTACCTGCTTGAAACGCGCCATTTCCGAAGCCGGGACAGGCTTGGCATCCGGCAACTTCACGGTACGTGAGTTACGTGGTGCGCCATTCAGCCTGAATTCATAATGCAAATGGGGGCCGGTTACCATGCCGGAGGAGCCGACGTAGCCAATGGTTTCGCCCTGCTTGACCCGCGTGCCGTTCCTGATGCCTTTGCCGAGTCGGCTCATGTGGGCATACAGGGTGGTAATGTTGTCACCATGCTTGAGGATAACGGTACGACCATAGCCGCCTTTCCATCCCGCAAACTGCACGCGGCCGGTCCCTGCTGCCTTGATGGGAGTCCCTGGAGGCGCGCCATAGTCGGTGCCTTCGTGCGGACGAACCACGTCGAGAACAGGATGGCGTCTCTGAAGATTGAAGGGCGAGGATACTCGCGCATTTATTGGCGTACGCAGGAACGCCTTGCGCATGCTCTTGCCATTGGGGCTGTAATAGTCGCTATCGCCCTTGCTGTCGGTATAGAGCAAAGCGATATTTTCCTCTCCGCGATTCAAAAATCTGGCTGAGAGGATGCGCCCGGTTCCGAATTTTTCGCCATCAAGGTAGAGCTCTTCATAGACCACCTCAAACTGATCGCCCTTGCGAACGTCGTACACAAAGTCGATTTCCCAGCCGAAGATGCCAGCCAGCTCCATGGTGAGCTGGTCAGTCAGACCCGCTTCACGGGCGGCAAGATACAAAGAGCCGTCGATGGTCCCGGAGGCGAATGTTGGCCGTGCCTCGGGTTTGCGAGTTTCCGTCTCTCCGGTGAAAGATTCGTCTTTCCTGGTGATTTTCAGGGTCTCAAGGAGGTTGCGTTGAAGTTCAATCGCCGCAAGTGAACCCTCGTCCGTGGTGGCAAAACGGATCGTTTCGCCGGCATACAGGCGCTCCAGCTTTTTTGCTTCGCCGTCGCCATGGATCACTGAGAGCATAATGCCGTCGTTAAACCCGGCTTTCCTGAACAAAGAGGACAGGGTGTCGCCGGATTTGATGGCAAACGTTTGCCATTCAAGTGCTGGCTCTTCAGGAACTGTGGTGTTGGCCGGCACTGACACGCTGGCTTGCTGGACGGGCTGGTTATCGGCTTCAGCCTCTGCCGCAGGCGACGCAGTTTGCTCTTCTTTTGAGGATGCAGTCGGCTGCGTTGGCTGTTCCGTGGAAGGGCCGACTTCTGAGACGGTGCCTTGCTCCAGATCCAGGGCGTAAGACATCCGTTTGGCTTCAACATTGCTGCTGGGGCTCATCAAAATGGCAGCGGTAACGGCAACGGTGGCCGCGGCAGCAATAGTAATATGTGATTTTGGAAACATTTTAAGCACGTATCGCACCCGTTTTAATCGGCATTCCGGCAGCTTGTACTGCCTAATTAAAGCTGTTGTTCAAGTATAGTCCAACAGATTACCGTATAAAATACATGCGGGACAGCGTGGAACATTACGGTTGCTGTTCCATCCTCCGGATTTCTTTTGGCAGCGTTGTTATAATACCGCGCCCTCGCGCACTGTCATTGATCGAAATCTGGTCAGGGTACTGTAGCAGGGGAGTGAGTAACTCACAGATTTCTTTTGTTGAAGTCTGTAACTGGCTGAATTTTTCTAGATCAAAACTGGGGACGTGTTGTTCATGGCATCCATTGATGAAGCGTTGGCGATAATCAAGCGAGGCGTAGACGAACTCATTCCGGAAGATGAGCTTATCGAGAAACTGAAGGAAGGTCGTCCGCTCCGGATAAAAGCGGGTTTCGATCCCACTGCGCCCGACCTTCATCTGGGGCACACGGTTCTTATTAACAAGCTTCGGCAGTTCCAGGATCTCGGTCACGAGGTGATGTTTCTGATCGGCGATTTCACCGGAATGATCGGTGATCCCACCGGCAAGAGTGCCACACGTCCTCCTTTAACGGAGCAGCAGGTTGCTGACAACGCGGTAAGCTATAAAGAGCAGGTGTTCAAAATCCTGGACCCCGAGAAAACCCGCGTCATGTTCAATTCCGATTGGATGAACAAGATGAGCGCCGCCGATATGATCAAGCTGGCGGGGCAGTACACTGTTGCCCGTATGCTGGAGCGGGATGATTTCACCAAACGTTATCGGGCCGAGCAGGCGATCGCAATTCACGAGTTTCTCTATCCGCTGGTTCAGGGTTATGACTCTGTTGCCATGGAGGCCGATGTTGAGCTGGGCGGTACCGACCAGAAGTTCAACCTTCTGATGGGGCGTATTCTGCAGAAGCATTACGGTCAGTCGCCTCAGGTGATCCTTACCATGCCAATTCTGGAAGGGCTCGATGGTGTTCAGAAGATGTCCAAGTCTCTGGGCAACTACGTGGGTGTAAATGACTCGCCAGGTGAAATGTACACCAAGCTGCTGTCGATGCCGGATGATCTCCTGTGGCGTTACTTCGAATTGCTGAGCTTTCGGCCGCTTGCCGAGGTGGAGGAGTTTCGTAAGGCAGTTGCTGGTGGCGCCAACCCGCAGGACTATAAGAAGTTGTTGGCGGAAGAGATTATTACCCGGTTTCACGATGAAGAGGCAGCACGCACTGCGCACAAGTCTGCCGGTAATCGCGTGGCGCTTGGTGAGATCCCGGATAATGTCCCAACCGTTGAGGTGCCTTTGGAGGGGCAGTCCGAAATTCCGATGGCGTCGGTGCTTCGCCTTGCCGGCCTGGTGAAGAACGGCGCGGCGGCGAGAGACGTCCTGGGGCGTGGTGCTGTCTTTGTGGATGGCCAGAAATTCGAAGGCGATCGGATGTTTGTGGAAGGTGATGATTGCGTGATCCAGGCGGGCAAGAAGAAGATTGCCCGTGTTTTGATCACTGCGTGATCGATCTTGGGCGATTTTGAGTTTTTTTCAGAATCGCCGTTGACACCCTTCGGCAGGTCTGTAGAATGCGCATCTCTTTCGAGGGGAGCACCGCTGAGGCGGCTCAGAAATCGAAAGGTAATTGTTTGAAAGCGCTGAAGAAAATGAGTTTTTAAATTCTTCAGAAAGCAGTTGACAGGCAAGCGATTCAATGTAGAATGCGCACCTCGAAACAAGCAGTAAGCCGGGTCATTTTTCGGCAGTTTCCGGAGACGGAAAGCAGCGAAAAATAAACGGTTGACAAGGCGGCGGAACGATGTAGAATACGCCACCTTGATTGAGCAACAGCTCAACCGCTCTTTAAAAAGTTAACCAAGTAATTCGTGTGGGCGCTGGCCGAGGTATTTCGGATATGAA
>Ga0208014_1000014_pt1 | contig 140708 bp, 116 predicted proteins | sample 25_taG_FD_184099 | JGI IMG/M metagenome (GOLD analysis project Ga0208014, IMG submission 184099) | Marine viral communities from Cariaco Basin, Caribbean Sea - 25_WHOI_OMZ (SPAdes) (version 2) | ecosystem: Environmental > Aquatic > Marine > Oceanic | place: Caribbean Sea: Cariaco Basin...
GCTCGTAGGTGAACGCCTGCATCAGCAGTTCGGCGCAGGTTACGAATGAGGCGATGATCATGACAAAAGCTGGCAAGCGAACGGATTCACTGACGAAATTCCGGATCAGCGATACCGCAAAGTTGGACCCCATGAGCACCATGAGTGTGGCCAGGCCCAGCCCAATGGCGTTAACGACGGTACTGGTCACGGCCAGAAGCGGGCAGAGCCCAAGCACCTGGACGAGGGCAGGGTTGTTGTCCCAGAGCCCGTCCCGGACGATTTCGCTGGATGATTTGGTTGCCATGATCAGGAATGCTCCGTATTGGACGATTCGCCGGCAATCGCTTCAGGGTTCAGGATGTTGTCTCTTGGTGACGGCTCTTCATTAAGCCGCTCCCGGATAATCTGACGATTTTCCCGGAAGTAGATCAGTGCCTTCTGAACAGCTTTTACCACAGCCCTTGGCGTGATGGTGGCGCCAGTAAACTGATCGAATTCTCCGCCATTCTTTTTGACGTTCCACTCCCGATGCGGGGGCTTGCCCAGAGAGCGGCCATCAAAGCTCTTGATCCAGTCGGATTTCCGGGTCTCGATCTGGTCTCCCAGCCCCGGGGTTTCTTTATGGTTGGTTACCCGGACGCCAAGAATGGTTCCCTGCATATCCACGCCCACCAGCAGGTGTATTTTGCCGGAGTACCCGTCCGGGGCCACCACGGGCATGATCATGCCAATGGGTCGTTCGTCCTGTCTCGCCACCCAGACGGTCAGAGGGCCGGGTTGCGCGAGCCGCTCGCTGGCGGGTAGCTGCACGGTGTCCCGGAGCAGGTCGTTGTTGTGCCGGCTTTCCGGAATGATTTCATAGAGGGCCTGGGCCTCGGCACGGGCCGCCTGCTCACGAATGCGCTCTTCGGTAGCTACCTGGGTTACGGCGATGGTGCCACCGGTAATCACGGCAAACAAGCCGAGGCCGATGGCGCTGCGACGGATGGACTGTGCAACTGCAGCCATGATTATCCCTGACTCCCCGGTACACCCCTGCGGGCCTTGTGATGCCCATATGTCCGCGGGGGGGTGTAATGATCGATGAAGGGTACCGCAAAATTCATCAGTAAAACGCTGAACGCCACCGCGTCCGGATAATTGCCCCAGGTGCGGATCAGGTAGATCAGGATGCCAATCCCGGCTCCGTAGATCAGTTTGCCCTGATGGCTGGTGGCAGCCGAAACCGGATCGGTGGCGATAAAGAACGCACCCAACATGGTTCCGCCCGCCAGCAGATGCAGGGAGAGCGGTGTGTAGAGATCGGGGTTGCTACCAAAAGCCAGGCTCATCACGATCAGACCGCCAAGAAACCCAGCCGGAATATGCCAGCTGATAATGCGCAGGCCGATGAGCAGCAGACCCCCAGCGAGGAACGCTGCATTGACCCATTCCCAGCCCTTCGCAACACCTTCACCAAAGGTCGGGTGGTTGAGAACCTCGGCCGCGGTATGGGTGGTGATCTTGTGTTTGTATTCATCAAGCGGGGTTGCCATGGTCCAGCCGTCAACCGCTGTTTGCTGGCCGGAGGCAATGGTCGCCAGGGTCTCACCAAAGCCCGGTGCACCGTCCCAGAGCATGGCGGGTTCCGCCCAGTTGGTTGTCATGGCCACCGGAAATGAGACCAGAACCAGGGCGTAGCCCACCATGGCGGGGTTGAACGGATTTGAGCCCAGCCCGCCATACAGCTGCTTGGCAACAACGATGGCTGAAATCACCGCGACGGCTGAGACCCACCAGGGCGCAAACTGAGGCAGTGACAGGCCCAGCAGAAGGCCGGTGACGGCGGCGGTGTTGTCTTTGATAAAGAATGCGACTGGCTTCTTTCTGAGCTTGAGCAGGGCAGCTTCGGAGGCAATGGCAACGGCGATACAGAAGACCACATTGATCAGGTTGCCCCAGCCAAAAAACAGCGTCTGGGCCAAGAGGCCAGGCAAGGCCGCAATAAGTACCCACAACATCACGCGGGACGTTGGCCGGGCACTGTGTGCGTGGGGCGATGACTGCTGAACGAATGCCATGGATGTGGTGCCTGATCTCGGTTAGTGGGTTGGCTGGGATTCAGCTGAACTGGCGGCCAGCTTCTCTCTGGCTTCAGACAGCGCCTCTTCAGCCCGTTGTACCCGGTCGTGGTTCTTGGCCACGGCCCGCTCCAGCTTTTCTACGTTGTCTGCCTGCTGGGCTTTGGCGTCATCCAGCATGCCCTGCATGGTGTCCAGTTTTGACTGAGCCTGGCTCAGCTGCTTTTCGAGGGCCTCAATATCCGGTTTTTGCTCTGCAGGCGGGGCACTGGGGGCCGGCTGCGCACTGGCGGCAGGTGGCTGAGATGCCTCGGCCTTTGCTTTCTTGCGGGCCAGGGCCTGTTCAACCAGGGCTGACTTGGCGGCCCGCTCATCGACGGCCTCGCCCTCGTCTGCAGCTTTTTCCGCTTCGGCCTGCTTCTTCGCCGCCGCGTCGGCAGCTGCCTTCGCGCGCTCCTTGCGCCTGAGCTCTTTCTCCTGCTGCTCACGCTCAAGGCGGGCCTGGCGGGCCTCGAACCGTTCGCGGGCCCGGTCTGCCTTCAACTGCTCGGCCTGCTGTGCACGGATCTCGCCCTTGGCGAATCGATAGTACTGAACCAGTGGAATGGAACTCGGGCACACGTAGGAACAGGCCCCGCATTCAATACAGTCAAACAGGTTCAGGTGCTCCGCCTTTTCAAATTCGGTGGCCTTGGCGTGCCAGAACAGCTGTTGTGGCAATAGTTCCATGGGGCAGGCTTCGGCGCACTGTCCACAGCGAATGCAGGGCTGCTCCGGTGGTGGTGCCGGCAATTCAGCGGCCGTCGCGGCGATCACGCAGTTGGTGGTCTTGATCACCGGTACGGCTTCCGTTGTCAGCGTGTAGCCCATCATGGGGCCGCCCAAGACCAGACGGCTGACGGCGTCCTGGTTAACGCCGGCCTGCTCCAGCAGATGCTCAATCGGCGTGCCAATAAGAGCTTCGAAATTGCCCGGTTCCCGTACGGCTTCCCCGGTGATGGTAACCACACGGGAAATAAGCGGAGTTCCCTCTAAGACCGCCTGTGCCACGGCCACGGCAGTGCCGATGTTCTGGCACATCACGCCGATATCGGCCGGAATGCCCCCGCTGGGTACTTCCATGCCGGTCAGTATCTGGATCAGCTGTTTCTCGCCACCTGAGGGGTACTTGGTCGGCACAACGGCTATTTCGGTCTGGGTGCCTTCGGTGGCTTTTCGAAGTGCGGCAATGGCCTCGGGTTTATTATCCTCAATCCCGATCACGCAACGTTCGGGGCGCAGAATCCAGGCCATGATTTTCAGGCCGGCAACCACCTCGTCGGCCTTTTCCCGCATGGTCATGTCGTCAGCGGTGATGTAAGGCTCGCATTCCGCACCGTTGAGGATGAGCGTGCTTACCTTGCGGTCCCGGGGTGGCCGGAGTTTGATGTTGGTGGGAAAGCCGGCACCACCCATGCCGGAGATACCGGCGTCACGGATGATATGCAGAACCTGATCCCGCTCCAGCGAACGGTAGTCCTTCACGGGATTACGCTGGCACCACTGGTCTTCGCCATCCGGTTTCAGGGTGATGCACCGGTCTGCCATGCCTGAAGGGTGGGGAACCGGGAAGTCGGCAACGCTCTCGATCACGCCGGATGTCGGCGCATGAACGGGAACACCCATGCCCGTTTTCACATCGGCAAGTTTCTGTCCCTTCAATACCTGTTCGCCCACCTCAACAATGGCTTCGGCGGGATCGCCGATGTGCTGCTGAAGTGGCAGAACCAGGTAGTCCGGCACTCCCGCGTTACGAATCGGGCGCGAGGTGGAAATGTCTTTGTGCTCCGGAGGGTGGATGCCGCCGGAGAAGTCCCAGAGTTGAGTCATCAGGCGCTGGCTCCCTGGCGATCGGTGGCAATGAGGCCGGATTTGGGGGGTGTCCAGGTCCAGGTGCGAATATCCGGTTCCGCTGTCACCATGTCGATGCAATCCACCGGGCAGGGATCAACACACAGATCGCAGCCGGTGCATTCGCTTTCAATCACCGTGTGCATGTGTTTTGCGGCGCCAAGAATGGCATCCACGGGGCAAGCCTGGATGCACTTGGTGCAACCGATGCACTCGTCTTCGCGAATAACGGCAACCCGTTTGACCTGCTCAACGCCATGCTCGGCGTCCAGTGGTTCCGGCTCCACGTCCAGAAGGTCTGCCAGTGCCTTGATGGTGGACTCGCCGCCCGGCGGACACTTGTTGATGGGGCCGCCTTCGGCAATGGATTCGGCATAGGGCCGACAGCCGGGGTAGCCGCACTGGCCGCACTGGGTCTGGGGCAGAAGGGCATCGATCTGATCAACCAGGGGGTTCCCTTCCACCTTGAATCGTTCGGCGGCAAATCCGAGCAGGCCGCCGAAAACAACGGCAAGGGCCAGAAGAACCACAACGGCAACAAGAACGCTTGTCCACATAACCTGTTACTCCTAATCCTGCCAGCCGGTCAAACGCTGACCAGGCCGCCAAAGCCCAGGAAAGCCAGAGCCATCAGCCCGGCGGTAACCAGACCGATGGCAGCACCGCGAAAGGCAACTGGTACGTCGGCCACGGCGATGCGCTCACGCATGGCCGCGAACAGCACCAGAACCATGGAAAAGCCCGCTGCTGCGCCAAATCCATACAGAACCGACTCAACAAAGTTGTTGTTCTTGTTGATGTTCAGAAGGGCAACGCCGAGCACCGCGCAGTTCGTGGTGATCAGCGGAAGGAAAATACCCAGCACCCGATAAAGCAGCGGGCTTGTCTTACGAACTACCATCTCGGTGAACTGGACCACCACGGCAATCACCAGAATGAACGTGATGGTCCTCAGAAACGCCAGATCCAGCGGTTCAAGCAGGTAAGTGTAGGCAAGGTAGCTGCACACCGATGCCAGGGTCAGCACGAACGTGGTGGCCAGCGACATGCCCATGGCCGTTTCCAGCTTGCTGGAAACGCCCATGAACGGGCACAGGCCCAGGAACTGAACCAGTACAAAATTGTTCACCAGAATGGTGCTGACCAGAATCAGCAGATATTCGGTCATTTACCTTGCTCCATTGGGCCCCTGCCAGCGTTGCCCGGCCGCCCTTACATAATCCGCATGCCGGGGGTGGCGCCGGAATCCGGGGACAGGATAAAGATATCCTTGCCACCGGGGCCTGCCGCCAGAACCATGCCCTCGGACATCCCGAACTTCATCTTCCGCGGTTTCAGGTTGGCGACCATGACCGTCAGGCGTCCTTCGAGATCTTCGGGCTTGTAGGCTGACTTGATACCAGCAAACACGTTGCGCTCGCCATGCCCTACGTCAAGGGTGAGGCGAAGAAGTTTGTCGGCACCTTCCACGTGCTCGGCTTTGACAATTTTAACGACGCGAAGATCCACTTTCGCGAAATCGCCAAATTCTATTTCATCCGTAATGGGCTCAAGATTGGCAGCAGGTGCCGGTTTGCCGGTCGCTGCAGGCAACTCCTCCTTGGAAGCATCCAGCATTTTCTCGATCTGGGCCATGTCCACCCGGTTCATCAGCGGCTTGAACTTATTGATGCCGTGGTTCTCCAGGCGCTCGCTACGATTATTCCAGTCCAGCGGCGCAATCAGGAAGGCCTCGGAAGCCTTGGCGGTGTCCGGCAAGACCGGCGCCAGGTAAGTCATCAAAAGGTGGAACATGTTGATGGCGTTGGTACAGATGGCCTGAAGATTCTCCTCCTGGCCTTCCTGCTTGGCGATCACCCAGGGCTGCTCGTCGTTAACGTACTGGTTGGCAATGTCGGCCAGCTCCATGATCCGACGCATTGCGCGGCCAAATTCGCGGGCCTCGTAGAATTCCTCGATTTCCTCGCCGGCCTCGATGAATTCCTTCAGTTTGGCGTGCTCGGTAACCCGGCCAAGCTGGCCGTCGAAGCGCTTGGTAATGAAACCGGCACTGCGGCTGGCGATATTGACCACCTTGCCCACCAGATCCGAGTTCACCCGGGCGGCAAAGTCTTCCAGGTTCAGGTCCATGTCATCCACGCTGCCGGTCAGCTTGGCGGCGAAGTAGTAGCGCAGGTATTCCGGGTTCAGATGGTCAAGGTAGGTACGCGCCATGATAAACGTACCCCGGGACTTGGACATCTTCTTGCCGTTGACGGTTACAAAGCCGTGGGCCCAGACCGCCGTGGGTGTGCGGAAGCCGGCATCGTGAAGCATGGACGGCCAGAACAGAGCGTGGAAGTTGATGATGTCCTTGCCGATGAAGTGGTAGACCTCAGCGGTGGAATCAGCCTTCCAGAAGTGCTCAAAGTCGATGTCTTCGCGGTTACACAGGTTTTTGAAGCTGGCCAGGTAGCCGATCGGGGCGTCCAGCCAGACGTAGAAGTACTTGCCGGGCGCGTCCGGAATTTCGAAACCGAAGTAGGGCGCATCACGGCTGATGTCCCACTCCTGAAGTCCGGCATCCAGCCATTCCGCCAGCTTGTTGGCGACCTGGGGCTGAAGGGTACCGCTGCGGGTCCAATTGGCAAGGAAGTCCTGAAAGTCCGGCAGCTTGAAGAAATAGTGCTCGGATTCCTTCTCAACGGGTGTGGCGCCGGAAACCGCCGAGCGCGGATTGATCAGCTCGGCAGGTGTGTAGGTGGCGCCACAGGCCTCGCAGTTATCACCGTACTGGTCTTCGGTCTTACACTTGGGGCAGGTGCCCTTGATGAACCGGTCCGCCAGGAACATCTCCTTCTCCGGATCGAAGAACTGGGTGATCTTCCGGGTGGCAATGTGGCCGTTTTCCTGCAGCTGGTGGTAGATGTACTCCGAGAACTGACGGTTCTCTTCGGAGTGAGTGGTGTAATAGTTGTCAAAACGGATATGGAACCCGGCAAAGTCTTCCTGGTGCTCCTCCCGGATCCGGTCAATCAGCTGCTCAGGTGTGATGCCTTCCCGCTCGGCACGGAGCATAATGGCAGTGCCATGGGCATCGTCGGCGCAAACGTAGTAACAGTTCTGGCCACGCATCTTCTGGTAGCGCACCCAGATGTCGGTCTGAATGTATTCCAGCAGGTGCCCCAGATGGATAGGGCCGTTGGCGTACGGCAGGGCGCTGGTGACCAGAATATCGCGCTGTTGCTTGCTCGCTTGCGTCATGGTGATGTCCGAACCTTATGTTGACACGGGTTGGAAAGACAAAACGGGGTTCTGGCGACCGTCGGAATTGCTTGCCCCAGGTAAAGACCCCATATGGTCAGAAACGGGCACAGATGATACCTTCCGAACAGATATTTTTCACCCGAATCACCTGTTTCCGTGCTTAAAATCGAGCATGAGCTTATTCCGGAGAACCCGATGACACAGATTTCAGAGCAGGCCCTGCAAACAGCGGTTCGCCAATACCGTGACCCGTACCTGAACAAGGACCTCTACGAACTGGGTGCGGTAAAATCCCTGAATGCCGACGACAGCGGAAACGTAACCCTCATGGTCGAGCTGCCGTATCCCTCGAAAGGTATCGCCGGCGCGCTGAAACAGCTGGTGGGCAACGCCCTGGAAGACGTCGACGGGGTAGAAAATGTGGACGTCCACGTAGGCCAAAAAATCCACTCCTACAAAGTCCAGAAAGACCTGCCCTCGGTGCCTGGCGTGAAGAACATCATTGCCGTCGCCTCCGGCAAGGGCGGTGTCGGTAAATCCACCACCGCCGTCAACCTCGCCCTGGCGCTCCAGGCCGAAGGCGCCCGGGTCGGCATCCTCGACGCCGACATCTACGGCCCCAGCATCGGCATGATGCTCGGCGTACCCGAAGGCAAGCGCCCGGACACCCGTGAAAACAAATACTTCGTCCCCATGGACGCCCACGGCCTCCAGGCCAACTCCATGGCCTTCGTTGTGACCGAGAAAACCCCCATGGTCTGGCGCGGCCCCATGGTCAGCGGCGCGGTCATGCAATTACTCCAGCAGACCCTCTGGAACGAACTCGACTACCTCATCGTCGACATGCCCCCCGGCACCGGCGACATCCAACTCACCCTGGCCCAGAAAGTCCCGGTAACCGGCGCCATCATCGTCACCACGCCCCAGGACATCGCTTTGCTGGACGGCAAAAAAGGCATCGAAATGTTCCGCAAAGTCGACATCCCCGTGTTGGGCGTTGTCGAAAACATGAGCGTCCACATCTGCAGCAACTGCGGCCACGAAGAACCCCTCTTCGGCCACGGCGGCGGCGAACGCATTGCCCAGGAATACGACACAACGCTCCTCGGCCAGCTGCCCCTGCACATGACCATCCGCGAACAAACCGACGGCGGCACCCCCTCGGTGATCGCCGAACCGGATTCCGAAGTGGCCCGTCGTTATCGGGATATCGCAAGAAGAGTAGGGGCCGAGCTCTCGACCCGCGAGCGGAACCTCTCCGGTTCGATCTCAAGCGTTTCGGTGACCGAGCACTAGAGGCGGCTTAAAGAGGCGAATTCCCGGCTACTCGAGTCGTGAGGTTGGGATGCGCTGTCCAAGACTGCAGAAGGCCGTGGGCGGTCAATTCGAATGTCGATTCGCGGGCGCAGGAAAAGCCGTCCAAAAATGTTGGAGGCCAAGGATGGCCGGAAACAAGCGCACATGGATGTGCTCGTAGCGGTTTTTGGACGGCTTTTCCTGTGACCGCAGCCCCCAAGCTCAAGCAAAAGAAGTAAGCTGCTGAAGCTTCGACAGACCTTCAGGGAACAGGTAAACTACGCCCCAATTTTCCCAGTGGATACGAGACTTCGCCAATGAGCATCAAATCCGACAAGTGGATTCGCCGGATGTCCGAACAACATGGCATGATCGAACCGTTCGAAAGCGGACAGGTTCGTGAAACCGAAAAAGGCCGCGTGATCTCCTACGGCACCTCCAGCTACGGCTACGACGTACGCTGCAGCAACGAATTCAAAATCTTCACCAACGTCCACTCCGCCACCGTGGACCCGAAGAACTTCGACGAAAACAGCTTCGTTAACTACACCGGCGACGTCTGCATCATCCCGCCAAACTCCTTCGCGCTGGCCCGCACCGTTGAATACTTCCGCATTCCCCGAAGCGTCTTGACTATCTGCCTGGGCAAGTCCACCTATGCCCGTTGCGGCATCATCGTCAACGTCACCCCGCTGGAGCCTGAGTGGGAAGGCCAGGTAACCCTGGAATTTTCCAACACCACCAACCTGCCGGCGAAGATCTACGCCAACGAAGGCGTCGCCCAGATGCTCTTCTTCGAATCCGACGAGATCTGCGAAACCAGCTACAAAGACCGGGGCGGCAAATATCTTGGCCAGACCGGCGTGACCCTGCCCAGGACATGAACGCCAACCAGTTCCTGAAAGCCGTTTCACAGCTGCAGGGCTGGCGCGAATGCGCCTTCCTGCTGGCTCTCGCTGAGCGCTCGTTTCCCAACTACGCCCTTTTCGCGGATGCCGTCGGACTGAAGACCGGGGCCAAAATGCGCCAGTTGCTGGATCTCGCCTGGGACATGCTCCAGAAAGACGTCTCGGAATCCGCGATTCCCCAGCTGCTGGCGAAGCTGGAAACCCTGTCCCCGGATGTAGACGCTTACGATGCCTACGGCGTTTACCCGGCATTCGACTTCTGCCAGCTACTGGAGCAGGCTCTGCTTAATCGTCTGAACCCGGGCAAGCACCGGGCAACGGACGCCTCGCAGATGGCCACAGCGACGGTGGTGAACTTCATAGAGCTGTCAGAAGGGGAGGATCTCGACGAAGACGAGCTGGTCAGGCTTCTGGACCAGCACCCCCTGATGAAAGACGACAAGACCTTCCAGCGGGAACTGGTTCTTGCTCTCAAGCGCCAGCGCACCCCCACGGATCAGTTTGTGGCCAGATTGCGGGAAGACGCGGCCAATGACGGCGTCAGCAATCTTGGTATCTCACTGGGCGAATAAACGCCGGATTGGGAGCCGAGCTACAATACTGGTGTTACCCCTTGATTTCAGTTCAGGCCAGATGGATGTCAGCCCATGAAACTCTCTGCTTTCGGTCGAAAATTTACCGCTGATTCCGGTATTACCTCCCTCATGGACGATCTGGGGAATGCCATGGCCTCCGGCGACGACATGATCATGATGGGAGGTGGTAACCCCGGCCATATTCCCGAGATTCAACAGAGAGTGCAGGAGATTCTGGCGGATATGAGCCGGAGCGAGGGCGATGTCCGGCGGCTGGTCGGCATCTACGATCCACCACAGGGCGAGAAACAGTTCATTGCATCCCTTACCGAGATGCTGAACCGGGAATACGGCTGGGGCCTGGAGCCCGAGAACATTGCCCTCACCAATGGCAGCCAGGCGGCTTTCTTTATGCTGTTCAACATGTTTGGCGGCGATTATGGTGAGGGACAGCGCAAGCATATTCTGTTGCCGCTGGCACCGGAATACATCGGCTACGCCGACGCGGGCATCGAGCCTGGCCTGTTTCATGCGGTCCAGCCGGACATTTCCTTTACCGATGCTCACGAATTCAAGTACCGGGTAGACTTTGATGCGGTGGAAGTCACCGGCGAGACCGGCGCCATCTGCGTCTCCAGACCCACCAATCCCACTGGAAACGTGGTGACCGATGACGAGCTTGCCCGGCTTGAGACTCTCGCCCGGCAGCATGACGTGCCACTGATTGTTGATGGCGCCTACGGTACGCCGTTTCCCAGCTTGCTCTTCGTCGACGCAAAGCCCACCTGGAACGAGCAGATCATTCTTTGCCTGAGCCTGTCAAAACTGGGGCTGCCGGCGGCACGAACAGGCATTGTCATTGCGGCCGCGCCGATTATCAAAGCGCTGTCGGGCATCAATGCCATCATGAACCTGGCCACCGGCAGTTTCGGGGCCATGCTGGCGGAGCCTCTGGTTCGTTCCGGTGAGATCCTGTCACTGAGTCGCGATGTGGTGTGTCCGTTTTACAAAGCGAAAATGCAGAAGGCGGTGGCGGTGTTCCGGGAGGCGATGGGCGACGACAGCTGCCGCTGGTATGTCCACAAGCCCGAGGGCGCGATGTTTCTCTGGTTATGGTTTCCGGACCTTCCGATCACCAGCCTGGCGTTGTACCAGCGGCTCAAAGCCCGAGGCGTCCTGGTGGTTTCAGGGCATTATTTCTTCCCGGGATTGCCCGAGGATGGCTGGAAGCACCGGCACGAATGCCTGCGGGTGACCTATTCCCAGGATGATGAACGGGTTGCCCAGGGGCTAAGAATCATTGCCGATGAAGTTAAAACCGTTTGGCGGGAGGCCGGACGCCAGGTTTAAGACCTGAAATCCGCGTCTTTCAGTCTCAGCTCGTAGGTGCTGCCATCCGGTTCCACCTGAAGCAGTCGCACGAGAAGGTAGTTCTGGTCCGGTGAAAACCACATCAGGGTCTGCCGGCTCGAGTCCTTGCGGACCTTTTCGGCTTTCAGTGTGGTCATTGTTTTGTCGCCCAACCGGATCTTGGCCTGACCATCAATAACCGCGAAGCGCTCGGTATCAATCGACCGGCCATCAAGCACCCGGTAAGCCATTTCGCGCTTACCGTTGCTGATGTCCTGGTGCAGCTGCAGCTGGTAGCCGAGTGGATCGAGCACACCTTTCTCCAGTTCGACCTGGAATGACTTGCCCTTGTATTCACCGGTAGCCATGCCTTTTGACCAGTCGAAGTCGATGGAATGCTTTCGATCCTGGACGAGGAAGCCAGAAAGGCGGTACCGGTAGCGCATAGGCACTACCCGGCCTTCCTCCCATCGGAAAATGAGGGATTCGTCAATATCGGCAATAAAGGAATCGACATCCGTGCGGTACAGCCAGATGTCGTTGCCCTGGGACGTCAGGATACGTTTGGCGCTGCCATTGAGCGAGAGGCCTTTTTCCATGGCAGCTGTATAGCTGGCCTCAAAAGGGGTGAGCCCTGTTTCTGTCTCAGCGAAGACCGGCGCTGCAAGAATGCCGAGGCAGACCACAAGCGCCGAGCCGACGAGTTTGGTAAGAAATGGTGATGTCATTGTATTGAACCCGAGCAGATACCGTCATCAATGGCGACAGTGTAGCTGCTCAGGCGTATTGCGGGGATGACAATTCGTTCAGGGCGATCACTCAGTTTGCCGGCAGGCGCATCGGCGAATTCAATGGCTCGCCATCAAAGGTCACGTAATCACTTCCTAGCTGAATCCGGCCTTCGCAAAACCAGCGGACAACGATCGGGTACAGGATGTGCTCCTTTTCGCGCACTTTCTCTGCGAGGGATTCCGGGGTGTCATCTGGGGCGACGGCCACGTCAGCCTGGGCTATGACTGGCCCTCCGTCCAGCTCTTCTGTCACGAAGTGAATGGAGACCCCATGGAGTGTGTCGCCGGCTTCCAGTGCCCTTTGATGGGTATTCAGGCCGGTATATTTCGGCAGCAGGGAAGGGTGGATGTTCAACATCTTGCCCCGGAATGCCCTGACGAAATCGGTGGTCAGAATCCGCATAAAGCCCGCCAGTACAATCAGGTCGGGATTGTAGCGAAGGATTTCCGCCATCAGGGAGGCATCAAACTCTTCCCGGGATTCGAAATTCTTGTGGTTTACCACAAAGGTCTCGATATTGGCCTGGGCAGCGCGTTCAAGGGCAAAAGCCCCGGGCTGATTGCAGCCGACGGCAACGATCTGTCCGGGAAAGTCCCGTTCACGGCTGGCATCAATCAGGGCCTGCAGATTGGTACCACTACCGGACGCGAGTACCAGGATTCGGGGCAATGGGGTCTGGTCTGCCTTCATGCCGACAGAAGCCCCGGTGCGTAACGAACAGCTGCCTCGGCGTCCGCGTTGTCGGCCGTCTCCATGATGCCGACTTGCCAGGCGTGTTCGCCCAGTGCGCTCAGGGTATCCAGCGCCAGCTCTTTCTGATTGGCTGGCACACAGACGATCATGCCAATGCCGCAGTTGAAGGTTCGGTACATTTCCTCATCGGCCACGCCGCCGTTGTCTTTGAGCCACTGGAATACCGGCGGCAGTGCCCAGCTGGTGGTATCAATCGCCGCCACGGTACCGGTAGGCAGAACCCGGGGAATATTCTCTGGCAGACCGCCGCCGGTGATGTGCGAGAGCGCCCGTACATCCACTTCCCGGATCAGTTGCAAGAGGTTTTTCACGTAAATCCGGGTTGGCGCCATCAGAGCGTTCGTCAGGGTGGTATCACCCATGGTCTGATTCAGGTCGGCGTTACTGACTTCCAGGATTTTCCGGATTAGTGAGTAGCCGTTGGAGTGGGGGCCGGAGGATCCCAGGGCAATCAACACATCGCCGGATTGGACGCGGCTGCCGTCGATAATTTCACTGCGCTCGGCAACGCCGACACAGAAGCCGGCCAGGTCGTAGTCATCGCCCTCGTACATCCCGGGCATTTCAGCGGTTTCACCACCCACCAGTGCGCAGCCAGCCTGTTCGCAACCTTCGCCAATCCCTTCAACCACCTGGGCGGCAACGTCAACATTCAGTTTGCCGGTGGCGTAGTAATCCAGGAAAAACAGCGGCTCGGCGCCACCGACAACGAGATCGTTCACGCACATTGCGACAAGGTCAATGCCGATGCTGTCGTGCTTGTCCAGCTGCATGGCCAGTCGTAGCTTGGTGCCCACACCGTCAGTGCCGGAAACCAGTACCGGCTCGTTGTAACCGGCAGGTATTGAAACCATGGCGCCAAAACCGCCCAAACCGCCCAGAACCTCCGGGCGACGGGTGCGCGCTGCGGTGTTCTTGATTCGGCTGACGAGTTCATTGCCGGCATCGATATCAACGCCGGCATCGCGGTAGGTCAGGGAGGGCTTCTGTTCGCTCATGGTTTGCTTAACCGTTGGCCAGTGGGTCAGGCGGCGGATTTTAACAGGTGCGGTGTGGCGCTCCAAATGTATATTGCTTTTCTGAAACCCGGGGCCGCTACTCACACCCTGGGGCATGGTGTATCCTATGCGCCATTCATGCGAACTGCAGGGTGTTTCATGTCAGTATCAGGACAAAAGCCGGCACGCAGGTCTGTTTCTCTGGCCTGGATTTTTGCGCTGTTCACATTCCTTCTGGCAGGGTTTTCGGGCCCGGCCAGTGCGGTTACGGTATCCGGCCTTTATTCTGCGAGGGTGCCGGTGGCCGGCGCCACGCCGGATCAGTTGGCTGAGGGCTATTCAGAGGGCTTGGGACAGGTTCTGGTCCGGGTGTCCGGCACCCGAGATGTGCTCGATCTTGAGGGCGCGCAGGCGCTGCTGGCCGATGCTGAATCGCTACTGCTTTCCTACCAGGTAGTCCGGGACGAATCCGGTCAGAGTGTATTGGAGATGTCGTTCGGGGCTGTGGGCGTGAACCGTGCTCTGGCATCGATCGGCGCCCCGGTTTGGGGTGCCAACAGGCCTCTGACACTCGCGTGGATCGCAGCTCAGGACGGCGGTACCCGCACTCTGGTCACTGACGATACGCAGAATGCAGTTGCAGCCGAGGCGACGGAAGGCTCCTGGCAGGCGGCGCTTGCTGCGGCGGCTGGTAAACGGGGTCTGCCGCTGGCCTTGCCTCCGGCACGTTTCGGCTCTGACCGGGAGTTGCTGTCAGACATCTGGGGGCAGTTTATTGGCCGGGTCAAGTCTGCCTCGAGTGATCTGGATCGTGATGTCCTTGCGTTGGTGCGGATAAGCCGCAGCGGCGATCAGTGGCGTGCCGGCTGGGTTTTCGACGGTATGGCCATGGACGGAGGGGAGGAATCAGTAACCGCGCCGACCCGTGAGGCTCTTGCCGAGGCCATGATTAACCGATGGGCTGAGGTCTACGCCAGCCGCTACGCGGTTGCAGCCTCGGAGGTCGGTGAATCGCCGCAGGTCGATATCGTGGTGAGAGGGGTGGCTTCCCTAGAAGATTATGCCCGTGTCAATCAGGTGCTGGCAGGGCTGACACCGGTGGTCAGCGTTGGTGCCCACCGGGTCAGGGATGACCAGCTGACGCTAAGGGTCGCTTTCTCCGGTGAGCTGGATCAGCTGAAAGAGTACATTGCCCTCGATTCCCGCTTTGTTCCCATTGAGTCGGGCCTGGCGTCAGCTCCGGCAGAGGCATTGTCGGAATCGGATAAGGCACCGTCAGCACCAGTCACGGAAGAAGAAGCTGAGGAGAAGCCCGAGGGTCCGTCAGGAGCTCCGGGGGCACAGTCACCCGACCAGGACTCTGGCTCCCCAACGCCGTTTTCCTACCAACCGGTGCCGGTTGACGGTGTGGATGAAGAAGAAGCCAGGCAGGCGTTCGAATCGCTCTACCAGGTTCTGTACTATCGTTGGCAACCGGCTTCCGTCGTCGGGAGAGATGACGGCGAGTAAGGCGTTACCGGAGGGAGTCTTTTGAATTTGCACCGCTGGCGCTGGATTCCCAATGCTCTGACGTTTCTGCGCATTCTTCTGATTGCTCCGTTTGCGGGGGCGCTGATGGCCGGAGACTACCGGCGGGCCTTGGTGATTTTCTTTCTGGCGGCTGCCACAGACGGCATCGACGGCTTTCTGGCCCGGCACTTCAACTGGCGTTCAAGGCTCGGGGCAATTGCTGACCCTCTTGCCGACAAGGCGTTGCTGATCACTGCCTACCTGATGCTCACGCTGACGTCTGTGCTTCCGGTCTGGCTTTTGCTGCTGGTTGTGGGGCGGGACCTGCTGATCGTCGTTGGCGCGCTCGCATACCACTACACGGTTGGCCGCTACGATATGGAGCCGAGTATCCCTGGAAAAATCAACACGTTCATTCAGATACTGGTTGCCCTGGCAATCATTGTGCTGCTGGCCGGATTGCCAATGCAGCCGTGGGTTGTGGATGTCGGCATCATTCTGGTTGCCGCCTCGGCGCTGTTCAGCGGGGTACATTACTTCTGTGTCTGGGGGCTTCGCGCCTGGAGGGCCCGGCGGCCATGAGCGCGTCCCAGATGGTACTCGGCGTCAAACTGCGTGATGACGCTCGCTTTGACAACTTCCATGGAGACCGCAATACCGATGCCGCCAGGCGTCTGGAGGCGATATGCCATCAGCCCGCCGGTGTTCCGGTTGTGACCCTGTGTGGCGATTCGGACACAGGAAAGAGTCATCTGCTTCAGGCGGTTTGCCATGATAGCGAACGTCGGGGCAAGGCCGCGGTCTGCATCAGTATTGAAGAATTGAAACCCTTTGGCCCCGAGGCGCTTTCCGGCCTTGAAACCCGGGAGATAGTCTGTCTTGATGACCTGGAAGGAATTGCGGGGGACCGGGTCTGGGAAGAGGCCGTGTTTCACCTGTATAACCGGATACAGGACCAGGCCGGGCTGTTAATGGTGAGTCTGTCGGATCTGCCCGCCAACCTGCCATTCGAGTTGCCGGATCTGGTATCGCGGCTTAGCCACGGATTAACCGTTCAGCTGGGCATCTACAGGGACGATGACCGGCTGAAGATCCTCCGGGCGCGGGCGGAAAAGCGCGGCCTGGTGATGTCGGATGACGTTGCCGGTTATATTATGCGCCGCGCACCGCGAAGGCTCGGGGATTTGCTGGGCATTCTGGATATACTGGACGAAAACTCACTTCAGGCTCAGCGAAGGCTTACCATCCCGTTTGTGAAAACGGTGATGGGGTGGTGAATGTTGGCGTAGCTGCAGTGGCATCAAAAGAACGAGACGAGCTTATCAAGGGAGAGATGACATGAGACGGGTGGTATTCAACCAGAAAGGTGGTGTCGGCAAGTCCAGTATTACCTGCAACCTGGCAGCGATCAGTGCAGCCAGGGGAAAGCGTACCCTGGTTGTGGATCTTGATCCCCAGGGCAACTCCACCCACTACCTGCTGGGAAAGCCGGCCAGCGAGCTCAAGGACACGGTTGCGGATATGCTTGAGCAGACCGTTGCATTTACCGTGTTCAATCGCCGTCCGGACGAATTCGTTCATGCCACACCCTTCAAGAATCTGTTTGTGATGCCCTCCAGCCCGGAGTTGGACTTTCTCGAGCGGAAGTTGGAGGCGAAACACAAGATCTACAAGCTGCGGGAGGCCCTGAAAAAGCTGGGGGAATCCTTCGACGCGATTTACATCGATACGGCTCCGGCACTCAATTTTTATACCCGGTCAGCACTGATTGCCGCCCAGCGATGTCTGATTCCTTTCGATTGCGACGACTTTTCCCGCCAGGCACTTTACAATATTCTCAATGAAATTCGGGATCTGCAGGAAGATCATAACGAAGACCTGGTTGTTGAAGGCATTGTGGCCAACCAGTTCCAGCCTCGGGCGAGCTTACCGAGACAGCTGGTCCGGGAGCTCATCGATGAAGGCTTGCCGGTATTACCGGTGAGGCTCTCAAGCTCGGTAAAAATGAAAGAGTCCCACCAGAGCCGGCAGCCCCTGATCCATATGGCTCCCAAGCACCCGTTGACCCGTCAATATGAGGACCTGTTCAGGGTTCTGCATGGCGAGACCGTGGAGCTGGAGCCACTGATTGACTGAAGTGAGACTGATATGACCGAACCCGCTAAGCCTGTCGGGCAGGTTGCGGATAGCCTGTTGAACATCGAAATGGAATTGCGGCAGCTTGGACTCTGGCAGTCCGAGCCACCGCCTGAAGAGGCTTTTCTGAGTACCCAGCCATTCTGCATTGATACCCTGGAGTTTCATCAATGGCTGCAATTTGTGTTCGTGGCCCGGATGAAAGTCATTGTTGAGCAAGACCGTCCGCTGCCCTCTGTTTCGGGTATCGCACCCATGGCCGAGGAGCATTTCCGTGGCCGGCCGGAAACCGGCAGCGCGCTGATCAGGGAGCTGGAGGAAATCGACCGGTTGTTGTCCGGGGCCTGATCAGTCCAGTCTCATCGACAGGTCCACGGCCTTGATGTCCTTGGTCAGCGCACCGATTGATATGAAATCCACGCCGGTTTCCGCGATCGGAACCAGGGTGGTTGAGTTGATCCCGCCAGATGCCTCCAGTTTTGCCTTGCCAGCCGTCCTGGTAACCGCCGCGCGCAGATCCTTGAGTGAGAATTCGTCGAGCATGATGATGTCTGCACCAGCGCTCAGGGCCTGTTCCAGTTCGTCCAGGTTTTCGGTTTCCACTTCAACAGGTCTTCCGGGAGCAATCCGGTGGGCTGCAGCAACAGCCTTGTCAATGGAGCCGCAGGCTGCGATGTGATTCTCCTTGATCAGAAACGCATCCCACAGGCCGGTCCGGTGGTTGTAACAGCCACCACAGGTAACCGCATATTTCTGGGCCAGGCGCAGCCCTGGCAGGGTTTTGCGGGTGTCCAGCAGGCGAACGCCGGTATGGGCCACGTTTGCTGCATAGCCTGCGCATGCCGTAGCGACGCCGGAGAGTGTCTGAAGCCAGTTCAGGGCAGTCCGTTCCGCGGTGAGCAGGCTTCTTGCCGGGCCCTCCATGGTGAACAGCGGCTGGTCCGGAGCCACGGTCTGGCCATCGGAAACCTTCCAGGACAGCACAACGCCAGGATCGACCTGGCGGAAAACCTCGTCAACCCATTCCCGGCCGGCAATGGTAGCGGCTTCACGGGTAATAACCCGGCCACGGGCGTGTTTTTCTGCAGGTATGAGCCTTGCCGTGATATCGCCGTCACCGATATCTTCCCGCAGGCTCTGGGCAACGTTCTCGATTCTCGCCTGGCGAAGTAGCTCTGTGGTGATCATAGTGAAACGGTCCGGTGCTGTGAGTTGGAACAATATTGAGGGTGGTAATTCTATCGGGCGCGGGGGGATTCGCCAAACTCCCTGGTAATTCGGGAACGGGATTGCGAAAGTGTGATGCAGGTCAGGTCTACACAAAAGGTGACAAATTCTGACACAAGCTGACGTGGGCAGGTCGTATCATGTGAAGTGAAGATGAGTTTGGATATTTCCAGTCAAGATCCGGAGCAGCTCCCATGGCGCACGATAACAAGGTTGTCAGCTTTTCAGGCCGGAAAGTGCCTGCCAGGTTCGCCTTGCCGGGTGCTCTGGTTCACCTGCGTGACGCGTCGGGTCAGTCACTGAAATCCGTTCTCGCCAGTTTTTTTGATCGCGCCGACGATGCCCTGTTCGAGCTTGCCGATCGGGCAAGTACCAATCTCGACCAGACAGCCTACTTTGATGCCATGCGGGAACTCAGGCTCCGCCGTAAGGCCATGACAGTCTCGATCCTCCAGTACGTCAGCCAGGCATTCAACGAAATCGGCAAGTTCCAGCCACAGCAGGCAACAGGCTCTCTGGAAGACATTGATCAGGATTCCCTCAGCCTGGTGGATCATTCCCAGCTGGAGCAGCAGGTTGCCATTGATAATCTGATCAACAAGCTCCGGAATCGCTACCCCGAACAGATCCGCTTGCTGACTGTGCGGGTCAGCCATCTGGTCCCGGGTATTGATCTCAAGGATTCGCAAATGCCCCTCAGCCCCGAAGTTATCTGTGGTGGGGTAGCGGAGGCCTGTGCGGATCTCGACATTGATATAAGGGCCAAACTGGTGGTTCTGAAGCTGTTCGACAGGCTACTTGCCGACACTCTTGGTGACTTTTACAAAGAGGCCAACCGGACGCTGATCAATGAGGGCGTGTTGCCTGACATGAAGCGCCCACCGACCGGAAAAACGCCGACGACTTCAGGTCAGCGCCCGTCGGGGGGCGGTTCAACTGCATCCGGCGCCGGATTGCCGACAGGTTCCGCGGCTGAAGGGTACGGAGGAGCCTCTTCCCGGGCGACCTTTTCTGAGCTCAGCGCGCTGTTGCATCAGGGTGAGGGTGCCTCCGGCGACCAAACCCATAGCGGTGAAGGTTACATAGACACTGACCGCCTCATGGCCCGGCTGACAGAAGCCCAGTCCCACAGTCGGCAATCGGAGGACGGCTCTGTTGTCAGGCTTACTGAGCAGCTTCAGCCCATCCTGCGGACAGGGGATGGCAAGCCTCTGAATGTGGGTCAGGTCGACAGTGACGTGATCAACCTCGTATCCATGCTGTTTGACTTCATCCTCGAAGACCGGCAGCTGCATCCGGTGATGAAGGCGCTGATCGGGCGCCTCCAGATTCCGGTTCTGAAAGTCGCGCTCAGTGACAAGAACTTCTTCAACCGGGGCGGTCACCCGGTCCGCAAACTGCTCAACGAGCTGGCGCTCTCGGCCATTGGCTGGACCGAAAAAAGGACCGGGCAGCGGGATCCGCTTCGGGAGAAGATTGAAACCGTTGTGGAACGCGTACTTAACGAGTTCACCAACAATGTGGCCCTGTTCGAGGAACTGCTGAAGGATTTCAGCCATTTCGTGGATCTCGACCGTCGGCGTAGGGAGCTGGTGGAACAGCGCCTGCGTGATGCAGAAGAAGGTCGAGCTCGCCAGGAGAGGGCTTCCGAGGCGGCAGAGGGGCTGGTGCGGGAGTTAACCGGGCAGCGGGAAATTCCGGAGCCGGTTGCAGGCCTGCTGAATGAGCCATGGATCAGGTATCTGCAGTGGGTCGTGCTTAGAGAGGGTGAAGAGAGTACCCGCTGGGAACATGCCCGGAACCTTACGGAACAGCTGGTCTGGAGTGTCGATCCGCGCCCGGTCAACGAGACAACCCGCACCGAATTGTTGCGGGCTATTCCAGCGATCGTGGATGATTTGCGTAAAGCCCTGCAGGAAATTTCCTGGGATCCGTTTGCCACCGATGCGGCCATCCGCGATCTGGAGCTCGCGCATGTCGACGTCTTCCAGCGGCTGGTGACAGCACCGTCCCGTGAAGTGACGCGTGAAGAGCTGCCATCCCGGAGTGTGGCTCAGCCGGAGCCAGAGCGCCCGGACAACGTGGCGCCACTGCCTGTGAGCCCCGCAGAACCTGATCAGGACCTGCCGACGGCAGAGCAGCCGGAACAGCCATTGGTTGAGGCAGTTACCGCGCCGGCTGCCCATGCTCCTGACGCGGTCGAAGACGGTGGAGCAAACAGCCCGGCGTCGCCGCAATGGCTGGAAAAGGCCGACAGTCTCCGGGTGGGATCCTGGATCGAGCTCACCCGTGAAGACACCAAAGTCCGTTGCAAACTGGCAGCGTTTATCAAGGCCACCGGCAAGTACATATTCGTCAACCGGAGTGGCGCCAAAGTCGCGGAATACCATCGTCAGGAGCTGGCTGTCGATATGCAGGCCGGCAAAATCAGCATGCTGGATGATGGTCTGATCTTTGATCGTGCATTGGAGTCGATCATTGATAATCTTCGCACCAGCCGCAAGGACTGATTCGTAGCAACCAGGGCAGGTTTGTGATTCAATCAGAGAGTGTAATCCTCTGAAAATTTTGGAATTACTTTGCCCGATTCAGATGTTTTTTCCGAACGCTTCCCCGCTTCCGGTCCCGATAGACAATCGCTTCGGGAAACCGGGCGGATTCCGTTTGCCCGCTGGTGTCCGTCACCGAACTTCGGTCCTCGTCCAGAGGGTTCGGCCATTTCACTGCTGGTGGTCCACAACATCAGCCTTCCACCGGGCCAGTTTGGCGGCCCGGAAATAGAAGACTTTTTCTGCAACCGGCTCGATCACTCGGCTCATCCCTATTTCCGAACCATAGCGGGCGTTCAGGTGTCGGCCCATCTGCTGATTCGCCGGGACGGCGCTGTGGTCCAGTTTGTTAGTCTGCTGGACCGGGCCTGGCATGCCGGCCGCTCGTGCTTTGAAGGGCGGGAGGAGTGCAACGATTTTTCCATCGGGATTGAACTGGAGGGCACCGATGAGATCCCGTATACCCCCGAGCAGTATCGCAAACTGGCAGAAGTGACAAACCTGATCATGGCCGCCTGGCCCGAAATCACCACCGGTCGCATCACCGGGCACTGCGATATTGCGCCGGGCAGGAAGAGCGATCCGGGACCGGCTTTCGACTGGCAGTATTTTCAGGCAGCCCTGCAAGCAGCTCGAGCATCCGGGAGGAGCGTCTGAATGGTGCTGATCGTGTTCTTGCTGGCGTACATGGTACGCAGGCGTCTGGATTCCCTGGATCTGCTTTCCGGCGATGAGGCCTGGCGTCGGTGGTTCAGAAATGGCAGTCGGGTCCGGGCGGGCCATGAGTCGGGCATTGGGGCCGGGCTGGCGCTGGTCTTCCTTCCGGCCTTTCTTCTCGGCCTGGCAGAGTATCTGCTGGTGTCCTCCGGCTGGAGGATGGCGGCTTATCCACTGGAGTTCCTGGTTCTGGTGGTCCTTATGGGGACGCCGGGCTGGCGGCAGATACTTCGTGCCTACGCGGAGGCGTGGCAGCGGGGAGACATGCAGTCCGCCTGGCATCATGTGAAAGACCGGCTTCCGGCCGATGAGAGGGGGGCTGCTTTGTCTCCAGAGGCCATGCACCTCTCTCTGTCCAAGGCCTTGATGGTTTCAGTATTCCAGCGCTTCTTCCTGGTGGCTTTCTGGTACGCGGTTGGTGGTATTGGCCTTGCTGTTCTGGCGAGGGGGCTGGTTGCGCTCGCCGAGCAATGGCCTCAGGCGCCGGCCAGGCCGCGCTTTGCAAGAATGTCAGAGTTGGCTGGCTGGATTCCCGCAAGGCTTCTGTCCCTGACTTTCGGAATCGCCGGAGACCTGGCGGGCTGGCTTCGTGAAACCCGTCGCACCCTGACCGGTGTCACCAAAAAAGCCGGAGAGGTGCTAATGATTTCGGCCAACGGGTCGTTAACCGGGTATGCACTGGATCCGGCGCGTTTTTCCCGGATTCACCCGGATGAGTGGACCGCGTTTGGAGGGCGAAGCCTCAGGGCAGTCAGGGATTTGTTGAACAGAAGCATGCTGGTATGGATATGCACGCTCGCTCTGCTGGTCATTTCCGGGGTTGTCTGAACCGGATTTTATAAAACATTACAGTTTAACAACAAATAATGCTTAATTTTCTAAGACTTTAGGCGACAATATAAGAAAAGAACTGATGTTCAGTTGTTACTTGCCAGTACGAGGGTCACTGTGAAGCAACTCATTAATCCTGCCATTGCCCTGATGAACCGGTTGCCGATGGTCTACAAGTTCAGTCTCATCAGCATTCTGTTTCTGTTACCGATCGGCGGACTGTCGTGGCTGGTTATTTCCGAGCTCAATCGTTCGGTTCAGACCATGACTCGCGGTGTGGAAGGTCTCGAACAGTTGCAGCAGGTGGACCGGCTGGTGGATGCGGCCATGGATTACCGGGACTACCGCTCGCCAGCTGTCATCAAGGATGAAAGTGGGATCAAGGCGATGTCGGAGGACGCCGCTGACTCTGTAGACGCCGCCCTGGAGGCCCTGCTGGCGGAAAAGCGTTCGTTTGATACCTCCGGTTCGTGGGCAGAGCAGGTTAAGGCTCTTGGGCAGGAGTGGGAAGCGCTTCGCGCCGATGAGAATTACCTGGGGAACTTCGACCCCCAGTTCAAGTATTACCAGGAGTTCGTTCAGAAGGCGCAGGCCCTGTTGCCTGCGACAATAGAAATTTCCGGTCTGGGGCAGGGGGCGTCCAGAGAGAATCAGCTTATCCTGGGGCTGCTGACCGATTCACTGCCTGCGGCACGCACTGTCATTGGCCGGGCAAGATCCTACGGCATGTTTGCTCTTGTGGAGGGGCAGGTCGGTTACGCTCTGAGCGAAACCCTCAATGCAATCTATGATCAGCTGACCAATCGCAGTTCACTGCTTTCGCCTGCGCTTTCCGTGGTCTCTGAATCATCGCCAGCTATGGTGGCCAGAGCCGGTGATGCCATTCGGGGTGTTGATGAGAGTCTGATGATCGTCCGGGATGCATTGGACCTGAATGTCATTACCCCCATGCGACTGGATATGCCCTGGCAGGAGTATGATCAACTGATCACCGGGCAGTTGGGGCACTTCGAGCAGGTTAAATCGGCAGCGTTTGATGTGGTGGAGGCCAACCTTCGCTCCAGGCTTAACAGTGAGATCAACCAGCGGCGCCTGATCATCATTGCGCTGGTTGCGGTCCTGCTGGTGGTGGTTTACCTGTACATTGGCTTCTTCATGTCGGTACGTACCGCTATCAACCGTTTCAGTCAGGCCGCCAGAAGTGTTGCGGCGGGCGATATGACGACTCATATCCACCTGCGCAACCGTGATGAGCTGGGCGAGCTGACGACCGAATTCAACAATATGACCGACCGGATTGCCGAGCTGATTCGATCCGTGGGCCAGACCACCGCTGATGTGGATCGACAGGCCACCCGTGTGAACGAAACTGCGGCGGCCAACAGTGAGGCGGTCGCACGCCAGATGGAAGAGAGTGGCCAGATCAACGAGGCCATGAACCAGATGGTAGAGGCGGTGCATGAGGTAACCGAGAGTGCTCACCGGGTTGCAGACAGTGCCGGCAATGCCGAGCGCGACACCGAAACCGGCCGGGGTGTGGTTGCTGACACCGTGGGCACAATCAATACACTGGCGACAGAAATATCCGGTGCGGTGGAGGTGATTAACCGGGTCAGCACGGACAGCAACAACATCAGCCAGGTTCTTGTGGAAATCAAGGCTATCGCCGAGCAGACCAATCTGCTGGCGCTTAATGCCGCCATTGAAGCGGCCAGGGCGGGCGAGCAGGGCCGCGGGTTTGCGGTGGTTGCAGACGAGGTGCGATCGCTGTCACAGCGCACGCACAAGTCGACAGAAGAAATTGAAGGCATGATCTCCAGGTTGCAGAGCGGTGTTAAAGATGCCGTGTCTGCCATGACCAACAGCCGGGAGGTTACCGAAGCAACGGTGCAGAAATCCGGTGAAGTAACCGAAGCGCTTGACCGGATCGCCAATGGTATCGCGGTGATCGTGGATATGAGCCATCAGATCGCTCAGGCGGCGGAAGAGCAGTCCGCCGTGGCGAAGAACGTCAACGCCAACGTCGAGCAGATCGGCGAGCTGGGCAAGACGACCGCCGCCAACGCCAAAGAAACACTGGGTTCCTCGCGGGAAATGTCGGAACTGACTGCTTCCCTCCAGCGCCTGGTGGAGGCCTTCAGGGTCTGAGTCGGGTACCGTGTCCGATGGGAAATCCGGCCTTCAGAGGCCGGATTTTTTTTGTTCCCAGAGAATTTCTTCACCGCCCTCCCGGCGCGCCAGCACCCGGGCAATAACAAACAGCAGGTCAGAAAGGCGATTGAGGTAGTGGCGCGAGGCGGTGTTAATCGAATCCTCGTGGCCAAGAGCGACCACTACCCGCTCTGCGCGACGGGACACGGCACGGGCGAGATGGCACTGGGCCGCTGCCGGGGTCCCCCCGGGCAGGATAAAGTTCTTCAGTGGCGGCAGGCCCTCGTTGTGCTGGTCCAGGGTGTTTTCCAGCCACTCGATGTGATCCTCGCCAATCACGCGACTGCCCGGAATGGCAAACTCGCCCCCCAGATCAAACAGATGATGTTGAATACGGCGCAGGCTCTCAACCAGTTCGTCATCACTGTCGAGGGTTTCGATCAGCAGGCCGATGTGGCAGTTGAGTTCGTCTGCAGTACCCATGGCCTCGACCCGCTGGGCGTTCTTGGCAATGCGGTTGCCGTCGGCAAGACCCGTGGAGCCATCGTCTCCGGTTCGGGTATAGATCTTGGAAAGGCGGTTGCCCATTGGTCTGCTCCTGTTAGTGTGACGACAGTTGTTGTACCCGTTGAGTGAGCATTTGGTTCACTGGTGTGGCAATACCGAGCTCTTTTCCCAGCCTCACCAGATAGCCATTGATGAACTGTATCTCTGTGACTCGGCCTCCAAGAACATCGGCACGCATGGATGAGGTATTGCGAGCGGTCCTGCGTGCAACGGTTTCAATTCGCTGGCGAAGGGCGAGGGGAGGCTCTTCACCCTGACCGCAGGCCTGCATCAGTTCTGACAGTTCCCGACACAGGCCGTCAATGGTGTCCTGGTACAGTGACGCCGCAAGAATCTCGCCGTTGGGACAGTCCAGCAGCGCCGTGTAGGGATTGATGCCGGCGTTGATAACGAGCTTTTGCCAGAGTCGCGCCAGGATATTGGGTTCAGGATGGATGGTCAGGCCGCTGGCGTTCAGCATCGCTACTGACCTGTTGAGCTGGCTGTCCGCGGAGTCGGTCATGGGTCCGATCCAGGTGTCGCCAGTGCCGGCGTGGACCAGCAGACCGGGCTCTGGCCGGTTGGCGCCCTCGGTAGTACTGGCAGCCAGTATCGGGCGGTCCGGCCATTGAGCGGCAACCGCCTGTTGGCTGCCCAGCCCGTTCTGGAAGAGGATGATAGGAATATTTGCCGGAAGCCAGTCGGCTACCCCGGCAATCGCCTCCACCGTATCGCCGGCCTTGGTGGTAACCAGGATCAGCTCGGGACTGTCTTCGGCTTCAAGCCAAGGTATCTGGATGAGCGATTCCGGCCCATGGAAGGGCTGGAATCGATAGCGGATCTCAGATAATGGTGGTCCAGCAGGCCGGGGGATAAACGCCGCCCGGCCGGCAGGCAGTGAGGCGGCCCAGAGCCGCCCCATGGAGCCTGCACCGAGAATACCGATCATGCCGGTTACATGGCCTCGATGTCGGCCCGTTGCTGGCTCAGGCGGGCCTGGCTGCTCTGGGCGTCCCGGAGCTTCTCCTGCTCCTTCTCAACCACTTCGGCCGGGGCCTTGGCGGTAAACTTCTCGTTCCCCAGCTTGCCCTCCAGGCGGCCGATTTCTTTCTGCAGACGCTCCAGTTCCTTGTCCAGGCGCTTGAGCTCCGCATCCTTGTCGATCAGGCCGGCGATGGGAACCAGAACTTCCATCTCACCCACCAGCTGGGTGGCGGACATCGGCGCTTTATCCCCTTCAAACCAGTCAAGGCTCTCCAGCTTGGCGAGGGAGCTCAGGAACTGGCGGTTGTCGTCCATGCGGCGCTGGTCTTCTGCGTCTTTGCCGCGCAGCAATACCGGAATCTTTTTCGCCGGGGAGATGTTCATCTCGCCCCGGATGTTCCGCACGGCCACGATGACGCCTTTCAGCCATTCAATATCTGCGGTCACCTCAGCATCCTGCTTGGTGGCATCCGGCTGCGGGTAGGCCTGCAGCATGATGCTGTCGCCGGTCTTGCCGGCCAGGGGCGCAATGCGCTGCCAGATTTCCTCGGTGATGAACGGCATCATCGGGTGGGCCAGGCGCAGGACGGCTTCCAGTACGCGCACCAGGGTGCGGCGGGTGCCGCGTTTGGCTTCGACACTGGCGCTTTCATCATTGAGCACCGGCTTGGACAGTTCCAGGTACCAGTCGCAGTACTCGTTCCAGATGAATTCGTACAATGCGTAGGCCGCGAGGTCGAAACGGTACTGGTCGAGGTGGCGGATCACATCCTGCTCACAACTCTGCAGTTCGCTGATGATCCAGCGGTCAGCCAGTGATAGCTCCACCGGCTCGTCATTTACGCCGCAGTCCTCGCCCTCGGTGTTCATCAGCACGTAGCGGGCAGCGTTCCAGAGCTTGTTGCAGAAGTTGCGGTAGCCCTCCAGGCGCTTCATGTCCCAGTTGATGTCACGACCGGTGGTGGCCATGGCTGCCAGGGTGAATCGCAGGGCATCGGTGCCGTGGGCGGTGATACCCTCCGGGAATTCCTTTTTGGTGCGCTTGCCGATCTTCTCGGCCAGCTTGGGCTGCATCAGGTTGCCGGTGCGCTTTTCAAGCAGATCATCCAGGCTGATGCCGTCGATCATGTCCAGAGGATCGATCACGTTGCCCTTGGACTTGGACATCTTGTCGCCGTGCTCGTCCCGGATCAGGCCGGTGACATACACGGTATGGAAGGGCACCTGGGGAGTGCCGTCTTCGTTTTTCATGAAGTGCATGGTCATCATGATCATCCGGGCTACCCAGAAGAAGATGATGTCGAAGCCGGTCACCAGTACATCGGTTGGATGGAAGGTTTTCAGGCGTTCGGTGATCTCCGGCCAGCCCAGGGTGCCGAAGGTCCAAAGGGCAGAGCTGAACCAGGTGTCGAGAACGTCTTCGTCCTGCTCGAGCGCGACGTTGGCTGACAGGTTGTGCTTCTGACGAACTTCGTCTTCGCTGCGGCCCACGTAGATGTTGCCTTCGGCGTCGTACCAGGCCGGAATACGGTGGCCCCACCACAGCTGGCGGGAGATACACCAGTCCTGGATGTCCCGCATCCAGGCGAAGTACATGTTTTCGTACTGTTTGGGCACGAACTGTATGCGGCCATCTTCAACCGCTTCGATGGCCGGCTTGGCCAGGGTCTTGGCGTCGGCAAACCATTGATCTGTGAGCATGGGCTCAATGATCAGGCCGGAGCGGTCGCCACGGGGGACGCTGAGCACGTGATCCTCGATGTTCTCGACCAGTCCCTCGGTTTCCATGTCGGCGACGATCTGTTTGCGGGCCGCTTCGCGGGTTAGCCCGGCGTAGGCGCTCGGCATGGTGCCGTCGAGTTCGGTGTTTTCAGTGCCGTCCGCGTTGAACACTTCGGCCACGTCCCGGATGTTGGCATCCTGGGTCATGACGTTGATCATCGGCAGGTTGTTGCGCTTGCCGACGGCGTAGTCGTTGAAGTCGTGAGCCGGGGTGATCTTCACGCAGCCCGAGCCTTTCTCCGGATCGGCGTGATGGTCGGCAACAATCGGAATCCGGCGATTCACCAGCGGCAGTATCACGTGCTTGCCAATCAGGTGCTGGTAGCGCTCGTCTTCCGGATGCACGGCCACAGCCGTGTCACCGAGCATGGTTTCCGGCCGGGTAGTGGCAACCACCAGGTAGTCCTTGCCATCCTGGGTCTGCGCGCCGTCAGCCAGCGGGTAACGCAGGTGCCAGAAAAAGCCTTTTTCTTCCTTGTTTTCCACTTCCAGATCGGAAATGGCGGTGTGCAGTTTCGGGTCCCAGTTGACCAGGCGCTTGCCACGGTACACCAGGCCTTCGTCGTACAGACGGATAAACACTTCCTGTACGGCCTTGTAGAAGCCGTCGTCCATGGTGAAGCGTTCGTTGTCCCAGTCCACGGAGTTGCCGAGGCGCCGGATCTGGCGGGTGATGGTACCGCCGGAATGTTCTTTCCAGTCCCAGATGCGCTTGATGAACTCTTCCCGGCCCAGGTCGTGGCGGGTTTTGTCTTCTTCCGCGGCTAGTTTGCGTTCAACCACCATCTGGGTGGCGATGCCGGCGTGGTCGGTACCGACGGTCCACAGTGCGTTGCGGCCCTGCATGCGCTTGAAGCGGGTGAGGGTGTCCATGATGGTGTGCTGGAACGCATGGCCCATGTGCAGGCTGCCGGTAACGTTGGGCGGCGGGATGGCAATGCTGTAGGACTGGCCTTCACCGCTGGGGCGGAAGTACCCTTTGGATTCCCAGTTTTCGTACCACTGGCGCTCGATGTTTTCTGGCTGGTAGGTTTTTTCCATGGGGTTCTGCAGTGACCGTTGGTTGATTCACAAGGGAAATTTGAGACGCCCGATTATACATGGTCGCCGGTGATGCGGCGAACCCTGGAGGTGGCGTCTTGATTCAGGACTGAGGCGTTAGTGCAGGTGAGTTTGTGGAATGCTTTCCAAAACACGCTACGAGCACATCCATGTGCGCTTGTTTCGGGCTGTCCCTGGCCCTCAACAGTTTTGGAAAGCATTCCCCAAACTCACTTTTCGATCTATGTGCAATTCGCTTGCAGGACAGCAAAGCGCGTAGGTCGGGTTAGCGCAGCGTAACCCGACAAAATCTACCCCCGCTTCCGCTGATCATGAACCCTGGGTTCAATTCCGAGTGCCCGCAATTGCTTGAAATGCGACCGAGCCTGATTGAGAACATTCGGGTCGTTATGGGCAACCAGCGCAAGCCGCTTAAAACGGTCCGCATCCGCCGGCAAGGTGGCCGAGAGAATGATCACCGTATCCCAATCATCCGGAGCTGGCGGGCAGAGCAGGATGCCGACGGGATCGGAGCAACTGGTGGCCGAGTCGGGGACAATGCTGTGGGGGATGAACGCGTCGGGGCTGAAGTTCCAGAGCAGGTCGTCCAGTTCTTCTGCATGTTGCATGGTATCGCAGACGATGCACACGCGGTCGCCCTGCTGCCAGGCTTTGTCCACGAGTTTGGCGGCGTGGAGGTTGCGGGCGGCGGGGGTGTTCTGGGCGAGGATATGGAACCAGTAGCGTTGGTTCCGGTCCTCCTGGCCGGAAGCTCCGGCAGCAGGGCTGCCGGGTTCCGGGGAAGGAGCCGGGTTATTTTCCGGCATGGGACATCAGGTAGTCGACCAGCAGAGGGACCGGACGGCCGGAGGAGCCTTTGGCTTTGCCGGAATGCCAGGCGGTACCGGCAATGTCCAGGTGGGCCCAGCGGTAGTCCTTGGCGAACCGGGACAGGAAGCAGGCCGCGGTGATGGTGCCGGCCGGGCGTCCGCCAATGTTGGCCATGTCGGCGAAGTTGCTGTCCAGCTGGCTCTGGTATTCGTCCCAGAGCGGTAGGCGCCATGCCCGGTCACCGGCACGTTCGCCGGCGGCCAGCAGTTCGTTGGCCAGATCATCGTTGTTGGCCAGCAGGCCGGTGGCCTGGTTGCCAAGGGCAATGATGCAGGCACCGGTCAGGGTTGCCAGGTCGATGACGGCGGCCGGGTCGAATTTCTTCACGTAGGTGAGGGCGTCGCACAGGACCAGTCGGCCCTCGGCGTCGGTGTTGAGGATTTCGACGGTCATGCCCGAGAGGGTGGTCACGATATCGCCCGGGCGGGAAGCGCCGCCGTCCGGCATGTTTTCAGCCGCGGCAATCACGGCCACCACGTTGATCTTGGGTTGGGTTTCGGCCAGCACTTTCATGGCGCCGAAGACACTGGCGGAGCCGCCCATGTCGTACTTCATTTCGTCCATGCCCTCGCCGGGCTTGAGGCTGATACCGCCGGTATCGAAGGTAATGCCTTTGCCGACAAGAACATGAGGCTTGTCTTTGGCCTTGCCGCCACGGTATTCCATCACGATCAGGCGCGGCGGCTGTGTGCTGCCTTTGCCCACGGCCAGGATGGTGTTCATGCCCATTTTTTCCATCTGCTTCTCATCAAGCACTTCGGTCTTGATGCAGTCGTGGTCCTTGGCCAGTTTCTTGGCTTGCTGAGCCAGCCACTCCGGGTGGCAGATGTTGGGCGGGGTATTACCCAGGTCCCGGGTGAAATTCATGCCGCGTCCGGTGGCCAGGCCGAGGTTGAATGCATCTTTCAGATCCCTGGCGGCACTTGAGGCAACCACAACGACTTTGTTCAGTTTGCGGGCGGCCGGTTTTTCACTCTTGAAGTCGCTGAATATGTAGAGTTGATCTTCGAGCGTGCGGCCGATCAGGCTGAGGCGGGCGGCCTCGGAGCTGATCGCGTCTTCTCCGGTTACCGGGGTGTCTGCGAGGGCAACCGCAACGCTTTTGGAAGGGCCGTCTTTCAGCGCAGCCATCATTGCAATCAGGGCTTTGCGGTAGTTCGCCGGGGTCCGATCAGCGTCGTTTCCGGTGCCAAGCACCATCAGGCGGCTCCAGGGTTGATCTGTCAGCGGAACGACCGTTGTGGTGGCGTTCTTGCCGGTCAGGTCGCCGGCTTTCTGGAGCTTCGTGATCAGCCCGTCCAGTGCTTCATCTGCCTGATTGGTGGATTGCGGCCAGGTGCCTTTCTCTGGCAGGCCGACAACGAGGCAGTCCGCTTTGGTGCTGGCGATGGCTTTACTGCTCAGGCTGAAATTCATGGCAACTCCTGTTGATTGTTCGCGAGACATCCGCCGGTGGCGGGAATCGTTCTTGATTGTGATCTACCCTAGCATTGGGGCTGGAAGGAAAATTATCAAGCCGTTGGCGCCGCCTGGCTGCCTGTCCCGCCACTCATGCCGGCGTAACACGGCTGCTCTGTCATTCGGCATCAAGGTTACATAGAATACGCGCAGTTCCCAGCATCCTGCATGTTTCACCGGATACGGCCAGAGAGACCGATTTGAGCATCATCTTCCGTTACCTCATTCGCCAGGTCATGATCAGCATGGTTGCCGTCTCGGGCATCCTGTTACTGGTGTTCATGAGTGGGCGCTTTCTCAAGTACCTGGGTAACGCCGCCGAAGGCGAAATATCAGCGGACGTTCTGCTGACCATCATGGCCTACCGGTTTCCCGGCTTTCTGGAGCTGATCGTCCCCCTGGGTCTGTTCATCGGCATTCTGCTGGCCTATGGCCGGATGTACCTCGAAAGTGAAATGACCATACTCTCGGCCTGTGGCCTGAGTGATCGACAGCTATTGGCCAAGACGCTGATCGGCAGTCTTCCGGTCATGCTGCTTGTTGGCGCGATGAGCCTGTATGTGTCGCCCTGGGGGATGAAACAGGTAGAGCGTATTCTGGCTAACCAGGCCAAAGCCACGGAGTTTGAAATGCTCGCGCCCGGGCGTTTCCAGGAATTGATGTCGGGAGGCAGGGTGACCTACACCGAAGGCCTCAGCGATGACAAACGCAGGCTTGAAGGGGTATTCATTGCTGAATACGGCCGAAATGAAGAGGGCTTGAGTATCATTACTGCAGAGAGTGGCTCCCAGTTGATTGACGAGGAAACCGGGAGCCGGTTTCTGATTCTGGAGGAGGGGGCCCGCTTCGATGGCAAGCCCGGAGCCCTTGATTACCAGATTACCGAATTTGGTGCGTACGGACTGAAGATTGAGAGTGGTAACTCTGGCAAGGTTGATCTGGAGGACGGTGTCAGTACCGCCCAGCTTTGGGCATCCGACAAGCCGGAAGACCGCGCGATGCTGCACTGGCGTCTTTCCCTTCCCCTGATTGTTCCGATCGTGACTCTTCTGGCGGTACGTCTGAGCCGGGTGAACCCGAGACAGGGCCGGTTTTTTCATCTGTTACCGGCCATGCTGGTCTATATCACCTATCTGGGGCTGCTGATTGTGGCGCGTGATGCCCTGGCCAACGGGAAGGTACCGGAGTGGCTGGGAATGCTTTGGGTCCACGCCCTGTTTCTCGCCCTCGGCCTCTGGCTGCAGTTCGGACCGGCATGGTTGTATCGCCGGCGTTTGACCAGGGAGGGGGCCACCCATGCGCAAGATTGACGGCTACACCATGCGCACTGTCGGTGGCGCCATGTTGCTGGTGATGGTGGTGGTGCTCTCCCTTGATCTGATTTTCGCCTTTATCGGAGAGTTGGAGGATACGCGTAACAATTACCAGATTCCGCAGGCGCTCTGGTACGTTTTGATGACTCTGCCCAGACGGATCTACGACTATCTGCCGTTGGGTGCCTTCATGGGTTGCCTGATTGGCCTCGGGTCCATGGCCAGTTCATCAGAGCTGACCGTGATCCGTGCCGCTGGCGTCTCCCTCAAGCGGATTGTCTGGTCGGCTATGAAGCCCACGCTGGTCATTGTGGTGATCGGTGTGTTGATCGGTGAATACGTTGCCCCGCCGGCCGAACGTTACGCACAGAGCGAGAAGGCCGTTGCTCTGGGTTCCGGAAGGAGCGTTGCCACCGCCCACGGTGTCTGGCATCGCGAGGGCAATGTGTTCATGCACCTCAATGCGGTTCAGCCCAACGGCGTTCTGCATGGCGTTTCACTGTTCCGGTTCAATGAGGAAATGAGCCTGCAGTCGTCGAGTTTCGCGGACCGAGCGATTTACCAGGGCGATCACTGGCTCCTGGAGAATGTTCGAATCACCCATATCGAGGATACGGCGACCCGACTTGAAACCCATCAGGTGCTGCGCTGGGATGCCGGGCTCTCTCCCAGTGTCCTGAGCGTGTTGATTGTGAAACCTGAGAATCTTTCCATGACCGGCCTTTATACCTACGCCTCTTACCTCGATGAGCAGGGTCTGAATGCCGCACAGTACTGGCTGGCGTTCTGGAAAAAAGCCCTGATGCCGCTTGGAACTGCAGTCATGGTGTTGGTGGCCATTTCGTTCATCTTCGGCCCCCTGAGGTCCGTCACCATGGGGTTCCGGGTATTTACCGGCCTTCTGGTGGGATTGCTCTTCAAATACATGCAGGACCTTCTGGGCCCGATGAGCGTGGTCTACGGCTTCAATCCGATGCTGGCGGTTCTGATCCCAATTGCGATCAGTGCACTGGCCGGCGCTGTGCTGATGCGCCGGGCCGGTTGACCGGCACGGCGACAATCCACATCAACGCCGGGATTATCAGCGACCGGACGACTGCTTCTTGCCGGAGTCTTTGGGCAGCGCAACAACGACACTGTCAGAGAGACGATCGGTAACGGAAAGGCCGTTGATCGGATAGAACAGGGCAATGATCGCCGGGATGGACAGGAACAGGGTGGCTGCGCCCAGGTAATAGCTTGCCAGCAATGTGAGGAAGATAACCGCAGCGGCGGTCACATAGCGCCGCAGAGCCTGGGTCCAGCTTACCGAGGTGCCGTCCAGGTTTTCGATGCGAACCCGCCACACCTGCATGCCCAGGGTCTGCCCGATTCGGGTCCAGAAGTAGCCGAAAAACAGATACAGCACCAGGAACAGAACGAAGGTCAGCCCGGGGTCACCGGAAAGCTGGCCTGCCTCGGCCATTTGCTCGTACCGGTCCCAGCCGGTGATCCAGCCGGCCACCATGGTATAGCCCCAGGTAGCAACAAGCAGTACGGCGATGCTGATCAAACCGTCGTAAATAATGGCAAGGGCTCGTTTAAGGGCAGTGGCTGGCGGCAATAGTTCCTCGGCGTCATGGAAGCGTCGGGGCATGGAATCTCCTGTGATGTTTCACGTTTTTCCTGTTCTCGGCGTGTGCTAGAGTAGCGGATTTGCACAAGCATGTAAGTATTCGTATTCAATCGCGGACCGGGCGGCACTCCCGCCGGGTTTCTGGAAAGGTATCAAAGGGCTATGAAAACCGCAGAGTTGCGACAGGCGTTCCTCGATTATTTCAAGCAGCAAGGTCACACCATTGTTCCAAGTAGTTCGCTGGTACCTGCGGACGACCCCACATTGCTGTTTACGAATGCGGGAATGAACCAGTTCAAGGACCTGTTCCTGGGTCGTGAAGAGCGCGACTACACCCGGGCAACTTCCTCCCAGAAATGTGTCCGCGCCGGTGGCAAACACAACGATCTCGAAAACGTCGGTTACACCGCTCGTCACCACACCTTCTTCGAGATGCTGGGCAACTTCAGTTTTGGTGACTACTTCAAGCGCGAAGCGATCAATTACGCCTGGACATTTCTGACCGGCGAGAACTGGCTGAACCTGCCCCAGGAAAAACTCTGGGTAACCGTTTACGCCGAAGATGACGAGGCCTTCGATATCTGGAACAAGGAAATCGGGGTGCCAGCAGACCGTATCGTCCGTATTGGCGATAACAAGGGTGGTCGTTACGCCTCTGACAACTTCTGGCAGATGGGCGACACCGGTCCCTGCGGCCCCTGTACTGAAATCTTCTTCGATCACGGCCCGGACGTCGCAGGTGGACCTCCCGGGTCACCGGAAGAAGATGGCGACCGCTACATCGAAATCTGGAACGTGGTGTTCATGCAGTACAACCGCACCGCCGACCGTGAGATGCTGAAGCTGCCCAAGCCATCTGTTGACACCGGCATGGGCCTGGAACGAATCACCGCGGTGCTGCAGGGTGTACACAGCAATTATGAGATTGATCTGTTCCAGGATCTGCTGGCTTCGGCTTCCCGGATCCTGGGTGACGCGGCAACGACCGAAGCATCTCTGCGCGTTGTCGCCGATCACATTCGTTCCTGCGCCTTCCTGATCGCAGATGGCGTTATGCCGTCTAACGAGGGGCGCGGTTTTGTGCTGCGCCGGATCATTCGCCGTGCCGCACGCCACGGTAACAAGCTGGGTGCGACAGGGCCGTTCTTCTACAAGCTCACCGGCGCCCTGTGCGAGTTGATGGGCGATGCGTTCCCGCAACTGGTCAGCAGCCGCAAACAGATTGAAAAGGTGTTGCTGCAGGAAGAGGAGCAATTTGCCAAGACCCTGGACAAGGGCCTGCGCCTGCTTGAGCAGGACATTGCCGAGCTCAAGGGCAGCGAAATTCCGGGCGAGACCATCTTCACGCTCTACGACACCTACGGTTTCCCGGTTGACCTGACCAACGACATCGCCCGCGAGCGGGGCCTGATGCTGGATTACGAAGGTTATGAGAAAGCTATGGAAGCTCAGCGCGAGCGTGCCCGGGCAGCCAGTAAGTTTGGTATCGACTACAACGCCGCCGGTCTGCAACTCGAGGGTAAGACCGAGTTTACCGGTTACGAGCACATTGACGGCCACGAGAAAATCCGCGCAGTGATTGTGGGCGGTGAAGAGAAGACCGCTGAAGCCGGTGATGAAGCCGTTGTGGTGCTTGAGCGCACGCCTTTTTACGCTGAATCCGGTGGTCAGGTCGGTGACACCGGTCTGCTGACCTGGAGCGGTGGTAGGTTCAAGGTGACGGATACGCGCAAGGAAGGGGATAACCACCTGCACCTTGGCACCCTGATCGAAGGCGAGCTGTTCCCCGGGCTGGAAGTAGACGCGCGTATTGATCACGCCCGCCGTGAGCGTACCAAGCGTAACCACTCCGCCACCCATTTGCTGCATGCAGCGCTGCGCAAGGTGCTGGGTGAGCACGTGAGCCAGAAGGGGTCACTGGTGGATCCGGACAAACTGCGTTTCGATTTCTCCCATTTTGAGGCCGTTACCCCGGAACAGCTTCGGGAGATCGAGCGCCAGGTGAACGAACAGATCTTGGAAAACAGTCCGGTACAGACTGAAATTACCGACATGGAGAAGGCTCAGGAGAAGGGCGCCGTGGCCCTGTTCGGTGAAAAATACGGGGATGTGGTCCGGGTACTCAGCATGGGTACCGACAACTACTCTGTCGAACTCTGCGGCGGTACCCACGTTTCCCGCACCGGTGACATTGGTCTGTTCCGGATTACCTCTGAAAGTGGCATTTCCTCCGGTGTGCGTCGTATAGAGGCGGTGACTGGCATGGGGGCGCTGGACTGGATTGATGGTACCGAGCGCACCCTGCGGGAAGCGGCTCGTCTGGTGAAAGGTTCTCGCGACTCCTTGGTTGAAAAGGTTCAGCAGACCATTGATCGCAATCGTCAGCTTGAAAAGGAAGTGGATGCCCTGAAGGCAAAACTTGCCTCTTCTGCCGGTACCGATCTGGCCAGCACGGCTGTTGATGTGGCCGGGCTCAAGGTGGTGGCTTCCGAGCTTGAGGGCGCTGACCGCAAGGCCCTGATGGAAACGGCCGATCAGCTCAAGAACAAGCTGGGCGAAGGTGTGGTGGTTCTTGCCAGCGTGGAAGATGGCAAGGTGACTCTGGTGGCCGGTGTGACCAAGTCAGCCACTGACCGGATCAGGGCCGGGGATCTGATGAAACATCTGGCGGCCCAGGTCGACGGTAAGGGCGGTGGACGACCCGATATGGCCCAGGGCGGTGGAAACGATCCGTCCAAGCTCGAGGATGCGCTGGCAGGTGTCGCCGGTTGGGTCGAGAAAAATATCGCTTAAGCAACTGTTTTTGTGGGCGGGCCGGGGTTTATAATCCCGCCCGTTTCTTTTAATTGGCGGAGCATGACTCCGCTGTGAGTCCCCGTTTCGGATATTGGGAAAACAATGGCTCTGTTGGTTCAGAAATTTGGTGGCACATCGGTTGGAACAACCGAACGTATTGAAGCGGTAGCCGACAAGGTATGCCGTTTTCGCAAGGACGGTCACGATGTGGTTGTTGTCGTATCTGCCATGAGCGGAGAAACCAACCGGTTGATCGCCCTGGCCAATAACATCATGGAGGAGCCGACGCCCCGTGAGATGGACGTGCTGGTCTCCACGGGTGAGCAGGTAACGATCGCGCTTCTGTCCATGGCGTTGCAGAAGCGTGGCTGTGAAGCGCGTTCGTACACCGGCTCCCAGGTCCGAATTCTCACGGACAGCAGCCACACCAAGGCGCGGATCAAGCAGATCGACGAGCAGCGCATGCGCGAAGATCTGGATTCGGGCCGAGTGGTGGTGGTTGCCGGATTCCAGGGAATCGACGAAAGTGGAAACATCACCACGCTTGGGCGGGGCGGATCGGATACCACGGCGGTGGCTCTTGCCGCAGCCCTCAGGGCCGATGAATGTCAGATCTACACTGACGTGGATGGTGTCTATACAACCGATCCCCGAGTTGTCGACACTGCGCGCAGGCTGGAGCGGATCACGTTCGAGGAAATGCTCGAGATGGCGAGTCTGGGCTCGAAAGTCCTCCAGATCCGCTCGGTAGAATTTGCAGGTAAATACAACGTTCCATTAAGGGTTCTTTCCAGCTTCCAGGAAGGTGAGGGCACCCTGATTACTCTTGAGGATGAAAACGCCATGGAACAACCGGTTGTCTCCGGCATCGCTTTTAACCGTGATGAAGCCAAACTGACCATCGCCGGCGTACCGGATACTCCGGGCAGCGCGCTGCGTATTCTGAAGCCGGTGAGCGACGCCAATATCGAAGTGGATATGATCGTTCAGAACGTGGGCGAGGATAACCGCACCGCCTTCACGTTCACCGTGCATCGTAACGATTTCAAGCGGGCGAAAGAGGTGCTCCAGAGGGTGGCCGATGAACTTGGCGCCCGCGAAGTGGCTGGCGACAGCAAGATTGCCAAGGTCAGCATTGTGGGTGTGGGTATGCGCTCCCACGCTGGTGTGGCAACCCAGATGTTTGAGGCGCTGTCCAACGAGGGCATTAACATCCAGATGATCTCCACATCGGAAATCAAGATTTCCGTGGTGATCGATGAGAAATACCTTGAGCTTGCAGTCCGGGCGCTTCACAGTGCATTTGAACTGGACAAGCCTGCGGTATCGGAAGAGGCCTGAAATCCGCAGACAGAGGTCGGCCTGCGGGGTCTCGGAAAAAAGGGCATCATATGCTGAGCCTATGACAAACGTGAACCGTATAAGTAAATGTGCGTCTTTAGATCAGTAAGTGATCCCACTATAAAAGCAACAAGTAGATAAAAAACCATTTGTCGGAACAGGTAGCTCTGGATAGGGAGTAAGGGATATGTTGATTCTAACCCGCCGTGTAGGCGAAACTCTGATGGTCGGCGACGATATTACCGTCACCGTTCTGGGAGTGAAGGGTAACCAGGTGCGCATTGGTGTAAATGCCCCTAAGGAAGTCGCGGTACACCGCGAGGAAATCTACCAGCGAATCCAGTCGGAAAAAGGCTCGGAAGAGCCGGAGCCCGGCAACAGCTGAGAGACAGAAAGCCGTTCATGGGAAACCTGAACGGCTTTTTTGATGGAGGGCTGAAACGAGTCCGAAAAACTTCGTGTCAACCCTATGAAAACAGAAAAATTATGGTAGTATACGCCCCGTTCTCAAGGAGAGGTGGGTGAGTGGCTGAAACCAGTTCCCTGCTAAGGAACCGTACGAGCAATCGTACCGAGGGTTCGAATCCCTCCCTCTCCGCCATTTCCTTATCGGGGAAAGCGAGACAGGTTGAGGTGGCACTCAACCACAGCAAGTGATCAATGTGCGGCTGTAGCTCAGCTGGATAGAGTACCTGGCTACGAACCAGGCGGTCGGAGGTTCGAATCCTCCCAGCCGCGCCATCGATCAACCTTGCCACAAGTTTTAAGCGGCTGTAGCTCAGCTGGATAGAGTACCTGGCTACGAACCAGGCGGTCGGAGGTTCGAATCCTCCCAGCCGCGCCATATTAAGATCGAGACGCCTCAGCTTGTGCACCCCGCAGGCTGAGGCGTTTTGCTTTGTATAGCTGGGAGGATTTGAACCGACAAGAGGTTCGACCGAAACCCACGCAGTGGGTTGAGGAACGCCGGAGCACCGAGACGGCGGCCCCCGAAAGGGGGTGAGGGCCCAAGGACCGAATAATCCTCCCAGCCGCGCCATATCAAGATCGAGACGCCTCAGCTTGTGCACCCCGAAGGCTGAGGCGTTTTGCTTTGTATGGGGTTCTTATTTGCCCTCAGTCAATTTCAGTCTGATCGATATTTGCGCAAACCTCACCTCCGTGCCTAACCTTGAAAGTGTAAAGAAAGCTTACGGCAAAAAAGGAGGTCCACTATGAACAAGACAGTCAACGGCTCCTACGAAGACCACGATCAGGCCAAAAATGTCTGGGACGATCTCGTCGGGTCGGGCATCCCGCAAGATAATATTTACATCGATGAGGAGGCTAAGGTGGTAAAAGTCAGTATACCGGCGGAGGAAGAGCGGGAAATACGGGAGATTTTTACCCGCCACAAGCTGAGTTAGAAGGCGCCATTGTTAGCGGCAGAGCGCCAGCCACCGTTTAACGGTCAGCTGGCGCTCTCTTGTCAGTGCCGGAGGTCAGAGTCTGAATCGCGACACAAGGCTCTGGAGTTCACTGCCCAGCCTGGCCAGCTCGCTGCTGGAGCTGGCGGTCTGGTTGGACGAGGCTGCTGACTGGTCGGTAACGTCCCGGATGCTGGTAATATTCTGATTGATTTCCTCGGCCACAGAAGTCTGCTGTTCGGATGCTGTGGCAATCTGGCTGTTGTATTGCTTGATGTCTTCAACGGCCCTGGTAATGCGCTCGATCGTTGTGCCTGTTGCTGTGGCGCGCTCCAGCGTGTTGGAGGCCATTGTCGTACTGGATTCCATGGCGGATACCGAATTTCCGGCGCTGCTCTGGAGTGAAGTTACCAGGGTCTCGATTTCCTGGGCCGACGATTGGGTCCGTTGGGCCAGGGAACGCACCTCATCGGCTACCACCGCAAAGCCCCGGCCCTGCTCCCCGGCGCGCGCGGCCTCAATGGCGGCATTGAGTGCAAGAAGGTTGGTCTGCTCCGCCACTGATTTTATGACATCCAGAACGGTACCGATGTTGGCGGTCTCCTTTTGCAGACCCTGAATGGTTTCCATGCTCTGGTTCACTTCCCGGGCGAGATTGTTCACCTGGTCCACCGTTTCCCGGACTTCCCGCTCGCCGTCGCTTGCCTGGCTGGCTGCGTCGGTGGCCACCGAGAAGGCTTGTTCTGCGCTTCGGGCGATTTCGCTGACGGTAGCGGTCATTTCGTTCATCGCCGTTGCAACCTGATCGGTCTCCTGCTTCTGACGATTAATACCATCACTGGTCTGGCTGGTGACGGTAGAAAGTTGCTCGGCTGAGGCTGCGATGTTGGCGGCACCGGATTCGATGCTCCTGACCAGCTCCCGGAGGCTGGTCACCATGGTTGCGAGTGCCGCCATCAAGCGGCCTATTTCGTTGGTCCCAGAGGCGTTTATGTCGACTGTTAGATTGCCGGAGGCAACTTCAGTGGCGATGCTTACTGCCTGGTTGACCGGAGCCACGATCGCCCGGGTTATGAGATAGGCCATCAATATGCCCAGCATGAGTGCGATCCCGGTGGCGCCATAGATCAGCCAGGTTGCCTGCTGGCGATCTGCCTCCATCTTCCCGGCCTGCAAGGCGCGAAGACTGTTGGCGGATTCGATGGCATTTCTGGCGGTGCTCACCATCTGCTCTGATAAACGTTTTCCCGTTTGAATCAGCTCAACAACCGTCTGGAACTCGCTCACGTAGGTGTCGAGCGCTGCATTGATCTGCTCTTTTTCTTCAGCGGTAATGGCTGCCGATTTCAGCGGGCCCTGAACTCTTTTGGCGTCGCCAAGAAACGCCTTTACGCTGGCTTCATCATGCTCGATCAGGAATTTTCGCTCTGACCGGCGCATGTCCTCAAAAATGGCTGACGCGAAGAACAACGAGCTATGGGCCTTCAGGGAGGAGCCGAAAATTCTGGCGCTGGTTTCCAGTCGGTTGAGAGCCTCTTCCCGGTCAGCAATGTTTTTCTCAACATTCCCCATGAGTTGTTGATACTGTTTAACGTCTGCCTGAATACCGTCCAGGGCGCTAAGGTCTTCGGGGGCGACCAGAAGAGGTCTGATCTCGCTGATTAACTCGAGAACGCGGTCGCCCTGAGTCTGAACGCCTTCAACTGCGCTGGCCTGGCCTGTCAGCAGAAAGTCTTTTTCTTCCACGCGAGCTTCGGTAAGCCTCGTATTCACTTGCCCGAGCATGGCAACGATGTTTGATCTCTGGCTATAGCTGTCCAGGGCCCGGTCACCCACCAGGCCCACCAGAATGGTCAGTAACAGCAGGATGGCAAAGCCGCCGGCCAGTCTGGTTCGAATGGTCATGTCGGTGAGGAATTCTGGAAAACGCATTGTGGTCATGTCCCTGGAGGATGTGAGGTTTGCCGGTGGAACCTTTACTGATCAACGTCTTCAGTGCAAAGCGCGAAGACTTTTCTGACACGTGAAGGGGGTAAAGGTGGCTTTTGTTTGACTTATATTAAGTCGCTTTACGGCTGCGTATTCCAGAACTTTACAGTTACAGATGATTACCGGGTGTATTTTGGATGCGATACGGAATGAGGGGGTTCTGGCCCTGAATGCTATCAGGACCAGAGTACTTGGTTACCACATCAGGTCATCGGGGATCTCATAGCCGGCGTAGGGATCATCCTCTCCGACATCGTCCTTGTTGCGATCGTGGAGCACTACGACGGCATTTTCATCACGCTCCATGATCTTCCGGGCAACGCCTTCTGGCACGATCTCGTATTGGTCGTTTACATGGACAATGGCCAGCCGGCCACGGGAAAGCTGATCAACCATTGTGTCGTCCACAAAAATCTTTTTGATCTTTTTATCATGGACAAACTGATACGAGGTTTCGCCACGGCTCCGGTCCAGGCGATTGGTTTCGACCAGCTGACGAATCTGGGCCTGGATCGCCTTCTTCTCGGCAGCTCTCTGGCGCTCAAGATTGAGCTGGCGGTCCCGCTCAGCCTTTTCCTCGCGGGCCTGTCGAGCTCTTACTTCAGCCTCGTTTACCTGAACAGCACCCTTGGGTTGCTGCTTGCGTTGCTTTCGTTTTTCGCTGCGAATCGTTTTTGCCTTTTTCTCGTCGGCAAGGCCGGCTTTCAGCAGTTGATCCTGAAGGGATGCCATCAGTAACTCCATTCTTCGGTTGCAAATTCTGGTATCATTTGGCGCCAGTATACGCCCTCATTATTGCCTTCATAACCAGCTTCCGCTGATTCCGGGATTTTCTTCTATGTCTTCGTTTAACGACTTCGGTTTGTCTTCTGCCATGCGCTCGAATCTGGACCAGCTGGGTTTTGCCCAGCCCACAGAGATTCAGGCGAAGGCCCTTGCACCGGGACTGGCCGGGAAAGACATCATCGCCATGGCCAAAACCGGTAGCGGCAAAACGGCCGCCTTTGGTATCAGTCTGGTTGAGCGGCTCAATCCCCGGCTGTTTGCGGTTCAGGCTCTGGTGTTATGCCCGACCCGTGAACTGGCAGACCAGGTGGCCAAGGCGATCAGGGAGTTGGCGCGGGCCCGGGATAACATCAAGGTGCTGACTTTGTGTGGTGGTGTTGCCATCGGACCGCAGATCGGATCGCTCAGCCATGGTGCGCATATTGTTGTTGGAACACCGGGCAGGATCCAGGACCACCTGCGCAAGCAGACCCTCTCGCTGGCACGTCTGAAAACCGTGGTGCTTGATGAAGCGGACCGGATGCTGGACATGGGGTTTCAGGAAGCAATGGAAGATATCCTCTCCCAGACGCCGCCTTCCCGGCAGACCATGATGTTTTCGGCGACCTGGCCTGCGCCCATCCGTGAACTGAGCAAGCAGTATCAGCAAAGCCCGGTGGACGTTCGCGCTGAAGAAGCCGGTGACAATCCCGATATCGAAGAACTGTTCTACGAAGTGTCGCCGCAATCGAAATCGGATGCCATTGTGGCGCTGCTTTCTCAGCGACAGCCTGAGTCGTGTATCGTTTTTTGTACCACCAAGCAGCAGTGTGACGAGATGGCGCAGGAACTTGGTGACCGAGGGTTCTCCGCTCTGCCGCTGCATGGAGATCTGGAGCAAAGGGAGCGCGACAGCGTGCTGGTGCGCTTCGGCAATCAGAGCTGCTCCATCCTGGTTGCCACCGATGTGGCTGCCCGAGGCCTCGATATCAAGTCTCTGCCGTTAGTTATCAATGCTGAACCTGCGCGAGATCCTGAAGTCCACACTCATCGGATCGGGCGAACCGGCCGTGCGGGAGAACAGGGCCATGCCATTACCTTCTGCACCCCGGCCCAGGGCCACAAGATCAGCCGTATTGAATCCGAAAGAGGGCGTAGCGTGGCCTGGGGCGACACAGAGGCCCTGCTGGCGACGCCGCTGCAGCCCGTCACTCCCGCCATGAAAACCCTGTGCATTGCCGGTGGCCGAAAGGACAAGATTCGCCCGGGCGACGTTATGGGTGCCTTAACCGGTGAAGCGGGCTTGCCCGGAAAAGCTGTTGGCAAGATCGATCTGTTCGACCATCAGTGTTTTGTGGCGGTTGAAAAGTCGCTGGCAGGTAAGGCTTTGTCAAGGCTTGAAAGTGGCAAGGTCAAAGGCCGGAAAATACGTGTCCGATATGCCTGAATGAGAATTGCTTCGCCTGTATAAATACGTGTCTTTTCGGGCCGGGACGCTCGGAAACCCCGTATAGATTTTTGCATTCAGGTTGCCCGAGGGCCCTGAAACCGGTAAATTACGCAGGATTTTGCCACCCGAATGGTCGTGGATGGGCGTTAGACCTTAGTCTAACTGGTCAGTCCGGGCAATGTTCGGGAGAAACGTAAATCAATACAGGTAGCTGTTCGATATGAATGACCTGATGTCACAAGCCGTCGATCTGATGATTGCCGGAATGGGGTTCGTGTTCGTGTTCCTGATTATTCTGGTTTTCGCGACACTGCTCATGTCCAAACTCTTAGGACGGTTTGCGCCGCCAGAGCCGGCGACCCCGGCCAAAACGCCACGTGCCAAGCCAAAGGCGCCCGCGTCGGTTGACCCTGACACCGCCGAGGCCATCAAGAAGGCGATTGCACAATTCCGGTCGCGCCACAAGAAGTGACCCGGTAAAAGACTAGAACCTTTAAACAGAAGGCTGACACGATGACTGACACAAAGAAACCGCTGGGGATTACGGACGTTATCCTGCGTGACGCCCACCAGTCCCTGCTTGCCACCCGTATGCGGCTGGATGACATGCTGCCTATTGCCGAGAAACTCGACAAGGTCGGTTTCTGGTCTCTGGAATCCTGGGGCGGAGCTACCTTCGATTCCTGTATCCGTTACCTGGGCGAAGATCCCTGGGAGCGCATTCGCGAGCTGAAAAAAGCCATGCCCAACACCCAGCAGCAGATGCTTCTGCGTGGCCAGAACCTGTTGGGTTACCGTCATTACGCGGATGATGTGGTGGACCGTTTCTGTGAGCGTGCCGCTGAGAATGGCGTCGACGTGTTCCGTATTTTTGATGCGATGAACGACCCCCGCAATCTGGATCGCGCTATCAAGGCCGTTCGTAAGACCGGCAAACACGCCCAGGGCACCATTGCCTACACCACCAGCCCGGTGCACACCATTGAGATGTGGGTGGAGCTGGCGAAAGAAGTCGCCGACATGGGCGCGGACTCCATCGCGATCAAGGACATGGCGGGTATTCTCAAGCCGTACGTGGCTTATGACCTGGTCAGCCGTCTGAAGAAAGAGCTGGATATCCCGATTCACATGCAGTGCCACGCCACCACCGGCATGTCTACCGCTACCGCCATCAAGGCTGCGGAAGCCGGTATCGATAACGTGGACACCGCCATTTCCTCAATGAGTATGACCTACGGTCACTCGCCCACCGAAGCGGTGGTTGCGATTCTTGAGGGTACTGACCGTGACACCGGCCTGGACCTCAACCTGCTCGAAGAAATCGCCAGCTACTTCCGCCAGGTACGTAAGAAGTACGCGAAGTTTGAGGGCAGCCTCCGTGGCACCGATTCCCGCATCCTGATTGCCCAGGTACCGGGCGGTATGCTCACCAACATGGAAAACCAGCTGCGCGAGCAGAACGCCAGCGACAAGTTCGACCAGGTTCTGGATGAGATTCCCAAGGTTCGCGAAGACCTGGGCTTCATTCCGCTGGTTACGCCGACCTCCCAGATCGTGGGTACCCAGGCGGTACTGAACGTTCTGACCGGCGAGCGCTACAAGTCCATCTCCAAAGAAACCTCTGCAATCCTCAAAGGCGAGTACGGTGCGGCACCGGCGCCGATGAACAAGGAACTGCAGGACCGTGTTCTGGAAGGCAAAGAGCCTGTTACCTGTCGTCCGGCGGATCTGCTTGAGCCGGAAATGGACAAGCTGACGGACGAGCTCAAGAAGCTGGCCGAAGAGAAAGGCATCAAGCTGGCGGAAAACGTGGAAGACGACGTTCTCACCTACGCTCTGTTCCCGCAGATTGGCCTGAAGTTCCTGGAAAACCGTGACAACCCCGATGCGTTCGAGCCGGTTCCGACCGCCGAAAGCGCTGCTCCGGCCACGAAGTCTGAAGGCCCCGAGACCTACACCGTTGAAGTGAATGGCAAGAAGTTTGTAGTTGCCGTTTCCGAAGGTGGTGAGATCACCCAGATCCAGGGTGAGGGTGGGGCTGCTTCCGCACCGGCTGCGCCTGCCGCTTCTGCTCCGGCACCTGCTGCTGGCGAAGGTGAGCCGGTGGTTGCGCCGCTGGGCGGCAACATTTTCAAGGTTCTGGTCTCGCCGGGTGACGCCGTGGAAGAGGGCGATGTGATGATTATTCTCGAGGCCATGAAAATGGAAACCGAGATCCGCGCACCCAAGGCCGGTACTATCGGCGAAGTCTTCATCAAGGTCGGTGATGCCGTCTCTCCTGATGATGAAATGCTGACAATCGCATAAGGGCCAGCATTCCATGGATAAATTAATGACACTCTGGACAGGCAGTGGCCTGTTCAATATAGAGATCGGCCAGGTGATCATGATCGCCGTCGGCCTTCTTCTGCTGTTCCTTGCGATTCGCAAGGGCTTTGAGCCGTTGCTGCTGGTCCCGATCGGATTTGGCGGTATCCTGGCGAATATTCCGGAGGCAGGGCTTGCCCTAACTGCGGCGGAAAATGCAATCCACTTCGCCCTGAAGGACGGAGGCACCCAGATTCTGGCCGCGCTCGCGGCCCCGCTGGATGTGGCCTACCAGGCCGGGCAGGCAATTACGCCGGAGCTGAAGGATGCCTTCAAGGTGGCGGTGAAAGAGGCCAGCTATTCTGAAATGGCGATGGCGAACTCCCTCGCCCAGGATTTCGGCTATGGCAATGGCATGCTGTATAACTTCTATTCCGTGGTTATCGGCAGCACCATCGGGCCTCTGGTTATCTTTATGGGTGTGGGTGCGATGACCGATTTTGGCCCTCTGCTCGCCAACCCGAAGACAATGCTGCTTGGCGCGGCGGCGCAGTTCGGTATTTTCGGTACCGTTCTGGGCGCTGCACTGCTGGATTGGGCCGGCATACTGGAGTTCAACATCCTGGAAGCGGCGGCCATCGGCATCATCGGTGGTGCAGATGGCCCGACCTCCATTTACGTGTCCAGTGTTCTGGCACCGCACCTGCTGGGTGCGATTGCGGTATCTGCGTACGCTTACATGGCCATGGTGCCGATGATCCAGCCGCCGATCATGAAAGCGCTGACCAGTGAAAAAGAGCGGGCCATCAAGATGACCCAGCTCCGTCCGGTGAGCAAGAAAGAGAAGATCGTCTTCCCGCTGGTGGTTCTGATTGCCGTTGTTCTGTTCCTGCCGGATGCAGCGCCGCTGCTGGGTATGTTCTGCTTCGGTAACCTGATGCGTGAGTGCGGTGTGGTTGAGCGGCTGAACGATACTGCCCAGAATGCCCTGATCAATATCACGACCATCTTCCTGGGGCTGTCTGTTGGCTCCAAGCTGATGGCAGACAAGTTCCTGGATGCCCAGACACTGGGTATCCTTGGCCTGGGTATTGTGGCATTCGGTATCGGTACTGCTTGCGGTGTTCTGATGGCGAAGCTGATGAACAAGCTGACCAAGGAGCAGATAAACCCGCTGATCGGTTCTGCCGGTGTATCTGCGGTGCCGATGGCAGCGCGGGTCTCCAACAAGGTTGGCCTGGAAGCCAACCCGCAGAACTTCCTGCTGATGCACGCCATGGGCCCGAACGTGGCCGGCGTTATCGGCTCTGCGGTTGCTGCCGGTGTGATGATCAAGCTTCTGGGCTGATTCTCGCACTGCAGTGCAAAAACCCCGCCGTTGTGCGGGGTTTTCTTGTTTTACAAGACTGATAATTCTGGAGTTTGAGCAGGTGTGGAACCTCCTTTCAGGAACCGCTACGAGCACATCCATGTGCGCTTGACTCCGGCCCTCCTTGGCCGGAGACATTCCTGAAAGGAGGTTCCACACCCGCTCCATGATCTCTTGAGTTATCGCATCAAAGACCTGCATCATGTAGCGCTTCGAACTCTACGGTTGCCCTTCAATGCTCCCTGTAGGTCGGATTAGGCAAAGCCGTAATCCGACAGACTTGATCTGCAAGTTGCAGACTTAATGAAAATTCCGGGAATGAACCGGCAGCGACTGAATCAGGTGGCTAAGGTCGGAAAGCCTCCCCGCCATCACATGCACGATATCCCCCTCTCTCTCCAGCACCCCCTTCACATGCAACAACCGGGCGGTCAATAACGGTTTGCGCTGCCGCCGTGCCGTTTCCAGCCACACCACCACGTTTACGTTGCCGGTTTCGTCTTCCAGAGTGACGAAGGTAACCCCGGAGGCAGAGCCGGGGCGCTGGCGGCCAGTGACAAGACCGGCAACCTGGACGGGAATGCCTGCTTTGGTGGATTTCAGTTGTTCGGCACTGAGGCAGAACTTCAGGTGGCCCTGTTCCCGGAGTAGCGCCAGAGGGTGGCGTTGCAGGGTGAGGCCCTGGCTGGCGTAGTCGGCAAGAACGTTCTGGCCTTCTGAGGGTTCCGGTAACTGCTGGCAATATTCCGGCTGGTAGTCGACTGCGGCCTCTTCAGCGAACAGTTCGGTGGGCTGTTCGTGGTCGAGCAGCTGCCAATAGGCCTGGTGGCGATTAGCGGTGAATGCCGGCATGGCGTTGGCGCCGGCGAGCAGTTCCATATCACGCTGGTTCAGGTTGGCCAGGCGGCGAAGTTCGCTGGCGGAGCGGTAGCCGTTGGCTGGCCGGTTCTGGTGGATGCGTTCAGCGCCATTAACGGACAGACCCTGGATGATTCTCAGGCCCAGGCGCAGATGGCGTTCCTCGCCTTCCAGAGCGTGGTCCCACTGGCTGGCATTCACATCCGGTGGCAGCACGGTAACGTTATGGCGCCGGGCGTCCTGCACCAGTTGTGACGGAGAGTAGAACCCCATGGGCTGGCTGTTGAGCAGGGCACAGTAAAAGGCCGCTGGATAATGCCGCTTGATCCAGGCCGAGACGTAGACCAACAGGGCAAAACTGGCGGCGTGGGATTCAGGAAAGCCATAGCCGCCAAAGCCGCAGATCTGCTGGTACAGCCGTTCGGCAAAATCGGCATCGTGCCCGCGCTCCAGCATACCGGTGACCAGTTTTTCCCGGAACGGAGTCAGGTCGCCGTGGGATTTCCAGGCGGCCATGGCCCGGCGGAGCTGGTCGGCTTCGCCGGCTGAGAAGCCGGCCGCCACCATGGCGAGTTTGATCACCTGTTCCTGGAAGATGGGCACACCGAGGGTGCGCTCCAACACCTTGCGCACGGCATCGTTCGGGTAATCCACCGGCTCCAGCCCGTGCTTGCGGCGCAGGTAGGGGTGCACCATGTCGCCCTGAATGGGCCCGGGCCGCACGATGGCCACTTCGATCACCAGGTCATAGTAGGTTTCCGGTTTCAGGCGCGGCAGCATGTTGATCTGGGCCCGGGATTCCACCTGGAACACGCCGATGCTGTCGCCTTTTTGGAGCATGGCATAGGTGTCCCGATCCTCTTGAGGAACGTCCTGTATTCGGAAAAGCTGGCCTTTTTCTTCACTGATCAACTCCAGCGCCTTTCGAATGGCGGACAGCATGCCCAGAGCCAGTACATCCACTTTCATCAGGCCCAGGCTCTCGAGATCGTCCTTGTCCCACTGGATCACGGTGCGGTCGGCCATGGCGGCGTTTTCCACCGGCACCAGCTCGGCCAGGGGGCCGGCGCTAATGACGAAACCACCCACGTGCTGGGACAGGTGCCTTGGGAAGCCCAGCAGTGTATTGACCAGGGTGAAGAACTGGTCTGCCACCTGGGGGTTGCGGGTGATTTTCTTGTCCAGAATCTGCTGGCGCCAGTTGGTGGCCTTGTCCCGCCAGTCGATGCCTTCCAGCAGCTGCTCCACCAGGGCCGGATCAAACCCCAGGGCTTTGCCGACATCGCGAATGGCGCTCCTGGGCCGGTAACGGATCACCGTGGCGGCCAGGGCCGCCCGCTCACGGCTATAGCGCCGGTAGATATACTGGATAACCTCTTCACGCCGTTCGTGCTCGAAATCCACATCAATATCCGGCGGTTCGTTCCGGTCTTTGGAAATAAACCGCTCGAACAGCAGCTCCACGCGCGCCGGGTTTACCTCGGTGATACCCAGGCAATAGCAGACCGCAGAGTTGGCCGCCGAACCCCGACCCTGGCAGAGAATCCCACGGCTGCGGGCAAAGGCCACGATGTCGTGGATGGTGAGGAAGTAATGCTCGTACTTCATCTCCGAGATCAGGCCCAGCTCCTTGCGGATCAGGCTCTGAACCTGCAGCGGTGTGCCTTCCGGATAACGCCGGCGTTCACCTTCGCGGGTCAGCCGTTTCAGGTAGCCGGCCGGGGTCTCGTCTTCCGGCACCAGGTCTGGCGGGTATTCATAGCGCAGGCTGCCGGGCTCGAAAGTGCATTGCCGGGCAATAGCCAGGGTCTCGTTCAGCCAGGCCTGAGGAAACAGCCGCTGCAGAACAGGCAGGGGGCGCAGGTACCGCTCACCGTTCTGGAACAGGCAGTGGCCGGCATCTTCCAGATTGGTGTGTTTGCGCAGGGCGGTGAGCACATCCTGCAGGGGCTGGCGCTCCCGGCTGTGCATGTGCACTTCGCCTATGGCCGCAACGGGAATACGCAGCTGATCAGCGAGACAGTGTATCCGCGCAAGCCGTTGCTCCTCGCCGGATTCCAGGGTGCGGGCCGCGGCGATCCAGATCCGGGGGTCAAACAGGCGGGACAGCCACTCGCCGCAGGCCAGGGCCTGATCGGAGTCCGCTTCGGTGGGTGAGGGGGGCAGCCACAGGCACAGACAGTCATCCAGGGTGTGGGTTTCAATATCCCGGTAAAACAGCTGGTACTGGCCTTTCTCGGCCCGGCGGCGACCAGTGGTGATCAGCTGACAAAGCTGGCCATAGCCCTTGCGTGTGCGGGCCAGAAGGATAAAACGGGGTGGGGTTGTGCCGGCTGGCGCATCCGACAGCTCAAACCAGCTGCCGGTAATGAGTTTGACCGGGCTGTCTGCCAGCGCCGCCCAGGCCCGGGGAATGCCGGCAACGGAGCAGGCATCGGTGATGGCCAGAGCGGTATAGCCCAGCTCGTGTGCTCGCTCCGCCAACTCATGAGGGTGAGAGGCGCCAGTCAGGAAGGTGAAATTGCTGAAACAGAACAGCTCTGCATAGTGTTGTTCAGACATCAGCCAAACCACCCATGCACAAACCAGCCTTCCCGGGCATCTCGGAAGACCCAGGCCAGTTGGCCGCTGTTCAGCTGGGCAATGTAATAATCCCGATGTACGCGCTGGCCGTCCCACCAGCCACCGCTGATGCGCTCGGGCCCGGAAAACCAGGCGATGGGCGCCTCGGTTAGCGGTTGCGGGCCTTTCAACAACCAGAGCGGGCGTCTGGGCAGTTCACCCACCGGTGTTAGCGGCGTTCGGGTTTTATGCAGTACTTCCGAGGCCGACCAGGCCCGCTCGGGACGATGATCAGCCTGGGGGGAGAGCTGTCTGAGTGCCTGATCGCCAAGACGTGCCTGCAACCGGCTGATCAGGGTATGCCAGGCTTCATTCAGATCCTGGGTTTCACCCAGCAGATCCTGCCCGGAGGGCGCTTCACGGGACAGGAAACGCTTCACCAGCAGAACCATGGAGATAACCGGTGCGCTCAGGGAATGCTGCTCAAGCCGCAGGCGAATCAGATTGAGGAAGTTATCAGCCCGGTGTTCCGGCCCGGACGTGCGGATCTGCAGCCGGGTTGGCTCTGCATGCCGGTGCCTCAGAACCAGCCGCAGGCTGTCGGTATCCTGCTGGCGCCAGCACAGATCCTCTTCCAGTTCGGCAAGCATGCGCTGGAGCGGAAACAGCAGCCCCTGGGTATGCTCGATCTCCTGCACAAAATCCGCCTGTTGCCGGAACGAGTGGGGCGGTTGCCAGGGTGTGCGGGGATCTGGCCGGGTGCCCTGGATTTTCTGGATGTAAACCAGCAGTTCCGGAGACAGCCGCCGTGCAAGCTCCCCCGGCGGTAAATCAAACACCTCTCCCAGCGTATTCAGCCCCAGGCGCTGTAGCCGGGTGCAGGCTTTCTCGTCGAATTCCGCTGCCAGCAGGGGCATCTGGCTCAGGCTCTGAAGAATGTGGCCCTTGTCTGCGGTGCATTCCCCCTTGCCAGCACGGGCAATCAGCCGGGCCGCCAACGGGGTATAGCCAATACCGATCCAGGCGTTCAACTGGCGTTCATTCAGGCCCTGTTCCACGGTTTGCCAAACAGCGGGCAGGCCGCCATAGAGTTTTTGCAGGCTGCCAATCTCGGCTAGCAGGCCATCCGGCGGCACCAGAACAATATGGGCGGCGTAGCGGTACAGCCAGCGGGCCTGATCTTCGAGAATCCTGGCTTCCTGGGTTTCATCGGCACGTACCATACCCAGATCCGGCGCCAGGCTGATGGCGGTTTTCAGGCGCATGCCGCTACGAATACCCTGGCTCCTGGCTTCCGGGCAGGCCTGAATAACCTTCTGGCCAGAGCCTTCAACCACCACCAGGGCGCCCTCATCTTCACGGGTGCGGCGAATATGGTCCAGCACCAGGTGCGGGAAATGCAGATACAGCCAGAGCATGGAGCGTTATTACCTGGTTGAACCCGACCAGGGGCCCCGGACAACCCGGGTGGTTTCACGGAATGCGAGATCGGCCCGCTGAGCCATGGCCAGTGAACAGCGTTGCCCGGGCCAGCTGCCCCGGCGTTTGAGCACATTCACCTTGAGAGCCTGCTGCTCATCGGGTTCCAGTTCCAAACGCAGGGCAGCCGGAGAATTCTGTTCGGCGTAGCGCCGTTCCCGGAACAGCACGCACACATTGCTGCCAGCTTCGGCGGCCAGTTGCAGGCGACGGACGTCCCGCGAGGCAAGCCTCCCCGGCCAGGCCATCACCAGGCCTGTTACCGGTGAACGCAGGCAGTTTTCCAGTGTCCACAGGAAGTCGCCCTCATCGTCGGTATGAATCAGTACCACCTGGTCCAGATTTACACCTTCCCGGGCCAGGGCGGGGGCATAGGGCGTATGTGGCGGGTTCAGCCAGAACACGCTTTTGCCCTCTTCGCACACCCGCCGCATGAGCGGCAAAAGCAGATGCAGCTCACCAATACCCGGTGCATCCAGCAGGCATTCGCTCAGGGCACCCCGGGGCCAGCCCAAGCCGCCAAGCTGGTTATCCAGCACCTGGTAACCGGTGGGTTCCGCCGGCTGTGAAGTCTGGGTATGACGATGCCCCTGCCAGACACGGGCATCCTGCATCAGCGTGTTCAGAAGCTCGCTCATGATGAAAACTCTCGAAATACTGTTTAAATATACAGTATTCTGAAAGTGCCCGGATTTCAAGAGAAGGGTTGATAAAGCGAAGGGCACGACCCACGCTTGTAGTACAGCCATCAACCACGGAGGTTGAAATGAGTGACCTGAAAGCACACAGCTGTGAAGCCTGCAGCCCGAACGCGCCCAAGGCGACCGAGGAAGAAAAGCAGCAGCTACACAAAGATGTTCCGGACTGGGAAATCCTGAACATTGACGGTGAGGAACAGCTTCACAGGGTCTACAAGCTTAAAAACTTTGTAAAGGCCCTGGAGTTCACCAACAAGATTGGCGAGCTCGCCGAAGAAGAAGACCACCATCCCGTGGTTGTTCTGGAGTATGGCAAAGTCGCAGTGAGCTGGTGGAGCCACAAAATCGGCGGCTTGCACAAAAACGACTTTATCCTGGCAGCACGAACCGACGCTGCTTTCAACGACATGCCATAACCCGAACTGCGGCGGAACCTGACTTCCGCCGCACTCCTTCCGGACCGGAGGTTGTTAGCAGAATGGTTGAAAACCGTACCGATAACCCACTGACTTTGAAGCTGGGTAGCGAAGAGCTGGTCATTCGGCGGCGCTATGAAATGATCAGCATCACCAACGATTTTTTAATCGCCATCTGGTTTCTGGTGGGCAGCATCCTGTTTCTGTTCCCGGAATACGAGAGGGCGGCAATCTGGCTGTTTATCATTGGCAGTTTCCAGTTTCTGGTTCGCCCCACCATCCGGCTTATCAGCCACATTCACGTTAAGCGAATTCCAGCCAGCAACTGGGAGAGCTAGAAGCCTTTGTCAACAGAGGGCTGAGCGTTCCAAAACCACCTTGAAGAGCATGGCGACGAGTTTGTAGCCTCCCTAACCAATGCAGGCACGACGATGCTCTTTACATTGCGCCTTCGGCTCCATTCCAGGGGCGCGCATGCAACGGATCGCATCACAAACTCTTTGGCGGGTTAGTCTACTCTTTCTGCCTGCTCAAGCAGCATTAGGTCAGTTTGCAAGCTCTGGTTCGCTGGTGCCAGATCGACAACTCGGTTACGACCCTGTTTTTTGGCGGCGTAAAGCGCATTATCAGCACGGTGTAGCACCGCACTCCACTCACTGTCACCAGTACAGTAATGAGCTACACCGAAACTGGCTGAAAGAGTCAAGCTGATGTTACTGTCAATCGTAATCTGAGTTGCTGCCGTTTTTGCTCTGAGTTGCTCCGCAACCTGTAATCCCTGCTCGGAATTGTTGTTAGGCAACAGTAAAATAAACTCTTCGCCACCAAAACGCGCCACCACATCATGCTGTCGTATTCTGTCTTTGAGAATAGCAGCAAAGCGCCTCAACACCTCATCACCTATATGATGGCCGTGCTGATCATTCACTTTTTTAAAGTGATCTAGATCGCACATTATAATCGCGAAAGAAGTACCCGAACGCAGCGCGCGGCTGAACTCAATATCACAACATTCGTCGAATGCCCGCCTATTGTAGATCCCCGTCAAAGGGTCAACCCGGGCTATTTCCGAGAGCTCATCCTGCAGCTCATCGGAAGCCATCCATATAGTGGAAAACGATGATAAAATAACCAAAAATTCCCCGGCAATAATCGCCAACGCACTAAGCAACCCTGCATTCATGAAATCATCAGGCGGTATTTCATAAAACGACCAGAACAAACGGAAAATAAAGAAGGCGCCCACCAGTAAAAACATCGCGATAAGCATTTTGGCGGCCATACGGTTATGGATTTCACGGTGTTGCCACAACCCGCTGGCACCAATAAAGCAGGCGGCTGCAAAGGCGATAGAGAAAGCCTGTATGCGCAGATTTACATCTGGAATATGAAAGGTATAAAAATACAGTACAGGTGCAAGCAGCGCCACCAGTGTCGGGCTCAGCCAACGCTCAAAACGCAGAGAGATACCGAGAAAATTAAACAGTCCTCTGTAGGTCAGTACTACACCCATAATGATCGCGATATTGGAAAGCACTATGGAAGCAAAATCATAAATAAAATGACGCAGGCCGAGCAGCACACAGCCACCACCAATCAGCAAATAACCTACACCGATGGTTTTTATACCGGAGAATTTGGCATGCTCTTTAGAATAAGCAAACATACCTAAACCGAACACCAGGCTAAAAAGCATCAATGTCAGGCTGAGGGTGCGAAAATCAAGCTGAATAGACATGGGCTTTCCTGTAAACGTACGGCAGCAGCGCTCCGCGCCCTACAAAGGAATATTGTAGCTCTTTGGACTTCCCCTGATCTAGTGGACCGGGTATCCACCAGAGCTGCTTGGACATGGGATTCGGGCAAGTTCCAATGTTCGAGGATCTGCCAGAGTGAGCTGCTATGACCGCAGCTGTCTGGATGCCGTAGAGGAGTATGTGATCGCGATCCACATTTCGTTGGGCTTCTTTGTGGTGGTCTTCGTCGCGTGGAGGGTTATATTCAGACTATATGAAGGGTTTCCCGAAAATGTCGGGAAAACTGCGGCGGAGCGCTGGCCGGCCTACATAATACACAGGGCGATACTGGTTCTGATTGTACTCCAGATTATTACAGGACCCATGTACCTGTTCACGGAGAATGAATGCATGGATGTCTTTGGATGGTTTTCTGTCTGTGTACCACTGGAAAGCTTATCGGCTATCCACGAGCCCATGGAATGGGTGCATGTAAACATCGGTATATATATTCTTCCCGCCTTTCATCTATTACATTTCATTGGCACGATTCGACACTACGCAGTGAGTGAAAGGAAGGAAGCACCTTCAGATCTATGACCCCTTCCGGATCGTCGCTCCGACAATGGCATCAATTTGAACGTGGGCTTCCTCCGCTTTGCTACGCCAACGTCACCCCGTGGGGTTTGGCGTCATGCAGGGACTATGAATGAAACCCGTGAGGGGGCTCACACCCGGTAATCGCTGAGCCTGACCGGTTGCCTTCTTGCCCCCCAATGTCCAGGCGGGCCTTCAAAAACACCGGCACAGGCGGTACCGCAGGATCGGCAGTGGCCGTCGTCGGTGAGGTTCCAGGTGCTCAGCACATACCAGTCACGGCCGATAAGCAGTTCCCCGCAGTGGTGGCAGTAGGTGCTGCCGCCTGATTTATCATGCACGTTGCCGGTGTAGGCGTAGCGCACGCCGTTATCCATGGCAATCCGGCGGGCCCGTGTCAGGGTCTCTGTTGGGGTTGCCGGGGTGTCCATCATCTTCCAGTCGGGATGGAATGCGCTAAAGTGCATGGGCACATCCGGCCCCAGTTTTTCGACGACCCACTGGGCCATTTCAGTCAGCTCCTGCTCGGAATCGTTTTCGCCCGGAATGAGCAGGGTTGTCAGTTCCAACCATACGCTGGTTTCGTGCTTGATGTATTCGAGGGTTTCCAGAACCGGCTGCAGACGGCCGCCGGTAACCTTGCGGTAGAAGCGTTCTGTGAAGGCTTTGAGGTCAACGTTGGCGGCATCCATGTACCGGTAGAACTCGCGGCGGGGTTCTTCGGTCACATAGCCGGCGGTCACTGCCACCGAACGCACACCACCCTCATGGCAGGCCCTGGCCACATCTATGGCATATTCATGGAAAATCACCGGGTCGTTATAGGTAAACGCAACACTTTTACAGCCGAGGTCCCGGGCGGCCCGGGCTATGTCTTCCGGGCTGGCCTGGTCAGCCAGTTCATCGGTTTCCCGGGATTTGGTCATGTCCCAGTTCTGGCAAAACTTGCACGCCAGATTGCAGCCAGCAGTACCAAAGGACAGGACGGGGCTGCCCGGTAGAAAATGGTTCAGGGGTTTCTTTTCTATCGGGTCGATACAATAGCCGCTTGATCGCCCGTATGTGGTAAGCACCATAGTGTCGTTCAGACGCCCGCGAACAAAGCAAAGGCCGCGCTGGCCTTCGTGCAGTTTGCAGAACCGAGGGCAGAGGTCGCACTGGATTCGGCCGTCATCAAGAGAATGCCAGAAACCGACTTCTCGGCCCTGAAGAACCGGTATATCGCCCACGGTGAGATCCCTCACAATTTCGCTTACGGAATGCCTCAAATCATCTATAGTTTCCGGGTGAGGGCGTGTCAATTACTTTCAGCAACAGGGCGTGCTCGCCCCCGGATCGCTCTGAAAAACAGGTGATCAGTCATGTCTGACAACGTACGAAAAGCAGCGGTTGCGGGTATGTTCTACCCGGACGATCCCGTCGAACTCAGAACCATGATAGACGGCTTCCTGAAACAGGTTCGTGTGGTGGGTGAGACTCCCAAGGCCATTATTGTGCCCCATGCCGGATACCAGTTCTCCGGTGCTGTGGCTGCCAAAGCCTATGCCCAACTTGCGCCGCTTCACGATCGTATACGCCGGGTGGTTCTGCTCGGGCCATCCCACCGTGTACCGTTGAGGGGTATTGCGGCGCCAACTTCGGATTTTTTCGAAACGCCGCTGGGCAATGTGGAGGTGGAGCAGAACACGCTTGCCGGGCTGCAGGTCTTGCCCCAGGTTGGTTATCTTGATTCACCTCATCAGTTCGAACACAGCCTGGAGGTACATTTGCCGTTCCTGCAGTCGGTTTTTGATCAGTTTACCCTTGTGCCCCTGGTGGTGGGAGAGAGTTCCCCGGAAGAGGTCGCCGAAGTTCTGGAGGCCCTTTGGGGAGGCGAAGAGACCCTGATAGTGATCAGTTCCGATCTCAGTCACTACCACAGCTACTCCGTTGCCTGTGAGTTGGACAGCAATACCACCCGACATATCGAGAACCTGGACTATCGTCATATCGGTTATGAAGACGCCTGCGGACGAAATCCGGTTAACGGACTGCTGTATCTGGCCGAGAGAAAAGGCCTGAAAGTAACTACCCTGGATCTCCGTAACTCCGGAGACGCCGCCGGACCGAGGGACCGTGTTGTGGGCTACGGAGCCTATGCCGTAACCGAGGTGCCGGCCACACATGTTCAATGAACAGGAGCGACAGGCTCTTTTGCGAGTGGCTTCGGACTCTGTACGGCACGGCTTTGGCAGTGGGAAGGCGTTGCCTGTGGATCCGGGTGAGTTTCCGGAAAAACTGGCGAGGCCCGGAGCCTGCTTTGTTACCCTGACAGTGTCCGGCTGCTTGCGAGGGTGTATCGGTTCACTGGAAGCCAGGCGCCCGCTGATTCAGGACTGCTCGGAGAATGCGTTTGCCGCGGCTTTCCGCGATTTCCGTTTTCCACCGGTTGAAGTGAAGGAGCTGGAGCTTCTGGGCTACGAGGTGTCGGTTCTGGGTCTGCCTGAGCCCATGCAGTTCCAGTCTGAGGACGACCTGCTCGCTCAGTTGCGTCCAGGAACCGATGGCGTGGTCCTTGCGGCTGATGATCGCCGTGCTACTTTTTTGCCATCGGTCTGGGAGAGCCTGCCGGAACCACGGCAATTTATTCGTCATCTGAAGCAAAAAGCAGGGCTGGCACCAGACTACTGGTCCGAGGCTATCAAGGCCTTCCGCTATACCGTTGAAAGCATCAGGAGGATGTAATGTCACTACCCGCTCCGCTGACTGAAGACCAGGTTTACCACGGATGCCCAACGGAAGCGCTGGCTTTCGCCACCACGGCCGAGCTTGAAGATCTGGAGCGGCCCTGTGGGCAGGATCGGGTGCTCAAGGCCCTGGAGTTCGGAGCAAGCATGCAGGCCGATGGCTTCAATCTGTTTGTGTTGGGGCCCTCCGGGGCGGGCAAGCACGAACTGGTCGAGCGCTTTCTCTCGCAGCATGCGGCGGGGCAGCCAGTCCCTCCGGACTGGTGCCATGTCTTCAACTTCCGCTTCTCGGACCGACCTCAGGCCATTCAGTTACCGGCAGGCGAGGGGCAGAAGTTCAAGAAAGACATGAGCGACCTGGCTGACGAACTGCGCACTGCCATTCCGGCAGCCTTTGAAAGTGAGGAATACCAGGCACGGCTTCAGGAACTGCAGGAAGAGATGGCCAAGCGCCAGCACCAGGGCCTGTTCGACATCCAGGAGGAGGCAAACCGCAACAACATTGCCATGATCACTACGCCCGCGGGCTTTACCTTTGCGCCCATGCGAAAAGGGGAGGTGATCGATCCGGAGGAATACAAGACCTTCTCTGATGAAGAAAAACAGCTGATCGAGTCCAAGGTGGAGGAGCTTCAGAAGAAGCTTCAGCAGACCATTCAGCAGATCCCGAGGATGCGAAAAGAGGTGCGGCAGCGGGTCCATGCGCTGAATGAGGAGATGGTGCAGCTGACGCTTGGAGGCCCCATCGGTGAACTGCGTGAAAAGTGGTCTCATCTCCCGGATGTTGTTGATTATCTGGATGCCGTTCGCGAAGACGTTGTCGAACACGCGGAAGCCTTCCAGGACAGTGATAATGGCCCCCCGGCCGGCCTGCTGTCCCGCTACAAGGTGAACCTGCTGGTCGACAATGCAGATACCGTGGGCGCGCCGGTAATTTATGAGGACCTCCCCAACCACCAGCATCTGACCGGCCAGATCGAACACCGGGCCCGCCAGGGCAATCTGTACACCGATTTCACGCTGATCCGCGGCGGCTCCATGCACCGGGCCAATGGCGGTTACCTGATCATTGATGCCCGCCGGATCCTTACCCAGCCTATGGCATGGGAGAGCCTGAAGCGGATCCTTTTCTCGGGGGAGATCCGGATTGAGTCACTGGAACGGCTCTACGGTCTGGTCAGTACTGTCAGCCAGCAACCGGAGCCAATCCCGGTGTCAGTGAAGGTGGTCCTGCTCGGGGACCGGATGCTGTACTACCTGCTGTCCCATTACGATCCCGATTTTCTGGACCTGTTCAAAGTTGAAGCCGATTTTGAGGATGATCTCGACCGGAATGACGACTGCTATGAACTCTACTCCCGAATGATCGCCACCATGGCACGTTCACTCAAAATGCGGGCCCTGGAACGTGACGCTGTGGCAAGGTTGATTGAACACGCCAGCCGCCTGGCAGCGGACCAGCGTAAACTGACTGCCCACGACCGGGTGCTTCGGGACATTCTGAGCGAGTCAGACCACTGGGCTGGCCAGTCAGGTGCCGATACCGTTGCAGCCAGCCATATTCAGCAAGCCATTGATGAACGGGAATACCGGGCCAGCAGGATTCGGGAGCGAAGCCGTGAGCAAATCCGCCGGGGCGTGGTGATGATTGCGACGGATGGTGAGGAAGTGGCCCAGGTGAATGGATTGTCGGTGCTCAGGCTCGGCGCCTCCATGTTCGGGCAACCCACCAGGATTACCGCAACCGCACGTCCGGGCAAGGGGCAGGTTGTTGATATCGAGCGGGAGGCCAAGCTGGGAGGCCCCATTCATAGCAAGGCGGTGATGATTCTCTCGCGGTTTCTGGCAAGCCGCTATGCGGGTGAGGGCGATCTGTCCCTGTCAGCAAGTCTGGCTTTTGAGCAGTCTTACGGTGGTGTTGAAGGGGATTCTGCCTCGGTTGCGGAAACCTGTGTGTTGTTGTCCGCCATTTCCCGGGTTCCTCTCAAGCAGTCCTTCGCTGTCACCGGGTCCATGAACCAGCACGGTGAGGTTCAGGCGGTGGGCGGCGTTAATGAAAAAATTGAGGGGTTTTTTGATGTCTGCCGGGAGGCCGGTGACATCCAGGGGCAGGGGGTCCTGTTACCGGCCAGTAACGTCGAACATCTGATGCTGAGGGCGGATGTGCGTCAGGCCATTGCCGAGGACCGGTTCCGGATTTACCCGGTCTCCAACATCAATCAGGCGATCGAATTTTTAACCGGTCTGCAGGCCGGAGAGCCGGACAGTGATGGCCAGTTTCCGGAGAACAGCTTTAACCGGCAGGTTGCCGAGCGGTTGGCGAAGTTTGCTGAAGCAAGCAAAAAGCAGGATGACAATGGCGACAGTAAGAACAGCAGCGGAGACAAGGACAGTGATTGAAGCGCCTGGTTCCCAAGTTGGCTCTGGCGCCACTTCAGGGCGTGTTCTGGTGCTTCTGGATGGCTCCCGAATGAGTTACGCCGCCCTGGAGGAAGCCGCAAAAATTGCAGCAGCCACCGACGCCGATGTGCTCGGGCTTTTTGTTGAGGAACTGAATCTGCTGCGCAGTGCCGGCTTTGGGTTTGCCAGGGAAGTCGGTTCGGCATCCGGTGTCAGCCGGCCTTTTAACCAAGGGGACCTGGAGCAGCGCATACAGCGCCTGGCAGGCCAGGCTCGCCAGGCGCTCGCTGAGGCGGTTGGCCGGTACGGTGGCCGGCATACCCTCAGCATCAGTCGTGGCAGTGTTGTAGAGGAGGTACTGGCGCTGGCCGGGCCTCGGGATCTTCTGGTGCTTGGTCGGGTTGGCTGGTCCTCGGCACCAGGGGGTCGGCTGGGTTCCACCGCCAGGGGGCTACTCCGGCGGTCGCCGGGCCGCGTCCTGTTATGGTGTGAGAGACCGGTGTCGCCCCAGGGCAGGGTTGTGGTTTTTCTCAACGACCACGACGAAGCAAATCACCGGGCCATCATGGCAGCTGCGGAAACCGCAAGGCATTCCCGCCGGCCAGTGACTGTGTTATCGGGTAGTGGTGCCAATATGTCACCCGAGCGGCTTGAACAGATCAGGCAGGGCCTCGGTATTGCCGGGTCAGAGGTTCGGGTGAGGCCGCTCCCGGCCGCCGATCCTGTTACCATTGCGCAGATTTTGCGCCAGGAAGGGGCGGCCCAGCTGGTGGTCAGTCGGGAATCCTCCCTGCTTCGCCAACCAGGCGCCGAACAGTTGCTGACGGTACTGAATCTGCCTGTGACCGTAACGCCGTAAACCCACCAGACTTTTCCCGACCAGGTATTTTTGATGTTGCTGGATGTCCTCACGATTACTGGCTTAACCATCCTTGCCGGCGCCTGTATCCCGCTGGGCGGGCTGCTGGCCAGCGTTGAGCGGATAAGCCCCAACTGGCTGGAGCTGGAGTTTCGCCATTTCCTGATCGCATTTGGTGGCGGAATTCTTCTCGGTGCGGTTTCAGTGGTATTAATTCCGAAAGGGCAGTCGAGCATGGGCGACTCCCTCTGGGCGATACCTGCGATTGTAGCTGGCGGTCTGCTGTTTTTTCTTGTGGAACGGGCGCTGGGTCTGAGGCGCCGGGAGTCGCCCCAGCTGATGGGGGTGATGCTGGATTTTATCCCGGAAGCGACGGCATTGGGCGGCCTTGCGGTGGTGAGCCCGAAAACCGCAACGCTGATGGCGGTGTTGATTGCGTTGCAGAACCTTCCCGAGGGATTCAATGCCTATCGGGAGCTATCGAGCCTGCCGGGTTACACGTCCCGGAAAACCCTGCTATTTATGGCATCGCTGGTAAGCGCGGGTCCGATAGCCGGTCTGCTGGGGTATTTCTTCCTCTCGGAACGGCCGGTGATTCTCGGTGCCGTAATGCTGGTGGCCTCGGGCGGCATTCTGTACCTGATATTCCAGGATATTGCCCCCCAATCTCGGCTCGACCGACACTGGGGCCCGCCGCTCGGCGCTGTGGTGGGATTTTGTCTGGCTTTGTTCAGCCATGACCTTGTCACCCATTTCTGAAGCGCTTCTCAGGCAATCTTGCGGGCGTCTTCCTTGCGCAGGATGTCCTCAATTTCCTCGGCTGACAGGGTTTCTTGCTTCAGTACTGCTCTGGTCAGGGCTTCAAGCTGATTCCGATGTTCGGTCAGGAAGTCAAGCGTCGCCTTCTCCAGCGCCAGCAGCTGGGCCTGGATTTCCACATCAATCAGTTCCGCCATCTTCTCGCTGAATTCTCTTGGCAGGCCCATTTCCCGGCCAAGGAAGACGTGCTCCTCACCAATGCTCAGCCCCAGGGGCCCGATTTTCTCACTCATGCCCCATTGCCCGATCATCCGGCGAACAAGCGTGGTGGCTTCCTTGAGATCGTTCTGGGCGCCGGTACTGACTTCGCCGTAGATGAGTTTCTCGGAACAACGGCCACCGAGCATCACCTTGATCCGGTCCTTCAGATAGCTTTCGGTATAGGTGTAGTGGTCTTCTTTCGGTGTCTGTTCGGTCACACCCATGGCCATGCCGTGGGGAATGATGGTGATTTTGGTGAGCGGATCGGCGTTGGGCATGTAGTAGGCCATGATGGCATGGCCGCATTCGTGATAGGCCACGGCCTCCCGTTCCTTGGGCGAGAGCCGGGTGTCCCGCTCCTCGCCAAGGATGATTCTGTCCCGGGCCAGATCAAAGCAGTGGGCATTGACCTCATGCAAATTTTCCCGGGCAGCAGTCAGGGCGGCTTCGTTCACGAGGTTTTTCAGGTCTGCACCGGAAAAACCGATGGTGCGGGCGGCAACTTGTTCGAGATTGACGTCTCCAGCCAGCGGCACCTTGCGAACGTGTACCTGCAGGATAGCGGCACGGGCATCCTTATGGGGGCGGTCGAGGGTGATCTTGCGGTCAAATCGTCCCGGGCGAAGCAAGGCGCTGTCCAGCACATCCGGTCGGTTGGTGGCGGCCAGTACCAGAACATTCTCGTGGGCCTCAAAGCCGTCCATCTCGGTCAGAATCTGGTTCAGCGTCTGTTCCCGCTCATCGTGGCCACCGCCGAGGCCCGCGCCCCGGGAACGGCCGATAGCGTCCAGCTCATCTATGAAAATCAGGGCTGGGGCATCCTTGCGGGCTTCCTGGAACATATCCCGCACCCGGGCCGCGCCTACGCCTACGAACATTTCAATAAATTCCGACGCGCTGATGCTGTAGAAGGGCACCTCCGCTTCGCCGGCAATGGCCCGGGCCAGCAGGGTCTTGCCGGTTCCCGGTGGGCCAACGAGCAATACTCCTTTGGGCATGACGGCGCCGAGGGCCCGGTATTTCCCGGGAGATTTGAGGAAGTCGATAATCTCGGCAATTTCCCGTTTGGCCGATTCGATGCCAGCCACATCATCCAATGTGGCGGTGGAAGTTTCTTTGCGGGCTCTGCGGGCTTTCGACCGGCTGAAATCAAACGGCCCGCCACCCTGGGTCATCCGCTTCTGGGCGGCGCCCCAGAACCAGAACATTAACGCCAGCAACAGAATCCATGGCAGGAAGCCCCGGATCATTTCCTGCCACCAGGGCAGGCCTGAGGGCGCAGCCCGGATGGTTACTCCCTGCTCTTCAAGCAGGTCCAGCAATGCCGGATCTTCCATCGGTGGTCGTATGGTCTGGAATCCGGGGCTGCTGGCACGGGCGGGGCTGTCGGAACTGAACGATGCGGCTCCACTGTCAGTAAACAGGCCGGTAATGGCCTCTTCCTTCAGCGTGACTTCCGCCACCTGCCCGTTCATGACCGCGGTTTTGAATTCCGAATAGGCCAGGTCCTGAAGCCGGGGTTGTCCCCCGTCCTGCAGCCAGAGAACCATCAGGAAAATCGCGGCGCTGAGCCATAGGAACGCATACTGGTTCGGGATGGCCGGCTGCTGGTTCTGATCCGGCTTCTGTTGCTGGTTGTCTGGCCCGTTCGGTGCTGTCATTTCGGTCTCCGATCGCCCTCCATGATCTTTGCCACGAAGACGGATTTGCCATAGGTCTCGAATGACCATTTCATGGTATCCGAAAGTGCGCTCATTACCTCATCATAGTCGCCGAAAATTTCCGTGCTCATACGCCCCGGATAAACCTCCAGTCCGGTTTGCTCGAGCCGCGCGATGAGGTCTTTTATCGGTTGTTTATATTCCTCTTTCAGGGGATACCAGCTCAGTTGTACGGAAAGATACATGATGCCTCCTTTCGGGTCAGTGACCCTGATCAATTGCCAATAGTTAGTAGCCCATGGCCGACGAGGTACTTCTTCTCGGGTCCGCGCCTCCGTGCAGCACACCATCCTCTCCAACCATAATGCTTTGGATGGCGCCCATGGCTGATCCGCCAACCACCTTGTGCCCCTGCGCTTCCAGCAGCCTGATGGTATCGGGGCTGATGCCCTGTTCGATCCGGATTTCATCCGGCAGCCACTGATGGTGCATACGGGGTGCGCATACGGCGGTCTGGATGTTCATTGCATGATCAATCACATTGAGGATCACCTGCAAGGTCGTGGTAATGATTCGGGAGCCGCCCGGACTGCCGGTGACCAGAACGTTCTTGCCATCTTTCTTTACGATGGTGGGCGACATGGAGCTCAGCATGCGTTTGCCGGGCTCAACCTTGTTGGCTTCTCCGCCTATAAGGCCGTATGCGTTGGGTACGCCGGGCTTGGCGCTGAAGTCGTCCATTTCGTTGTTGAGCAGGAACCCGGCGCCCGCCACGGTAATGCCGGATCCGTAACTGAAATTGATGGTATAGGTGTTAGACACCGCGTTGCCCCATTTATCCACCACTGAGAAATGGGTGGTCTCCGGGCTTTCCCAGGCAGCCGGCTGGCCGGGGTTAATGTCCCCGGCCGGCCGTGCCTTGTCCGGATCAATGCCTTTGCGGAGTTCTTCCGCGTAACCTTTGCTGGTCAGGCCTTCCAGCGGCACATCCACATAATCCGTGTCGCCGAGGTATTTCGAGCGGTCGGCGTAGGCCAGTTTCATGGCTTCGGCCATATGGTGGATCGCATCGGCCGAGTTGTGGCCGAAGTCGGCCATGGGGAAACCTTCCAGGATGTTCAGGATCTGGACAATGTGGGTGCCCCCGGAGGAGGGTGGTGACATGGAATAGATGTCGTAACCGCGGTAGGTGCCGTGCACCGGCGTGCGAACCACCGGGCGATAGTTTTTCAGGTCCTCGAGGGTGATCAGCCCATCGTGCCGAGCCATTTCCTGGGCGAGCAGCTCTGCAGTTTTGCCTTCATAAAAGCCCTCTACACCGTTGTCAGCAATTCGCTGGAGCGTGGCTGCCAGTTCCGGCTGACGAAATCGCTCGCCGGGTTGCCAGGCGCTGCCATCCTTTTTGTAGAAGGTGTTACGCGTGGCAGGCCAGCGCTCGAGCCTGTCCCGGGCCTGCTCCAGCCCCTCGGTGAATCGTTGGGGTACGATGAATCCTTCTCTGGCGAGTTTGATGGCGGGTGCCAGCGCCTGCTTGAGGGTGATGGTTCCATGACGCTCCAGTGCCAGGGCGAGGCCCGCTACCGTTCCGGGAACGCCAGCAGCCAGATGGGTGAAGCGGCTGCGATTTTTCACCACGTTTCCGGATTCATCCTGAAACATGGTCTCTGTGGCCGCAGCGGGCGCTTTCTCCCGATAATCAATGGCCTCCGGTTCAGAGCCGTCGCCTCTGGATATCAGCATGAAGCCTCCGCCGCCAATGTTGCCGGAGCGGGGCTGGGTGACCGCGAGGGCGAAGCCGGCTGTGACCGCGGCATCCACGGCATTGCCGCCATCTTTCAGGACCTCAAGGGCAACCTCGGTGGCAAGGGTATGGCTGGTGGCAACCATGCCCTGGGTTGCCGTGACCGGATGAAACCGCTCGCCCTCGATGATGGCCTGACCGAATGCCGGCGCGGCAGCGACAAGAAAAGCCAGGATTGCTGCAATCGAAAGGCGGCCTGAGCGCCCCCTGGCGAGGTTTTTCGTTGTGTGGTGGTAGAGGCCTCTGTCCATATCTCCATTCCTCGTTTCTGGCGTTCAGATAGGCTATGATAGCCGGTCATTTTCATAGGTGCGTACCGTTAACCTGCCGTTAATGCCGGTGGTGATTCCCCGACGCACCTGCTTTCCCGGATTTCTGTTAAGGAAAGGCTTTCATGGAGCATACCTATCGTCTTGTGATCTCCTGCCCCGATCGGGTGGGAATTGTCGCCAAGGTGAGTAATTTTCTATCCACGTACAATGGCTGGATTACCGAGGCAAGTCACCACTCGGATACCCACACCGGCTGGTTTTTCATGCGCCACGAAATCAAGGCCAGCTCGATTCCGTTCGGCCTGGACCAGTTCCGCGCTGCGTTCGAGCCCATCGCCCGTGAATTCAACATGCACTGGCACATCGCTGATTCGGCCCAGCCGAAAAAAGTGGTCCTGATGTGCAGCAAGGAATCGCACTGCGTTGCAGACCTGCTGTACCGCTGGCACAGCAAGGAAATCAATGCCGAGATTGTGGCAGTGATTTCCAATCACGATGACCTTCGCAGGATGGTGGAGTGGCACGAGATTCCCTATCACCACGTGCCGGTGAGCAAGGAGAACAAGGCGGAAGCCTTTGCCCATATTGATGAGCTCTTCCAGAAATACGAAACCGATGTCGTGGTGCTGGCCCGGTACATGCAGATCCTTCCGGGCGAGCTTTGCCAGAAATACTCGGGCAAGGTCATCAACATCCATCACAGTTTCCTGCCATCTTTCGCAGGTGCGCGCCCCTATCACCAGGCCTACAGTCGCGGTGTGAAACTGATCGGTGCCACCTGCCACTATGTGACTCAGGACCTCGACGAGGGCCCGATCATCGAGCAGGACGTTATCCGCATCACTCACAGTGACTCCATCGAGGATATGGTCCGCCTCGGTAAGGATGTGGAAAAGAACGTGCTGGCCCGGGGTCTGCGTTCGCACATCGAAGACCGGGTGATTACCTACGAAAACAAGACAGTGGTGTTTGATTAAGGCTGCCTCACAGTTGCCCCGGAAAGGGTGCGACTGTGGTAGACTTGGCGGCTTGTTGAAGAATAACTATGGGGCTCGGACAGGGCCCCTACACGACTTCCAGATAACGCAAAGGAACCTTTCTCGATGGGTGAGTTAGCCAAAGAGATCCTGCCGGTCAATATTGAAGACGAATTAAAACAGTCCTACCTCGATTACGCCATGAGCGTTATTGTCGGCCGGGCGCTTCCGGATGTGAGGGACGGCCTCAAACCGGTACACCGCCGGGTTCTGTTCGCCATGTCCGAACTGAACAATGACTGGAACAAGGCCTACAAGAAGTCCGCCCGTGTGGTGGGTGACGTTATCGGTAAATACCACCCTCACGGTGACTCTGCGGTATACGACACCATCGTGCGTATGGCCCAGCCGTTCTCCCTGCGGTATCCGCTGGTCGACGGTCAGGGCAACTTCGGTTCCATTGACGGTGATAACGCGGCAGCCATGCGTTACACCGAGATTCGCATGGAGAAGATCGCCCACTCCCTGCTGGCGGATCTGGACAAGGAAACCGTCGATTTCGTTGATAACTACGACGGCACTGAGCGAATTCCTGAAGTCCTGCCCACCCGGGTGCCCAACCTGTTGGTTAACGGCTCCTCCGGCATTGCAGTGGGCATGGCCACCAACATTCCGCCTCACAATCTGACGGAAGTGGTAAACGGGTGTCTGGCGCTGATTGATAATCCGGACCTTACCGTCGATGAACTGATGGAGTTCATTCCGGGCCCTGACTTTCCGACCGAGGCGATCATCAATGGCCGCGCCGGCATTGTCGAGGCCTATCGCACGGGCCGTGGCCGCATCTATATCCGGGCCCGCCACGAAATCGAACACGACAAAAAAACCAATCGCGACGCTGTCATCATCACCGAGCTGCCGTATCAGCTCAACAAGGCCCGCCTGATCGAGAAGATCGCCGAGCTGGTGAAAGAGAAGCGCCTTGAGGGCATTACCGAACTGCGGGACGAGTCCAACAAGGAAGGTATCCGTGTGGTGATCGAGCTGCGTCGGGGTGAAAACCCGGATGTGGTGGTCAATAATCTGTTTGCCCACACTCAGTTGCAGACAGTGTTCGGCATCAACATGGTCGCGCTGATCAATGGCGAGCCCAAGACGCTGAACCTCAAGCAGATGCTGGATGCCTTTGTCCGTCACCGCCGTGAGGTGGTTACCCGCCGGACCATCTACGAACTGCGCAAGGCCCGCGAGCGGGGCCATATTCTGGAGGGCCTCACGGTTGCTCTGGCTAACATCGATGAGATGATCGAGCTGATCAAGGCGTCGCCCAGTTCGGTGGAAGCCAAAGAGAAGCTGATGGCCAAAGGCTGGGCGCCAGGCGATGTGCTGGCCATGCTGGAGCGCGCTGGCGAAGACGCTTGCCGTCCGGATGATCTGCCGGAAATCTATGGCCTGCGTGACGGCCTGTATTATCTGTCTCCGGAGCAGACTCAGGCGATCCTGGATATGCGTCTGCATCGTCTGACCGGCCTTGAGACCGAGAAGCTGCAGAACGAATACAAAGACATTCTGGAAAAGATCGCCGGCCTGCTGGAAATTCTGGCCGATCCCGACCGTCTGATGCAGGTTATCCGTGAAGAACTGGAAGCGGTTGTGTCCGAGTTTGGGGACGAGCGCCGTACCGAGATCACCAGCTCCCAGCGCGATCTGACCATCGCCGACCTGATTGATGAAGAAGATCTCGTGGTCACCATTTCTCACAGTGGTTATGCCAAGACCCAGGCCGTAGAAGACTATCAGGCCCAGCGCCGTGGTGGCCGGGGCAAGGCTGCGACATCCATGAAGGATGAAGACTTCGTTGAGAAGTTGCTGGTGGCCAATTCCCACGACACCATCCTGTGCTTCTCCAACCGGGGCAAGGTCTACTGGCTGCGGGTGTTCGAGATTCCGCGAGCCAGCCGGGCTTCCCGCGGTCGTCCGATGGTTAACATCCTGCCTTTGGAAGAAGGTGAGCGTATTACCACCTTCCTGCCGGTGCGGGATTACCCGGAAGACCAGTTTGTGCTGATGGCCACGTCCGCCGGTGTGGTCAAGAAGACTCCGCTGCCGAACTTCTCACGTCCGCGCAGCAGCGGCCTGATTGCGCTGTCGCTGGATGAAGGGGATACCCTGATCGGCGCAGCCATTACCAAGGGCGATGCTGAAGTGATGCTGTTCTCCACGGCGGGCAAGGCCGTGCGCTTTAACGAAGAAGCGGTTCGTCCGATGAGCCGGACGGCCCGTGGTGTTCGCGGCATCAAGATGCCCGGAGGCCATCATGTGGTGTCGCTGATCATTCCGCAGGAAGGCGGGGTGATTCTCACGGCTTCGGAGAACGGCTACGGCAAGCGTACCACCATCGATGAGTTCCCCACTTACGGCCGGGGCAGCCAGGGTGTTATTGCCATGCAGTGCTCGGACCGTAATGGCAACCTGGTAACGGCTCTGCAGCTGTTTGACGGCGATGAAATGATGCTGATTTCTGACAAGGGCACGCTGGTGCGTACCCGGACAGATGAAGTATCCATCCTCAGCCGTAATACCCAGGGTGTGCGCCTGATCAAACTCAGCCAGGAAGAGGAGCGCCTGGTGGGGGTTGAGCGGATTGCCGAAACCGACGATGAAGACCTCGACGGTGAAGCCTCCGACAGCGCGGTGACAGACACCAGCCCGGAACAGGGTGAAGAAGGTGAGGGTGCCGGCGACGAATAAGCCGGCACTGCCACAGACAGATTCAGCAAGAACTGAGAGAAAGCAGCAACATGAGCAGGGCGTATAACTTTTGTGCGGGTCCGGCCACCTTGCCGGAGAGCGTGCTTCGTCAGGCGCGGGATGAAATGCTCGACTGGCGCGGCACCGGCATGTCGGTGATGGAAATGAGCCATCGCAGTGATGAGTTTGTCCAGATTGCCGAAACTGCAGAAAGCGATCTGCGTGAACTGGCCGGCGTGTCAGACGACTACGCCGTTCTTTTCATGCAGGGCGGGGCGTCCAGTCAGTTTTCCACCATCCCGCTGAATCTGCTGGGTGACAAAGGCTCGGCAGATTATGTCAATACCGGCATCTGGTCCAAGAAAGCCATTGCCGAAGCCAGCCGGTACGGCAAGGTAAATGTGGCGGCCAGTTCCGAGGACAGCGGTTTTACCACGATTCCGGATCAGGCCTCCTGGCAGACCAATGCCGATGCGGCGTACCTGCATTACACACCGAACGAGACCATTGGTGGCCTGGAATTCGACTTTATCCCGGAAAGCCCCTCGGTTCCGCTGGTGGCAGATATGTCTTCCACCATGCTCTCGCGTCCGGTGGATGTTTCAAGATTTGGCCTGATCTATGCCGGCGCCCAGAAAAATATTGGTCCGTCGGGGCTGGTGGTCATCATCATCCGGAAGGATCTCCTGGGCATGGCCCGCAAGGAGACGCCTACCATGATGAATTATCAGGTGATTGCGGACAACGGGTCCATGTATAACACCCCGGCCACCTATTCCTGGTACCTGGCCGGTCTGGTGTTCAAGTGGCTGAAAGAGCAGGGCGGTGTAAAGGCGATGGGTGAGATCAACCTGCGCAAAGCCCGCAAGCTCTACAACTTCATCGACACCAACGATTTCTACGCCAATCCCATTGATCCACGTTTCCGGTCCTGGATGAATGTGCCGTTTACCCTGGCAGACGACGCCCTGAATGGCGACTTCCTCAAGGGTGCCAATGCCCGTGGCCTGCTTAACCTGGCCGGGCATCGTTCAGTGGGTGGTATGCGTGCGAGTATCTACAACGCCATGCCTGAGGCCGGTGTTGATGCGCTGATCGAGTACATGACTGAATTTGCGAAGGAGCGTGGCTGATCATGAGTGATGAGCAGGTCCGGCTCGCAGAGCTTAGGGACGAAATTGATCAGATTGACCAGAAGATCATGGAGCTGATCAGTGCCCGGGCAACCTGTGCCCAGGAAGTGGCCCACGTAAAAACGACGGCCAATCCGGGTCAGGATGTATTTTTCTATCGTCCCGAGCGTGAAGCCCAGGTGTTGCGCCGTATCAAGGAGCAGAACCCGGGGCCGCTGTCCGGCGAGGAAATGGCCCGTTTGTTCCGGGAAATCATGTCCGCCTGCCTGGCGTTGGAAAAGCCCATGCATATTGCCTTCCTGGGGCCAATTGGCACCTTTACCCAGGCGGCAGCGCTCAAGCATTTTGGCCACTCGGTGGTCAGTGTGCCGCTGCCGGCAATTGATGCTGTATTCCGGGAGGTGGAATCCGGCGCAGCCCATTACGGGGTGGTACCGGTGGAAAACTCTACAGAGGGAATGATCAACCATACCCTCGATATGTTTATGTCCTCGCCGCTCAAAATATGCGGTGAGGTTCAGTTGCGGATTCACCACCACCTGCTGGTCTCTCCGAACCATGGTGACCAGGAAATCACCCGTATCTACTCGCATCAGCAGTCTTTTGCCCAGTGCCGGCAGTGGCTGGATACCCACCGCTACGGTGTAGAACGAGTCACGGTGTCGAGTAATGCGGAAGCCGCCCGGCGTGCCGCGGCCGAGCCGGGAACGGCAGCGATTGCCGGCGACATGGCGGCAGAGCTGTATGGGCTGGTAAAGCTGGCCAACAGCATTGAAGACCGCCCGGACAATACCACCCGGTTCCTGATCATCGGGCGGGAAGAAGTTCCTGCCAGTGGGCACGACAAGTCCTCCATTCTGGTATCCATGCGCAACAAGCCGGGTGCGTTATATCAACTGCTTGAGCCTTTCCATCGCCATGGTCTCAGTTTGACGCGCATTGAAACGCGGCCATCGCCCAGTGGTACCTGGGCCTATGTGTTCTACATTGATTTTGAGGGGCACATGGAGGACGAGCAGGTGCGTAAAGTTCTCTCGGAAGTGGATGACGAAGCGGTTGAACTCAAGCGGCTGGGTTCCTACCCGATTGGCGTTCTTTGAACACAGAAAGTCGAGGATGATTCATGGCCATTGATTACCAGAGTCTGGCGGTGCCGGGGGTTCAGGCCCTTTCACCCTACCAGCCCGGCAAACCCATTGAAGAACTGGCCCGTGAGCTGGGGCTGAACCCGGCGGAAATCATCAAGCTTGCCAGCAATGAAAATCCCCTCGGGCCGAGCGAAAAGGCGCTGACTGCTGCTCGCCAGGCGCTCTCTGAACTATGCCTGTACCCGGATGGCAACGGCTTTAACCTGAAGCAGGCGCTGTCGGGTCGTCTGGGTGTCGGGATGGATCAGATCACCCTGGGTAATGGCTCCAATGATGTCCTGGAGGTCATTGCCCGCTGCTTCGCCGATGCGGATTCGGAAGTCGTATTCTCCCAGTATGCCTTTGCCGTTTACCCTCTGGTCACCCAGGCTATTGGCGCAAAAGGCGTATCGGTACCGGCCCGGGAGTGGGGGCATGATCTGGATGCCATGGCGGCGGCGGTCACCGACCGCACCCGGTTGGTATTTGTCGCCAACCCGAACAATCCCACAGGTACCGTACATAAAGCCGGCGCCATTGAGGCTTTTCTTGAAAAGATTCCGGCCAATGTGCTGGTGGTGCTTGATGAAGCCTACTGCGAATACCTTACCGGTAACGAATACCCTGATGGCGTTGAATTGCTGTCCAGGTTCCCGAACCTGATCGTGTGCCGCACCTTCTCCAAGGCCTGGGGGCTTGCCGCATTGCGGGTGGGCTACAGCATCAGCTCGCCAGCCATTGCCGATGTTCTTAACCGCGTGCGGCAGCCCTTCAACGTCGGCACAGTTTCGCTTTCTGCGGCCACCGCCGTGCTGGCGGATGAAGACTACCTTCAGCGCTCCCGTGAGGTGAACAGTGCCGGTCTGCGCCAGCTTGAGCAGGGGTTTGACCTTATGGGGCTCAGTTACATCCCCTCGGCCGGCAACTTTATTGCGGTGGAAGTGGGGGAGAACGCCTTTGGCGTTTACCAGGCTCTTCTGGCCCATGGCGTGATTGTCCGTCCGGTTGCCGGCTACGGTATGCCCCGTCATCTTCGCGTCTCGGTCGGGCTGCCGGCAGAAAACGAACGGTTTATTGACACTCTCGCGAAGGCACTGACATCTTCCGGGCTGAGCGATTGACATGACGCATTCCGAGCCTCTCTTCAAGCGGGTAGCCGTGATTGGTCTGGGGCTGATTGGCGGCTCCCTGGCCAGCGCAATCCGGGGCCATGGTCTGGCCGGTAAGGTGGTTGGAACGGACAAGCGCAATGAGGAATTGCAACTCGGCAAGGAGCTTGGCGTTATTGACGAGGCGGCTTCTTCGGTGGCCGAGGCAGTCAAGGGCGCGGATCTGGTCGTGCTTGCGGTGCCGGTGCGGGCAACCCGGGCAGTGCTGGAGGAGGTTCGCACCTGTCTGGAGCCCGATGCGATTCTGACGGATGTTGGCAGCACCAAATCCAGCTTTGTGAAAGATCTTGAGGCGGTATTTGGCGGCCTTTCACCATTGATGATTCCCGGCCATCCCATCGCCGGCTCGGAGAAAAGCGGTATTCGTGCCGCCAATCCGGAGCTGTTTGCCGGCCACAAGGTCATCCTCACTCCCCCGGAGACAGTCAGTGAGCCGCACCTGGCCCGGCTCAAGGCGTTGTGGGAGGCCTGTGGCGCGACCGTGCTGACCATGTCGGTGGCGTATCACGACGAAGTGCTGGCCGCCACCAGCCATTTGCCTCATCTGATCGCGTTTTCCCTGGTCGACACTCTGGCGGGTGAGGACGAGAACATGGATATCTTCCGATACGCTGCCGGCGGCTTCCGGGACTTTACCCGGATTGCGGCCAGTGATCCGGTGATGTGGCACGATATCTTTCTTTCGAACCGCGAGGCGGTTTTGCGGGTGATTGACCATTTCACACACGATCTGGAACAGTTGCGCACCGCTATTGCCAGCCAGGACAGTGCAACCCTCTTGCGGGTTTTCAGTCGCGCCAAGGCGGCGCGTGAACATTTTTCCAAGATGCTCTCAGGACAGGCTTACGTGACAAAAAACAGTGAAAAGCAGGTGACGTTCCGTCTTCAGCCCGGTGGCGCGGTTACCGGTGATATCCGGGTGCCCGGAGACAAATCCATGTCCCATCGGTCGATCATGCTGGGAGCTCTGGCCGAAGGTGTCACCGAGGTTAAGGGATTCCTCGAAGGTGAGGACAGCCTGGCGACGCTGCAGGCGTTTCGGGATATGGGTGTTACGATAGAAGGGCCGGAGGACGGTTTTGTCCGCATCCATGGCGTTGGTATGCATGGGCTGCAGGCTCCTAGAGGGCCTCTGTATCTCGGCAATTCCGGAACGGCCATGCGCTTGTTTGCCGGCTTGCTGGCGGCCCAGCCTTTCGATTCCGAGCTGACCGGGGATGCGAGTCTTTCAGGTCGCCCGATGGGACGGGTTGCCGACCCACTGCGGGCCATGGGAGCTATCATTGATACCGCTGAAGGTGGTCGCCCACCCCTTAAAATACGGGGTGGCCAGAAGCTGTCCGGTATTCATTATGAAATGCCGGTGGCCAGTGCCCAGGTGAAGTCCTGCCTGTTGCTCGCGGGCCTCTACGCCGAGGGCAGTACATCAGTGACCGAGCCAGCGCCAACGCGCGATCACACTGAGCGGATGTTGGCCGGCTTTGGCTACCATGTGCATCGTGACGGCGCGACAGCCAGTGTCAGCGGCGGCGGCAAATTGACCGCAACCAACATTGATGTACCTGCCGATATTTCCTCGTCAGCATTTTTCCTGGTAGCGGCGAGCATTGCCCCCGGATCCGATCTGATCCTGCGCCACGTGGGTATGAACCCGACCCGGGTTGGCGTGATCAATATCCTGAACCGGATGGGCGCCAGTATCGAGATCCTGGGCGAGCGTGAAATCGGTGGGGAGCCGGTGGCCGACCTGCGAGTCCGTTCCGCGGAACTTCAGGGTATTGATATTCCCGAGGATCAGGTGCCGCTGGCTATCGACGAATTCCCGGTTCTGTTCATTGCGGCAACCTGCGCCACCGGCCGTACGGTTCTGCGGGGCGCAGAGGAGCTGCGGGTCAAGGAAAGCGACCGGATCCAGGTGATGGCAGACGGTCTTGCCGCTCTGGGCGTGGAAACCACCGTAACGCCGGATGGCATCATTATCGAGGGTGGCCAGACAATTGGCGGCGGAACCGTCAACAGTCATGGCGACCACAGGATTGCCATGTCTTTCGCCGTAGCCTCGCTTTGCGCCAAGGGTGAGATCACCGTGACCGATTGCGCCAACGTGGCCACGTCTTTCCCGGGGTTTGTGGAACTGGCGCAGGGTACCGGCATCAATATCTCAGCCGAGGGAGCCGAATGATGGCGGATAGCAGTGCGCCGGTGATTACCGTGGATGGCCCCGGAGGTTCCGGCAAAGGCACGATTACCCAGATGCTGGCCAGGAAACTGGGATGGCACTTGCTCGATAGCGGTGCGTTGTACCGGCTGACGGCGTTGGCCGCGGTACGTCAGGGGGTTTCGCTGAATGATGAGGAAGGTCTGGTGAAAGTTGCCGCCGGACTGGATGTGGCGTTTGAACCGACGCCCGAGGGTGAGCCGGTGCGAGTGATTCTGGCGGGGCAGGATGTGACCGCAGATATACGTACAGAATCGGCGGGTGACAACGCCTCGAAGGTGGCGGTGATGCAGCCGGTTCGGGACGCACTGTTGCAGCGCCAGCGGGACTTCCGGCAGGCTCCGGGCCTGGTCGCCGATGGCCGGGATATGGGAACGGTCGTGTTCCCGGATGCTCCGGTCAAGATTTTCCTGACAGCAAGCGCCGAGGAGAGAGCCAGAAGGCGCTATAGCCAGTTGAAGGACGCGGGTGTCGATGTTAATATTGACGCCCTTTTAGAGGAGATACGGGTTCGTGATGAACGGGATATGAACCGTTCCGCAGCCCCCCTCAAGCCCGCGGATGATGCGCAAGTCATTGATTCTACGGGGTTGGGTATAGAAGAGGTGTTGGACAGGTGTATGGCCGCAGCAGGTCAGGCCTGACCACACCTTTTTGTCGTTGAAATGCCGGATGTAGCGTTATCTGCCAGCCGCAGGCTTTATCCGGAACTTATTAACAGACCGTGTTGCTGGCGGCACGGAGTACACTTGCGTTGATCATATAGGACTCATAATGAGCGAGAGCTTTGCGGATCTTTTTGAAGAAAGCCTGAAAGAAATTGACATGCAGCCAGGTTCCATCGTCCAGGGAACCGTAGTTGACGTCGATAACGACTGGGTCACCGTTAACGCCGGACTGAAGTCCGAAGGCGTTATCCCCGCCTCCCAGTTCCTGAACGAAAAAGGCGAGTTGGAAGTTGCTATTGGCGACGTTGTTGACGTAGCTCTCGACGCCGTGGAAGACGGTTTCGGTGAAACCCGTCTGTCCCGTGAAAAGGCCAAGCGTGCAGAAGCCTGGAAGGTACTCGAGAAGTCCTTCGAAGCTGAGGAAGTGGTTAAGGGCGTTATCAATGGCAAGGTCAAGGGTGGTTTCACCGTCGATCTGGCCGGTATCCGTGCCTTCCTCCCTGGCTCGCTGGTAGACGTTCGTCCGGTTCGCGACACTGCGCACCTGGAGAACAAGGAACTCGAATTCAAGGTTATCAAGCTGGACCAGAAGCGTAACAACGTGGTTGTTTCCCGCCGCGCCGTTCTGGAAGCTGAAAACAGCGCTGAGCGCGAAGCTCTGCTGGAAACCCTGACCGAAGGTATGGAAATCAAGGGTATCGTCAAGAACCTTACCGACTACGGCGCGTTCGTAGATCTGGGCGGTGTTGACGGCCTCCTGCACATCACCGATATGGCCTGGAAGCGTATCAAGCATCCGAGCGAAATCGTGAACGTTGGCGATGAGATCAACGTCAAGGTCCTGAAGTTCGACCGTGAGCGCAACCGTGTGTCCCTGGGTCTGAAGCAGCTGGGCGAAGATCCCTGGGTGGATATTAAGGCCCGTTATCCGGAAGGTTCCAAGGTTACTGCCCGTGTAACCAACCTGACCGACTACGGCTGCTTTGCCGAGCTGGAAGAAGGTGTTGAAGGCCTGGTTCACGTTTCCGAAATGGACTGGACTAACAAGAACATTCATCCATCCAAGGTTGTCCAGGTAGGCGACGAAGTGGGTGTGATGATTCTGGATATCGACGAAGAGCGTCGTCGTATCTCCCTGGGCATCAAGCAGTGTGTTGCCAACCCCTGGGAAGAGTTCTCCAGTAACTTCAACAAGGGCGATCGCATCTCCGGCAAGATCAAGTCAATCACTGACTTCGGTATCTTTATCGGTCTGGATGGCGGCATCGACGGTCTGGTTCACCTGTCTGACATCAGCTGGAACGAGACTGGCGAAGAAGCCGTTCGTGAATACAAGAAGGGTGACGAAGTTGAAACCGTTATCCTGTCTGTTGATCCTGAGCGCGAGCGCATCTCCCTGGGCATCAAGCAGCTTGAGAGCGATCCGTTTGCCGAGTTCGTACAGCTGAACGACAAGGGCTCCATTGTTAAGGGCACCGTGTCTGCAGTTGACGCCAAGGCAGCTACCATTGCTCTGAACGACGAAGTTGAAGCAGTACTGAAAGCCTCTGAAATCAGCCGTGACCGTGTTGAAGACGCACGCAACGCGCTGAAGGAAGGCGAAGAAGTCGAAGCGAAGATTATCAGCATCGATCGCAAGAACCGCATCATTAACCTGTCTGTTAAGTCCAAGGATGTTGAGGACGACAAGCAGGCGCTGGAAAATGTGCGGACCAAGACTGCGGAAACCTCTTCTGGTGCGACCACCATCGGTGATCTCATCAAGGAGCAGATGCAGCAGCAAAACGCCAACAAGGAATAAACTTCCACTTGGTGTGAAAAAAACGGGCTCTAAGAGCCCGTTTTTTTTGTGTTTTTTTCTGGTTTGGCTAAACTAGGTAGTCATGGGAATCCGGTAACCAACGGCCGAATAATAACGAAAGAGGGAAACGCCTCATGACGAAGTCCGAACTGGTCGAGCTGATTGCTTCCAAGCAGACACAGCTCTCCGTTAAAGATGTCGAACTGGCTGTAAAAACCATTATTGAGCACATGTCCCAGTCGCTCGCCGATGGACAGAGAATTGAGATCCGGGGGTTTGGCAGTTTCTCCCTTCACCACCGGGCGGCGCGAACCGGCCGCAATCCAAAAACCGGCGAGGCTGTCCAGTTACCCGCCAAGTATGTGCCGCATTTTAAACCGGGAAAGGAATTGAGAGAGCAGGTTAACGACAGTCTCAAGAAAGGCTTTTAACAGCCGCTCAGGGAACACGTATAATTCGGGCTAAATCAGCCTTTGGGAGCGCTAATGCTATGGCGGGATTGCAGAAAATCCTTATTATTCTGTTGGTTTTGGTCCTGGTTCTGCTGGCACTGGTGTTTTCGCTCAATAACCAAATGGCGGTATCACTCAACTTCCTGCTGTTTGAAACCCAGCCGCATGGCGTTGCCGTCTGGATAATCATGGCCTTTGTGATCGGTGCGCTGGTTGGTGTGCTGATGACGATGCTGGCGACAGTCCGAACCTCGGTGTCACGGCGAACCCTTAAGAAACGACTTGATCGTGCCGAGCAGGCATTGGAGAAATCCAGGGCCCAGAACGACCGGACTCTTTAATGGACATAGTACTTCAGTGGCTGCTGCTGACCATTGCAGTCGCCATTGGCTGGCTGGTAGGTCGGCTGGGAAGCAACGACAGCCGATCAAAAACCACGATTTCCGATGAGGAATCGGTCAAGGACCGCCTCCAGTTTTTATTTACCAACTATTCTGACCAGGCTGTTGAGAATTTCGTCCAGTCCCTTGCGGTAAACAAGGACACGGTCAGCCTGCACCTCTCCATTGGCAGTCATTTTCGCAACAAGGGCGAAACAGACAGGGCCATACTGATCCACCAGAACCTGCTGGCAAGGCCCGAACTTCCGCCGCGATTTTCGCCCCAGGTAACCCTGGAGCTGGCAAGGGATTACCTCAATGCCGGCCTGCTCGATCGTGCCGAGGCGCTGTTGCACCAACTGATGGGCGACAAGGATTACGGACGGTACTCCTCCCAGCAACTGATTGATCTGTACCAGCAAGAAAAGGAGTGGGCCAAAGCTGCCGAAGTCGCAAGGACCCTGACACGGGGCGACGCCGACCCGGCCATGTTCAAGGTTCTGGCCTATCTGACCTGCGAGCTGTCTGAGGAGTCCCTGAAACAGGACGATCGCTGGGCAGCACAGAAGCTGGCCCGGGAAGCACTCGATTACGATGGCTCCTGTGTTCGGGCCAACCTGATTCTGATGAAGCTGTTGGTCCGGCAAGGCAGTTATCGTGAAGCTGGCAACCAGTGCCTGAAAGTCTTTGATCAGAATCCCGAGTTTGGCCCCGAGGCAGTTGATCGGCTGATGAAGCTGGAGCACGAACATGGCGACATTGGTCGGTTGGCGAAAAAGCTGCGCAGGCTTTATGAAAGCTATCCCAGCACCAGCCTGCTGCTGGCACTGGTGGAGTCGGTTGAGCGTGCCTCTGGTCGCCCCGCAGCCATCGACCTGCTGCGACAGGAACTGGAAACGCGCCCCAGTGTTCGTGGCCTGTTGCGGCTGGTGGAGATGGCGGGCTTCGAAAAGGGCATGACTACGGACGAAGGCAGGCTGGTAAGCCGCATCGGCCATCTGATTCTTGCCAACCGGCCAGTCTACCGCTGTGTGAACTGCGGCTTTTCCGGACGCCAGCTGCACTGGCTGTGCCCAAGCTGCAAGCAGTGGGAGACCGTTCGCCCGATACAGGGTGTTGAAGCCGAATAAACCTCTAACGAATTTCCGCAGGACAACTGAACGTGCAAACCGCTAACGATCCCAAGATCATCGTCGCTCTCGACTTTCCCTCCCAGAATCCGGCCCTTGAGCTGGTAGAGAAGCTGGATCCGGCCAAATGCCGCCTGAAAGTAGGCAAAGAACTGTTCACCCGCTCTGGCCCGCAATTGGTCGAGGGGCTGCAGAAGCGTGGCTTCGACGTGTTTCTGGATCTGAAATTCCACGACATCCCGAACACCACATCGGCAGCCGTAGCAGCCGCAGCCGACCTTGGCGTCTGGATGGTGAACGTCCACGCTTCCGGCGGCGAGAAAATGATGACCGCCTGCCGGGAGAGGCTGGAGGGCTTTGGCGCAGACCGTCCACTGTTGATCGCTGTCACCGTCCTCACCAGCATGAACGCCGACGACCTGGCGGGCATCGGCATCACCGATTCCCCAGAGGCCCAGGTTTCCCGCCTGGCAACCCTCACAAAAAACTGCGGCCTGGACGGCGTCGTCTGCTCCGCGCAGGAAGCACCGAAACTCAAAGTCGAGCAGGGCGCTGATTTCAAGCTGATCACACCGGGTATTCGTCCGCTGTCCGCCGATAAGGGCGACCAGCAACGCATCATGACCCCCACAGATGCCCTCAAAGCCGGATCCGACTACCTGGTAATTGGCCGCCCGATTACTCAGGCGTCTGACCCGTTGGCGGCCTTGGAGGCTATTCACTCCGAGGTGATCGGACTCTAGCCCTATCCGGCCCTTGAGTCCTGACCTAGCCTTTGAATAATGGTGGCAGGGACAGCTGGCAGGGCTTTCCAAAACACGCTACAAGCACCCCTTCGGGGTCCAGCCTGCAATCACAGATTGCAGTCGTTCGGCTGTCGCATGAAGCTTCGCTTCATAAACGCTCGGCCTCACCCATGTGCGCTTGTTTCGGGCCGTCCATGGCCCTCTACAGTTTTGGAAAGCCCTGCCAGCTGTCCCGTTCAGACCTTTCAGTTGCCCGCCTTTTCCTGAAAAACAAAGGCGGGTGTAGGTCGGATTAGCGCAGCGTAATCCGACGGGGCTATTGCGAAACTGGGATTCAACCGATTTGTCGGATTACGCTGCGCTAATCCGACCTACATTTCTGTGCAAATCCAAGTTGCATATCCTTAGGTACCTTGCGGAAACTCAGCAAATATCTCGTGAGTATATCTTTGAACTCTGGATCGGTGGTGTGGGGTCGCCCTCCCAAAAATGTCTGTGGCCATGGATGGCCACAGTCAAGCGCACATGGATGTGCTCGTAGCGGTTTTTGGTAGGGCGACCCCACACCACCAGCCCCCGAATGCAGCAGGCTAGGGCAGGAATATGCATCACCACCTAAGATGTGGCTAAACACGTAATGCAAAAAAAGAAGGCAATAAAAAACCCGCTAACTCAGCGAATTAGCGGGCTTTCAAAATAGTGGCTCCCCGAGCTGGGCTCGAACCAGCGACAAACGGATTAACAGTCCGTTGCTCTACCAACTGAGCTATCGGGGAACGTCGTCGTGTGACGAGGCGCGTATATTAAGTTGGCTATACCGCCCCGTCAACCCCTGGCCAGAACTTTTTAGCCAAGCGCTTTCTGCAGACGTTCGATAGCCTTTTCCAGGTTGTCCATGCTGGTCGCGAAGCTCAGGCGCATGTGGCCGGGGCAGCCGAAAGCGGAGCCCGGAACCAGTGCCACGCCGGCGTCGGTCAGCAGTTTCTCCGCGAATTCAACGTCGGTGCTGACGCTGGAATCGGCGTCGATGGCGCCCTGGAAGCTGGGGAACACGTAGAAGGTACCGTCGCCGTTCAGGCACTCAACGCCCGGCAGCTTGTTCAGGGCCTCTACCAGCCAGTCGTGGCGTTCCTTGAATGCCTTGACCATCTCGCCTACGCAGGCCTGATCGCCATCAAGCGCAGCCTGTGCCGCTGCCTGGGAGATCGAGGCCGGGTTGGAGGTGCTCTGGGACTGGATCTTCTTCATGGCGCCGATGATTTTCGCTGGGCCAGCAGCATAGCCGATACGCCAGCCAGTCATGGAGTAGGCTTTGGATACGCCATTCAGCACGAACGTACGGTCATACAGCTCGGGCGTCGCGTTCAGGATGTTGCAGAACGGCTTGCCGGTCCAGAGGATGGGCTCGTACATGTCGTCGGTGGCGATCATGATGTTCGGGTGCTTCTTCAGCACTTCGCCGATGGCCTGCAGCTCTTCCAGGGTGTAGGCCATGCCGCTCGGGTTCGAGGGGCTGTTGATCACGAACAGACGGGTGCGCTCGGTAATCGCGTTTTCCAGCTGTTCCGGTGTGATCTTGAAGCGGGTCTCGGCGCCGGTTTCGATAATGACCGGTTTGCCTTCGGCCACCAGCACCATGTCCGGGTAGGAAACCCAGTAGGGTGCTGGGATGATGGCTTCGTCCCCCGGGTTCAGTGTGGCAAGTGCGAGGTTGAAAAAGCTCTGTTTGCCACCACTGCTTACCAGTATCTGGTTGGCTTCGTAATCCAGGCCGTTGTCCCGTTTGAACTTCGCGATAATCGCTTTTTTCAGGGCCGGCGTACCATCCACGGCGGTGTACTTGGTCTGGCCGTTATTGATGGCTTCAATGGCTGCCTGTTTGATGTGATCGGGGGTGTCGAAGTCCGGCTCGCCGGCACCGAGGCCAATGATATCCTGGCCGGCTGCGCGGAGTTCCGCGGCCTTGTTGGTGACTGCGAGGGTGGGAGAGGGCTTGATAGCCTGTACTCGGCTGGAAAGTTGAAGGTCCAAACTTGCGCTCCTTAAAGCTGCGTCTGATAGGGCTGCGACCGCCGGGTGCCAGAGCTGCTGGCTGATTTTCGTCCAGCCGTCGATCGCACTGATGGTATCATGAAGCCAGTGTATCGCTAAATTTCTCTAATGGTAGGGGCTGTTTCGCTCCTGCATCGGTTTTTCCGGAGGTTTCCGCCAGTTATGGCCAGTAATCAGGCAAGCGTTTCCGCCAGGGAAGGTGCGTTCAAAGTGGATTCACCGTTCCAGCCAGCGGGCGATCAGCCCAAGGCAATCGAGGGGCTGGTGGATGGTATTCATTCCGGTCTGGCGCACCAGACATTGCTGGGGGTGACCGGCTCCGGTAAGACTTTCACCATCGCCAACGTGATTCAGGAGGTTCAACGGCCAACCATTGTCATGGCCCACAACAAGACTCTGGCCGCGCAGTTGTATGGCGAGTTTCGCGAATTCTTTCCGGACAACGCGGTGGAGTACTTTGTCTCCTACTACGATTACTACCAGCCGGAGGCCTACGTGCCGTCCTCTGATACGTTTATCGAGAAGGATGCCTCCATCAACGAGCACATCGAACAGATGCGGCTTTCTGCCACCAAGGCCCTTCTGGAAAGGCCGGACGCGATCATCGTGGCGACGGTATCATCGATCTATGGCCTTGGTGATCCCCAGTCCTATCTGAAGATGATGTTGCATCTGGACCGGGGTGATCAGATTGATCAGCGGTTTATCCTGCGTCGTCTGGCTGAGTTGCAGTACACCCGCAACGACATCGAGTTTCACCGGGCCAACTATCGGGTTCGGGGCGATGTAATCGACGTGTTTCCGGCGGAATCCGAAAAGGAGGCGATCCGGATTGAGTTGTTCGATGACGAAGTGGAAAACCTCAGTTATTTCGATCCGCTGACCGGTGAGGTTCTGCGGCGGGTTCCCCGGGTGACGATCTATCCGAAGTCGCATTATGTGACGCCGCGTCAGACGGTGCTTGATGCCATTGAGCACATCAAGGTGGAACTGGACGAGCGGCTGCAGCAACTTCGGGACAATAACCGTCTGGTGGAAGCCCAACGGCTTGAGGAACGCACCCGGTACGACATCGAAATGATGCTGGAGCTGGGTTACTGCAACGGCATCGAGAACTACTCGCGCTACCTCTCTGGACGTCGCCCGGGGGAGGCGCCACCGACCCTGTTCGATTATCTGCCGCTCAACGCATTACTGGTGGTGGACGAATCCCACGTAACCATTCCCCAGATCGGCGCCATGTACAAGGGCGACCGGTCCCGGAAGGAAACCCTGGTGGAGTATGGGTTCCGGCTGCCGTCGGCCCTGGATAACCGGCCGATGCGATTTGAGGAGTGGGAGCGAATTGCCCCGCAGATGATCTTTGTGTCGGCAACGCCGGGCAACTACGAGGCTGAACATGCCGGCCAGGTTGTCGAGCAGGTGGTACGGCCTACCGGGTTGCTGGATCCTGAAATTGAGGTTCGGCCGGCTTCCACCCAGGTGGATGATCTGCTGTCCGAAATCCACGCCCGGGTGAAGGTTAAGGAACGGGTTCTTGTGACCACCCTCACTAAGCGGATGGCGGAGGACCTGACGGACTTCATGATGGAGCACGACATCAAGGTCCGGTATCTGCACTCGGACATCGACACCGTGGAGCGGGTTGAAATTATCCGGGATCTTCGCCGGGGCGAGTTTGATGTGCTGGTGGGTATCAACCTGTTGCGGGAAGGGCTGGACATGCCCGAGGTGTCGCTGGTTGCCATTCTGGATGCGGACAAGGAAGGTTTCCTGCGTTCCGAGCGTTCGCTGATCCAGACCATGGGCCGTGCGGCGCGGAATCTCCACGGCAAAGCCATCCTCTACGGCGACCGGATTACCGGTTCAATGCAGCGGGCCATTGATGAGACCGAGCGCCGTCGTGCCAAGCAGGAAGCCCACAACCTGGAACACGGTATTACGCCCCAGGGGCTGAACAAGAAGATTGCTGACATCATGGAAGGGGCCGGCAGTGGTGGCCGCGGACGTCGTAAAGCGGAACGCCCGGGCCAGAAGGCGGCCGAAGAGGCGGAGCACTACCGGGCCAAGGTGGGCAATCGGTCTCCCGAGGAAGTCCTCAAGGAAGTCTCGCGTCTGGAGGACGAGATGTACAAGGCCGCTTCCGAGCTGGATTTCGAGACTGCTGCACGCCTTCGGGACGATATTCACGAACTGAAAGAAGCGGCTTTACGTACCGGTTAGTCCGGATTTTGGTCTAGGCAGCCGGCGAAATTTGAAGTATCGCCGGGCTGGTGACCCTTCGCAAAACACGCCCGTAAATACGTCCCTGTAGGGCTCGGTCGCGCCATCCCTGGCGCTCCACGGTTTTGCAAGGGATGCCCTGCAGTGCTCATTCCAGCTTGGGCGTTATCGCTTGGGGCCTACGATCACTGCTGCTTGCAACGGCTGATTTCTTCCGTACCGGGAGATCTGGCTGAATACCCGTTTGTCGACTGGCAGGTATTGCTTGTCGGCCACAGTTTCACCCATTTCCACGTCAATTTCCGGGTCGTGCAGGTAGACGAACTGGTCGTCGATAGCACAGACGGTTACCCAGTGTGGGACACGGCTGCGGTTCAGTTGCCAGGTGCTGATCAGAATGACGGGGACACGGCCCTCGTGCAGTGCTTCTTCCATGGCTTCCAGCGTTAATGGGTCATGGTGTAGCTCGATGCCGGTCTGGCCGATGTCGTGCAGGAAGCCCTCGTGGACCAGTTCCAGAACACGCTTCTTGTCTTCGCTCCTGACGGTGTCCTTGAACAGGGCACCTTCCATGCTGATCCACGCACTGGCTTCAAAGCCACGGTTCCACGCAGACAGCGCCAGCCCGTGAGGGCCGCAGCCGCCGTGGCCGGCGAGCATGAAGATGGTGGTCGCCTCGCGCCATATTCTCAGTTCTTCCAGGGTTGTGAGCGGTTGTTGCTCATCCAGAGCGGCCATAGCCATGATCAGGGCGGCGGGGCCGCAGGAAAAATCCGTGGTCTGCGGATAATAGGGTACCGCGGGGGATTCCCGGGAAGGCTCATAGAACAGGATTCGCCGTTCAAAGCGCAGGGCGTCGCCGTGGTCTTCGTAATAGTCCCGGTAGGTCCCGAACTGGCGGTAGCCCAGGCGTTTGTATAGGTTGATGGCGCCCCGGTTATCCTCACGTACTTCCAGTCTCATGACGATTCGGCCCGCTTCCGCAGCTTCTGATTCTGCCTCCCGGACCAGCTTCTCACCTACGCCCTGGCCGCGCACCGTTGGCGAAACCGCAATGGAGTAAATACGGGCCAGCCGGGTGGCCGCGCTCATCAAAACCAGGCAATAGCCCACCAGTTCGCCGCCGTCTTCAGCAACGATCAGCCGGTCTCTGGGCATTTCCAGAAAACGGCGGAAACTGCGCCGGGACAACCGGTCCTCGGTGAAACACCGGTTTTCAAGCAGAACCAGTGCGGCCAGGTCTTTGCTGGTGGCTTGTCGGAGCTGGAAATCAGGCATGCTGGGGTGGCCTTGAATAAAGCTATGAGGGCGTGCTGGTGGGCTTCCCGTATCCGGCTATTATGGTAGAGAGTCCTGTGTACGCAAAGCGGACAAGTATGCGTAAAAGCACGCATCATGCGCCGATTGTGCGGGTATTGTTACCGGCGTATTGTTGCGGCAAACAAAACAGGCAATAACCTTCAGGGAGGAACGCCTTTAATGTCCCGATTGCTCATTGTAGTGGACCGCGCCAAAGACTGGGCCCCGTATTACCCCAGTGAAGATGTGCTGACGTTCGACCAGTATCTTCAGTTCTCGGCGCCGCCGGCGAGCCGGGTACGGGTTATCAACCTGTGCCAGAGTGCCAAATATCTGAGCCGTGGCTATTACTGTTCACTGCTGGCGGAAGCCCGTGGCCATCATGTGGTGCCTTCGGTAATGACCCTTAACGATCTCAGTCGCAAGGGCCTGTTTTCCCTGGAGCTGGAAGAGCTGGATGCCAGTGTCATCAATTGGCTGGAAGCGGCCGGTTCGGCGATTGATCCGGCCAGTGATGAACGTGAAGCGACTCACGAGGTCAAAATCCGGACCTACTTTGGCCAATCCGAGCACCCTGACCTGAAGCCGGTCGCGCGAGCTCTGTTCGAGCGTTTCCCCTGTCCGATTCTCGAGATCGTTTTCAAGCGTCGCAAGCAGTGGCAGATTGAATCCATGAAACCGGCGGCGCCGGCCGATCTGGGCGAACACGAGCAGGATGTGTTCGCAGCGGCCTTGGATCGCTTCAGCAGCATGATCTGGCGCAAGCCCCGCACGCGCAGGCGCTACCGGTTTGATCTGGCGGTCCTTGTCAATCCGGATGAGGAGATGCCGCCAAGCGACAAGATTGCCCTCAAGCGGTTTGAGAAAGCCGGTCGAAAACTGGGTATCAATGTGGAACAGATCACCCGTCGGGACTACATGCGCCTGCCGGAATACGATGGCCTGTTCATCCGGGAAACCACAGCCATTGACCATCATACCTACCGGTTTGCCCGCAAGGCCGATGCCGAGGGCATGGTGGTGATTGATGACCCGGTGTCGATTCTCAAGTGCACCAACAAGGTGTTTCTCGCGGATCTTCTGAAGAACAACAAGGTTCCAACGCCCAAGACACTGATTTTGTCGAAGGATCAGAAGGATGCCGTCGAACAGGTGATCACGGAACTGGGTTTTCCGGCGGTCATCAAGATTCCGGACGGGGCATTCTCCCGTGGCGTCACCAAGGCAGAAGATGAAAAGTCTTTGCGTGCCGGGCTCCGGGACCTGTTCAAGCAGTCCGCCCTGGTGCTGGCCCAGGAATATCTGTATACCGACTACGACTGGCGCATCGGTGTGCTCGGTGGCCGCGCAATCTACGCCTGCAAGTACATGATGGTGAAAGGTCACTGGCAGATTTATCAGCACGGAGAATCGGCAAGTGAGAGCGGTGGCTTCGAAACCATGCCCACCTATGAGGTACCGCGAAACGTTATTCAGGCTGCCCTGAATGCCACCAGACTGATCGGTAACGGGCTTTATGGTGTAGACATCAAACAATCCGGTAACCGGGTTGCGGTGATTGAGGTAAATGATAATCCCAGCATCGACGCCGGAGTTGAGGACAAATTCCTGGGCGGGGAACTCTACACCCTGATCATGCAGGAGTTCCTGTCGCGGATGGAGGAGAACCGGCGCCGATAGGGTGGTGCCTGTCAGGGGCCGGCGATCCAGACCCGAATGCTGCCGAACCAGGGATAATCCTTCAAGTGGGCCCGGATATTGTTCGACGTGAACACGGTTCTCGGCTCCGGCTCATCCATGAACAGCTCCAGGTGTACCTTGTTCCGGAGGTAATGAAGACGCAGACGGCTGTGGTGGGGCAGCTCTCCGAGATGCTTCGCCAGGGTGGCGCGGATGTCTTCCCTGGAAGGCAGGCGCTCCGAGGTCAGGGGATGGTCTTCATCGTTCTCGGCATCAATATGGAAATTAATGTCCCGGATGTTATCCAGAGCGTCGCGCATCCCCGAAACCACCTGCATGCCAATCTGATGGCCTTCCGAAACACTGATTTCCGGTCGGACCACGAGGTGAATATCCAGCAGAATGTCGTGGCCCATCCGGCGGCTGCGAAGTTCGTGAACATTGCGTACGCCGTTGGTGTCCCGGGCAATGCTCTTGAGCATTTCCGTGTCTTCCGGAGAGAGCCCGGTGTCCACCAGCTCTTTCACACTGTCCCAGGTAAACTTCCAGCCAATGTGGATGATGATGCCGGCGATGATCACGGCGGCGAACACATCCAGCCACACCATGCCAAGCATCGCTCCGGCAGTGGAGACCACTACCACCACGGAAGAGAATGCATCGGTACGGCTGTGCCAGGCGTTGGCAATAATCAGATCCGAACGTATGGCCTGGCCGACGTGGCGGGTGTAACGGTAGATCCATTCCTTGCTCACAACAGACGCTGCAGCGGCAACAAGAACCGGCCACCCGGGAACCGTGTCTACGCTCCCCTCAATGAGTCGTAGGGTGTTTTCCCAAGCCAGGGCAGCACCAACCGCGATAAGAATGCTGCCAAGTACAAGGGTGCCGAAGGTTTCGATTCGCTGGTGGCCATAGGGATGGTCGTCGTCCGGTTCCTGACGGGAAACCCTCATCACCCCGAGGACCACGAGATCTGACGCGACATCGGTGAAGGAGTGGATTCCGTCCACCAGCAGTGCCTGGGAATGAAAAAGTGTACCACCGATGACTTTTATGATGCCGAGAATGGCATCAAGAATCATTCCGATAATGGTGACCCGCGAAGCGGCCTTCATTTCAGTTGCCAGGTTCTCCCGATGTTTTTGCGCGGGAGAGATGGGGTCTTGCATGGGGCACTCCGGATCAGATGATGCCTGTCAGTATAACGTTATTCATGTCGGTTGTGGCAGGTGGCCTTAACACCCCGAATTCATATGATTTATGCACATCATTGCAGAACGGTGAACGGATAACATTTTGTTCAGGTTTTGTCGATGGCAATGTAAGTAAACTATAAGTTCATGAAAAATAAAGAAAAAACAACTGGTTAAAAAATGATCAATCTGTAGATTGGCGCAGTTATCAAGGGATGGCAAACGTTGCCCTTCGCTTTTCAACAGGGTTATCCACAGATTCCGTGGAAAAGGTCACGAGACTGCCATGCTACAGTCATTTAGCTATGATTTTGTTCTGTCCCGGGATGCTGTGGAAAACTTCCGGTATACTCCGCCCACTTGAACGAAGGGGGTTTTCCAGATGTACGGCCTTATCCGCAACCTGCTTTTTCGTCTTCCACCGGAGCAGGCTCACAATATTGCACTGAATGGTCTCGATTTCGCTAACCGAATGGGCGTTTTGAGCGCTTTTTCGCCAAAGATAGATTCATTGCCAGTGAAGGTTATGGGGCTGGATTTTCCGAACCCTGTAGGGCTGGCTGCGGGGCTCGACAAAAACGCAGACCATCTTGATTCCCTGGGCGCCCTGGGGTTCGGATTTATTGAGGTGGGGACGGTTACGCCGCTGGCGCAGCCCGGCAACCCGAAGCCACGTATGTTCAGATTGCCCGAGCATCAAGCCATTATTAACCGGATGGGGTTTAATAACGAGGGTTTGGAACATCTTCTGGATCGGGTGGATAACCGGCGCTACAAGGGTGTGCTTGGCATCAATGTGGGCAAGAACAAGGATACCCCCAACGACCAGTCGGAATCGGATTACCGGAAGGGCATATCGGCGGTCTACACCCGGGCTGACTACATCACCGTGAATGTATCCTCGCCCAACACACCGGGACTGCGGGATCTGCAGTTTGGTGATTCCCTGAAAGGGTTGTTGGACGCCATCAAGGACGAACAACTCAAATGCGAGAAACAGCATGGCCGGTATGTACCTGTGGCCGTGAAAATCGCCCCGGACATGGATGACGAGGGTATTCGCTTTGTCGCCGCCGCGCTGCGGGAAACCGGGCTGGACGGGGTGATCGCGACCAATACCACAATCAGTCGTGATGAGGTGGCGGGTCATCCCCATGCAGATGAAGCTGGAGGTCTCAGCGGTGCGCCGGTTCGGGAGGCATCTCTCAGGGTCATAAAAGGGCTTTACGCCGAGCTGGGGGAGTCACTGCCAATTATTGGTGTGGGCGGCATTACCGACGGCGAGAGTGCAGCAGAGAAAGTCCGGGCCGGTGCCAAACTTGTCCAGATCTACACAGGGTTCATATACCGCGGGCCCGAGCTGATTAAAGAGGCGGTAGAGGCAATCCGGCAGGTAAAGTGATTTGCGGGGCCCCAGAACGAAGGTGGGCCCGCTTAGCGGGCCCTTGCGGGGAATGAACCCCGTGGCGCTTCATCGCATGGTATGGGGCGGGAGGCCCCATTTGGGTTGCTCTGATTACTGCGTCAAATTGTGTAGAAAAAGATCAGATTAAGATTCGGGGTTAGTTCAGGCGTCACGCCGTCGTAACGTTGGCTAATTTGTGGATGCCGGATACGCCGGTCATGCCCTCCCATTGATCTGTACGGCCTTCTCGCCACCCGTTGAGCCATTCCTGGCGAACTTCCGCCTGTTCGATCGGGCAGCTGTCTTTTGATTTACCGGACACGCCAGCGAGATAACCCCGCTTGAATGCACGAGCGTACATGTCTCTTTTCTGTCTTTTCATGCCGTTCCTCACTGATGGATTAACAGAACAAGCGTGCACACATCTGCAGTGGCAGTGACGAGTGTTATCCACTCCGGGATAACCCACTATTGTCAGCTCAAGCCAGAGCAGTCAGGATCCTGTTAACGGAAGGTTATTACCTTCCGGAACGACGCGTCACTTACAAGGTAAGTCGAACATTGCGCGGATGTACACTAATTATTTCATCTATGTGACGCTTTTTTTATAGTTATGTGAACTAAAGAATTTCCGCTAGTTTCGGAACAGCCAGTATTCCGGAAACTTACCAACAGTCGTCGATGAACCAGGAGTTGAACTTGTCCAAATCTGTCTTTTTCGTAACCTGCCCGAAGGGAGTGGAATACCTTCTGGCGGACGAGCTCAGCACGTTTGGCCTGGATACCGTGCGCAATGCGCCGGCCGGAGTCTGGGTGGAAGGTTCTCTGGAGGCTGGTTACCGCGCCTGCCTCTGGTCACGCCTGGCCAACCGCTTGATCCTTCATATTGAGGAAGTGGATGCCAATAGCGGCGATCAGCTCTATGACGGCGTTGTGCACATGGATTGGCAGCAACATATCCCGGTGCACGGCAGCTTCCGGGTGACGTTCCTCGGTCAGAACGAGGCAATCCGGAATACTCAATACGGAGCCCAACGGGTGAAGGACGGTATTGTCGACAGGTTCCAGGCCAACGGTGGCCCACGGCCTTCGGTAGATGCCAAGAACCCCGATGTGATTGTCTCGGCCCGCCTCAATCGTGGCCGTCTTTCATTGGGCATCGACCTGAGTGGTCACAGCCTGCACATGCGCGGCTATCGCACGGATAAAGGCATAGCGCCTCTGAAAGAAAACCTGGCCGCGGCGTTGCTGATGCGCGCTGGCTGGCCGGAGATTGTCGCGGCTGGCGGTGATTTCGTGGACCCGATGTGTGGCTCCGGCACCCTTGTCATTGAAGCCGCCATGATGGCGCTGGACATGGCGCCTGGCCGCAAACAGGAACGGTTCGGTTTCGAGAAATGGCCGGGCCATCAGCCGGAACTCTGGTTGTCCCTGCGCCAGGAAGCCGAACGCCGCGCCCATGAGGGTAAACAAGGACGAATCCCCAGAATGGCGGGCTTTGACCAGGACAGCCGGGTCATCGCGACGGCCTGGAAAAACATTCAGAGAGCGGGGCTGGAGAGTGTGGTCCACGTTGAGGCCCGGGCGGTCGACTCCCTGGAACTGGAGGGCGACTGGTCCGATCAGGGACTGGTGCTGACCAATCCGCCCTACGGAGAACGGTTGAGTGAACGCAGGGAGCTGGGCGCCTTATACCAGTCCCTGGGCGATGCTGTGAAACGCACGGTTCCGGGCTGGCGTCTCGGTGTGTTTACTGGTGCGCCGGAATTCGGTAAATCCATCGGCTTGCGGAGCTACAAGCAATATCGGCTGTTTAACGGCAAGCTCCCGGCGCAATTGCTGCTGTTCGAGATCAATGACGTCAGCGCCATGACGCCGCGGGCACCCGATATCCCCGGGGAGGTTACCCCTCGTATTGCCAACGAGGAGCGAGCGGCGATGCTGCGTAATCGGCTCAAGAAAAACGTGAAGGCCATTGGCCAGTGGGCAAGAAAGCAGGGCATTGGTTGCTACCGTCTTTACGATGCCGACATGCCAGAGTTTGCCCTGGCGATCGATATCTATGAGGGACGGGTTCATGTGCAGGAGTATGCCGCCCCGAAATCGGTGGACGAGCGCTCCGCCCGTGAACGCCTGGCCGAAGCCCTTGCCGTGATTCCCGAAGCACTGGGAATCGAGCGGGAAGAGATGGTGTGCAAGCAGCGCCAGCGCCAGACGGGCACCAGCCAGTACGAAAAGCAGGCGGCCAGTGGCGAGTTCTTCAAGGTCCACGAGCATGGCTGCGTGCTGAAAGTGAACCTGAAGGATTACCTGGATACCGGTCTGTTTCTGGATCATCGGCCGGTGCGGCACTGGATTCAGAAGCACTCGGCAAACCAGCGGTTTCTGAACCTGTTCTGCTATACCGGCGCGGCTACCGTTCATGCCGTGGTTGGAGGCGCCAGCCGGTCTCTGAGCCTGGATATGTCAAAGACCTATGTCGGCTGGGCCGAGGAGAATCTGGCCCTGAACGGCGCCGATCCGAAGAAGCACCGGGTAGAGCAGGCGGATTGCCTGGCCTGGCTGGCAGACCGGAAAACGGCAGACCAACGGTTTGATCTGATCTTCATGGATCCGCCGACCTTCTCGAATTCCGCCCGTATGGCCGGCGTTCTGGATATCCAGAAGGATCATCCGACGCTGGTCAGGCAGGCGATGGCTCGGTTGAGTTCCGACGGGTTGTTGATCTTTTCCAACAACTTCCGGCGGTTCAAGCTGGACGAGGCACTGGAGGGCGAGTTCGAGGTTGCCGAGGTGACCCGGGACACCCTGGATAAGGATTTTCAGCGCAACGCCCGGATCCACCGGTGCTGGCACATTCGCCACAAGGCGTAACGGGTATCGAATAGTAGGTCGGATTAGCGAAGCGTAATCCGACAATCTGGTGATACCCAATGTCGGTGATGATTTGTCGGATTACGCTTCGCTAATCCGACCTACATTCAATCCGGGCCACTTGATGGTGCTGATGCTTTATCAGAACTCGTAACGCACGCCGCCGGAGAACTGGAAGGTGTTCACATCTGTCCCGGTGTCTTCGAACAGCTTCCCGCCTTCAAAAACCAGGAAGGTGTCTTCCATTACTTCAAAGTCGAGGCCGGCAATCCAGCTGACGCTGAAACCGCTGTCGGGGAACTCACCGTCGAGATCCAGGAATGGGTTGTTGCGATTATTGTCCGGATCGCTTATTTCGCCTTCACCGTGGATGTAGGAAAAGCCGAACTGCCCGTAGAGGTTGGCGTAATCGGTGATGGGGTAGTGCAGGCCCATGTACCAGCTGGCGTAGTAGTCGACTGCCAGGGTGAGATCACTCTGTGGGACCTCGGCGTCCTTGAAGCCGCCCCCGGCCCGGAGCTCGGCGTGGAACAGGTCGGTTATGTGGCCGCCGACCACCAGTGTTCCGCCGGTGCCCCAGGCGGTTTCGTTAATACGCTCACCGATGGTGCGGTGGTTGAAGGTGGTCGCCAACAGGCCGATGTAATGTTTGTCTGCCCTGGGCGTCTCCTGGGCCAGGGTGGCCTGGGAGGTCAATAGCAGGGCAGGGACCAGCGAGCTGATTAGGGACGTTCGCACAACCTTGTTCATTGTTATCGGGCTTCCTGACGTAGGCGAATACCGGCAGATTCTGCCTTTTGTAACCGCTTGTTACGTCGACCCGTGTCACACTTCCCCTTGTCAGTCAGCCCTGTTGGTCAGTCCTCGTCAAACAGGCCTTCTTCGCGGGCCATCAGCAGCAGGGCGTAGACGCCGTTTTCAGGCAGCTGGGGTTCCAGGCTCTCCTCGAACAGCAGCTGGCGCCGACGATCTTCCAGGGTTTCGCTGTCCAGGCCAGTGATCAGCTCACTGATGGGGGCAATCTCGAATGGGGCCTCCTGGGCCACGGCGGTGAAGATCAGATCCACCAGAATCTCGTCCGGATCGAGGCCGTCTACAAAGACCGTCTGGTCGGGCAGGTCCTGGTGGAGTTCCCGAGCCAGTTCGATCAGGGGCACGCCCTGTTCTTCAAGATAGAGGAGGTCGACATCGCCAAGATCACCGTCTTCCGGAAGCCAGTCATCGGAAGGGGCGATCACCACGGTTTTCATTCGGCCGTCTTCCAGCGACCAGGCCATGGCGGTCGGGAACAGGGCGTCATCGGTCTGGCAATATTCAATGTCGAGAAATCTCGGTGCAGGCACGTTGGGCTCCCGGTGGTGGTTGATTTGTGACCCGGTTATAGGGAATGTCCGTTGACCCAGTATGAGGCTTTACGGCTTCATGCCATACTGTTGAAGCAATTATCTTTTAATCAGGGACATCATGGAACACGCTGAATTTAACAAAGATTTATTGAAGTTTCTGAACACTTCCCCCACACCCTGGCATGCGGTCGAAACCATGAAGCAGCGGCTGACTGCGGCCGGGTTTCAGGAATTGGACGAACGGGAAGACTGGTCACTGGCCAGCAAGCAGGGCTATTTCGTTACCCGTAATGGCTCTTCAATCGTCGCCTTCCGTACCGGCAGCAAAGACGTCACCACCTCGGGCATCCGGATGGTGGGCGCTCATACCGACAGCCCCTGTCTGAAGGTCAAGCCAAACCCGGAGCTGCGCCGCAAGGGCTTTTTCCAACTGGGGGTTGAGGTTTACGGTGGTGTTCTGCTCAACCCCTGGTTTGATCGGGATCTTTCCCTGGCTGGCCGGGTTACCGTGCTGGACGAGGACGGTAAGGTACGGGATGCCCTGGTGGATTTTCGCAAGCCAATCGCGTTTATTCCCAGCCTGGCCATTCATCTGGACCGCGAAGCCAACAGTAATCGAACGGTCAATGCCCAGACCGACCTGCCGCCGGTGCTGATGCAGGTTCCGGAAAGCGACACGACCAGCTTTGTTGATTTGCTGTCACAACAGGTCAGGACCGAATCCGGGCTCAGTGTCCGCAAGGTTCTGGGCTACGAGCTAAGCTTCTACGATGCCCGTGAGGCCTCGTTTGTGGGCTTGCGCGATGATTTCATCGCTTCCGCCCGCCTGGATAATCTGCTGAGCTGTTACATCGGCCTCCAGTCGCTGCTGAAAGCCTCCGGTGACGAGGCCGCGCTGTTGGTCTGTAACGATCACGAAGAGGTTGGCAGTATGTCGGCCGAGGGCGCCCAGGGGCCGTTCCTGACGGCGGTTCTGGACCGTTGGGCCGGCGCTGGCAAGGCTCGCGCTATCGCCCGTTCGATGATGGTGTCGGCGGATAACGCCCACGGCATTCATCCGAATTACATGGACAAGCATGACGAGAATCACGGGCCGATTCTCAATCAGGGGCCGGTGATCAAGGTTAACCACAACCAGCGTTACGCCACTAACAGTCGCTCTGCTGCGGTATACCGTCATATCAGCGACGAGCTCGGGTTGCCGCACCAGACCTTCGTGGTTCGCAGTGATATGGGCTGTGGCAGTACCATCGGGCCGCTGACGGCGGGGAATCTGGGTGTGACGACACTGGATATTGGTGTACCCCAGTTCGGTATGCACTCTATTCGGGAACTGATTGGCACCGAGGATGGTTTCACGCTGTTCCGCGTGCTGACCGAATTCATGCAGCGCGAACAGATTTTCTGAGACCGGAAACGAAAAATGCCGCTGATTCATGAGAAACAGCGGCATTCCGGAATAAGTGGCTCCCCGAGCTGGGCTCGAACCAGCGACAAACGGATTAACAGTCCGTTGCTCTACCAACTGAGCTATCGGGGAACAGCATCAATTGGCGCGCATCTTAAGCGCTTTGGTATGCGGGGTCAACCCCCTGATATGAAAGGCTAAAAATTGTACGAAAGTCAGATACTCCAATACCGACCGCCGCTCTGGTTACGTAATGGTCATATCCAGTCTGTCTGGCCAACGCTGTTCCGCCGGGTACCGATGGTGGAACCAGAGCCCGAAGTTCTTCCCACGCCGGACAATGATGAACTGCATCTAGACTGGTACCGGCAAGGCAGCAACCGGCTCGCGATTGTTTCCCATGGTCTGGAAGGGCACAGCCGCAGACCTTACGTGCTGGGGCTCACCCGGGCGTTGCTGCGCGATGGGTGGGATGTTCTGGCCTGGAATTTCCGCTCCTGCGGTGGTGTGATGAATCGCCAGCCAAGGTTCTATCACAGTGGCGCCACAGAAGATCTGAGCCTGGTGGTAAATCACGGCCTGGCAAACGACTATGACACTCTGTTTCTGTCCGGCTTCAGTATGGGAGGCAACCTGACATTGCTTTACCTGGGCGAACAGGGAGAGCGGGTGGATAGCCGCATTTGCGGAGCGGTTACCTTTTCGGTGCCCTGTGATCTCGCTGGTAGTGCAGATATGCTGGCGCTGCCGAGCAGAAAGATTTACATGCAGCGGTTTCTGCGGGATCTTAAGGTTAAAATGCACGAAAAAGCCCAGAAATTCCCTGATTTAATCGATGTCTCTGGTTTTGATTCAATCCGCAGTTTTCACCAGTTCGACGATCGGTACACCGCACCCCTGCATGGTTTCCGGGATGCCCGGGATTATTGGGCCCGATGTTCGGCACTCGGCAGGCTCCGGGATGTCCGGGTTCCGGCACTGATGTTGAACGCCGCAGACGATCCGTTTCTGTCACCCCGCTGCTTCCCGGAATCCCGGCGCGTGCTGGGTGCACATGTTCGCCTGGAGGCTCCTCGCTGGGGCGGGCATGTGGGATTTGTCGAGCATGCCCGCGACGGTTTTTACTGGTCCGAGCGTCGGGCGCTGGCGTTCCTGCAGACCACTGTCTGAACGGTCATCATTTGAGCACTGGCTCGATCACTGGCCAGGCATTTTCCAGCAATTTTGGCTGGGCCTTTTCAGTTGGATGAATCCCGTCATCCTGCATGAGCCCGTCCTGGTTGTAGATGCCCTCAAGGAAGAAGGGAACCAGGGCAACGTCATAACGGTCTGACAGCTTCGGATAGATATTGGCGAACATCTCGGTGTAACGCTGGCCATAGTTTGGCGGTATTTGCATGCCGATCAGCACGGCCTGGGCACCCGACTCCTGAACCTGCTCTATCATGGAGGCGAGATTGGCTTCGATCACATCAGGCGGGAAGCCGCGTAGGCCGTCATTGCCGCCCAGCTCGATGATGACGACGTCAGGGTCGTTTTCCTCAAGCAGTTCGGGCAGTCTGCGGGCGCCGCCATCGGTGGTTTCTCCGCTGATGCTGGCGTTAATGACTTGCCAGTCTGCCAGCCCGTTGTTACTCAGCCGGTTACGCAATAACTGTACCCAGGCCGTGTCGGAAGGTACGCCATAAGCAGCGCTGAGACTATCACCCAGGATAAGCAAGGTGTTCTGGTTGGCCATTGCCGGCAGCGCCAGCAGAGTCGCCACGAGAAAAAGAATTGATCTGACGTACACCAATGCCGTATGCATAGACAGCTAAGACACCTTTACCAAGCGTTCAGAACCCAGGATCGGGAGATTTCGTGAATCAGATGACCAATGTTAACCCGGAAAGCCAGAGCCTCATGTTACGGGTCGAAAACCTGACTCACCGTGTCAGCGTTGAAACCGATACGCTCACGATCTTGCAGGGGGTCAACCTGGAAATCAATCGGGGAGAATCCGTAGCCATCGTCGGGCGCTCCGGATCGGGCAAAACCACGTTGCTGGGGCTGCTGGCAGGTCTTGATACCCCAAGTGAAGGAACCGTTGAGCTGGATGGCTCGGTAATCAGCAAGCTCAGTGAGGATGAACGGGCCAGGCTTCGGGCCCGCCGGGTAGGTTTTGTATTCCAGTCATTCCAGCTGCTGCCGGCGCTGACGGCGCTCGAGAACGTGATGCTGCCACTGGAGCTGGCCGGTATGGAAGCGCCGGAGAAGCGGGCCAGGGAACTGCTGGAGCGGGTGGGGCTGGGTGAACGTCTGACCCACACCCCCAGGCAACTCTCCGGTGGTGAGCAACAACGGGTGGCCATTGCCAGGGCGTTCGCGTCCGAGCCCCTGATCCTTTTTGCCGACGAGCCCACAGGCAACCTCGATAATCGCACCGGCCAGGCGGTGTCCGACCTGCTGATGGCACTGAACCGGGAGCAGGGCACCACGCTGGTCATGGTCACCCACGATGAACACCTGGCGGCTCGTTGCAATCGGCAGTTTCATATTGAAGCCGGCGTTCTGACCGAGCCGGACGTGGCTGAGGAGTTGGCACACTGATGGCTGCGGCAAAAAAATTGATGTCTGTCCGCCGGGACTGGCGGGAACGGGATGTTCGGGTGGTCCTGTCGGCGCTGATCATCGCGGTGGCCACGGTTGCCACCATTGCCCTGTTTGCCAGCCAGCTGCAGCGTACCCTGGTGACGTCGGCCAGTTCCTTCCTCGCCGCGGATCGTCAGCTGGAAGCGGAAAACGGTCGCCCGGTCCCACCGGCCTGGCTGGATCAGGCAAGGGAGCTCGGCCTGGAAACCGGTCGCATGGTGGAGTTTTCCACCATGGTCTTCGGTGCTGATAACTTCCAGCTGGTCTCGGTTAAGGCGGTTAGTAACGACTATCCCCTGCGCGGAGACATTGAGATCCAGCGCAGCCCGGAAGGGTCCAGGGTAATCGTGAACCAGGGGCCGTCACCGGGGGAGGTCTGGATCAACCCGCGCCTGTTGCGCCTACTGAACCTGGATATCGGTGACAGTCTGGAAGTGGGGAGCCGCAGTCTGACGGTGTCCAGCCTCTTGATTCGCGAACCCGACGGAGGCTTCCGCCTATCGGCACTGGCGCCGCGGGTGATGATGCATGTGGAGGATGTGGAATCGACCGGGGTGATTCAGGAAGGAAGCCGGGTTGAGTACGTCTACCTCTTCGCCGGCGAACCGACCACACTCGAAGCCTACTACCAGTGGTTGCAGCCGCGCATGGGGCCCAGCCATGAGTGGGAGGGGGTTCGCGATGGCGAAACCTTCTCCCGGTCGCTGGAGCGCGCCGAGCGCTTCCTGTTACTGGGTGGCAGCCTTGCTGTATTGCTTGCCGCTGTCGCGGTTGCCGTGGCAAGCCGGCAATACGCATTGTCCCAGCGTGATACCGTGGCCCTTCTGAAAACCCTTGGCCTGAGCGGTGCCGGTATCGGCGGGCTTTATCTCCGGCGGCTGGCGCTCTGGGGTGTCGCCGGGGTGGTTGGTGGCCTGCTGGTCGCACTGCCGCTGTATTGGCTGTTGACCCGAATGCTGAGTGAGGTCCTGGAGCGCCCTGTCGGTTTCGAACTCGATCCTTCCGCACTGATGCCCACCTTGCTGACGGCACTGGTTTCGCTGTTTGCCTTTGCCTATCCTCCGGTGCGCCGGCTCAGACACGTCCCGGCCATGCGCGTGTTACGAAGCCAACCGGGAGAAACTGGCCGTGAAGCGTTGCCGGATCTGATGGTCGCCATCGTCGCGGTGTTTGGCCTTGTCTGGATGTATGCCGGGGAACTGGCACTGGTGGTTTCTCTTTTGGGAGGACTCACACTGCTGCTGGCGGCCCTTGGGCTGGTGGGTTGGTTGCTGGTAGCCAGCCTCCGCCGAATTCGTGGGGGCGGCAATGCCTGGCGCCTGGCCCTGGTTGGTCTTTACCGCCACCGCAAAGCCAGCCTGTCCCAGATCGCAGTGTTTGCGATGACCCTGATGCTGGCAGCCACCCTGATCCTGGTCCGGACATCCTTGCTGGCGGACTGGCAGGCACAGTTGCCGAACGATGCGCCGAACCATTTTCTGATCAATATTGCGCCGGATTCCGTTGATGAAATCGATACGTTCTGGCAGGAAAGGGGGCAGCCGCTGGATAAACTCTATCCGATGGTCCGCGGCCGGCTTACGGAGCTTAATGGTCAACCGGTGAAGGAAGCGGTCAGCAAGGATGAGCGCATTGGTGCCCTTAACCGAGAGCTGAACCTCACCTGGATGTCAGAATTGCCCGAGGACAACCGGATTGTGGCGGGCAGCTGGTTTTCGCAGGGGCAGACAGACGGGGTTTCTGTTGAGTCGGAGCTGGCGGGAAAACTGGGGCTGGCCGTGGGCGACCAACTGACGTTTACCATCGGGTCGGAAAAGGTGACCGAAACGGTAACCAGCATCCGAACCGTTCAGTGGGACAGCATGAAACCAAACTTTTACATGGCCTTCCCACCCCGGGGCGGTCTGGAAGGCATGCCCGCTACCTGGATTACCAGTTTCTACCTGCCGAAAGACAAGAAGAACGCCCTGAATGACTTTTCCCGGCAGTTCCCGACGGTATCCGTGCTGGAGATCGATCACATCATAGAGCGGATCCAGGAGATCGTGCGGCAGGTTACCCAGGCCATCGAGGCCATTCTGGCATTGATTCTTGCTGCCGCGCTGGTGGTTATGGCGGCAGTGGTCAGCGCCACACTGCGGGACCGGCAGCGGGAAGGAGCATTGTTGAGAACCCTAGGCGGCCGTCAGAGCCTGCTGGTTCGCAGCACCATGCTTGAGTTCGCCTTGCTGGGCGGCTTCGCCGGGGTATTGGGGGTTGTTGCCGCAGAGGCTGCGGTGTGGGCGCTGCAATTCCGAATGTTCGAGGGTACTTTTCAGTGGCACTGGCATGTGGTGTTGCCGATACCGCTGATCAGCGCGGTGGTGCTGGCGCTGTTTGGTCGATGGCAGTTGCGGCCGGTTCTGAGCGTGTCGCCGATGCTCCTGCTGAGGCGCCTGGAATAGCAGGCGTCTACCTCAATAGTCTATCGGTAGTTGGCAAGAATGGCGTCCAGTTCGCCATTCTCCTTCATGCGGGCGAGCTCGGTGTTGAACTGGTTGGCGAAGCTCTGCCAGTCCGGTCTCAACATCAGCCGAAAGCCATATTCGCTGATCCCCTTGCTCGATATCCGGAATTCCTCCCGCAGGCCCTCATTGCGCAGAATCCAGCGGCCTACGAGGCGGTCCGCGACGGCTGCATCAAACCGGTCACCATGAAGCACGAAGGTGAACATATCCCGGTCCCGGGAGACGTCAAAGCGGCGAATCTTGCGTTCTGAGAAATAGGGCTCCAGCTCCGGGTATAGATAGCCGAGGTGGGTTACGATGGTTTTCGAGTACAGATCTTCCAGAGTCTCGTATTTGAAATCCGAGTTCTTCGGTGAGAAAAACACCTCCTCAATCTTGACCACCGGATCAGTGAACACGAATTGCTCCGGATTGTCGGTCCACTCCCTGGCCCTCGGCGTACCGTGAATGTAGCCCTCGATCAGCATCTGATCGACCCGCTTCCGGGGAATGCGCTCTGGAACCACGCTGTAGCCAAGCCGCTGGGAAATGATTGAAACCACGTCCCACATGATGCCTGAAGGCGCACTCTGGTTAACAATCAGATAGGGCGGGTAGCCGTTGGGCGATATGTTAAAGCGGAAAACTTTCTGATCCTGACCGGATGCATTCTGGGAAACCAATGGGGTTAAAGCCAGGGCGAGGGCGCTGAACAGGGCTGGCAAACGGCAGGATCGTCGGATTGTCATGCGGAGGGGCTCTCTACGAAATGGCGCTGTAGGTGAAAGAACGAACCCGGCTAAGATCCCTGCCAGAAGCCGTAATTGTCACTCCTTTGTCGGTTAGTTTCAATGATTTGGTTTCTATGTTTTGACAAATTAGACATGGGCTCCGGAAACCGCAGCCCATGCCTGATTTTCGGTCAGGCCCAGGCGCGACGAAGCACCGAGCGGGCATCCTCCAGAGTGACCTCCCTGGGGTTGAACATGATCGAGCCGTCATCCAGTGCCATGTCCGCGATATGATCCAGCTGTGCCTCTGTTACTTTCCCGGTTTCCTTCAGGGTCCGCGGAAGCTGGCAGCGTTTGTAAAGGGCATCCCGCAGTTTGCGAATTGCCGAAATACTGGCTTCGGCACGACGGCTTGCCGGAGTGGCGGCGTAGACTTCCGGGCCCTCAAGATGCAGCAACAACTCCCCTAAGGGTTCGCGGATTGTTTCCAGGTTGTACTCCAGCGCGTAGGGCAGGTAAAGGCTCATGCACAACCCGTGAGGCAGATGACAGATGGCTCCGGTGGCATGCCCCAGTGCGTGTACCAGGCCGACCATGGAGTTGGAAAAGGCAATGCCGGCCATGGTGGAGGCCTGGGCCAGTTCCAGCCGGCCGTCACTGTCTTTGGGGTTGTCCATCACATTCAGCAAGGATCGGCTGATCTTCTTGATGGCCGCGGTTGCATAGGCATCGCTCAGGGGATTCTTCGCCATGCAGGTGAAGGCTTCTGTTGCGTGGGTCATGGCGTCCATGGCCGTTGCCGCCGTGATGTGGGGCGGCAGGGTGAGCGTCATGCGCGGATCAATAATGGCCGCGTTGGGCAGCAGGAAAGACGACGTGAATGGCAGCTTCACGCCCTTGGCCTCATCGGTGATGACGGCAACGGAAGTCACTTCGGAGCCGGTTCCAGCGGTGGTAGGCACCACAAAGAACGGCTTTAGAGGATGCTTGAGCACACCGGCGCCGCTGTACTTGGCAATGTCGTCTCCGCCCTCGGACACCAGAATGTTGACCGCCTTGCCAGTATCAATCGCCGAACCACCGCCCACGGCGATGATGGAATCACACTTTTCCTGGCGGTAAATGCCGGCAATATCCCGCACTACCGTGGTGGAGGAGTCTGGCGGCACGTCATCATAGATAGTGGTGATTTCCAGGCCGCTTTCCTCGCAGGCCGCAATGACCGGTTCCAGCAGGCCCGCAGCGCGCACGCCTTTGTCAGTCACAATCATCGGGCGCTTGGCGCCCACGCCGGTCAGCTCGTAGGGAATGTGCTCAAGGGCGGCCTTGCCGGCAATCACTTTTACCGGGCAGAAGAACTCATAGTATTGGTTGGTCATCAGGCTCTCGCTGTCTCGATGAAATTGGTGGCAACTTTCAGGTAAATGCGTGCGGCGCTGATCAGCTTCTCCGGAAGGTGCAGATCCGCGGGATATTCCTTCACCGCGCGTTGGGCGACCAGCTTCGGCAGGATGAAGGATTCGAGTCGGTTCAGGACCCGGGTCATCCGCACGGCGTAGCTGATGTCGCCATCCACCAGCATGCGGTCATTGGCGAATGCCACCGAGGTCTTTTCCTGAAATGACAGCACCAGGAAGGCATGGGCGATGTGCTTGAACTGGATGGAGAGGTCCACCGGGCGAGGGGCGGTGCTGCCGTGATAGTGAAACCGGCCCTGGCCAGTGTGTTCCACAATCAGCCGTGAGCCGTCCGGCATCACCATCATTTCGAACAGAAAGCCGTCGGGCAGGGCCCGCGCTTCCTTCTGGACGTTGTCGTCCACCTCGCTTACCGCCTGCAGGGCCCGGCCCATCACCTGGAACATCAGTTCCACGTATAGGCGGCGGGCCTGGAAAACCATTGGCTGGATACGTTTCGCTAACATGTCCGTCGTCCAATTGCTGTTGATGTCACCTGATTTTTAGAGTTATTGCTCTAAAAGTCAATGAGGACGACGGCAGATGTTACTGAGTCAGCGCGGCCAACTTCCGTTTGGCCTCTTCGGCCACCTCGCCGCCTGCTTCCGCAGCCTTGCTGTAGTAGGCAATTGCGTCGTTCCGACGGTTCTGTTCCACGGCGATGTCGCCCAGTCGAAGGAAGGCAATGGAGGTCGGCACGGTCTGGTTGGCCTGGATCAGATTCTCCCGGGCCTTGTCCAGGTTGTTCAGCCGCAGCGCATTCAGGCCGTTGTACAACCGGTACTTGAACATCTCGGGGTAAAGGCTCACGGCTTTGTCGAAATCGGCCGCCGCTTTTTCGCCCTGTTCCAGTTCCTGGTAGATGCGGCCCCTGAGACTGTAGAACATGGCCTCCCGCGGCAGCAGTTGAATGGCTTCATTGATTTTTGCAAGGGCCGCGTTCATATCGCCTTCGGACGCCAGTTCCATGGCCTTGTCATGGGCATCGTAGGCCGGTTGTAAGGAGCGGAGTTTGGCCATTTTCCGGTCGAATACCTCCTCGCCACGGTAGCCACCGGCACCGATCTTCTGGACCAGTTGCCGGTTTTCCTCAACGCGTTTTGCAGAGGGTGGATGGGTGGCGAACAGCCCATCGACAAAGCCGGATTGCCGGCTTTCGGACAGTTCCAGAAAAATCTGTTGGAGTTCCACCGCCGCGGCCGGGTCGTAGCCGGCTTCTTTCATGTAAAGAATGCCGTAGTGATCGGATTCCAGCTCGTCGCTCTGGCTGTACTGGGCCAGCGCAAGCTGGGCGCCCAGGGCGGCACCGCCCATGATCAGGCCGGCCCATTCGTTATCCGACAACGCAAAGCCCAGCCCTGCGACACCGGCGCTGATCAGCATGCTCTGTTGCATGCGCTGGACACTGTGCCGGGCTGCCGCGTGCACAATTTCGTGGCCCAGAACAGAGGCCAGCTGGGCTTCGTCATCAAGTTTGGTCAGCAAGCCCCGGTTGATGGCAATCTTGCCTCCGGGCAGGGCCCAGGCGTTGGGCACGCTGCTGTTAAGTACCACGAATTCATAGGGCAGGTCAGGCCGGTCGCTCACGGCGGCCAGTTTCTGGCCAACCTCCTGCACATAAAGGGTCAGCTCAGGATCGACATAGAACTTACCGCCCTGGGTTTGCTGGGTGGGCACATACTGCTCTGCGCCGATGGCGAGTTCTTCGCTCTCTCCGATCAGTGAAAGCTGCTTTTCTCCGGTGACCGGATTGACCGTACAGCCACCGAGGGTCAGTGTCAGGGCAAGCACGAAAAGGCTGGTTTTGATAGCGGACAGGCTCACAGTAAACTCCCTTCTGTTAATGTGATGTCAGGCCCTTGATCATCGGGATACCTGGAATCTCAATGGCCAGTATATAGCACATCATCGGCCTACACTGGAGTATCAGGCATTGTGCGGCGGTGGTGGCGGGCAATGCCTTGGCGTATCATAAGCCCCTGTTACAGCACTATTTCGTCACTTTCGACCCTAAGGCAGCTCATGGGTAATTTGCTCGAACTGATCGCTTTACTCTGGTTCCTGGTTTGCTGGCTTGGGTACACCGAATACTCCAAACGCCGCGCCGGGGACCGTCCCTGCCTGTCCAACACTCTCGATCTGTACCGTGAAGACTGGATGCGCGTCATGTTGCGCCGGGAAAACCGGATTGCCGATGCCTCGGTGGTTGGTAACCTGGAGCGGAACGGCGCCTTTTTCGCCTCCAGTTGCCTGCTGATTCTCGCGGGTATTATCACCGCTCTTGGCTACACCCAGGAAGTGATGGAAGTATTCAGCACCATGCCGTTCGGCACACTGCCCAGCCGGGAAATCTGGGAGCTGCGGATGGTGGTGCTGTTGGTGGTGTTTATTTATGCTTTCTTCAAATTCACCTGGTCGATGCGGATGTACAATTTTGTGTCCGTGATGGTGGGCAGTGCGCCCCCACCGGACGATACCAAAACGAGCCCAGCGGGTCGGGAGGCGTTTGCCCGCAGCGCCGGCAACATCTGTAATCTCGCTGGCGATGCCTTTAACCTTGGGCTGCGATCCTATTATTACGCACTTGCCGTGGTAGGCTGGTTTATCCATCCAATTGTGTTCATGGCGGCCTCGACACTGGTGGTAATCGTGCTCTACCGTCGAGAATTCTGTTCCACTGCACTGGAAGCGCTCAGAGCAGGAAAAGTGTTTGAGGAACCCGTGCCCGGCAAGGCCGAAAACAGCCCAAAATCCAAAAGCTGATCCACAGGTTGAACCTGAATGAACGATGATATCCGACGGAAACGGGTTACCCGTTTTATTGAAACGCTCAACCAGGCGAAAGAGCTCGGCCTCACGGTTACCGAGGCTACGAAAGGTAGCCTGACCCTCTGCCTGCCCTACAGCGACCGCATCATCGGTAACCCGGACACCGGTGTCATTCACGGCGGAGCCATTACCACGCTGATGGACACCACTTCAGGGTGCGTGATCCTGTGTGCCCTGGAAGATTTCGAACTCTGCCCGACACTCGACCTGCGTGTGGACTACATGCGCCCGGCGCAGCCCCGGAAACCGGTCTATGCTCGTGCTGAAACCTACCGGGTAACCCGGAACATCATCTTTACGCGCTGTGAGGCTTACCAGGAGGGCGGTGAGACCATTGCCAACTGCGTGGCCACCTTCATGCGTATCGGGAAGGATGCCAGCCCGAAACATTACCGGGATCTGATAACAGGAGGTGAAGAATGACCGATCCGGAAATCCTCCGTTATACCCAGGAAACCGGCGATTTCAGCCGGATGCTTCAGAGCATTCCCTACGCCACCTGGATTGGCCTGCAGTGCGAGCGGTTCGGAGATGACCTGATTTTCCGGCTGCCCTGCAAGGACTCCAACCTCGGTAATCCGATCCTGCCGGCCATTCATGGTGGTGTGATTGGTGGCTTTATGGAAATGTCCGCCAATATCTACCTGATCATGTCCCAGGAAAGCCTGCGCATGCCCCGCATCGTCGATTTTTCTCTGGATTACCTGCGGGCGGGGCTTAACCGCGAAACTTACGCCGAATGCCGCCTGACACGCCAGGGTAACCGGGTTGCCAATGTGATGGTCAGCGCCTGGCAGAAATCCCGTTCGCAACCCATCGCAACCGCCCGCGCGCATTTCCTTCTCGAAGACTGAATTGCCGATGCACTGGGGCTTGAAATGCCCCGGTGCGCCCCCACTTTTTTGTCAGCACGAATTCAATAGCCGGGTGGCGCGGGTAGGAAGGGCTTTCCAAAACCGTGCGGAGCCATGGATGGCGGAGCCGAGCGTACATGGATGTATTCACAGCGTGTTTTGGAAAGCCCTTCCTATCCGTGCCTCTCCACGAACTATGAGGTAACTCGGGCGCCCCTCTTTGCCCGTTTATTTGTATCAGGAGACATAAACGCCATGACGGTTGAAGCCAATAAAGAGACGCTTGGATTCCAGACTGAAGTGAAGCAGCTGCTTCACCTGATGATTCACTCGTTGTATTCCAACAAGGAAATCTTCCTTCGTGAGCTGATTTCCAACGCTTCAGATGCCGAAGACAAGCTGCGCTTCGCGGCCCTGAAGGACGACAGCCTTTATGAAAGCGATCCTGAGCTGAAGATTCGCCTGGATTTTGATGAAGAGGCGAATACCGTCACGTTGACCGATAACGGTATCGGCATGACCCGTGATGACGTCATTCAGAACCTCGGCACCATTGCCCGTTCCGGTACCGCCGAATTCCTCCAGCAGCTTTCCGGCGACGAGAAAAAGGACAGCAAGCTGATCGGTCAGTTCGGTGTCGGTTTCTACTCGTCGTTTATTGTGGCCGACAAGGTGGATGTGTTCACCCGCCGTGCCGGTGCGCCTGCGGAAGAGGGGGTGCATTGGGAGTCCAAGGGCGACGGCGAGTTTTCCATTGAACAGGTCAATCGGGAAAACCGCGGTACCCAGATCGTCCTGCATTTGAAATCAGACGCCAAGGAATTCGCCAATGGCTGGAAACTGCGCAGTCTGGTGAAGAAGTACTCGGATCATATTTCCTTCCCGGTCGTGATGAAGGCCGAATCCGACGAAGGTGAAAAGAAGGACGAGTACGAAACCGTCAACGATGCGACAGCGCTCTGGACCCTTCCGCGTACCGAGATCAAGGACGAGGAGTACAAGGAGTTCTACAAGCACATTGCCCACGATTTTGAAGACCCGCTCACCTGGTCCCACAACAAGGTGGAAGGCAAGCTGGACTACACCAGCCTGCTGTATATCCCGGCCCGTGCGCCGTTTGATCTGTACAACCGGGAAGCGCCCCGGGGCCTGAAGCTTTATGTGCAGCGTGTGTTCATCATGGACGACGCCGAGCAGTTCCTGCCGCTGTACCTGCGCTTTGCCAAGGGCGTGATCGATTCCAACGATCTGTCCCTGAACGTGTCCCGTGAGATCCTGCAGAACGACAGCACCGTGGAAAGTATCCGCACTGCGCTGACCAAGCGGGTTCTGGACATGCTGTCCAAGCTGGCCAAGAAGGATCCCGAGCAGTACCAGAAGTTCTGGGGCGAGTTCGGCACCGTATTGAAGGAAGGCCCGGCGGAAGATTTCAGCAATCGCGAGAAGATTGCCGGCCTGCTGCGCTTTGCCTCCACCCATACCGGCGAGAGCGCGCAGAACGTGTCGTTGGATGATTACATCAGCCGCATGAAGGAAGGCCAGAAGAAGCTCTACTACATCACCGCTGACAACTTTACGGCGGCCAAGAGCAGCCCGCACCTGGAAGTGTTCCGCAAGAAGGGCATTGAGGTTCTGATCCTCACCGATCGCATCGACGAGTGGATGATGGGCTATCTCAGTGAGTACGACGGCAAGCAGTTCCAGGACGTCGCCCGGGGTGATCTGGATCTCGGTGAAGTTGAGACGGAAGAGGACAAGAAGCACAAGGAAGAGGCGGCCGAAGAGCACAAGGACCTGCTGGAGCGCATCAAGAATGCCCTCAGCGACCGGGTGCAGGAAGTGCGGGTCACCAACCGCCTGACCGATTCACCGGCCTGTCTGGTTGTAGGTGACTTCGACATGGGTGCGCAGATGAAGAAGATCATGGAAGCCGCCGGCCAGAAAGTGCCGGACAGCAAGCCGATCTTTGAGATCAACGTGGACCATCCGCTGGTTCAGCGCCTGGAAAGCGAGAAGGGCGAAGAGCGGTTCAATGAGCTCTCAGCTGTGATTCTGGACCAGGCCACTCTGGCCAGCGGCGCGCAGCTCCCGGACCCGGGTGCCTATGTCACCCGCCTGAACCGTCTGCTGCTTGAACTGGCGAACTGATAGCCGATGCAGCAGATCATTGTGGATATCAGCATCAGCCCTGATGAGTGGATCAAACTCTATCAGGGCGTTGCCACCGATGTTCACACCACGGCCCGGGACGGACGCTCTGTCCGGTTCCCGGCTCGTATACTCTCCCGTTTCTACCTCCGCGATGGCATTCGCGGCAGTTTCCGCATCGTTTTTGACGATGCCGGCAAGTTCTCGTCCATCGATCGCCTTTAATCACTTAGTGATATTCACTCATAAATAAAAGCTTTCACAAATGTATTTTTAATTAATTGTATTGCGCGATCTTTCCCGCGCTATGGTGGAGCTGTTCTCGTTAGGCAGGAGCAGATCCATGTCGAATATGTTCTCACTCAGTCGTTCTACCGCATGGCCCGATTTTCTCGGAATCCTGACGGATTACTCGAGCGATTATGCTTGTGCCCAGTAAGCGGAATGAAGCCCGCAGAGCCTGCGGAAAACCTTATAGGCACACGCTATCCGGGATATAAGAATTACTCAGAGCAGAGTAATTATTGTGTCCTATAGTTAGAAGTGCCGAATTGAAGCAGTGTCGTTTTGCCAAACCCAATGAGGAGAGAGAAATGACAGATAATAACAGCGCGGGTGGAAAGTGCCCCGTCATGCATGGAAGCAGTACCGCCCATGCGCAGGACAATACCAGTTGGTGGCCGGAAAACCTCAATCTTGACATCCTTCACCAGCATGATCGGAAAACAAATCCCCTGGGTGAGGATTTCGACTATCGGGAAGAGGTAAAAAAGCTCGATTACGAAGCGCTTGAGAAAGACATGCACGAGCTGATGACCAATAGCCAGGAATGGTGGCCTGCGGACTGGGGCCATTACGGTGGCCTGATGATTCGCCTGGCATGGCACGCGGCGGGAACCTATCGGCTGGCTGATGGCCGTGGTGGTGCCGGCACTGGTAACCAGCGTTTCGCACCGATCAATTCCTGGCCTGACAACGGCAACCTGGATAAAGCCCGGCGTCTGCTATGGCCGCTCAAGAAAAAGTATGGCAACAAGGTGAGCTGGGCCGACCTGTTTATTCTGGCCGGCAACGTCGCTTATGAGTCCTTCGGTCTGAAAACCTTCGGCTTCTCTTACGGTCGCGAGGATATCTGGCATCCGGAAAAAGACATCTACTGGGGTGCTGAGAAAGAGTGGCTGGCACCCTCAGACAGCCGTTATGAAGACCTTGAAAAGCCGGACACCATGGAAAACCCGCTGGCTGCCGTCCAGATGGGCCTGATCTATGTGAACCCGGAAGGGGTGAACGGCCAGCCGGATCCGCAAAAATCGGCAGAGCAGGTCCGCGTGACTTTCGCTCGTATGGCGATGGATGATGAGGAAACTGCGGCGCTGACAGCCGGTGGTCACACGGTTGGTAAAACTCACGGTAATGGCGATGCCGATGCCCTTGGTGCCGAGCCGGAAGCTGCGGACGTCCATGAACAGGGCCTCGGCTGGCACAACCCGAACCTGAAGGGCAAAGCCACCAACGCGATCACCTCCGGTCTGGAAGGTGCCTGGACCACCAACCCGACCAAGTTCGACATGGGGTATTTCGATCTCCTGTTCGGCTACGAATGGCAGCTGACCAAGAGCCCGGCTGGTGCAAACCAGTGGGAGCCGGTCGATATCAAAGAAGAGGATATGCCGGTTGATTCGACCGATCCATCCGTCCGCCGCAAACCGATGATGACCGATGCGGATATGGCGATGAAAGTCGATCCGAAGTACCGCGCGATCTGTGAGAAGTTCATGGCAGATCCCGAGTACTTCAGGGACTGCTTCGCCCGGGCCTGGTTCAAACTGACGCACCGGGATATGGGGCCGAAGTCCCGTTACATTGGCCCGGATGTGCCGTCTGAAGATCTGATCTGGCAGGATCCGGTTCCCCAGGGCGAGACCAATTACATTGAGGAAGTGGTCAAAGAGAAGATTGCCGACGCGGGCCTGAGCCTGAACGAACTGGTCTGCACCGCCTGGGACAGCGCCCGCACTTTCCGGGGTTCGGACATGCGTGGTGGCGCCAACGGTGCTCGCATTCGACTGGCCCCGCAGAAGAGCTGGGAAGGCAATGAGCCAGACCGTCTCGCCAAGGTGCTCAAAGTGTATGAGCAGATTTCTGACGACACCGGCGCCAGCATGGCTGATGTCATCGTGCTGGGTGGCAATCTGGGCATCGAGATGGCGGCGAAGGCTGCCGGCCATGAGGTTCACGTTCCTTTCCTTAAAGGCCGTGGCGATGCAACCGATGAAATGACGGATGCGGAATCCTTCGAACCGCTGGAGCCGCTGGCCGATGGCTTCCGTAACTGGCAGAAGAAGGATTACGTGGTCAAGCCGGAAGAGATGCTTCTGGATCGCGCCCAGCTGATGGGCCTGACGGCCCCGGAGATGACCGTCCTGCTCGGTGGCATGCGGGTGCTAGGCACCAACCACGGTGGCACCAAGCACGGCGTACTCACGGATCGGGTTGGCCAGCTGACCAACGATTTCTTCGTGAACCTGACCGACATGGCGAACCGTTGGGAGCCAACTGGCAAGAACTCATACAATATCGTGGATCGCAACAGCGGCAACACCAAGTTCACTGCGACCCGTGTTGATCTTGTGTTTGGTTCCAACTCCATTCTGCGTAGCTACGCTGAGGTGTATGCCCAGGACGACAACGAAGAGAAGTTCGTGAAGGACTTTGTTGCAGCCTGGACCAAGGTCATGAACGCCGATCGGTTCGACGTTAAATAAGGCCTGTGAGTAAGCGATTGGGCACCCCGGTATCGGGGTGCCCGTCTATCAACTTCCCGCCAAATTCCTTACAATCCGCTCCGTCTGATTTTTGATCAGTCTCACCCTGAAAAGACCTTCTTGATGCTGGAGCACTCATGCGGATCATTCTTGCCCCGATGGAGGGGCTGGTCGACGCACCCATCCGTGAAACCCTGACCGGGGTCGGCGGTATTGACCGGTGTGTAACTGAATTCGTTCGCGTGACCCACGGCATGCTGCCGCCGAGAGTGTTCTACAAATACGCCCCCGAGCTCCATAATCAGTGTCTTACCCGGGAGGGTACGCCTGTTGCGCTTCAGTTGCTGGGCTCGGATCCCTGCCAGATGGCACACCATGGCGTGCGGGCTGCGGAACTCGGCGCCACCCAAGTGGACATCAACTTTGGCTGCCCGGCCAAAACCGTGAACAAGCATAAGGGTGGTTGTGTGTTGATGCGTGAGCCTGAGCTGATGCACGAGATTGTGGCCGCAGTACGCCAGGCCGTGCCCGTGCATGTGCCCGTCACGGCCAAGATGCGGCTGGGCTATGACGACCGGTCCATGGGTGTGGCCTGTGCCCAGGCGCTGGAAGCCGCCGGAGCCGAAGAGATTGTCATCCATGCCCGCAGCAAGGTGGATGGCTACAAACCGCCCGCCTATTGGGAGGAAATCGCCCGGGCACGGGAAGCGGTGAACACCCATATCATTGCCAATGGTGAGATCTGGACCGTCGCGGATTACTGGCGATGCCGTGAGATATCCGGTTGTGACGACGTAATGATTGGCCGTGGCCTGATTGCCCGGCCAGACCTGGCCAGGCAGATCAAGGCCAGCCAGCAGGGCGAAACGATACCGGATATGACCTGGCTGGAAGCTGTGGCCCTGGTTCGCGAGTACGCCACGGTCCTGCAGGGCTGGCTCGAAGACCGTTATGTCACTGGCCGCATCAAGCAATGGCTGAACTTTCTGCGGCTGGGCTTTGCCGAAGCGGAGGCCCTCTGGCCCGAGGCCCGGAAGCTTCGGCAGGTGGCCCCCATGCTGGCCTGTCTGGAACAGCCGATACCCCTCAAGGATTCGCGCGCGGCCTGAGCCTTCTTTCCCGAATCAAATCCTTCCTGCTGACTACACTGGTACTAACAGCGTTATCGTTCGTATCAACGCTGGTACCAACAACAAAACAAGTGGGAGGCGAAAACATGTCACAGGGACTATTCCAAAACACGCTCGCCGTTGCGGGGGCGTCTGCCTGTCTTTTGCTGGGTGCCGCCGTGCCGGCCTTTGCTGATGACCACGTGGTGAAAGTCACTCCCCTCGGCAGCCATGACGGCGAATTCTGCAGCCGGGACCGGGCACTGGTCTTCGAAGACCCCAATGGCACCCGCATACTCTACGATGCCGGGCGCACTGTGGCCGGGCCTGATGACCCGCGGCTGGGTAAAATCGATATCATTCTGGTCTCTCACATGCATGGGGACCACGTTGGCGATCAGCGAATCAGCGAGACTAACCAGGGATCCTGTGCTTCACCGGAAACCGGCGTCTCCACGTTGCCGCAATCCAACACCGTGGATATTGCGGTAAAACATAACGCCAAGATTGTAACCGGCAGTGAGATGCCCGCGTTCTTTGCTGCCAAACTGAAGAATGCCGGCAGCGACCCTGGCAACTCGATGCTGGTGCGTTTCGGTGGTGAGCGGGAAGTAGGCGGCGTTGCCATCACGACCGTGCCTGCGGTGCACAGCAACGGCGTATCCCCCTCATTCCTGACCGGGCCGCTGGCGGAGCACCTGAAAGCAGCCGGGGTGGGAGCCAGTGTGGGGCCGCCCACCGGTTACGTGCTGAAGTTCTCCAACGGCCTGGTGGTCTATCTGTCGGGCGACACCGGCATTACCGCCGAGCAGAAATTGGTGATCAATGATCATTACGGCGCCGGGCTGACGGTCATGAACATTGGCGACACCTACACCACCGGGCCGACCCAGGCGGCCTACGTGATCAATGATCTGGTGCAGCCCAAGGCGGTGATTCCTTCCCACGCCAACGAGCCGGCCACCTCCGGCGGCAAGGTGCAGGAGGGTACCCGAACCGCAGTGTTCCGGGACTCAGTCAAGGTGCCGGTTCATGTCCCGCTCAGTGGCCGCACCATGGCATTTAACGGCGAGGCCAGCTGCGTTTCCGGCTGCGACTGAGTCACGGACGTCAGGGTTTTGGCAATGGGAGACTGGTTGGGTTCAGTCTTCCATGTCCGGCCGGTAGCTGCCTGAGCGTGCAGCCCCGTTGAGGCGGGCCCGTTTCAGCATTGCTGACTGGGCCTCAGGTCCGTTATCAAGATTTCCCGCCCAGGCCTTCTGGGCCGGTTCCTGCAAGGCCCGGCCATAGGAAAAACTCAGCGCCCAGGGCTGGGCGCCCATGCTGTTCATCGCATTGAGATTTGCGGTGGCTTCCTCCGGTGTCTGGCCGCCGGACAGAAAACAGATGCCCGGCACGGCGGCCGGCACCGCCCGGCGAAAGACGTTGAGGGTTGCTGCCGCCACTGTGTCCGGAGATGCCTTCGGATTTTCCTTGCCAGGCGTTACCATGCTGGGCTTCAGAATCATGTGTTCCAGTGTCACTTTGTGCCGGTAGAGGGCGTGGAAAACCTCGCGAATCACCGCTTCGCTCACTTCCGCGCTGCGCTCAATGGTGTGGTTGCCATCAATCAACACCTCCGGCTCCACGATGGGCACGATGCCCAGGGACTGGCAGGTAGCCGCATAACGGGCGAGCACCTCGGCGTTCGCCTCAACGGCCTGCCGTGAGGGCAGGGTGTCCGAGATATGGAACACATCGCGCCATTTGGCAAACCGCGCACCCTGGTTCTTGTAGATTTCCAGGCGATCCTCCAGCCCATCCAGGCCAAAGGTAATTTCATCACCGGGCGCATTAACCAGCGGGCCCTTGCCCTTGTCCACCTTGATGCCCGGCACTATGCCTTTGCTGGCCAGCAGCTTCGGCATGGCCACGTTGTCCAGGCTGGTCTGGCCCAGGGTTTCCTCAAACAGAATCACGCCGCTGATAAACTCCCCCAGCCCCGAGGCGGAAAAAATGAGGCTGCGATACTCCCGTCGCTTTTCTTCGCTGGACTCAACGCCGACGGCCTTGAAACGCTTGGCGATGGTGGGGTGGCTTTCGTCCGCCGCGAGAATTCCCTTGCCGGGCTGAACCAGTTCCCGGACGGTGGCGTTCAGTTCTTCCTGTGTGGTCATAGTGAGCTCCTGAATAAATCGTGACACTCTGAATGTGCGTTCGGGCTGTCTCTCATTGTAGACGTTGAATGACGCTTCGGAATTTGATCTGGGCTAAGGCAAAAACGGCTTCCGTGAATTAGGCTTTCCCTGATAACAACAGGAAAAAGGGAAGCCTGAATATGAAAACCGTTGTCAGTGTCAGCCAGGGATCTGCCGAATTCGATTACGATCTGGAAACCTCCTTCCTCGGCCAGCCTTTCCGGATTATCCGAATTGGCACAGACGGCGATCTTTTCAGGGCGGAAGCGGTGCTCGAATCGGTGCATACGCAGGCAGACGCCATTGGTCTGAGCATGGTCCACGATCACTACGAGGTGGGCCGCGAGCAGCTTGAACATCCGGATACCGCCCGCCTGGAAGCCTGTGTTCCGGACAGGCCGGTTACCACCGGTGCGGGCCTGCGGGCAATCCTGCAGGAGTGGGCGGTACGCCATACCCAGTCCGAACTTGGCCATTTCTTCGACAACGCTCGTGTGCTTTTCATGAACGGCCAGGCCGGCTATCGGATTGCCAAGGCGCTGTCGGAACATACCGAAAACCTGTTGTTCGCCGATCCCTACACCGATTTCGGAGTGCCCAGACTGCTGACTTCCCTGAAGCAGCTGGAAACTTATACCTCGCTGACCGCTCCGATCATGTTCCGGCCGGCCGCTGTGAAAGCCGTGGAAACCATTCTACGCACGCCGGTTTATCGATTGGGTGAAAGTCTGGTGAAAGGATCGCTGCACCATGCTGTGTCCGAAGCCCATGTGATTGTGGCTTCTATCGGAGACCTGGAGCACTTCACCCAGAAAGAACTTGATGGCAAGACCATCATCACCTCACGGGTCACCGACACGGCTCTTGATTGGATGCGGTCCCGACGGGTGGCCATGGTGGTGGACTACAGCCCCTGGCTGGAGGGCCGGCCGGTGGGGGTGAATGTCATGGAGGCGATGATCAGCGCGGCACTCTCCCGAACTCCGGATCAGTTGGGTCCGGATGACTACCTGGATGTTATCCAGAGCCTCGGTATCGAACCACGAATCCTGTATCCGGATGGTTACCGTCGGGTTAACCGGTTTGCGTTTGTCATTCATCCCCTGTCGCAGCAATACCTTACGAAAACGCCGCCCCTGGACTGGATTGCCAATGTCTCGCCCCCTGTGGTGATGAACCTGGTTGAAAAGGCCATAGCCTATTCACCGCCGTTTATCTACTCAAAGGTGTCCGGAATCCGGTCCCCCAATGGCGATGAGGTAGAGGGCTGGCTCATTACGGTTGGTGGCACCCCTCGGGAAATCATGGCGCACGGACCGGAATTTACCTATGCCAAGCTGCTGCAGGCGGCAAAGCTGGCGAAGAAGCTTGGCGCCCAGATCATGGGTCTGGGTGCGTTTACCAAGGTTGTGGGGGATGCCGGTATTACCGTGGCCAAACGGGCACCGCTGCCGATCACAACAGGTAACAGCTACAGTGCCTCTGGCGCCCTCTGGGCGGCCCACGACGCCATGAAGAAAATAGGGCGGGTGAGTATCGGCCCCAGTGGCAAAGCCGCTGGTAAGGCCATGGTGGTGGGCGCAACGGGGGCTATCGGTTCGGTCTGCGCAAGATTGTTGGCCAAGGCAGTCGATGAGGTATACCTCGCTGCACCGGAACCGGCCAAACTGCTCGCACTGAAGGAAAGCATCGAACAGGAAACGCCGGGGGCCATCGTGCATGTTGCCGGTTCTGCCGAACGCGACCTGGCCGACATGGACATGATCGTGACCGCCACCTCCGGTGCCGGCAAACGTATTCTCGATATCATGAAAGTGAAGCCCGGCTGCGTGATCACCGACGTAGCCCGCCCCCTGGATATTCCGGCGGAAGATGTGGCGAAACGCCCGGATGTGCTGGTCATCGAATCCGGCGAGATCCAGTTACCGGGTGAAGTGCACATGAAAGACATCGGGTTGCCCAAAGGCATCGCCTATGCCTGCCTGGCAGAGACCATTGTGCTGGCTCTGGAAGCGCGGTTCGAGAACTTCACCCTGGGCCGGAACATTGAGTGGGAGAAGGTGCGGGAAATCTACAAGCTGGGCCTGAAGCATGGCATGAAGCTGGCCGCCATTTCCGGGGTGAACGGTGTGTTCACCGAGGAGGACTTCGAACGGGTTCGAGTCCTGGCGGCCAGCGCAGAACACCCGGCAGAGGGCGCGAGCACTCCAGCGTAGCGTGGTTGGCTCAGCCTCCGATAATCACGGTTCCGCTGCCAATGGTAACGCCGCCGCAGCTGATGGCGCTGCCGGTTACCGCTGCTGGCTTACCATCGATCATCACCGTGCCGGAGCCGGCCGCAATCGTGCGGGGGTGAGGGGGATGCTTGGGTTTGGAGTGCGGCGCCAGGGCGTCGCCCATGCGGGCGGCCGGTTTGCCATCAATCAGTACCGTCGGGGCGCCCGAAATAACCGGGGTGGGCGGGAAGCCCTCGTGGTCGGTGCCCATATCGCCTAACAGAACGGCATTTTTTCCGCTCATTCCCTGTCTCCTTTGTTCTTCCATGAGTGAATTGGGGCGGCCCTCGATGGCCGCTCCCTGATAACTGTCAACGCAGAGGCGAGTCTAGCAGAACTTTTTACGTCAGGCCTGCTTTCGCAGCACGGGCCGCGTGCAGCTTTCGGTAGCTTTCGATCAATCGCTGATGCTTCTCAAGCCCGTCCAGTTGCATGTTGGTCGGTTCCAGACCATGGAAACGAACCGTGCCCTCCACCGAGCCGACAACCGCTTCCATGGTTTTCTCGCCGAACATGCGGGTGAAGTTGGTGATGTAGTCGTCCAGCTCCATCTCGTCATCCAGGGTGACTTCCAGCACTGCGGACATGGCCCGGTAGAACAGGCCACGCTCAACGGTGTTGTCGTTGAACTGCAGGAACATGTCGACGAACTCCAGGGCTTCCTCGTGCCACTGCAGGGCAAGGCAGATCAGGATCTTCAGCTCCAGGATGGTGAGCTGGCCCCAGACGGTGTTCTCATCAAACTCCACACCGATCAGGGTGATGATCGTCATGTAGTTATCGAGCTGGCTGGCTTCCAGGCGTTCCACCAGATCCGCCAGCTGCTCCTCGTCCAAACGGTGCAGATTAAGGATGTCTTCCCGGTAGTCCAGGGCCATGTTGGTGTTATCCATGATCAGGTCTTCCACCGGATACACCTCGGAATAGCCCGGAACCAGGATCCGGCAGACCGGCGCGCCCAGTTCCTCGTAGACCGCCACATACACCTCTTTACCCAGTTCGCTCACGATAGTGAACAGGCGATCGGCTTCTTCAGCGTTGGTGCCGGAAAAATCCCATTCGACAAAACCGTAATCGGCTTTGGCGCTGAAGAAGCGCCAGGACACGACGCCGGTGGAGTCGATGAAGTGCTCCACAAAGTTGTTCGGCTCGGTAACCGCCAGACTGTTGAAGGTGGGCGCCGGCACATCGTTGAGGCCTTCGAAACTTCGGCCCTGCAGCAGCTCGGTCAGGCTCCGTTCCAGGGCCACCTCGAAGCTTGGGTGGGCGCCAAAGGACGCAAACACGCCGCCGGTTCGCGGGTTCATCAGGGTGACGCACATCACCGGGAACTGGCCGCCCAGGGAGGCATCTTTCACCAGGGTCGGGAAGCCCTGGGCTTCCAGGGCCTCAATGCCTTCCAGGATGTCCGGGTATTTTTCCAAAACCTCCCGGGGCACGTCCGGCAGGGCAATTTCCTCTTCTATAATCTGCTTCTTCACCGCCCGTTCGAAAATCTCCGAGAGGCACTGCACTTCAGCCTCGTTCAGCGTGTTACCGGCACTCATGCCGTTGCTCAGGAACAGGTTCTCGATCAGGTTGGAGGGGAAATACACCACTTCGCCATCGGACTGGCGCACGAACGGCAGGGAGACAATGCCGCGTTCAACCTTCCCGGAGTTGGTGTCGATCAGGTTGGAGCCGCGCAGCTCGCCGTCCGGGTTGTAGATGGCCAGGCAGTGGTCATCCAGAATCCCGTCGGGCAGCTCGTCGTTGGGGCCGGGCTTGAACCACTTTTCGTTTGGATAGTGGACGAACTCGCTGTTGGCGATTTCCTCGCCAAAGAACTGATCGTTGTAGAAAAAGTTGCAGCTGAGCCGCTCGATGAACTCACCCAGGGCCGAGCACAGGGCGCTTTCCTTGGTGGCACCCTTGCCATTGGTGAAGCACATGGGTGAGGCAGCGTCGCGGATATGCAGGGACCACACGTGCGGCACGATGTTCCGCCAGGACGCAATCTCGATCTTCATGCCCAGCTCTTCGAGAATGCCGGTCATGTTGGCGATGGTCTGCTCCAGGGGCAGGTCCTTGCCTTCGATAAAGGTCAGGGTGTCGCCTTCCGGCTGGGTCATCAGGAGTGCCTGGGCGTCCGCATCCAGGTTCTCGACGGTTTCAATCTCGAAGGTGGGGCCGGTCTGGACCACCTTCTTCACGGTGCAGCGGTCGATAGAGCGCAGAATGCCCTGACGGTCTTTCTCGGAGATGTCCTCGGGCAGCTCGACAGAAATTTTGAAGATCTGGTTGTAGCGGTTTTCCGGGTCCACGATGTTGTTCTGGGACAGCCGGATGTTCTCGGTGGGAATGTCCCTGGCCAGGCAGTATACCCGGACAAAATAGGCCGCGCACAGGGCAGAGGAAGCCAGGAAGTAATCAAACGGGCTGGGCGCCGAGCCGTCGCCTTTGTAACGGATAGGCTGGTCCGTCACGACCGTGAAATCGTCAAACTTGGCTTCAAGTCTGAGGTTCTCGAGAAAATTGACGTTGATTTCCATTACAAAGAGTCCTGGATCGGAGAATTTGGCGCGCCATGGCTTTTAATGGCGGCCATTATCCAGTTTTTGCAGGCGTTCGTCTTGGTCGGTTTTCTACGGATGCATTAATGCCATTTCAACCGCCTGAGCTGCGTGTATCTCCGTGGTATCGTATAGAGGAACCTCGGTATCCGCCTGGCGGATCAGCAGGCCGATTTCGGTGCAGCCGAGGATCACCGCCTGCGCGCCTCGCCCGGAAAGCGAGGCAACGATATCCAGGTAAGAGCTGCGCGATTCGGGGATAATTTCGCCCCGACAGAGCTCCTCATAGATAACCCGATGCACCTCATCGCGTTGGGCTTCGTGCGGTGTAATCACCTCAATCCCCGCATCTTCCAACCGGTCGCGGTAAAACGCCTGTTCCATGGTGAATAGCGTACCCAACAGGCCCACCCGGGTAACGCCATCGTGCTTGAGTACCTGCGCGGTTGCATCGGCAATGTGCAGCAACGGAATCTGGATGGTCTGTCCAATCTCGGGAGCCACCTTGTGCATGGTATTGGTGCCGATCACCAGGAAATCCGCGCCAGCCTTTTGCAGTGACAGGGCCGCGCCCGAGAGAATGTCCGCCGTGGCAGCCCAGTCGCCTTTGTGCTGTAGTGCTTCGATCTCGGCGAAATCCACGCTGAAAAGCACCAGTTTGGCCGAATGCAGACCGCCCAACCGGGCTTTTACGCCCTCGTTGAGCAGCCGGTAGTAGGTTTGGGTGGATTCCCAGCTCATGCCGCCGAGAAGGCCAATGGTTTTCATGGGTAACCTCCGTATTATCCGCTAACCGCCACAATAATCAGCGCCATAGTATAGACCGTCAGGATCAGGGCGCTCTCAAAACCGATGTTCCCGATTCCATAGCGTTGCCGCCGAACCATGCCCATCAGGAGGATTGCCGTCATCAGAATGCTGACCAGGCCCCAGGTCATCTGTATGGGCGTTATGTCGTGATAGATGGAGCCGCCAGGGTAGCCCACATCAGCGGACGCGATCACCAGCATATTAAAACAGTTGGTGCCGAAGATATTGCTCACAGCGAGGGTGAGTGCGTTTCTGCGAATCGCTGCGATGGTGGTAACAAGTTCGGGTGAGGATGTGGCCAACGCCGTAAACAGCCCGCCGATGAGGGTATCGGACAGGCCGGTTTCATCACTGATGACCTTGGCGCCTTCCATCAGCACCCAGCCGGCAACGCCGGTAACCGCGGCCAGAACAATGAAACTGACCCAGGCCTGGGCAAGGCCACCGTGTAGATAGTGGCCGGGCTTGTCGGGAACCGTCTGGCGGGTCAGGCGGGGAAACCACATGGGCTTGCTGTCCGTGGTACGAACCAGATGCAACCCAAACAGGTAGGCGGCCGCAATCACAGGGGTGATGGGATGGATGCCCCACAGGGAAACCGGCGGACTGGCAATTGCCAGCAGAGGCAGAGCCAGCAGGACGGTCAACAACGCGGCCAGCATCAGATTGGTTGAAGATGCGGCGGCGTGTTCCAGATTGGCCTTTCGGTAAATGATGTCCGCAATGCCCAGAAAAACCAGGTTCGCAGCCATGCTGCCCATGACATTGCTCATTGCCAGCTCCGGCCTTGAATCCATCGCCGCGCTGAGCGTGGCCGCAAAGTCGGGGAGTGACGTAACGCCGGCCAGCAGAAAAATGCCGAACAATGCCTCCCCCAGCCCTGTGCGGTCAGCCAGCTCATCGGCCACTCGGGCCAACCGGCTGCCGGCGGTCACAATGACGATGGAGGCGATGACAAAAGCGATAATGGCGGTAGTCAGTGACGAAAACACAAAAGGCCTCGACCAGTCCTGGTATGTTTCACTATAGCGGGTCTGACGGCCCAGGGAACAAAACCTCCGGACCGGGGTTTATTCCCATTTCACAAACCGCTTACCTTAAGAATCGCTCGATTAAAGTCTGTTCTATCTGAGGCAGCGTAATGGCCACAAGATAAAATTAAAAAAGTCTGGTTCAACCCATGATATGTTGAGGCCTCATCGCATTCTCAGGGCAAAACTGAAACCGGTTTTCATGATCAAAGTAATGACCAGAGTTTACAGGTGGCTTCTATATTTAGTTGCCTTTGGCTTACTGACTGGCTGTGCAGCCAGACAGGAAGCCCCTGAACCCCCCCAGGCTACGCTGAAACTTCCGGAAGCTTTTACCAGGGCAGGCATACCAACGGTCTCCGCCCGCTGGTGGCAATCCTTTGATGACGAGCAATTGAATCATCTCGTTGCCAGAGCGCTGGAGGGCAATTTCAGTCTTCAGGCCAGTTTTCAGAGATTGCGCCAGGCGCGGGCGGTTGCACAGCGTCAGGGTGCCTCGCTGTTTCCGTCCCTGGATGCGACGGCCGGCGCGCAGCGGCAGGAATCCGATGCGGTAACCTCCGAGACCTTCAGTGCCGGCTTGAGTGCCAGTTATGAGCTGGACCTGTGGGGCCGGTTTCAGTCCCTCACCAGGGCTGAGCAGCTGCGCGCGTCTGCAACCTTCGCCGATTACCAGGCCGCCGCTGTGTCACTAAGCGGAGAGGTCGCCAATGTCTGGTTTCAGTTGGTCGAGCAGCGGGCACAATATGGCCTGGCACGAAGCCAGCTGGAAACCAACAGTAATGTCCTCAAGGTGATTGAATCCCGCTTTGCAATGGGCCTGAGCGGCAGTGCTGATGTCCTGCGCCAGCGCCAGCTGGTCAGCGCTTCCCGTGAACGGTTGAGCAACATCAAGGGAGAAATCGCTGTTCTGGAACATCAGCTGGCGGTGTTGCTGGGACGTTCGCCGGGACAGCCCAATCTCCCGGTGGATGACACGCTGCCGGCCTTACCGCCCTTGCCGGAAACCGGTGTGCCTGCTCAGCTTGTTCAGCGCCGGCCCGATCTCCGGCAGGCGTGGAGGCTGGTAAAGGCTGCGGACGAGGAGTTGGCTGCCGCCATCAGCAATCGGTTCCCCAGGGTCTCGATTGAGGCATCTGTCACCACACAGGCCAGCGATGCGAGTGACCTGTTTGATAACTGGCTGTCAACCCTGGCCGGTAACATGCTGGTGCCGTTGGTGGATGGCGGCGCACTGCGTGCCGAGGTGCGCCGTTCCAGGGCAGTGCTGGAGGAACGGCTGCAACAGTACCGACAGGCGGCGCTGACGGCCATTCAGGAAGTGGAAGATGCGCTGGCTCGGGAGCAACAACAACGCCGCCGGATTCAGAGCCTGGAAAACCAGCTCCAGCTGGCAGATACGACCTACCTGCAACTGCGTACCCAGTACCTGAACGGCGCTGTCAGCTACATTGAGGTGCTAACCGCCCTGAAGGAAAAACAGGACCTTCAACGCACCATTCTGTTGACCCGGCAACAACTGCTCAACGTCCGGGTGGCGTTGTATCGGGCGTTGGCTGGCAGCATCGCCACGGGTGAAACACCCACAGACAGCGAGACCGACAGTGCAGCGAATAGGAAGGAGAGCAGCGAGGCATGAGCCACCCGACCGATGAGAATGCAGTCCGTCCTGAACGGGGCAGAGCAGGTCTGCTGAAAACCCTGGTTGTGTCGTTGATGATCATCCTGGTTGGGGCTTCCCTGATCTGGCTGATTTTCAAAACAGAACCGACCACCAGCCGCAAAGACACCGCTCGGGAAACCGCCATGCTGGTGGACGTTAAGGAGGTCAGCCCTGGTCGTTATACGCCCACCGTGGAGGTGATGGGGCAGGTAGTTCCGGCCCGGGAGATTACGCTGGGTGCGCAGGTCAGCGGTGAGGTCATCTTTCAGGCTGAGGCGTTTACGCCGGGCCGCCGTGTAGATAAAGGCGAGGAGCTACTGCGAATTGAGCCGGCAGACTACCGGGCCGCCCTGCAGCAGAGGCGTAGCGAACTTCAACAGGCCCGTGCCGAGCTTGCCATCGAGCAGGGCCAGCAGGCGGTGGCCCGACAGGAATTCGAGCTATTGGGTGAAGACATCGAGTCCGCCAACCAGGCACTGATTCTCCGTAAGCCCCAGCTCGACCAGGCGCGGGCACAAGTCACTGCCGCGGAGGCGGCGGTTCAGCAGGCCGAACTCAATCTCGCCCGCACCCGCATCCGTGCACCGTTCCCTGCCCAGGTGCTCAGCCGTGAGGTAACCCTGGGGTCCCAGGTCGGCGTCGGCCAATCCCTCGGCCGGTTGGTTGGAACGGCAGAATACTGGGTAGAAGCGACCGTTCCCCTGTCAAAACTCCGCTGGCTGACCTTCGAGGAAAGCCAGGATTCCCCCGTCTCCCTGTATCACGACACGGTCTGGCCGGCAGGGCAGACCCGCAAGGGCCAGCTGACGCAACTGGTGGGAGAGCTGGATACCAATGCCCGCATGGCCCGGGTCCTGATCACGGTGAACGATCCGCTTGCCCTGGAAGAAGCCCAGGGCAAACCGCCGCTGATTCTTGGGACCTTTGTGCGGGTGGAAATAGACAGCCGCGCCCTGGAAAACGTCGTACGGATTGATCGGAAGCTGCTCCGCCGCAACAATACCGTGTGGGTGATGGAAGACCGCAAGCTTGCGATCCGCGACGTGGGAATCGTCTATCAGAATGAGGAATACGCTTTTGTGCGAGCTGGCCTGGAAAGTGGCGACCAGGTGATCACCAATGATCTCGCATCCGTGGTGCGTGGTGCCCGTTTGAGGCTGGCCAGCGACACACCTGCCAGCGACACAGCTGAGGGTGGCGACAATGAGTGACGGGCCCGCACGCCGGGGCTGGGTTGGCCCTATTGAATGGATGGCACGCAACTCTGTTGCCGCCAACCTGATGATGATTCTGTTGCTGGCGGGCGGTTTCTGGATGGCCACCCAGGTACAGAAAGAGGTCTTTCCGCAATTCCAGCTGGATATGGTCCAGATCACGGTCAGTTATCCGGGGGCTGCGCCTGCCGAGGTGGAGCAGGGCATACTCCTGCCGGTGGAAGAGGCGGTCCAGGGGATTCAGAGCATCAAGGAGATGACCTCGACAGCGCGTGAGGGGACGGGCACCATCCAGCTCGAACTGGTTCCAGGAACCAACAGGATGCAAGCCCTGCAGGACATTGAGCAGGCAGTGGATGGCATTCGCACCTTCCCGGAACAGGCCGAGGAGCCGGATATCTCCCTGGTGACTCCGACCCGGGATGTCATGGAACTCACACTCTACGGCGATGTGGATATCTGGACCCTGCGCCAGATCGGTGAACAGGTCCGCAACCGGTTGCTGTCGGAAGATGCCATCACCCAGGCCGTGATCGGGGACGTGCCGGCCTATGTCACCAGTGTCGAGATTCCACTGGAGACATTGCGCAAGTACAACCTGACCCTGTCCGAGGTGGCCAGCCTGATTGAGCAGTCCAGTGAGGACATCCCGGCCGGCTCCATGGCCACCTCAAACGGCGACATACTGCTGAGGCTCAAGGCCCAGAAACAGTGGGCCGACGCGTTCGAGGATATTGTAATCCTGAATGCTGCCTCGGGTGGTTCTGTCACCCTGGGAGATATTGCGACCGTGCGGGACGGTTTCGAGGAAGGCGGCTTTCATTCCCGCTTCAATGGTCAGCCTTCGGTGGAGATTGAGCTTTTTCGGACCGGTGACCAGTCACCCCTGGATATTGCCGAGGCAGTAGAACAGGTGATGGCCGAGCTGGAAGTGACGCTGCCGGACGCTGTGCAGGTGCGGATCGACAGCAACCGGGCCGAACACTTCGAAAACCGGATGGACATGCTGATCGAGAACGGCATCATGGCCATGGTGATCGTGCTGGTGATCCTCAGCCTGTTCCTGGAGTACCGACTGGCGTTCTGGATCATGATGGGCATGACCATCTCCTTTGTTGGCAGTGTGCTGTTTCTGCCAGCGATGGACGTCAGCATCAACATGATCTCCATGTTCGGCTTCCTGATGGTGCTGGGTATTGTGGTGGACGACGCCATCGTGGTGGGTGAGAACATCTATGAATACCGGGAGCAGGGCATGGGCTTCATGGAGGCGGCCATACAGGGCGCGAAAGACATTGCCGGCCCGGTCACCTTCAGCATACTCACCAACATCGTTGCCTTCCTGCCCCTCCTGTTCATCCCGGGCACCACCGGCAACTTCTGGTGGCCGCTGGGCGTGGTGGTTATCCTGGTACTGGCGCTTTCGCTGGTGGAAGCCCTGTTCATCCTGCCCGCTCATCTGGCCCACAGTGGCGGAGGCAGCGTTACGATCTATGGCCACTGGATGCATGGTATTCAGCGGGTGTTTTCCGGCGCCTTCGAAACACTGGTGAACCGGGTGTACCGGCCACTGCTGGATCTGGCTCTGCGTTTCCGCTACGTCACACTGTCTGCCGCGCTCACCATCATGGTGGTGTCGGGCGCTTACGCCATCAGTGACCATATGGGCATGATCATGATGCCCGAGGCGCCCGCCGACGAAATTGAAGCGGCAGTGCGGTTGCCCGTTGGCACCACCGCCCGTCGGGCTGGTGAGCTGGCGATGGCCATTACCCGGGATACCCAGCGCCTGTTCGATGAACATAACCTGTCCGAGGATGTGGAGGGCATTAAAACCAACGTGCGGGGCCAACAGTCCATTGACGTGGAGCTCGTGCTGCTCCCGGCAGACCAGCGCTCCATGACGGTAAACGAAATCATTGAGCTGTGGCGAACGGAGCTGGGTGACTTCAAGGGCGTTGACCAGATTACCTTCGAGGCAGAGCAGGGGCCGGGCAGCTGGCGCGATGACATCAGCGTGGATTTGAGCCACACCAACATCGACATTCTGGCGCGGGCCAGCCAACGCCTGGTCAAGGAGCTGGAGCAGATCGGCCCGACCCGCAATGTCAACGACAACTACACCACGGGCAAACCCCAGTTCGACATCAGTCTGACCGACGAGGGCAGAGCGCTGGGCCTGACCGGTGCCGAGGTCGGCCGGCAGCTGCGGGATGCCTTTTACGGCAACATCGCGCTGCGTCAGTTACGGGGCCTCAACGAGAATGAAGTACGTGTCAGGCTGCCGGATTATCAGCGGGAGGATCTGCATTACCTGGATAACTTCGTGATCCGCACCAGTGACGGCCAGGAAGTCCCCCTGATGGATGTAGCGGAGGTGCGGGTGTCTGAATCCCTCCGCTCGATTGACCGCCGCGACGGTCGGCGGGTGATTACCGTGGGCACGGATGTGCAGCCTAAACCGGCAGTCAGCCAGGTGCTGGGCCTGATGCAAACCGACATTCTGCCGCAGTTACGGGCCGATTTCCCCGGCCTCACCTGGACCTTCCAGGGCAGTCAGGCGGATTTGCGGGCTTCCACTGCTGCGCTTTGGGGTGGCTTCGGCCTGGCCATGGGCGCCATTTTTGCGTTGCTGGCGATCGCTTTTGGCAACTACCTGCAACCACTGGTGGTCATGCTCGCCATTCCATTTGGCGCCGTGGGTGCCATTATCGGCCACATGATTCTGGGAATGGAGCTTTCCCTGGTAAGCATCATGGGTATTGTTGCCCTGTCCGGTGTTGTCGTGAACGATTCACTGATCATGGTGACTTACGCTAACCGACAGCTGGACCGGCTGGGCCCGGCCCAGGCCATCTACGAAGCGGGCCTTCGTCGCTTCCGGCCTATTATGCTAACCACCCTCACAACCTTTGGTGGCCTTACGCCCATCATTTTCGAAACTTCCCTACAGGCCATCTATCTCATTCCGATGGCGGTCTCCCTGGGCTTCGGCATTGTGTTTGCCACGGCATTGATCCTGTTTCTGGTGCCTTGCCTCTATCTGGTACTTGAAGATCTGAAGGGGTGTTTGGGAGGACGAAAGGCCGCTCAGGTTGAGAGTTGAAATATTGCTCAGAGCGCCTTGATACTCGTCTTCATTAGCGAAATCTAACTCCACCACTTCAGAATCATCGGGCGGACCGTCAGCCCGTGGATGATAATCGAGAGGACGATAACAACCAGAGTAATGTGGATGAACTCCACAGAAAGATCCTCTGGCAGGCCAAAGACGATGGCGAACATCAGGTAGTAGATCGAGCCGATGCCGCGCACGCCGAACCAGCCGACGAGCATCTGCAACCTTAACGGGGTTCCGGAACCCAGCAAGCCGAGAAAAACGCTGGCCGGACGAACCACTAAAAACAGAAAAAGTGCCAGGCCGACGGCTCTGAAGCTCCAGGAATCAAGAAACAGCATCCCGCCCAGTAAAAGAACAAGGGCAAGTTCGGATAGCCGCTCCAAGGATTCCTTGAAAATCAGGGAACCTTCAGATACCTGGGGGCTCAGCTGTGGCTGTGGCCTGCCTCTCGGGTCCGGGATTACCGATAGCGGATCAGCGGTATCACCGGGAGCGTTTTTACCCGCTTGCCTGAGCTCTGACTGCCGAAGCGAAATAGCCGCGACGAAAACCCCCAGAAATCCCCAGGCTTCCAGCGCCAGGCACATGCCGTAGACCACACCGATCAGGCCAAGACCGAGAAAATCGTCCAGCAAGGGGCGCTCACTGTCCAGGATGCGCTGCTGCTGCACCACTTGCGCCAATACATGCCCCATCACCAAACCTACGACAAGGGCAGCCAGGGTCGACCATAAAACGTCCTTCAGTACCCAGATGCCCATCAGTTCAAAACTTGCGGGTGTACTGATCAGCGCCAGCCCCAGCATGACAAATGGGAAGGCGCTGCCGTCATTCATGCCGGCTTCACTGGTCAGTGTGAATCGCAAGGGGTCTTTATCTCCCACATGCCGAACCTGAACCTCGGTCGCCAGCACCGGATCAGTGGGCGCGAGAATGGCACCCAGCAGAATGGCCGCACCCAGAGGCAGGGCGAGTACGTAATAACCAAACGCCGCGGTCAGGGCAACACTGATCGTCATGGACACAAAGGCCAGCCGGATGGGAGCCTTCCATTCCTGCCAGAGAAAGGGCACCGGCATCTTCATGCCTGCAATAAACAGCGACAGCAGTACCGCAACTTCGGCCAGCACCTCCAGGAAATGCGCCTGTTTTAGCGGATTGAAATGAAAGGCACCAAACAGCGTCGGCCCCAGGGCAATGCCTACCGCCAGGTAGACGAGGGTTGGAGTCAGATGGAATCGCTGCAAAACGGATAGCCGCAGTCCGATCATGATCAACAGACTTCCAATCAGGACAAACCAGATGGCAATGTTCATGGTGGCTCTCCAATGCCGACCCTGCGGGCGCCCAATGTGACAGACTATTGCAGCAACAACATGGAAGGACAAATACCTACGCCAGACATGAAACCGTGGCTGGCTCTATAATAATGAAATCCATACTCACCATCGGGCGCTTGCGACGGGGAAGGCTGCCATGAGCAATGTACTGCAATCGGTGAAGCAACGCTGTGAATCCATTGAAGCACCCTGCGAGGCCATTGAAATCATACTGACCCCACGGGTGGCGGATCTGGGCGGATTCTCCGTACGCCGCCTGCTGCCAACCGCCAAACGGAAAATGGTCGGTCCCTGGATCTTCTTCGATGAAATGGGGCCGGCCGATTTCGCGGCGGGCGAGGGCATCAATATATTGCCCCACCCCCACATCGGCATTGCCACAGTCACCTATCTGTTCGAGGGTGAGATACTGCACCGGGATTCCGTCGGCAGCTATCAGCCAATCCGCCCGGGAGATATCAACCTGATGGTTGCCGGCCGGGGAATAGCCCATTCCGAGCGGGAGCGTCCGGAGATCACAGCAACTGACCACCGGTTGCATGGGCTCCAGCTCTGGCTGGCTTTGCCCGAAGAACACGAAGAAACCGGGCCGGCGTTCCATCACTACCCCGGCGATGACATCCCGGCCATCGAGATCGACGGTGTTCCAGTACGAATCATGATCGGCAGCGCCTACGGTGTAACGTCCCCGGTGCGCCAGTTCAGCGAAACCCTGTACTTGGAAGCCACACTCAAAACCGGCCAGACACTGCAGCTGCCGGAAGCCGCCGAGCGGGCGGTCTACGTTGCGCACGGAGCTCTGCGCGCCCATGGCTCTGAATTACCCACCCACAGCATGACCGTCTTTTCCCGAGAACCTGGCGTCGCTGTAACCGCCACTGACGATACTCGTATTGTCGTAATCGGTGGGCAAGCGCTGGGCAAACGCTTTATTGAGTGGAACTTTGTGTCTTCCAGCAAGGCCCGGATTGATCAGGCCAAAGAAGATTGGCGGGCAGGGCGGTTCGAGAAAGTAGTGGGCGATGAGGAGGCATTTATCCCCTACTAGTCTCGGTTTTCCACGGGGTTTTTGCCTTGTATCCGCGGAGTGCAGTCCTCAGGCTTGAACTAAGCCACTTGTTCAGAACGAGGGGGAAACCAGAGCCCATGGAGCCCGTCACCAAGAAACCCTGCATTGATGTCTGTGAGTTCAACAAGAAAGACATCTGCAAAGCCTGTGGCAGAACCAGACAGGAGAAAAAAGAATGGAAACAGCTTTCGCCCGAAGAAAAGCAAACAATCTGGACACGCATCCTGGAGTCTCACGGCTCGGGTAAAGGGAAGAATCCCAAAGCATTGCGCGAGTTGTACGAGAAGGCGAAAAAGAAGCAACGGAAGAAGAGCTGACAAGGCTCTGGCGAGCTAGTGTGATTAGATGCCCGCAAATCTGCAGCCGCCGTTTCCGCAAACGAACGACTGCACCGAGCTAATTGCTCTTACAAGGCGGCTGGAGCCTTATGGCTGGGATGGTGGGCACTTACGTGCCGCAGGAAATCCATGGTCTCCGCTGAGGAAATCTTCTTGTCGCCGGCTTTCTTTGGGGTTCCAGTGCCGGTGAACGAAACAATATCTCCCATGCTCACCATGCCGCAAAGCTGGTTGTACTGATTGACCACCGGAAGACGCCGCACCTCATGTTTTTCCATGAGCTGCAGAACTTTTTTAATGCTGTCGTCCGGTGAACAGCAATACAGTTCATGATTACTGCAGATATCCTCGGCACGAATATCCCACAACGGCCTGTGTTGCAGAGCCGCGCCCATGGCAATATCCCGGTCTGTGATTATGCCCAGTGGGTGTTCCGAATCATCCACCAACGGAATGGCGCCGCAGTCTTTGTTCCACATCATCATGGCTATGTCCTGTAAAGACGTCTGCGGGGAACAGCTCGCCACTTCGGTAACCATCACTTCGTTGACTTTCATTAGGATGTCCTCCTTCCTGAGGTATAGCGTTCCAATCAATGCCGTCAGCAATTCGCCCCTGCGACATCGGATCCTGCATACTTCATTGGGGTATCCATCCTGAAGGCGGCGCCAGACTCTTAAGGGCTTGGCGCATGATCAATATGTGCCTGTCTCTGTTAAATGTCCATGATTCAGGTCAAACCGTCTCTGAGGGTGCCCTCCGCAGCTTTTGGCTACTGCGGAGGGCACGAGAGGAAGGATCAGAAGCGATATTTGGCATTTGCGTTAACAGTACGCCGTTCGCCGTAGCCGCAGTCTGCCCCCTCGGAACGACACCACGAGATGTACTCCTCATCGGCCAGGTTTTTGGCATCCACGCTGAAGTCCCAGTCCTGCCATGTGTAACCGATCATGGCATCGTAGAGTGTGACGGAGGGAACGACGGGCCCACCGCCTGAGCCAACGTTGTCACCCACGTATCGAACCCCGGCACCAAATCGCCAGTTGCTGCCTACGTAGAGCTGGTTCCACCAGGAAGCCTGACGCTCGGCCACAAAGGGCAGGCGATTGCCGGTGGCATCGTCTTTGGCATTCAGATCGGTATAGGCCAGCTGGGTTTCAAAGCGCTGCCAGCGTTTGTTCACCTGCAGCTCCCAACCTTCGATTACCGCGCCGGTCTGCTTTACGCCTCCGGGGGTACTGCCGTCGCTGATCCGGTTCTCCTGGGTAATATCGAAGTAGGCCGCGGTAACACCCAGTGATTTATCAGGAGATACGTACTTCACGCCCGCTTCTTGCTGGTCGCCGGTCGTCGGCTCCAGGGTGTTGGCGGCGGCGGTGCCGTCGGTGCCCAGGTTCATGCTGAAGGCTTCAGCGTAGCTGATGTACGGGGAAATCCCGTTTTCAAACCGGTACATCAAACCGGCCCGGCCGGTGGTGGCTTCCTCGTCGCTGACAGTGTCAGATCCGGAGACGGCCAGGCTGTGGTTCTCGGCCCAGTCATGACGGAGGCCGGCGGACACAACGACGTTGCCGATCTCGATGTGGTCGGCAGCGTAGAGGCCGATCTGTTCAATCTCGTTGTCCGGCCGGTCGCTCGGATTAACTATATCGTCCTTTAAATTACCATATTGCGGGTTATACACATCGAACAATCCGCCTCCATCTTTGTCATAAAAGTAGTTGGATTCTTCCCACCGGGCATCTTGCCGATCTGCGCCCACGATCAGGTTGTGGCGACTAACACCCAATTCAAACTGGCCTTCAACCCGGGCATCGAAATTGAAGATTTGGGTTTCGCGGTCTGTGGTGTAAATCGTACGCGGCACTTCACCATTGGCATCAGGTACCTTTCCGATTTGAATCCAATGCTCACGGGTTTCAGCGCTCGAATCTGTATATCGGGTAGTAGCCGAAATGGCCCAGTTTTGGTTGAGCTTGTGATCAACAAACAGAGTAGCTTCGGTTTTCTCCCGGTCATAACGATCCCAGCCCGGCTCGCCAACGAACCGCTCGGAACCGATGAATCCCTGTGAGCCCGGCTCCAGGGTGCCTGCCTGAGGCAGGAACTGGGCCGAGACCTGCCCTTTATTCTCCTGACGGTTCAGTAACAGGGTGATGCTTGTGTCATCGCTGGCGTGCCAGGTAAGCGAAGGCGCCAGTACGTAGCCATCGTCTTCCACATAATCCACCTGAGTATCACTGTCGCGTCCGAGTGCGATGAGGCGGTATAGCAAATCACCACTGTCATTGACGGGCCCGGTCACATCCACCGCCAGTTGCTTGCGGTTAAACGTGCCGTACTGGGCCCAGATTTCGCCGCCTTGCTCTTCTTCAGGAAGCTTGGACACGGCGTTGATGATGCCGCCCAGATCGCTCTGACCGTAGAGCATGGACGACGGTCCTTTGAGCACCTCGATGCTTTCAAGTGCATACACATTGGAGCGGACGGTGTTGTAGGAGCCATAGATCTGGCGAAGCCCGTCCAGATAGCGTCCTGCATCGACACCCCTGACTTTTGCAGAATCGATTCGGGTATCGAAACCAAAGGCCCCGGCATAGACGCCCGGGGTATAAAGCAGGGCATCCTGAATGTTCTTGGCGCCGGTATCTTCAATAAAGTCGCGGTCGACGATGGAAACTGAGTAAGGCTGTTCTTCAACCGGCACGTTGAGCTTTCCGACTTCCGGCGTTTCTTCCAGGGGCATGTAAGCCGGAGCGGTGATTGCGTCAGACACCACATCGAGGGTTTCGAGTGTGGCGGCGTCATCGGTTTGGGCCTGTGCCACGGCGAGTGAGCTGGCACCGAGTAAGGAAACCAGCGCGACAGAACTGCAGCGTCGGGAGTAGGGGGATTTCATAGGGTTTATTCGCCTTCGTTGCTAATGCGGAGGCGAATGATAACAATTATCATTAAATATACAAGAGCCGACGCCGTAATTTGCTGGCACGCTCAATCAATAGTAAACGAAAGGATTCTCGAAAGGTGGCTGTAAGGCAGCCCGCTCTCTTTGTGCCAGCGGTTGAAGGCTTCCTGGGCCTGCATTAGCCCTTTTTTGCTGGTAGGCGAGGCATCCAGCACCTCCTCCCGGTGCAACGCAGCGATCACATCGCGGGAGAGGATAAACCCGTCCCAGCCCACGCGGCGAAGGAAATACTGGGCGCTGTTCCCCCCGAGCCTGGCACCATTGCGTTTCAACCAGAGCAGCAGACCAGCCTGGTCACTGCTGGGCCAATCGGCCAGGAACTTGCCAAAACTTCCGTGTTCGCGGGAGGCATCCACGATCATCCTCGCATTCTCGGGTACGGTCTGAATTTTCTGGGCGTTTCGAACAATCCGCTCATCGCCTGCCAGTTGCTCAAGGATCTCGGGTGGGACCTGCTGCCAGTACAAGGGCACGAAACCCTCGAACGCCTCTTCAAACTTTGGCCATTTGTTCTCGATCACTCGCCAGACAAATCCTGCCTTGAAGATGCACCGGGTGATCTCCGAGAGGTAGCGATCATCACCGAGTGCTTCCAGTTCACCCGGCTCTGCGACTCCTGGCAGTCGAGCGCGAACCTCGTTCTCGCCGCCTTTCTGGAGGACGGCCTGTTCGTAGATGCGGGAAAAGGACATAGTTCTCTCTGAATCAGTCGAGTCTGTTAAGCGTTTTTCGCCGGCCAATGTGCGACAGGCTGGCAAATGCGGCGCTTAGCAATGCCAGGGTCGGCCGCACTATCAAACGGAATACCCAGCTGCCGATGTACAATACGGGCAGCAGTATCAGCATCCAACCGAGAAACTGCACCAGCTTGGCCGGGTAGCCCAGAATCTCGGATACCTCTGCCAGAAAGTCGTTGATAATACCCGGATGCGTGACCACCAGGTAACCGGCGCCAAGCACGGCTGGCCATTTTGCGTAGCGGGCGGTGGTCATCAACATGCGTCCGCTATTGGTAAGGCGCGCTGTCAGCGCTGCGGACCTGACGCCCCCGGCGGCGCCTCTGGAAGAAACAGCAACCGCTCGGCCGACCCGAAGTACCTTCAATGCGCTGGCAAAAACCAGCACATCCACCGATGCCCAACCAATGTCCGCTGCGGAAATTTCGTCATCCAGGTGGTGCTGAATCTCCAGGTTGCGGATGCCACTGGCGAAGAACTGGTTGATGTTCTCCAGTACCCGTTCCGTGCGAACCCAGATTACGTCGTGCTGATCATTAACAACAAACTGACCCAGGAAATCATGCCCCTCTTCCTGGATAAAGCGCACGGCATACCATCCGCGCTCTTCCCGGGTGAGCTGTTCGGCCTCAGGGGAGTTTTGTTGATTGGCCGTTTCGGTGTCGGTTTTTCCGTTCCCGGTGAAGAACTCCACAGCCGCCTGGTATTTTTCGGCGAGGTCGTTCATCAGTTCGATGGAACCAATGGGATTGCCCAGGAAATAGTGGATGGGCGGAAGAATGTTTTCGCCATAAAGCCGAAGAATTTCGCGAAACTCCGGCTCGGGCCCGAAAACGGGAAAGATCTCGCGGGTCATTGCGGGGTATCGCAAATACGCCGCGCGGGCCTTGAGGAGCAGAAGCTCGTCGTCGGCCATATCCAGCAATGCGGCCTGAACCTCCAGTGGCTGCGTCTCGATACTGGGGAACTCCCCGAGAGCTTCTTCCGCCTGAATCCTGATCAGTCTTTCTTCGATCAGCATAGGCCGGGAGCTGACAGTCGCCGCCAGCGCGATGACCGTCGCCAGGCCCAGAATCAGGAAAGGTTTCCTCATTATCTCTCGCCCTGAATGGTCAGATGACCGATGTGGTTGCGATACGCATGGCTCATAAATATTCCGGTGCAAATAAAATCAGGTCCGTTGTCGAAATTACCCTTCAGTGGGAATTATTCCAAGAATAGTTTCAATAACCTGGCTTTTGTACCGGGACCAGCCAGCGACTAAGCTGTTGAGAGTGGCTTGAACTGTCGCAAGGAGTTCTACGTGGGTAGAAAGCAAGCGGATAGAGGGTATGTGATCCGAGAGGCCCGGGAAGAGGACCTACCGGAAATGGTGCAATTCCTCGCCAAGCTGGCGCTGCATGTTTCCGGCGGGCCTCCCCATGATCTGAAGGAAAGTGAACATAAACGGCTTCTGCGAACGTTGCATTCCTCGCTGGACGATCCCAACAAACTGCTGCTTGTGGCGGAGAGTAAGCACGCGGGTCTCGTGGGCATGGGCTATGTATACATCTGGCGAAGCCAGGGGATCTGGGAGCAGTCCGGGGCCGCAGAGTTCAAGTCCGGCGTCATTGACGATATCTGGGTAGAGCCCGAATTTCGGGGGCTCGGTATCTTCAGGGCGTTGTTGCGGGACCTGGTGACATTCGCGGAGCAGCACCATGCGTCGGAGCTTATCCTCGAATACGCTGCCTCAAACAAGGAAGCCAAGGCTGCCTGGACCAAGCTGGGCTTCAAGACCACTGGCGTTCGCGCAGCGGCATTTACTTCAGTGGTTAAACAGGCGCTGATGGAATCACAAGGATAAAAAAAGGACACAGGCAATGATTGGCGATCGCAGTGTAACCGTGTTTTACGACGAAGTAATGCTGGGTCATAACCCCGAGGTGGATCTGCCGTTCATGCCTAGCCGGGTGGAAAAGCGCGTAAGGTCGATTCTCAAGGGACTGGAGTTCAAATGGAGCTACCCCGAGCATCCGGGGCGGATAAGCGCCATCAAGGAGTATCTCGAAGAAAACCCCGTGGCGGGCGTTCAGTTCAGGTCGGGCGCCCCTGCCGCCACATATGAGCAGCTGGCCCGGGTGCACACCACCTCCTATCTCGATCATATTTTTTCACTGGCCGGCAAGCGGGCCTGGCTCGACAAGGACACAACGGCGGTGTCGCCAGATAGCATCAGTGCCGCCACGGCAGCGGCAGGCAACGCGATTGCAGCCGTGGAAAGTGTTGTTAAAGGTGAATGTGAAAGCGCCTTTGCCATCGTACGACCACCGGGCCACCACGCCGAGCCCGTACGGGCCCGCGGTTTCTGCCTGCTCAACAATGTTGCCATTGCCGCAGCCCATGCCCAGGCCAAGCTTGGCTGCTCGCAGATACTGATCGTCGATTGGGATGCTCATCATGGAAACGGTACCCAGGATATCTTCTGGGCCGATCCGGATGTGCTCTTTTTCGATACCCATTGTGCGGCCCCTTTCTACCCCGGCTCCGGCCATATTGAGGAAATAGGGGACGGTATGGGAGAAGGTTACACGATCAATGTACCGTTACCGGAGACCGCGGGCGATGTAGCCTTCGAGAAAGTGTTCCGCGAGATTCTGGTGCCGGCGGCCGATTACTTTAAACCCGATCTGGTTCTGGTCTCTGCAGGGTTCGATCCACACCGAAATGACATGGCGCTGAACCTGACCTACGACGGCTTCAGGGCGATCACCCGGATCGTTCAGGAGATCGCCGACAAGCATTGCGAAGGAAGACTGGCACTGGTTCTGGAAGGCGGTTATAACCTGACGTCGCTCTCGCGAGGAGTGCACGCAGTGCTTGAGACTCTGGCCGGCGGGGAGGTGCCGGAGATTCGGGAAATGGGCGTAAAAGAGGCGGAAGAGGCGGCTGAATTCCATCGCTCGGCATTCAGTGATGACGAAGAGTAGACAAACCTCTTGCTGACCTTGACCAACCCTTTGCGGAGGAATAACATTCATAAAAGATGAATGTTAACCAGCCCAAAGAGGAACTCCGATGACCCTTTCATTCCTGAACATATTCAAGAAAGAAGATAAAGAAACCGAATCCACCCGCCCTCAAGAGGTCGACCCGAGGGCAAAGGCCGAGGCGAGCCAGGAAGAAGCTCCGAAGAAGGGCAATCACGGACAGGGCACCTGCTGCGGCTCCTGTTCGTAACAGGAAGGGTATCAGGCGCCTCTCGGCATAGCGAGGCGCCTCAAGCCCCGGCTACGGCGAGGCCACCCGAAGGGTGACTGCCATTCTGCAGCAGTTCACTGAACTCCTCCTTAGGTAGCGGGATGGAAAAGTAATGCCCCTGAGCGAAGTCGCAACCGGCCCTTTTAAGCCATTCCTTCTGTTCTGAGGTTTCCACGCCTTTTGCAATGACCTGAATGCCCAGTTTATGGGCCATCGCGATAATGTACTCGGTGATTGTCTTTCCTCCAGAATCGGGGTTGTCGTTCTGCAAAAAGGAAGGGTCCAGCTTCAGATAATTCACATTGAGGCGCCTGAGATGAGCCAGCGAGGAGTAGCCGGTACCAAAGTCGTCGAGGGCCAGCTGAACGCCTGAGTTCTGGAGTTCCGATAACCGTGTTCCGAGATTTTTCATGCTCTGCTGGAAAACACTTTCCGGCATTTCGAGCACGACAGGCGTCTCTGATTGGGAAAAGGCCTCCAGATCTGCCTTCCAGGATGCGTTCTCACTGCCGCGGGTGAACTGCAGAGGTGAGGTATTGACGCTCATCTGGAAGGGCAGATCTGTCAGAGATGCCAAGCGATCGTTACAGGCGGCGGCTTCTGTAAATACCCAGTGCTCCAGGGCGCCCATCAGGCCGGTTTCCTCTGCAAGCCCCAGGAACGTCTCTGGCATCAGGAGGCCGCGCTCGGGATGCCGCCATCGCAGCAGTGCCTCAGCCTTGACTATGCGGTTGCTGGATAGCTCCACAATAGGCTGATAATAGAGTTCCAGTTGGTGCTTTTCCGGCGCCTGGCGTAGTTCAGCGACCAGTTGGTGGCGGGCATCCCGGGCATGGCCCATGATCTGACTGTAGAAACAGACCTGATTACGACCGGAATGCTTGGCCAGGTACATGGCCTGATCGGCATTGTTCAACAACTGCTGTGCCGAATGCCCGTCTTGGGGGAACAGCGTTATACCGATGCTGCCGGATACTCTTACCTCGTCATCCCCCAGATGGAAAGGCCGGCTCAGTTCCGCCAGAATATTTGTGGCGATATCCTTAATAAACTCGAGATTGCCGGTATCCAACAATAGAACGGTAAACTCATCGCCCCCCATTCTGGCTACCGTATCCGTCTGCCTCACGCAGCCGCTGAGTCGCTTGGCCACATCCATCAGGAGCTCATCGCCGGCATCGTGGCCCAGCCTGTCATTGATGGTCTTGAAGTTGTCCAGATCGACAAATAGCAGGGCAAAAGGATCGCCGGTGCGTTCCGAATGGGCCGCGTGTTGATCCAGGCGGTCCCGGAAAAGTCGCCGGTTGGGAACATTGGTCAGCAGATCAAAATTGGCATGGCGCCAGATTTTGGCTTCCGACTGTTTGCGCAGCGTAATGTCATGGCCAATTCCGGATACCGCTTCCACTTGCCCTTTATTGTCAATCACCGGTGCATAGACATATTCGAAGAATCGGTTGTGTCCCCGGGCCGATTCTACCTCCACCTCGCCACGTACCTGCTCCTTGCGACGGACGACCTTCTCCAGTTTGTCATCGCCATTATAGTGAGCCGGGAGTGGCATTTCGGAGAAGCGCTTGCCCCGAATCTGGTCAGCGGGCAGATCACACAATTCTGCCATGGCCTTGTTGGCGTAGATAAAGGTTCCGTCCAGGCTCAGGATATAGCAGGGATCCGGCAGTGATGACAGCATGGTCTCGAACAACCGGCCCTGTTTCTGCTTTTCGAGAGCGTAGCGCTTAACAGATTGCGCCAGGGCCTTGTCAATCTTGCTGTTGAATCGGTTCAGATCGGCAATATCACTAGCCTCAACCGTCTTGAGAGAGTTCAGCCATAGCTGGGCTACCGTCAACCGCAGCGCGCCAAATTCACTGGTTACGTGGACGATGTCAGCGCCGATATTGTGCCGTTCGACACCGTGAATGCTGGCAGAAGCAATGCAGTCCGGATGATCAGGGTTGAAAAGGGATGATCGCTCGTGGCCGGTTGGCGGTCGTTCCAGCTCTACCACAATACCCAGCA